>Ga0126335_1000071_pt1 | contig 44677 bp, 53 predicted proteins | sample OlaspJWI45metaG_FD_108409 | JGI IMG/M metagenome (GOLD analysis project Ga0126335, IMG submission 108409) | Marine gutless worms symbiont microbial communities from Oahu, Hawaii - Olavius sp. 1 OAHU.JWI-45 metaG | ecosystem: Host-associated > Annelida > Digestive system > Unclassified | place... | reverse complement strand
GGCCCAGTTGATTATTGGTACACACGCGTTATTTCAGGATGAAGTGGTATTCAATAATCTCGGGCTGATCATCGTCGATGAGCAACATCGTTTTGGTGTGCATCAACGCTTGAAGTTGATGCAAAAAGGTATGCAGGAAGATAGTCGCCCACATCAGCTCATCATGACGGCAACGCCTATTCCCAGAACACTGGCAATGAGTGCCTATGCCGGTCTTGATACCTCGGTGATTGATGAGCTGCCGCCGGGCAGGCAGCCGGTGACGACGGTGGTTATACCGGAAGAACGGCGCGATGAGATTATTGAGCGTGTTGAGAAGGCGTGTGAGCAGGGTAAGCAAGTGTACTGGGTGTGTCCGTTAATTGAAGAATCCGATGTGCTGCAGGCGCAGGCGGCGACTGAAACTGAGACCTTGCTCAAGGAGCAGTTGCCTAATGCCAAAATACAGTTAATCCATGGTCGTCTGAAACCAGCGGAAAAAGAGCAGATCATGCAAACGTTCAAGGATACCGACACTGACCTGCTCGTGGCGACAACAGTGATAGAAGTTGGCGTGGATGTGCCGAATGCATCCTTGATGATTATTGAAAACGCCGAGCGTCTGGGGCTGTCGCAGTTACATCAGTTACGCGGACGGGTGGGTCGTGGCAGTGAACAAAGTAGTTGTGTACTCATGTATAAATCGCCGCTAGGAGACATTGCAAAAGAGCGCCTGTCGGTAATGCGAGAAACCACCGATGGATTTGAAATAGCCCGATGTGATCTTGAAATTCGAGGTCCGGGCGAAGTGTTGGGTACACGTCAGACGGGGGTGCTGGATTTACGGGTAGCTGACCTGATGCGCGATCAGGAATTGATGCCAAAGGTAGTAGAAGCTTCCAGGCAGGTGTTTGATCAGCATCAGCAAATTATTGAACCATTACTACACCGCTGGTTAAAACAGGGTCTACAGTTTGCCGAGGTGTAAAGGCAGGTTAAGTCCATAATATAATTGTGTTGATAGATATTAGCGTATGATGAACTCACTAGTTCCTGGCGAAGCACGCTAACCATATGTCAGCAACTTTAGGTAATCAGTTGATACCCACTTATCAATAGAGGCTGACCACACGATGCAAACGAAATCGACGCTCGATGACATACTGGAACGATTGCGTACGGCGCAGACAGAACTGGAAGAGGAGCTTGATCGCTTACTTACCGAGAACCGCGAGAATTTCCACTACCAGCTACATCGCGGCAAGGTGGTCTTTGAAGAAGGGATACGTAGACTTCAGCGTCAGCAGCGAACCGGATTATGGCGCTACCTGAGTCGAGCACCGATTAGATACATGCTATCTGCGCCGATTATCTACGGCATGATTTTTCCGTTAGTCATACTCGACCTGTCTGTAACAATTTATCAGCAAATCTGTTTCAGGGCGTACGGCATTCCCCGTGTAGGCCGGTCTGGTTACATGGTTATCGACAGGCATCACCTGGGTTATTTAAATGGGATAGAAAAACTCAACTGTTTCTATTGCAGTTACGCCAATGGACTCATGGCATATGCCCGTGAGATTGCAGCGAGAACGGAGCAGTTCTGGTGTCCAATTAAGCACGCCCAGAAAATCCATGATCCACACCACCGTGAGAGTAAATTTTTTAACTATGGAGATGATGAAGCTTGGCGCCATGGTTTTAAGCGGCTACGTAAGGACTGGCATAAGGACGCTTGAGTCCAGACATCTAACGCCGAGGTCTTCTTGTGATGTATACGTTTAGATCATCTTTCCAAGGGGAATAGTTAATAACCGGGTAAAGGGTATTGCAGTGTTGGAGGTCAGGATGGAGAATAAGCCCAATCACAGTAGATACAATACGGGTGCTTTCCTAAAATGTTAGTTTCACGCTTCACCGTGGGCCTGTTGATCTTCTTGTGCTTGGCCAGTCCGGCACAGGCAATTAATAGGAAGTATTTTTCGCCAGAATTTGTGCAGGGAGCCGAAACGATTTCATTGCAGCAGGCAAAGGATATGTTCGATGCTGAGCATGTGTTTGTCGATGTTCGTAACCCCCGTCTGTATAAAAGAAAACATCTGCCCGATTCCTATCACCTTGATCTGAAAACTGGTTTTACAAAGGCAGCGTTAGAGAAGCTTGTTAAAAAGGATCAGCCGGTAGTGATTTATAGCAGCAGTGTTCACTGCCCCAGGGCTTACCGCGCGGTGGCGATGGCCGTCTCATGGGGCTTTACGCAGGTGAAGTATTGGAGGGGCGGTATTGTAGAGTGGAGGAAAGCCTCTTATCCATTTACATACGCTGAGGATAACTAGAGTGGCTGTTTATCTTAGATATGTTGCGTTGGGTTGTTTGCTGTTCAGTTTAGTTCTGGCAACGCCGGTATTGGCTAAAAAAACCAGTTATCGCTCACCAGAGCATGTTGAGGGCGCGGTGACTACCTCAGCACAGCAAGCAAAACAGTTGTTTGATGAAGGCGTACACTTTGTCGATGTCAGGAATATTAAGTTGCACACTCGTAAACATATCCCCGGTGCTCACCATCTTGACCTGAAAAAGGCTTTTAATGAGACCTCCCTCAGTATGCTGGTGAATAAAGACCAGCCTTTTGTAATCTATTGCAGCGGTGTTAAATGTGTCCGGAGTTCGCGTGCGTCAGCCATGGCCGTTTCATGGGGTTTTACCCGGGTGCATTATTTTCGTGGTGGGATTGTTGCATGGAAGAAAGCAGGTTATCCGTTGAAGTACGCGGATAAAAAACCAGCTAAACAACCGTTGACTTCTGAAGAGAAGTAATATGAGAATTCTTCATACCATGTTAAGAGTTGGCGATCTGGACAGGTCGATTGAATTTTATACCGGGGTGATGGGTATGGAATTGATCCGTCGCAAGGATTATCCGGATGGGGATTTCACTATTGCATTTCTGGGTTACGGAGATGAACAGGAAAATGCAGTGCTGGAACTGACCTATAATTGGGGGCAGTCTGATTATGATATGGGCACGGCCTATGGTCATATCGCCATCGAGGTAGATGATGTCTATGAAGCGACGGCGAAGGCCCAGGCGAATGGTGCAAAGGTGTTGCGCGAAGCGGGCCCGATGAATGCCGGTACCACTATCCTGTCATTTCTGGAAGATCCCGATGGTTACCAGATCGAGCTGCTTGGCAAAGGCTGGCAGGGCGATATCGATCAAAACTGATACATCTATGGTTTTTCAGTAACCAAATAACAGGCACAATGCGCATTCCCAAAATGATCAGGAATGCATTCCCATGAGAAAAATATTATTCACCGCGTTATTTGTTCCCATGATAGCTTTCGCCCAGGCACCTGCCGGTACTGGCGAAATGCCGGATATGGGTGAGGCTTTTCTGGAGCAATTCGATGCCGATAAAAACGGTAAGGTAACGCTGGCTGAGTTCCGTGTACCAAGAGATCAGCAGTTCGCTGCAATTGATCAGGATAAAAGTGGTGACGTAACTGCTGAAGAGGCCAGAAACTTTAGTCGTATGATGATGCAACGTATGCAGTATATGCAGCAACAGATGCGAACAATGCAAAGACCCGCGCCAAGGTAAAGAGTTTTGTTGCTGTCATGAGTGACGCCGTTGTGTGGCTAATTATCGCTGCCTTTTATGCGCCATTTCATTTTATGGGTCCGTTGGGGGTGGTTATATTAACGACGCCCGGGGATCAGATTCGGCGAAGATTATTTCGTTACGTGCTGGTGGAATGTGCGCTGTCCATGTTGGTCGCGTTTATATTGGTTATCTGGCTAGCCGTTGATAACCTGAAACTCGCCATGCTGATTTTGTTCCTTTCGATGCTACTGCCGTACCTGTTATTCATAATGCATCGCATGACATTAAACTCCCTTGTTTCAGAATAAAGTACTTTGGCGCACTTCACTGCTAAGTTTACGCATGAGCCGGACTGGTGTTACCGACATAGCCTTCGTCGGTCAAGTGTCGCTCGAGAAATGCGAACCTGGCTATTTCACGATGATTCACTAACGGCTCGACTGGTATCAGGCTGTAGTGGGCCATTCCGGGTTGAGGTGCTCAAGCAACGCTACACAAGGGTACAGGGCAATGAGGCAAGACTGCTTGGTATTCCACTACGTCAATATGCCTTGCTCAGAGAGGTATACCTGTATTGTGGTAATGTACGTGTTGTTTATGCGCGTTCGATCATTCCCTTGAAGACTTTAACTGGTAAGCAAAGACGTTTGGCTCATTTAGGCGAAAGACCGTTGGGTGGCTTTTTATTCTCATGTCCAAGTATGCAGCGTGGGCAGGTTCAGCTGGCGGCTATTCATCCCGGTAACCCGGTCTATGCACGTGCTATGCAATCTCAGGACGTGGGTGGCCAGACTATATGGGGTCGCCGTTCTGTATTTCGACTGGATGGCAAGCCATTGATTGTGGCTGAAATCTTTCTGCCAGCAATTCAACAGGCGACGGGGAATTCGACCTGATGAGTTGGCAGCAATTTCAAACGAGAGTGGTCAGCCAGTATCGTCAGCATAGTCCCACTATTTATGACCGTGCCAGGGAATACGCATTACTGATTCGACTCGATAAGCCCATCGGTACACTGCTGTTGGGTTGGCCGGCGTTATGGGCATTGTGGTTCGCTGCTGAAGGGTTGCCGGATATTAAGGTATTAGTTGTTTTTGTTATTGGTGTGTTTGTAATGCGTTCAGCGGGCTGTGTGATTAATGATTATGCAGACCGGAAAATTGACCCTCATGTCGAGCGCACAAAAGACAGGCCAATAGCCGCCGGGCGGGTTACTGAGAAAGAGGCGTTAACATTATTTGCCGTGCTGGGATTGATCGCCTTTGGCCTCGTGATGTTGCTGAATACGCTAACGATATTGCTGTCATTTGCGGCGGTGCTTTCCGCGGCGAGTTACCCATTCATGAAGCGATATACTTATCTGCCACAGGCGTTTCTTGGTATCGCCTTCGCATGGGCGGTCCCCATGGCGTGGGCGGCGCAGACCGGCAGCATTCCAGAAGTTAGCTGGTTATTGTTTATTATCGTGATACTGTGGGCCATGGCCTATGACACCATGTACGCCATGGTGGATAGGGAAGATGATATCAAGGTGGGGATAAAGTCCACGGCCATATTATTCGGTGATGCGGACAAAATTATTATTGGCGCTATCCAGTTAAGTGTTTTGGCCGGTTTAGCGATGTTAGGCGGTCGGTTATCAATGGGTTTGCCTTATTTCACTGGCCTGGGGATTGCGATCTTACTCAGTATTTATCAGCAATATTTGATTCGAGACAGAAAGCCGGCAGATTGTTTAAAGGCTTTTCTCAATAACAATTGGTTTGGCGCGGCGGTGTTTGCAGGTATCGTGGCAGACTACTATTTAATGATTGACTAGTACTCCATCAAGGTAATAATTTGGGGTACAGTTGACCTGTCAGCGTCCAGGGCTAGGCGCACTGCGCCTTGCCGCGAAACACCACAGGAACGCTGAACCCCAAATTATTACCTTGATGAAGTACTAAACAGGAGATTGAAATGGCAAAGGCAACAGCAAGACATATTTTGGTAGAAACCGAAGCGCTCTGTGAAGACCTGAAGAAGCAGATTGAAGGCGGCGCTGATTTTGCGGCGGTTGCCAAGGAACACTCCACTTGCCCATCCAGTGCACAGGGCGGTGATCTGGGTGAATTTGGTCCGGGGATGATGGTACCGGAGTTCGATACCGTGGTGTTTAATGAAGCGGTTGGTGTCGTGCATGGCCCTGTTAAGACGCAGTTTGGGTATCACCTGTTAGAGATCACCAGTCGTTCCTAAGGATTAGCCAGCGCGGGCTATCACCCAGATATCAATTTTCTCTACGCCGGATTGTTTCAGTATGCGGGCAAACTCATTTACGGTGTGACCCGAAGTCATCACGTCGTCAATAATGGTGATGTGATGAGCTGATGGTGTTTTGACGACTTCAAAGGCATTTTTTACATTGCCGCTCTTGTCCTTTAATGTCAGGTCAGCCTGACGTTCGGTATAGCGCCGTCGCCGGGTAGAGCCGGCATCAATTGGTATTGCGGTGAGCTTTTTCAGTTCCCTGGCTAATTCCAGTGCTTGATTGTAACCTCGTTCGCGCAGACGTTTTGGGTGCAGTGGAACCGGAATAAGCAGTTCAGGCCGTTCATTTTCTGGTAGTTGCTCAATAAACAGGTTTGCCAATAGACGTGCATTGCGTAGCTTGTTGTGAAATTTTAATTCCAGAATCAATTGACGAGCCTGGTCCTTATACAGCAAAGGCGAAATGGCCTGCTGGTAATGGGGTGGGTGTTGCTGGCAGTGACCGCACACCAGGTTCTCTCCTGTAAGTGGTTGTGCACAATGGATGCAGCGAGTCCGGTTATAGGGCAGCTCGGCGTGGCAGAAAGCACAAAGGGCCAATTCTGTTTGTGCCGGCTGGTGGCAGACGACACAGCGGGCAGGCAGTACGGCATCAATCACCCTGGCTAGCATTGGTAAACCAAATCAGGGGATTTTAGGTTGACAGGTTGGCTGTGGGTTTGAATACTGCGTGCCTCGACTCATCCATGGAAAAGATAATGTCTGATTCTACCTCATCCACCCCGCGCCATGACTGGCGAACTGAAGAAGTGCGGGCACTTTTTACCATGCCTTTTAATGATCTGCTGTTTCAGGCCCAGACGATTCATCGGCAGTGGTTTGACCCTAACGGTGTCCAGGTCAGTACCCTTTTAAGTGTACAAACCGGGGGTTGTCCAGAGGACTGTGGTTATTGCCCGCAAAGTGTACATAATAGTGCCGATGTGGATGTGCATTCTCTGATGTCACTGGAGGAGGTCAAGGAGAAGGCGAGCACAGCGAAAGCAGCGGGGGCAACACGATTATGTATGGGTGCTGCCTGGCGTAATCCAAAACCCAGGGATTTTTCGCGTGTGCTGGAAATGGTGCAGACGGTTAAGGCTGAAGGGTTGGAGACCTGCGTTACCCTGGGCATGCTGACGGAAGAGCAGGCAGTGCAACTAAAAGAAGCCGGTCTGGATTATTACAACCATAATCTCGATACGTCAGAACAGCACTATGAGCAGATTATTACCACGCGTACATATCAGGACAGGCTGGATACCCTGCAGCATGTGCGTGATGCGGGTATGCACGTATGTTGCGGTGGCATTATTGGTTTGGGTGAGGATGTTGTCGATCGCGCAGAGATGTTGCGCACCCTGGCCAATATGGAGAAACACCCTGAGAGTGTACCCATAAACCAACTGGTTGCCGTGGAAGGTACCCCGCTGGCGGATGCCGAGGTTGTTGATGCGATTGAGTTTGTACGTACTATCGCGGTTGCTCGTATTCTCATGCCAGCCTCAGTGGTTCGATTATCGGCAGGTCGTGAGCAAATGACGGATGAGATGCAGGCACTGTGCTTTTTTGCCGGCGCGAACTCTATTTTCTATGGTGAGAAGTTGCTGACCACGCCGAACCCGGATGCAGATCATGATAAGGCGTTATTTCAAAAACTGGGTCTGCATTCGATACAGCCGGTTGAACTTTCGACTGACTTAGCTGCAGCATCCTGAGCGATGGATCTCCCTGCGCGGCTGGCTGAGCAACAGGCCGGTGGCCTGGCTCGTAGGCGCTGTATTGTTGAAGGGCCACAACAGTCACACTTGCTGGTGGAAGGCCGTGAGCTGCTTAACTTTTCCAGTAATGACTATCTGGGATTGGCAAACGATCCATCAGTTAAACAGGCATTTATCGAGGGGGCTAATCAATATGGGGTTGGTGCAGGCGCGGCACACCTGATTACCGGTCATACTCGTGCACATCATGAGCTGGAAGAGGCATTGGCAGCGTTTACCGGGCGTGATCGGGCGCTGCTATTTTCTACTGGTTATATGGCCAATGTCGGTGTATTGAGTGCGCTGACCAGTCGCCATGAGGTGATCTACCAGGACAAATTGAATCACGCCTCTTTGATTGATGCTGGAATATTGAGTCGAGCTGATATCCGTCGCTATCAACATGTCGATGTCGACAACCTGAAACGTCTGTTAGATGAGCGCCAGGGCATGGTTGTTACCGATGGCGTATTTAGCATGGAGGGTGATATCGCGCCATTGAAAGATCTGGCAGGTCTCGCGCGACAGCATGATCTCATGCTAATGGTAGATGAGGCGCATGGTCTGGGCGTGTTAGGTGAATCAGGACAGGGTAGCGCATCAATGGTGGGACTGGGACAGGCCGAAGTGCCAGTTTTAATGGGGACACTGGGCAAGGCATTGGGGACCTATGGTGCCTTTGTGGCCGGCAGCGATACCGTGATTGAGTCTCTCATCCAGTTTGCCCGTAGTTATATCTATACAACTGCGCCGCCCGCGGCTATCGCCTGTGCGACGTTGGCGGGCTTGCAGATTGTTCAGAATGAACCGCAACGGCGAGAGCGCCTGCGTGCAAATATTCGCTACTTTCAACAGCTCGCCAATGAACTGGGAATTGATGCTGGAAACAACCAGACACCGATTCAGCCGATCAAGTTCTCGGAGATTGATACTTTAATGAAGGTACGACAAGGCCTGGAATCCAAAGGCATATTGGTCAGTGCAATTCGGCCGCCGACCGCACCAGAGCCGATGTTACGTATTACCCTGACAAGTGAGCATCAGCATCAGGATATCGATCGGCTATTTGCTGCCTTAAACCAGGAATTACCGAATGACTGAGCGGCCATTACTAGTGTTGTTACATGGCTGGGGGTCGACCAGGGCGGTATGGAAACCTGTGGTTGAGCGTCTGCAAAATCATTATGAATGTTATCTGCCAGAATTGCCTGGACATGGTGACAGTGGTTTTACTGAGACCCGGCTGGAGCCACTCGCACGGCAGATAGCCGGATCGGTGGATCGCCCTGCTATCTGGCTGGGGTGGTCGTTGGGTGCATTGATAACCATACAAGCGGCATTACAGGCGCCACAGCAGGTCAAACAGTTATTAATTGTTAGTGGTACCCCAGCATTTGTACAACAGGAAAGTTGGGATAGTGCGATGCCTGTTGATATCTTTGACCAGTTCAGTGAGGGCTACAGGGCGGATGCAGCAAAGACACTGAAGCGGTTTGTCACACTACAAGGTCAGGGGGATCAGCAGGCAAAAATGGTGATGCAGCAATTAAGCAAGGCCATGACAAAAAATACGCAGGCACTGGGTTGGGGGCTTGCAGTGTTGCGTGATGGTGATTTATTGAGTGAGTTATCAGCAATAGCCTGTCCAGTGAACTGTTTATACGGTGAAAAGGATGCATTAGTGCCGGCGACGATCCAGCATTCAATGCAGGATCTGGGCATTACGCAGGTTACTGTCTGGCCCGATACGGGGCATGTGCCATTCCTGTCGCAGCCAGACAAGTTTGTGAACTGGATTGAAAGCGTGGTAGTGCATGGATAAATCATTGCCAAATTTTGATATAGCCAAGGTACAGCGTGCCTTTGATGCGGCTGCGGATGCCTACGATGAGCATGCGATATTGCAGCACGAGGTTGCTCAGCGACTGTTGTCTCGACTGGATTGGCTAAAGGTCGAACCACAAACCATTCTGGATCTGGGGGCAGGTACGGGGCAACCAACCGGTGAGTTGATGAAGCGTTATCCGTCTGCACAGGTGATTGCGCTGGATTTATCACCGGCCATGCTAAGGAGAACCAGGAAACGCGGTCGATGGTTGAGGCGACCTGGTGTGGTATGTGGGAATTCACAACAATTGCCATTGGCCGATGCGAGTGTTGATATGGTGTTTTCCAGTCTCTCACTGCAATGGTGTGATCAGCCAGAAAAGGCCTTCGCTGAAATCAGGCGCGTGCTGAAGCCTGATGGCGTAATCTTGTTCAGTACTTTTGGTCCGGATACGTTAAAAGAATTACGTAGTAGCTGGGCGGCGGTGGATGGCAATCATCATGTGCATGCGTTTTTGGATATGCATGATATCGGCGACATTATTGTGCATGCGGGATTACAGGAACCCGTCATGGAACGCGAAGTGATCACATTGACGTATGACACTGTTCGAGCGGTTATGCGCGACCTGAAATATATCGGCGCCAGTAATGCCCTGCAGTCACGCTCACGCGGTTTATTAGGTCGGCATCGATTTGAGCAAGTGGAACAGGCGTACGAACAATGGCGGGTAGAAGGCCGATTACCGGCTAGCTATGAAGTGGTGTATGGCACGGCCTGGAGCGGCCAAACAGTACGTGATGGCATGGCTACCATATCAATAGAAGACATCGGCAATCGTTCTGGGATACGTTGAATAATGCGAATTAATCTCCACCGAATGCTGAGCCTTCTAATTGCGCATTTTTTTTGCGCAGGCGGTAGGAAAGCAGCTGTGCCAGTGCATGGTAGAAGCGACCATAGAACATGGGGTCGTCCTTGATGATCGCATCTACGTCTTCATCGGTGACAATCTCAATTGCTACATCACCGACGGCAACAATATCTGTGCTGATGGAATCTGTATCGACAAAAGACATATCCCCAAACAGGTCGCCTGCATGTAGTTGGTCGATTTCAAACGTATGTTCTAGCATGCGGGTAACGACGCTGACATCGCCGCTTTTGATGATATATAGCGAAGCATTGCTGTCGCCCTGCTTTAGGATGACATCACCGTTTTTGAATTCAGCATGGCGCGCCTTTGCTTTCCAGTAATGCCTTGTCGGTGCTGCTGAGAAAGTTAAAAAAATTCTTATCCAACTCTGTGACCCACCTTTGTATATTGTTATGTACTCTATGTAGCATAGGGCAGAAGGAATCTCAAAGGTTATCTGATAGTGGCTAGTAATATCTTCATTGCAGGAACCGATACCGAGGTTGGCAAAACATATGTCGCCTGCCAGCTGATCCGTCAATTGCGCAATGAGAATATCGATGCGGTCGGTATGAAACCAATTGCTTCAGGTATGCAGGAGATTGAAGGTGACTGGGTAAATGAAGATGTTCAACAAATCTTGCAGGCTTCAGGTGGGCAGGTTGATCGTGAATTAGTTAATCAGTATGCATTTGACCCTTTTATCGCGCCCCATATAGCAGCAGCTGCGACGGATTGCGCCATATCGATTAATAAAATCACCGCTGCCTATGAAGCATTGGCCACAAGCGCTGAAAGGGTAATAGTCGAAGGGGCTGGTGGCCTGATGACACCACTGAACGAAACGCAAACCTTCGTCGACCTGATCCACCAACTGGAGCTGGGGGTCGTGCTGGTGGTTGCTGTCAGGCTTGGGTGTATTAATCATGCTCTGTTGACGCAGCAGGTTTTACGGGCAGAGGGTATGAATTTTGTCGGCTGGGTGGCAAATTACCCCGATCCCCAACAACCGCGGGATATAGCTATTGAGGAAAGCCTGAAAACAAGGTTACATGCGCCCTTATTAGGCGCGATTCCATGGGATTCATTGGCTGAAAATTCCTCCATGCTTGATATAAGTCAGATAAAATAGCCCTGATGGGACGGGCAGATTTGACATATGTCATGCCAATAAAGGCCAATAAATGCCAATAAATGCTTTTCATGTGCTGCTTAACCTAGGTATACTGCGCGCCCAATTCCTGGGGCGGTGAGACTTTGGCGCAAAATTGGTCAATTCCCCTACTTCTGGGCGCACAACCATTCGGGGTAATGAGTGGTGGTGACTGAGCGGATAGAGGGCGAGGTGGTAACTTTTGTGTTGCAGCCAAACCGGTCCTTGGACTGGCGGGGAAATTTACGTCTTTTTGGGTTGGTTTCCATACTTCTGCTGGGGATTTCTGGTTGGTTTGCCTGGCGAGGTGCGTGGCTTGTATTTCCATTTGCTGGGCTTGAGTTAGTGGTATTTGGGTTCGCTCTTTATCTGGTATCAGTCAGTGGGCTGAATAAGGAGACCGTTTCACTCAAGGGAGACGAGCTGGAGATTTGTAAGGGGCGTTGGCAGATAGAGTCAACGATTTGCCTGCAGCGACATTGGGCGCAGGTTGTATTAAAACGAAGTGTTATAGGTTGGTATCCGAGTCGTTTGTATATTCGCTCGCATGGCAAGGAGAACGAAATAGGTGGTTTCTTGCTTGAGGATGAGCGCATACGACTGGCTCAAGACCTGAAAAGGCATTTGAACAAATAGTTAATAAGGATTAGGGGGAGTTTAAGAATGATCCGTATTTATACATCGGCAATGGCTATGTTGGCCACGTTGTTTTCGACTAGCGCTTTGGCTGAATATGCTCTGAACTTGCCTGAGCCAAATTCGGAACTCACCAGAGAGATTTTTGATCTGCATATGCTGACCACGTATATAGCAGTTATCATCATGGCCATTGTGACAGCAATCATCGTCTATGCACTGTTTAAGTTCAGAAAGTCTACCGGCTATGAAGCAGATCAAAAGTTTCATGAAGGCTGGTTTGGTCGTTGGTCCTGGTTATTTGTGCCTGTCATCGTACTGGGTATAGACCTCACTATTGCTGGCTCCGCGACTGGTACGTTAGCAAAGATTGAAAGTCACCCTGATGCCGATGTAACAGTTAAAGTGACTGGCTCACAGTGGAAGTGGACATACGAGTATATGGATGAAGGCATACGGTTTAACAGCAATCTGAAAAAGCTTGATCCATCAGATGAGCATTATTTACGTGATGTCGATAATCCACTGGTGCTGCCCGTCGGTAAGCAGGTTCGTTTTCTACATACAGCAACAGATGTGTTGCATGCCTGGTGGGTACCATCCATTGCCTTCAAAAAAGATTCTATACCTGGCTACATTATCGAAACACATGCAAAAATTGATAGAGAGGGTGTTTTCCGGGGACAGTGTGCTGAAAACTGCGGCACCGGTCATGCCTATATGCCAATTGTCGTAAAGGTCGTGAGTGCCGATGAATACACCGCCTGGGTAGCTGCGCAACAGGAAGTTAAACTGGCGAAGGCCGCTTCTGCCGACAAGGTCTGGACTCTGGATGACCTGTATGCAAAAGGTGAAGAGATATACAACAGCGTGTGTGTCGCCTGTCACCAACTCAATGGTATGGGTATCCCTGGGACCTTCCCGGCAATCAATGGCAGTCCTGTCGCAACTGGCGATAAAGCGGGCCATATGGACAGGGTAATGAACGGCGTTGCAGGTACGGCGATGGCAGCCTATGCATTTCAAATGGATGATGTAGATCTTGCTGCTGTGATTACCTATCAACGTAATGCCTGGGATAACAAGACTGGCGACATGGTACAGCCTGCTGAAATCAAAGCAGCACGCTAAACCAGAATTTAGGAAGGAGCATAGATATGAGTGAAGCAATAGTAAGCGAACATCATCACGACGAACCACCCAAGGGATACAAACGCTGGTTGTTTAGTACCAACCATAAAGATATCGGTACGATGTACCTGATATTCGCACTGGTGATGTTGTTTATCGGTGGTGCAATGGCAATGATTATTCGTGCTGAGTTGTACATGCCTGGGCTACAGATTGTAGAACCTGACTTCTATAATAATATGGTGACTAACCATGCCCTGATTATGGTGTTTGGTGTCGTAATGCCTGCTGCAGCCGGGATGGCTAACTGGATGATCCCAATGATGATTGGTGCACCGGATATGGCCCTGCCACGTATGAATAACAAGAGTTTCTGGTTATTGCCTTTTGCCGCTATCTTACTAGTTTCATCTATGCTGGTTTCTCTTTTCCCCGGTACTGGCACAATGGTTAATACAGGCTGGACGTTATATCCGCCACTATCTGTTCAATCTGGCATGGGCATGGATTTGGTGATTTTCACTGTTCACGTGCTGGGTATTTCTTCCATCATGGCGTCTATTAACATTGTGACCACGATTCTTAATATGCGTGCACCAGGTATGTCATTGATGAAGATGCCAATTTTTGTCTGGTCCTGGCTGTTCACAGGTCTGTTACTGATTACGGTCATGCCGGTACTGGCTGGTGGTGTGACCATGTTGCTGTTTGATCGTCACTTCGGTACCAGCTTCTTTGATGCAGCAGGTGGTGGTGATCCTGTGTTATTCCAGCATCTTTTCTGGTTTTTTGGACACCCGGAAGTATATGTATTACTTCTACCTTCTATCGGTATGCTGGGCATGGTGATACCAACCTTTTCACGTAAGCCATTATTTGGTTACAAGCCACTGGTTTGGTTTATGGCAATCCTATTTGTGTTAGGCCTGGTAGTCTGGGCGCATCACCAGTACACCGTGGGTATGTCACTGGCGGCAACGACTTACTTCATGATTGGTACCATCCTGATATCTATTCCGGTTGGTATGATGTTGTTGAGTTTTATTTTCACCATGTGGCGTGGTTCAATGACATTTGAGACACCAATGTTATTTGGAATTGCCATCATACTTATGTTTTCTTTTGCTGGTGTTACGGGCGTTATGCTGGCGGTAGTTCCAGCTGATCTGCAGTACCATGATACTATGTTCGTGGTAGCGCATTTTCACTACGCACTAATTCCAGGATCGCTTTTTGGTATCTATGCCGGTGTTTTTTACTGGCTGCCAAAATGGACAGGTCATATGTATGACGAGAAGCTGGGGCAGATCTTTTTCTGGTGGACGACGCTCTCGTTTAATATGACGTTCTTCCCGCAGCACTTTTCAGGGTTGGCGGGTATGCCGCGTCGTATTGTTGACTACAGCAGTATCTATGTTGAGTTTAATGAATTTTCCAGTATTGGTGCCTTTGCCTTTGGACTTTCACACCTGTTATTCCTGTATATTATTATCAAGTGTGTGAAGGGTGGTAAAAAAGCATCCGATATGCCGTGGGATGGCGCAAAAGTCGGTACATCCGGTCTGGAGTGGGATTTACCATCACCGCCGCCATTCCATAGTTATTCAACTCCCCCTGTATTGAAGTAAAGCGAGTATCTATTTTTGGATACCAGGGTGTTGAATAGGACAGGATGAAGAATGGCAGAAGATAATAAGCAAACAGGCTCTAAGGTTTCAAATATTGTCATCGCACTTGTACTGTTTGCGATTGCCATAGCTATTGCCCTGATTACTTTTGTCAGCTGGTCAGGACTGAAGGTCCCTGTGTGACCTCAATGTCTGAGGACGACCCTATGCCGGATCAGTTGATGGTAGACCAACAGGGAAAACCACGAACTGTCTGGTGGTTAACCGGGATAGTAGTGGGCATGTTCGGTTTTGGATTCGCCATGGTGCCGTTATACCAGTTGTTTTGTACTGTAACGGGTATTGGCACAATCGAAGCATCTGGCCGGGCGCGAATAGAGACCCAGGAAATTAGTCTGTATGAGGTGGATGAGAGTCGGAATATAACGTTGGAGTTTGATACAACCCTGAATCAGGATTTGGAGTGGGAATTTCGACCAATGACCAAAACGATGCAGGTGCACCCTGGAGAGGTTAGTGAAGTAAACTATTTAGTCCGCAATAAGACAGACAGAGAAATTGTTGCGCAGGCAATACCCGGTGTAACGCCATGGCAGGCGACAAAGTATTTAAAGAAAATTGAATGTTTTTGCTTTACCCAGCAAACCCTGAAGCCTGGAGAGAGTAGAGAAATGCCTCTCAGGTATGTAATAGATCCGGCATTGCCGGATAAATTCAGGACGGTGACGTTATCCTATACGATTATGGATACGCAGAACCGTAATTCAAGCAAGGCTGAGGTATCTGAATACCCATCCTTGGTAAGTAATACGTATATTAACAATTAAATTTATTAGGAAATGGGGGCTGAAATGAGCTCGGAAGGTACATATTATATTCCAGAACCAAGCCACTGGCCGATCGTGGCCGCGGTAGGCGTTTTTGTTTTGGTTACGGGTTTTGTTTTCTGGTTGAATGGGCTGGTTGTTGGGCCTGTGTTTACTTTTGCCGGTCTGGGCATACTTTCGTACCTGCTATATGGATGGTTGAGTGATGTCGTTGATGAATCACTGAAAGGTAAATATGACAAGCAGGTAGATATTTCCTTTCGTCAGGGAATGATCTGGTTCATCATCTCAGAGGTATTCTTTTTCGCCTCTTTTTTCGGCACGCTTTACTATATACGCAATATTGCAATTCCATACCTTGGCGGTGAAGGTCACCTGGGCTCCACGCACATGTTATGGGAAGGCTTTACTGCTACATGGCCTTTGATTCACCTGCCTGACCCGACAAATTACTCTGAAGCTAAAGAGGCTATGGGTGCAGGGGGTATACCGCTAATCAATACAATCATTCTTTTAACTAGTGGTGTAACAATAACCTGGGCGCACTGGGCGTTGAAAAAAGAAAATCGTACCCAGCTTATACTGGGCATGTTGTCCACTGTGGCTTTAGGTGTGGTTTTTCTTTTCTTCCAGGCATATGAATATGGACATGCATACTCTGCGATGAATTTGACATTGCAGTCAGGCAGTTATGGCTCAACCTTTTATATGTTGACCGGTTTCCACGGCTTTCACGTGACAATCGGTACCATCATGCTAATCGTTATCACGATTAGATGCTTTAAAGGACACTTTACTAAAGAGAATCACTTCGCATTTGAAGGTGTTGCCTGGTATTGGCACTTCGTAGACGTGGTCTGGTTAGGTCTTTATATCTTCGTTTACTGGCTGTAACAGATTTAGCTTTTATAGGTATAAGGCATCACTCTGGAAGGGGTGGTGCCTTTTTATTTTTGAATGCGGAAAATCAAGGGTGAAGTCCATGTGGCTGTATAGCCCCGGTAAAGTAGCCGACCAGTAAGAGAATGAACAGGATGACCGATAGCGCTACGCGTACTGTTAGGGAGCCAATCATTCGTGTGCTTTTGCTCTCGTCCTTGACCAGAAAAAAAGCACCGAAAAACAAGCTAGCTAAAATTAATACCAATATGACAATAATGGCGATTTTTATAAACATGACTGGATACTCAGCTGACACATTGACTAGTTTGATTATAAACGAAAGGAATGCCTGAGGCGCAGTTAGCTATGTCAGGGAAGAAAAGTTTATTCCAGGTTGGAATACTGGGGTCCTTACTGGCCGTGGTATTTTTTTCTGTCTTCACGGGTCTGTCATGGTGGCAGTACCAGCGATCGCAGGAGAAGATTACGCTGCAAGCGGAATATGAACGATTGCAAACATTACCACCTGTACAGATTAATGCGATGCAGACTGGACTGAGTTTCAAGCGTTTTGTCAAAGTAAAGGTGCGAGGAAAATTTCTGCCTGAAGCAGATATTCTACTGGATAATGTGATCGTAAATGGTAGAGCGGGCTATCATGTTATTACCCCTCTACGGATAAGTGATACCGGTCATCTGATGATGGTTAATCGAGGCTGGGTTCCTGCTGGTAAGAGCAGAGAGATCCTGCCGCATATCGAGACACCACTGACTGAGGTGGAGATTAGCGGTAGAATTGATCGGCCGCGAAGTAAGCCGGTTGGACTATCTGATGATATCGCACCTGATAGTGAGGGTAGAGGAGTATGGCTATATCTTGATATACCGTATTACATGAAAAAGACTGGGGATCAGGTAGTGCAGAATAGTATCATTCTGCTTGATGGCGACAGCGGCCATGGCTACGCACGTGACTGGCCAGGCTATGATGCAAAAGTAGGGATGCATATCGGCTATACCATACACTGGGCTGCATTTGCTTTGGCGACGCTGGCTATATATCTATGGTTCGGCTTTCGCAGCAAAGATGAAGATGAATAAATACAGAGAATTTAAGTGGGAATAACGGCAGAGAAAAGCGAAGAAAGTCATCCTGAAAAGCGTAGTAATAAGACGTTTTGGATATTGGCAGTAGTGTTTTTGCTGCCCTATATCGGTGCGTTTACCTATTATTTTGCGGGTGACAGGTTGCCGGCTATGCAAACCAGTAATCGTGGAGAACTGATTGTGCCCGTGCGATCACTAGGTGCACTTGAGTTTGATTTATATCAGGGTACGTCAGCTAATATTAATGATTACGAGGGGAAATGGCTTGTTTTGAGTATAGCTGGTGCTGAGTGTGGTGAGGACTGTCTTCATAACCTGTATATGATGCGCCAGGTGCGTAAGGCTTTATCCAAGGATCGTTTCAGGGTCAAACGTGCAATGCTCTTTTCGGGTGCTGCTGAGTCCTTGCAGGATATTATTGTTGAATACGAAGGAACCGATGTGTGGCTGGGGCCACAGGTTAATGTGAAGAAATTATTGGCAATAGTGGATCCCGAAAATCAAGGTGTCGACGGGCGTTTGTATATTATTGATCCGTTAGGGAACGTCATGATGCGTTATCAACCGCAAAATGACCCTAAGGATTTACTAAAAGATTTGAAGCGTTTGATGAAGGTCTCAAAGGCGGGGTAAACGATTATGGAAGCCACTATGACTAATACGACTCCACCGCCCCGGTGGAAAAGCTATCTGGCGCTATGCAAGCCAAAGGTTGTGGCCCTGATTGTATTTACGGCCCTTGTAGGAATGTTGCTGGCAGATACCAGTCTACCGTCTTTAGATATATTGTTTTTCGGCCTGGTCGGTATCGGCCTTGCATCTGCCTCTGGTGCTGCGATTAATCACTGGGTTGATCAACGCATTGATAGCGTAATGCAGCGGACAACTGACAGGCCTTTGCCACAGGGGGAAATACCACCCCACAAAGCCATAATGTTTGCGATTACGATCGGTGTGATTGGAATAGCCATGTTGGTTATTCAGGTTAATTTATTGACGGCGCTCCTGACGTTTCTGTTGTTAATCGGTTATGCCGTGATCTATACAATGTATCTAAAGCATTCAACGCCACAAAATATTGTGCTTGGTGGGGCTGCAGGCGCAGCACCGCCCTTGCTTGGTTGGGTTGCGGTGACAGGTGAGATACATAGTGAGGCTTTACTGCTTTTCCTGATCATTTTTGTCTGGACGCCACCACACTTCTGGGCATTAGCAATTAAACGTAGAAAGGAATACGCCGAGGCCGGCGTACCGATGTTGCCAGTAACTCATGGTGTGGAATTTACAAAAATTCAGATTGTCCTGTATACCTTGCTGCTAGTGGTAGTGAGTATTACGCCGGTCTTGATCCAGATGAGTGGCATGATCTACCTTGCTGGAGCCTTGGCTTTAGGACTGGGCTTTCTGTGGCATGCGGTGAAACTGTATCGTACAGAATCAGATACTCATGCCATCAGAACATTTGCGTATTCAATTTTTTACTTAAATCTGTTGTTTGGCTTTTTTCTGCTAGATCACTATGCGAGGCTGTTTGTGCGTTACTTTGTAATCTAGATGGTAAGCAACTCAACTCTTCGGGACCAAACGCATACTGCAGAGATCCCCGGGTTTAAAGCCAATACCTCGTCTAGAAATATTCTGTTGAATAATTTATTGGTTTGTATCGTTTTGTGGGTGCCAGAAGGAGTGCAGTGCAACAACGACAAACAATAACCCTCCAATTATCGCTATCAGGCCACCCAGGCTCATGAGTGCCATGCCTGCAATTTCAGGCAGGCTCTCAAGTCCTTGCGCGGCACCAGCCGTCTTCCTTTGGACGCCATAACCACCAGACCAGGCCAGCCCGAGAATGTGAAGTAACTGTCCGGCACCATAGACGTATGGCTGTATGTGTGCGGTTCGTGGCATTGGCTTCCCAAAACCAAGCCTGGGTAGCAGATAGTAGGTTAGACCCATAAATGCCAGGGTGACACCTACAATTGAGCCGTGATAATGAGCGGGGATGACAACGTTAACTCCCTGGATAAGAAAGCCAATAATGCCACCTGCGGCAAATAGAACTAATGAGCTGATAAGCGATGATTTTAGTGGGCGCTGATCACGTGTAGCACGAGTAGGTGTCAGAAAACCGTTGACGGCAAGAATGCCTAAAGGTATGCTGGCGAGCCCGCCATAGCGCATTAATTGAGTAAACCATATACGAGATTCGATCGACATGGTGTCAAAAGACAGCTGTATCACAGGCACCATGATTACTGGCGATGCCGCTAGTAAAAACAGTATGGTAGCCATACGGGCTGACAGTTTTGCGGGTATGCCACTAGCATGGGCGAGCCACAGCCATGCGGCAAGTAACAACAGAGTGTAGCTAAACTGTAGTGTATGGCCAGCACCCCAAAAAAGGGTTTCAAAAAACGCGTGATTACTGATTTCGGTATCGATAGTAGCCCAGGTCCATGCAAAGGCTATGAGTGTCACCAGTGTCGTGGCGATACTGGTGTAAATACCAATCTGTAGTGCGTTACTGCCGTTATTGATAGAACCTGATGGCAGACCAACATACAGACGACTAACAACTAGAATAGCCAGGCTAACCCCTACTAGAGAAAGACCGGTGTAGAATGGTTTAGTCTGTAATACGGGAACGTAATTATTCATTAGTGGGTGGCTATCGCCGATGAAGGGGGTGATGATAATTACGGCAGTACCCACGGTCATTAGGATCAGCGCTAACCAGTCTGCCGTGATATTTCTCGTCGTACCAATGAGGCTCCACACGGCTCCAGAAAACGCCAGAAACCAGATCAGCACGGATAAGTCGACATGAACGACGAGTGCCGTGTGGAAAAAATCCAGAAAGGGGATCATTCCCTGGATTTGTGGGGTTCTAGATAAAACCAGCAGTATGGAAAATATACCAGAGGCAACCAATGCAGCTATGCCGAGATATAACCAACCTCTTGATAGTTGAACTGAGACGGGATCAAATTTTTCAATATCAAAACTAGCGTGCGCCATACGGATTCATTCAAGTAAGTGGTTGGAGGCTGGGCAGTCTACTTGGCCTACAGGCCTGAATCAAAGCAGAAATTTCTGATCTTGTCGTAAATTATTTTCTATAACAGGGAAATATAGATTACTCTGCCTGATTGATAACCTGTGTTATATATTCGATTTTATGAATATAAAATTTCGGTATAAACAAGCTTTATCCACATTAGATCTAGGTCAAATTTCCCAACATTAGCATTCGCTAACTATGGCAATAAGTGACGCATTGTGTATGATTAGACGGTGGAGGAGAGCACCGTGGTCAGTTTGACACGAGGGGCTCCTTATACTTAAACGTTTAATTGATTATCCCTCGAGGAGAATATAATGACTTTAAAGCAAGTATTAGCAACTGCAGTAGTAGTCGGCGCAGCAGCATGCGCTGCACCCGTAGCTATGGCCCATGAAACTGGCGGTGCCCCTGGTTACGGTTATGGTTATCCGTACGGTGGTTATGGCGGTCCATGGAACAGAGGTGGTGGTGACTGGGAAGATGGTAGCTTCTTCGGTGATACCCGTGGTACTGGTCGTGGTCGTGGTACTGGCCGTGGTAGCGGTGAAGGCGAATTCAACATGAACTTCAGTGGTAAAGGTCGTGGTGATATGGACAGCACCATGGACGCCAACACTGATTGGGATGGTTCTGGCTACGGTGGTAGCAATAACCCTTACTATGGTGGCTACGGCTATCCAGGTGGTGGTTATGGTCGTCCTATGATGGCTCCACCACAAGCAGCCCCACAGGCGCCTCCTAAGAAGTAATAATAATCTACGGATTATTGTCAGGCATGAAGCCTGGCTGACAGGATTGTATTTATTGCCGGCGCATGGATGCGCCGGCGCAATCTTTATTTATGTAACCACGTATAGTCTCTATCAACCTGGGCATGCTCAGGGCACGCAAGATCCTAGACACTCGCAAATTCAGGATAGAAGAGATATTCTCTTATCATGAATATCAATAACGAAACTATCTCCAGGTTCGGCCACCTCATGGTGGATACTTTTCATTTCATCGCACTGTTTGTCATTGGCGGTACCATTGTTTGGTCTGCGGCCTATGAATATATAGCGATGATGTCTCAGGGTTATGCCAAGCTGAAGGATATCCTGTTGCTTTTTATTTACCTGGAGCTGGGTGCAATGGTAGGTATCTATTTCAAGACACATCAATTACCCGTGCAGTTTCTAACCTATATTGCGATCACTGCGTTGGCGAGACATTTGGTGGTTGACCTGAAGGGGATGTCCGTAACAGATCAGCTATATCTGATGATTGGGATATCGGGTTCAATACTGTTATTGACGCTTGCTATTATCGGTATGGCGTATGCGGACAAGAAGCTGAGTTTGAGAGCAGAGAGCCATAAGGACCAGGATTAGATTAGTTGATCATGTGAATCTGACCAACTATTTGAACCTCAAGTTATTAGACTAGCCCCTTAGTCTCATACTGCATTAGATCCAATAGCTGACTATAACGTTCCCTTAACCTGCTATGTGTTTCATGCATTTGTCTTAACATATCAGTACGCCGTTGCATTGAACGGTTAAAAGACTCACGACGCTTATTCATAAAGAGTTCAAATGCGGTAAACATTGGTGGGTAAGTCTCACGTATTTGCTTTTCAATAGTTCTGAATTGAGCATCCATTAAGGTTATATGGTAGTTAACCATGCTTTCAATATGCTGCTTATTCGTTGGTCTCAATGATATCGCAGTGCGGATCTCTTCAATTCTGTTTTCGTGTATATCAGTGAGTTTATTTAGATCCTTGTGGGATGATGCAAGATTTGCATCAAAAGAAGCTGGCTGCTTAGTAATCGGTTGACGTGTAACGCGACTATCCTTTTCAACAAGCAGTTCGGAGTCAGCGATCTCAGAGTCGTCATTAGCTGCAAGTTTGTCCTCATCTTGTGATTGTTCTTCTGATGCAATACCCGCAATTTCTATAGCTGCTTTTGCGGGTTCAGGAGATTTGGTGTTTTCCTGTGATATTGCTTCCAGCTGTACAATCACTTTCTTGTTTTCTTCATTATGATTGGTGGCTAATTTATGGGTTACCTGAGATTCTGATTCATTGATAACTGGATTTATATTCTCTTTGCTTACCTCATTAGGTAGTTCTTGTCTTGTAGTGAGGTCGGCGCTAGCTGCAGCGATCTCATCTTGGCTATTACCTGTCGGTGTACCTGTCTTATCCACGTCTTTGTGTGCGGGCTCAGGGGTAACAGCAACGTCTTTCTGTAACAGGGCAGGTGTTGAAGGCGCTTCTGTATTTGATGCAGGTAGGATTTCATTCTGTCCGAAAGCCTCACGGGCGTCAGCTAGCATAGTTTGGGAGGTATACTCCTGATCGTCCAGCACTTGATCCAGCTCAGCTTTATTGTCCATAATGATGGTGAGCAAAAGCGTTAACAGGGCAGTCATCGCGACGAAGGATCCTGCGATCAGATAAGGGATATATGGACTCATGATGATGCCAGTATCTGGCGTCTTGAGGAGTAACTGCTGCTTTTCGTTGCCTTTTTCAGCCGCGCTCTGTGTCTTTTCAGTAGAAGTCACGGGATAGTCCATATGATTAAAGAGGGCCGATCAGTATATTAGAAAACTCTAACTAAGATCAATAATTCAAGTTAAATAAATCCTGTATACCCAGATAAAAAAGGGGCGTTTACGCAAACCGGGAAGATGTTTTGTAAGTCGAAAAATGAGGTATTGTGCCGCCCGCCTCATTGGCGGGCTCGGCATGAATTAATGGAATGGTCGGCTTGTACTCTTGTTAACGAGGTTTGAGAGAGGAAGATTATTGTAATAGTCCTTCTACTCCCGAACGCTGTACCACTGAGCGTACGTAGTTTCGGTAATGAGCAACGGCGCTTACACCATTTGCGGATACGTCAATAATCTTCCATCCGCCTGGTCCGTGTGCGAATCGTAATTTAGCTATGGTTGGGTGCTGCTTGGGTAAATGGATTGCCAGGGTAACATATACTTTTCCCAGGTTGAGGTTGCCTGAAACATTTACGTAATCGACTTTCCCGCCACGGTAATCTGACAAATTAGCAGCCAGTGCAGTTAAGAAAGCTTTTTTCACCATTGCTGTGACGCCTTTACGTTGTTGTGTGTTTAAACGGTAATTAAGCGGCCCAAGTATCAGGTGACTCATGGCATGAAAGTCAAAAAACTGCGCGACCTCTTTTTCCATGAAAGTTTTAACGCGTACAGGGTCAGCCATAGCATCAGAGGCAATGAAGGCCTGCAGGCGTTTTACGCCTTGTTGAATTGTTTCACGTGGGTGAGAAAATTGTGTAGCTGGTGATTGATATGAATGCTGGGGACCCGCTGGTGTTCGTGCGCTTGCAGTTTGAAATGCAGTTATCAGGACGATTACTACAAACGTTGTTAAAGCTGTCTTCATCAGTCTCTCCAGGGCATGTTATGAATCCCATTCAGTATAGCGGGACTGCGTGAAAGAGAGAATGGTTAGGGGTAAATAAATACGTGCAATGGGTGGAATAACAGGGTGTTAGGGCTCAGCGGTAGTTTGATTGTCTAAGTGTCAGGGTGTTTCCTTTCTGGATGAGTTCAAGCCGTTTTAGAAATGACATGCCCAGCAGTATTTCATGGCCTGCCATATAAGGGTTTATATGGGCCGCAATATTCTGTAATTCAATATTGCCAATGCCAATAGAATCAAGCCGAGTTGCGTAGGTTGTGATCGTGCCGTTAGCTGTATGAGCATAAGAGGCTGGTCCTCTCCTGAGACCAAGTTTTTTAGCAACTCTCTCAGGGACTGAAACAACAGTAGCGCCGGTATCCAGTAAAAAAACGACTGGCTCCCCATTGATTTGACCGTTGCTGACGTAATGACCCTGGCGATTCCTTTGCAGGATGACCTGGGATACGCCCTGTTCATTGACGCTAGTGTGAACTTGTTGATTGGGATTGTGCTGCTTATCCAAAACATCGCTAAAAAACAATGCCAGCAGGGCAAGTGCGATCACCCAGGCTAGCAATAACATATGCCGCCCAATTTTTCGCGTCTCTTGCGCTTGCTTGTTGTCCTGCATGATCAAACCCGTCAAACTTCTGTTAATGAAAAAACCTGCGCTGAAAAATCTAACATTAAATGGCCCTCAAGGTGCATTGGAAGCTACCTTGAGTGTTCCAGATGAAACATCAGGTTCGGTTGCTGTGGTCTGCCATCCACACCCTTTATATGGCGGCACTATGGATAACAAAGTGGTGCATTATACAGTCAGGGCATTACTTGAGATGGGGATGCCGGTGCTGCGTTTCAACTTTCGTGGAGTAGGAAAGAGTGCGGGGCAGTTTGATGAGGCGGTTGGTGAGGTAGATGATTGCATGGCAGTTGTTCAATGGATTAAAGACGAATATCCACATGATCAGATAGTTATGGCCGGTTTTTCCTTTGGCTCATATATTGCCGCGCAGGTAGCTTCACGAATAGAGGCAGCAGCTCTGGTTACGGTGGCGCCAGCTGTCACTCTCTATGATTTTAATGCGATCAGTGAAATCAATTGTCCCTGGTTATTGATACAGGGTGATGCCGACGAGGTTGTGCCACCGGAAGCCGTGCGGACATGGGTGGCGAATACAGGTCGGGTATCCAAGGTAATATGGATGCCTGATGCGAGCCACTTCTTCCACGGCCGATTGTTGGAATTATCTGCTCATATACGCGGATGGGCCAGGGATAATTTATAAATCGGTGTTTAGTGTATGCAGACAATGACTGGCTTATAATCACCAAGATGATAAGAGTATTCATTATAAGTCTGAGCATGTTGTTAGGGTTGTGTGGCCAGGCTGGCTTGCATGCGGCGAGTGGCTCTAAAGATAAGTCTATCTATGAATTTGAGGATACCTTGCTGGAAGAAGAGCTGGTTTATCCAGACTGGTTTACCGATAGCTTTGGTGATTTAAAGGAAGCACATACGGAAGCAATTGCCGCCGGCAAAAAAGGTCTGATTGTTTATTTTGGCCAGAAGCGCTGCAGTTATTGTGAAAAATTTCTTAAACACAATCTGGAAGCACCGGATATCAGTAATTATCTACAGAGCAACTTCGATGTTGTTCCGATCGATATCTGGGGGATAGAAGATATCATCATGCTGGATGGGGATGAGGTGACTGAAAGAGAGTATTCGGTTTTCGAAGGCACAAATTTTACTCCCTCATTATTATTTTATAATGAAGAAGGCGAGAAGATATTGCGGTTACGGGGTTTTTATCCACCCTATAAATTCCGTGCCGCATTGAAGTATGTTGCCGAGGGGTTTTATAAAAAAGAATCGCTTCGCGAGTATATGGCACGGGCAGATCCCGGAATGATATTTGACCCGGAAGGATTGAATGAGCAGGAGTTTTTCACCCGCCCGCCACATAATCTGGACCGAAGGAGATTCAAGGCAGAGCTACCGCTGGTTGTATTTTTTGAACAGGGCAAGTGTCACGCTTGTGATGTTCTGCATACTGGACCGATGACAGATGATCGGCTGCGCGCAGAGGTAGATAAACTTGAAGCGGTTCAGCTGGATATGTGGTCAGATGAGCCGGTTATTACGCCGCAAGGAAAACGAACGACAGCAAAAGATTGGGCAAACGATCTTGGTTTGTTTTATGCACCTGCCATGGTGTTTTTTGATGAGTCGGGCAATGAAGTAATACGAGTGGATGCCGTTACGCAGTTTTATCGACTACTAGGTGTATTCGATTACATTAATAGCAAGGGATATAAGAAGGAAAAAAATTATCAAAGATGGCGCCTGTCCCATCGGGATATCGTTCGTTAGCTATCGGGTCACCAGGTTTTTTAATTTGGCATTACGTGGGTCTTTCAGCACCCATGGTCTGATGATATCACCGGTGTGAATTCCCAATTGGTTACGCTCCCGATCTGTTATATAAAGTTTTAACGTTTCACGGATGGTAGGAAATGCCAGTTCATTCCATGGGATTTCATCAACCGATAGCAGTTTAACTACCAGTGACTCGGGACCAGGCGCAAAGCTATGACCTGATAATTCTGCGTAATACATCATATAAACCTGATTTACATGCGGCAGATTAAAAATCGTATACAGATGATGTAATCGTACCCTGGCCCGTGCTTCTTCCCAGGTTTCACGCTGAGCAGCCTGGGCTACTGTTTCATGATTTTCCATGAAACCTGCGGGTAACGTCCACAACCCCTTACGGGGCTCTATAGCTCGTTTGCAAAACAGAATTTTGTCATTATGCGTTACCAGGCACCCGGCAACGATATTGGGGTTCTGGTAATGAATGAAATTGCACTGGCCACAGATAAACCGCGAGTAACTATCACCCTCTGGTATCTTGTAACCTATGTCATCAGACCCGCATTGTGTGCAATAGCGTATTTTCACGAATGTATCGTTGTCATTTGTTATATTCTTATACCTTGCTGAACTCTTTAGGATATTGAAAGAAAAACCCGCATGCTGGATATCACTGATCTTAAACTAATGCTGAAATCACGGATCCCCATCATTGTGATGGAGACAAGTGAAGAGAGTCGTGCGCTTGGTTTATTTAAACGATTGATGACTGATGGCTTATATCAACCCCTGTTTGCCTGGTCAGTTACTGAAGGGCTCTATCGACTTGATATAGATAGTCAGCCGCAAAGACATAACGCACAGCCACAGGATGTCCTGGCACATATCAAGGCCACCACACAATCTGGTATTTATGTGTTGATGGATATACACCCGTATCTTGAGGAGCCTGTCATCGTACGAATGTTGCGAGAGATTGCACAGGGTTACGATAAGCATCATCGAACCCTGGTTTTGATTAGTCCTTCATTAGAGTTACCCGATGAAATTCGACATCATGCTGCCTATCTAGAGCTGGAAATGCCGGATAAAAAGCAAATAAAACAATTACTAAAAGAAGAGGTTGATGGCTGGAAACATCGCAACCGGAAGCCAGTAACGGGAGATGTACAAGCGATTGAACTGTTAATGAATCACCTTGTTGGCTTAAGTTATGCGGATGCTCGCCGCCTTATTCGCAATATTATATATGACGATGGTGCTATTAAGCAGGAGGATATCAAGGATGTAATGGAGGCAAAATACCGATTACTAGGTGGTGACGGGGTGCTGACGTATGAGGCGGAAACCGCACATATGGCTGATGTTGCTGGACTGGAAAGAATGAAACATTGGTTATCACAACGTAAAAAGGTATTTGTTGACAACCAACCACCGAAGGGATTGGATCCACCACGAGGTGTTTTGTTGCTGGGTGTGCAGGGCGCGGGCAAAAGTCTCGCTGCAAAGGCTGTTGCCGGTGCCTGGGGTGTGCCTTTATTGAGACTGGATTTTGCCACCCTTTACAATAAGTATTATGGAGAGACAGAACGTAACTTGCGCGATGCTTTGAAGACGGCAGACTCCATGTCTCCCTGCGTATTATGGATTGATGAGATAGAGAAAGGTCTTGCCACGGATCAGGAGGGGGGAGCCGGACCATCGAAACGAATATTAGGTACTTTATTAACCTGGATGTCAGAACGAAGGTCGCGGGTATTTTTGGTGGCAACAGCGAATGATATTGAAGCCTTACCGCCTGAGTTGATGCGTAAAGGACGATTTGATGAGATCTTTTTTGTCGATTTGCCGGATTCAACAGTAAGGGAAGAAGTATTTTCCATACACCTGGAGAGTCGAGAACAGGACATTGTAAAATTTGATTTACCGGTGCTCGCGGATAATAGCGAAGGGTTTTCCGGCGCGGAAATTGAGCAGGCAGTTGTTTCCTCGTTATACAGCGCACACGCGCTGGATACCGAACTTACTACCCAGCACGTGCTAGAAGAGCTACGATTAACTCGCCCTTTGTCCGTAGTAATGGAAGAGAAAATTACTGCACTTAGAGAGTGGGCCAATCAGCGAACCGTACCAGCAAACTAGGGCCTGTTAACAGGCCCTAACGTGTAACCACCCATAATGCATGAAGGATTCCGGGAATAATACCGAGAAGCCATAATACAATATTGATTACAAGATCCATGCCCGCACCCTTTTTAAGAAAGACACTGACCGGTGGAAGTAGTATGGCAAGTATGATGAGTACGGTTTTGTTAACGGCAGACATTTAATATCCTTTATTGATTATTAATAGAAGACGTTTGTATATACACAGCGCAGACAAAATATCATAAATATTCGTGTAAAAGTTATGTGATGTTTTTGATATATACCCTGGCGCCTCGTTGGTAGTTGTATAGCCGACGTTTGGCCATTGGTAAGTCAGTAATTTTTCCCGCTGTAAACCCGCGCTCGCGGAACCAGTGAGCAGTCTGGGTGGTTAGAACAAACAGACGTTCACTACCAGCTGATTGTGCGCGCAGTTGTGCGGCATTTAATAATTGCTCGCCACTACCAGAGCCCTGGTATTCACTATCCATTGCCAAACAGGCAAGCTCCGCCATCTTCTCTTTTTGATGGGGATAAACAGCCGCACAGCCAATGACGGTGTCGTCACGTATTGCGACAAGGAAATGGCCGATTTCAGTTTCAAGTAAGTCACGTTGCCGTTTAACCAGGGCACCAGAAGCTTCCAGTAACTCAATAATTTGCAAAATGCCGGTTATATCTTCGGCACGTGCAGGCCGAATCGTGTCGTAGGGTTCTTCACTTATTAATGTACCAATACCATCACGAGTGAATAGTTCCTGCAAGATGGCGCCATCCTGATGCCAGTCAAGAATGTGTACCCGTTTGACACCTCTTTCATTTGCCTGAACTGCAGTTTCCAGTAAGCGACGGGTTGCCTGGGGTAATTTGCGACGCCCATGCAATAGTGACTCCGCTTCATGTCGGGTAAGTTGCCGAATTAACCGGCGTTGGCTATTGCGGATGCTGGTTTTGTCAGTAAAGATAATGAGCTTGTCTGCTGTTAATGCAGTCGCGACGGCTTCAGCAACTTCTTCTGAGCTTAGATTAAAAATTTCGCCTGTAGGAGAATAGCCGATTGGTGAAAGCAGGGCGATGGCGCCTGCTTGCAAATGGCGAGAAATAGCCTCGGTATCAATACGACGAACAATGCCCGTATGGCAAAAATCAATACCATCGTGAATGCCATAAGGGCGCGCGGTAATATAATTACCCGAAGCGGTTCGAGCGTATGCACCTGGAACGGGAAGGTTGGCAAGCGCGCGCGAGAGTTGGGACTCTATCTCCAGTCGGACTGAACCAGCAACCTGTTTGACGCAGGTCATGGCGATATCATCGGTGATTCTGATATCGTTGTGGTAGTTGGACTGTAGCTTGCCCAGGCAAGCCTCAATTTGTGGTCGTATACCGTGTACCAGAATGAGCCTGATACCCAGGTGATTAACCTGAGCCAGATCCCTGAGTAAGCGGTTAAAGCCCTTGCTACTAACGGATTCACCAGGCAAGCAAACAACAAAGGTTTTATCGCGATGAGCCTGTATATATGGCGATGACTGGCGAAACCACTCTGAAATATTGTTGCTGGTCCTTTGTTTCATTGGTTTATTGTGCCACAGTGATGAAGCGCGTCCAGTGATTAAATACGCCATATAATAGGCATAGGGTATTAAAAATTGGCTACACTTCATGTTAACAATGACAACAACAAGGCTCGCTAGTAATGGAACATACCAGTGAAATAGCCAATTTAGTCTCAGTCACTTTTGCGCTGTTATTTGTCGCGGCAGTGTCATTGATTGTTTCTAAGATTACCAAGTTACCGTTTACTATATTGTTGGTATTAATAGGCGTGGTGATTGCGGGGCTGGCGCCCAGTGGACCACACTGGTTACAAGCGGTAGCTGAATTTCATCTATCTCCGGACGTTATCCTGTTTGTTTTTTTACCGACCTTAATTTTTGAATCGGCATTTAGTCTAGATGCACGCCAGCTAAGAGACAATCTATGGCCAATTCTTACATTAGCAATTCCCGGGTTGTTGTTATCTACTGCCATGATTGGCGCATTAATGCACTACGTGGCAGGTATTGCCCTGGCACCAGCATTGTTACTGGGGGCTATACTCAGCGCGACTGACCCGGTAGCGGTGATCGCGCTATTCAAACAATTGGGCGCACCCAAGCGGTTGACCATACTGGTTGAGGGTGAGAGCCTTTTTAATGACGCGACTGCATTAGTGCTCTCCAAAATTCTGGTGGCGGTCGTATTGGCAGGCTATGCGACCACCGAACAGGCACTGGGCGGTGTGATTACATTTTTAGGTGTATTCCTCGGTGGTATGCTGGTCGGTGTCGTGATGGCCTGGTTAACCGGGTTACTGTTAGGCACAGTGGAAAGTGACCCGTATATCGAAGTGTCGTTAACAACGATATTGGCTTACTCCAGCTTTATTGTTGCCGAGCACCTGTTTCATGTTAGTGGTGTGATGGCTGTCGTTGCCGCGGCAGTAGTAATGGGGAGTTGGGGAAGGACGAAAATTTCTCCTTCGGTGGTTGGTTTCTTACATCACTACTGGGAGTTTTTAGCGTACCTTGCCAATGCACTGATATTTTTGCTGGTAGGTCTCCGTATAGAACTTGGTTCACTGGTCGCTAACTTTTCAGTTTTTGCTGTATTGATCGCAGCGATGTTGATATCCAGGGCCGTGGTTATTTACGGTCTGGTGCCCTTGCTGGAAAAAATGCCAAATTCAAATCCTGTCAGTCGTGCGTACCAGACGGTTATGTACTGGGGTGGCTTAAGAGGGGCGATTGCCCTCGCTATCGTATTGAGCTTGCCTGTATTCGAGTATTCTGAGCTTTTTACCACATTGGTCGCAGGTGCAGTGTTATTTACGCTGATTGTACAAGGCCTCACTATTGGAGGACTGGTAAGGAGCCTTGGTCTTGATGTGCCGCCCCTGTCTGATCGTCTCGCTCGTTACGAGGGGGAATTGAATGCCAAGAAAAAGGCTTTAAGTCGTGCGCCTGAGTTACAGGAAGGCGGTTTGTTCTCAGCCCGTATAGCAGGTACCTTAACCAAGGTATACAACTTGCAGATGGAGCGTCTGCGAGATCAAATCAATGACTTACGCGAAGCTGAGTTGGATGAGGACCAGGAAAGACGTTTATTACTACTTCGCTGTTTTGCAGCAGAAAATACGATTTATTACGATATGTTTAGTCGTGGGCACCTGTCAGAACGGGGTTATCGTGATTTGACGCATTCGCTGCAGTTACAGAGTGAATCAATCCGTTATCACGGACGCTTGCCCAGCTATACTCTGCACATGCCGGCTAGTCGTGACATTATTGAACTAGCACGGGTGTCGCTTACAAAATTGTTTGCATTTACCGGGTTACCAGCTCGCGCACAAACAGCGCGTACGGCGAGAGATTATGAGGAAGCCTGGGGCCGATATCAGGCCAGTCATGACATTCTTGAAGATTTTGAGCATATCGCTCATGCAGAGTCTGCTACAGACGAGATTGCCGAAGAGGTGCGAGGTTATTATGACCGTTGGAACCATGGTGCCAGAAAGATTATTGATGTAACTGCGGAACAGTTTCCCGAGTTTGTTGGTGCAATGCAGGAACGTCTGGCCAAACGATTAATGATTGTGGCTGAACGTGAGGTTATTGAAAGTGAGCTTCATGCTGGCACCATACCCGCTGGTGTCGCTGAGGGAATGATAGAAGATTTCAATCACCAGGTCAGGGCATTGCGTGGGGTTAAGACTAAAGAGTTACAGATTGATCCGCTTGAGCTATTACGTAAAGTGCCTTTTTTCCAGAAAACGCCGGAAGAGGATTTTGAAAAAGTTGTCCAGTTATTGAAACCTCGCACAATCCCTGCAGGTGAATCGGTTATTCGTGAGGGCGAGACGGGTAAGTCAATGTTCTTGATCGCGAGAGGTGTGGTACGTGTATTACGTGGTAAAGGGAGAGACGAAGAAGTATTAGCCAGCCTGTTACCGGGTGAATTTTTCGGCGAGATGGCATTACTGCATGATGATCGTCGTAGCGCCACTTGCCGTGCGGTTACTCCCTGCGCGCTATACGAATTAACCAGAGAAGATATCAAGCGCATCGCTGAGATAGCCCCTGCAATTCAGCACGCGTTACAAGAGGCCGACGCAGAGCGGACCAAAGTCCGGAACAAGTAATCATATTGCTTAATGGTGATCCGCCTGTCGGATGCGCGGGTAAAGGCGCCCTGACGGGTGGCTAATTTTGAGTTAGATCAATTTTTAGGTAGAAAGTGGCTATATTTTAGGTGTCCATGTTGGTTTTATATTAGAATATGGTAAATTAATGATCTGTTTTCTGCTCCCGTATTTATCTTGATGAATATTAAGAAAATATTCGTTTTTACCATTTTTCTCAGCAGCTTGTTGACGATGCCCGCAATGGCGTCAACACATGAAAAAAGGGCAAAGCTGTTCGAGTCAAAATGTGCAATCTGCCATCGTAGTGGTGGACAGGGTGGCATTGGTTTGCCGCTAAAAAAGAGTAAATTTAAATCCTTCCCTGATAGTTATCTACGCAAGACCATACGTCATGGTAGGCCTGGGCGTGTCATGCCGGCATTTGAATTAATGGGTGACGCACAGGTTGATGCCATTGTGCGATACCTCCGTCACTGGTCTGATAGTGTTCCGTATGAAGAATCTGATTTAGTTGTTACTGGTGATATCGAAAAGGGTAAGCAACTGTTTTCAGGTTATTGTGCCAATTGCCATGGAGAAGAAGGCAAAGGTTTGGGTAAGGGCACTGGTAAGAGTTATTCTCGGGAACGTGAATTTGATTTCGTGCCGCCTGCTGTCAGTAATACAGGCTTCCTGGCTTCTGCTTCCGATGCGATGTTGAAGGAGGTCATAACCAATGGCCGCAAGGGAACGCAGATGGCCGCCTTTGGTAAGGTTGGTTTAAGTGAGCAGAATATCCATGACATCATCGTCTATTTAAGAGGTGTCGCTGCGGCTAAGACAGAGTTAGATGATAAAGGAGAGGAACAATTACCCGACCCAACAATTATTATCGACTCTCCGAATGATTTTGACTCCACCATGGAGAGTCTTAAACAGGCGTTATCGGGCCAGAATTTCAGAATGTTTCCTGACCGATTCCTGGAGCAGGGATTATTTCCTGAGTGGGAAGTCAACAAGAAGCAGGTAACGGTCCGGTTTTGCAACTTTAACCAACTATACGATATGTTGCGTATCGACCCCAGGGTAGGTATTGGTATGCCCTGTCGTATAACAGTGGTTGAACGCAAAGATGGACGGGTTCAGCTGATTGCCATGAATATGGCATTAATCGCTCGGTTGTTTAATAACGAGCAGCTACAGAGTTATGCATTGGAGATGAATAGTCTGCAGTTAGAAATCCTGGATGAGGTGACCTTCTGATGAATAGGCTCACAGCAGTTTTCCTGCTAATGATTATGATGGGTAGCGCACAGGCAGAAAACATTCTGATGGCCCGCTCACCGAATAACTTCGAAGTTACTTTGCAGGAGGCACAGAAAAGTCTTGAAGAGCATGGTTATACAGTTGCACACATCCAACGTTGTGATACAGGTCTGGGTGAATTTGGCTACAAGACTGATCGTTATCGCTTGTTATTTGTTGGTAAGGGAAAAGAGGTTCGTTACCTGACAGAAAAATATCCAGCGCTTATTCCCTATGTGCCGCTTAAACTTGCGATCTTTGCAGAGGAAGAGGAAACCCTCGCAGCTATATTTAACCCGGAGGAATTGGGAAAGCTGTTTCCACAGAAAGAACTAAAAATTCAGTTCTCCCGCTGGAAGAATGATCTTACTTCTATTCTCGATGACATAAGAAAGAAGTAGTTGGCTCGGATTAAAGTTTTATAAATCCCTGTTGTTCAAGACGGTCCACCTCGGCTGGCCCATAAGGTACGATTTCAATAAAGGCGGGTATTTCCTGTTTTTCCACGTTGAGCATATTCATCATGGTGTTACACATCTTGACGTCGATGACATTAAAGGCGTCTAGCTTCGCGGCCAGGTCAACGATATCCCGGTTATCACCATAATTTTTAATACGAAAATTTTCAATTTCCTGCCCATGTAATACCAGTGCTATCTGGCGTGGTCGTTCTGCGGGATTTGGTGTCGTGGCAAGCGTCTCGGCTCGCTGCAGCATATTAAGAATCGCGTCACGATCATGTAATACGACATCTATAACAATAGGTTGACTGTTGCCAGGATCGCCTGGTTCTAATTGGCCAGCGCTATTCCCATGGCTATCACTCAATACAGGTGATAGCTTTTCAAAGCGGTCGGCGAACACAGATGTGTTAACCGACATTATCAGGAAGAGCAAGATTGTGCGCATTATTGATCCCGGGGTTGTAGGAGACGATTAATCGATTTTTTTATATCGAAGTCTTCTAGTGGGAAGTATAGCTCGTCATGAATGTTATCAAAGCGTGATTTTAGTCGCTCAAAATGCATTTTTTGTTCACTCTCTACTAAAGCAATCATCTTTGTATGGGGTGACCGACTGACTATCTGGGTTAATATGGTATCCAGATTGCTATCCCTGTCACGAAACTGGCTAGTGTACTGAAACTCAGCAACAACAATATCGGGTTGGAAGGTTTTTAGCAGCGAGATAGCCTTGCGCATACTGTTGATATACTTAACCTCATGTCCGGCGCTGACAAGGTCATCAAGCTGCAGTGGGAAACCACCCAGCTCGATGACGAATAAAATTTTGCTCACTGAACGATATCTTTAATGATGTCCTTGATGATGCCGCTTGCCTTGTCGACCAGCATTACATGTGTATCTGCAATAACTCGCTCCATGCCTCTTTCAACAGGTGGTAGACGACCCTCAAGATCTGAAGGGAGGCTGCGTTTAGCTAATCCGGGTGGTAGTGTGCCATTTCTTTCCAGCTGTTTTTGTAAACCTGGGGGGAGTTGTTTTTTCTTTGCCAGGCCAGGAGGCATGCCCTTCTGCTTTTTTCCTTTATGTTTCTTTTTATGTTTGCCACCGCTGGATTGGTCGTCATCATCACTATACCGGTGTTTGTTGAAGTACTCTGTAATGAGCTGCCGTTCAGTTTCAGTGAATGCCCCGTCGACAGCCCCATAGATGGCCGAATCAAGAATGCGACCGCCATCCATTTCGGCATTGGCAATACCCCATGGGATGATACTGACGGTTACAAGCACAGCTATAGAAAATGCTGATTGAATATTCATAGTTAATCTCTTGTTTGTGAAAGGCCAGCGTAGCGGTTAGTGATGAAAATAAACGATAAGGGCTTCACATTTTTAGTTATTTACTCATCGGTAACACAGCCTTCAGAAGCATTTTTTACTGACTTGATAAATTTATACAGTGTTCCACGAGTAGCTTTGTACGGCGGCATTACCCAGTTTTCCTTACGTTTACGCATCTCTTCTTCATCGACATCGACGTTAAGGGTATTGAGTTCTGCATTGATGGTGATGTTATCGCCATCTTTAATCAAAGCGATTGCTCCTCCTTCCTGGGCTTCAGGAACAATGTGACCAATGATGAAACCATGCGACCCTCCAGAGAATCGGCCATCAGTCAAAAGGGCAACATCATTGCCCAGGCCTGCGCCCATTACTGCCGATGTAGGTGTTAGCATCTCCGGCATACCTGGACCGCCTTTTGGACCTTCATAGCGAATAACGATCACATCACCCTTATAGATCTTGCCTTCTTCCAGTGCCTTGAGCATATCCTCTTCGGCGTCAAATACACGGGCAGGTCCAGAGAATGTCATACCTTCCTTACCGGTAATTTTGGCGACGGAACCACCGGGGGCAAGGTTGCCTTTTAATATTCGAATGTGACCGGACTCCTTGATCGGTTTGTCCAGGGGGAGAATGATGTCTTGTCCTTCCTTGAGCGGTGGCAGGTCAGCCAGATTTTCAGCAATGGTTTTTCCCGTTACTGTCAGGCAGTCGCCATTAATTAATTCGTGATCCAGTAAATACTTCATGACGGCCGGTATACCACCAACCTCGTGCAGATCTTCCATGACATATTTACCGCTCGGCTTGAGATCCGCAATAAAGGGGATCCGGTCAGATACCGCCTGAAAGTCATCAATGGTCAAATTGACGTCAACGGCCTTGGCCATGGCGATCATATGTAGCACAGCATTGGTAGAACCACCCAGTGCCATAATGATGACGAGTGCGTTTTCAAATGCCTCACGGGTCATGATGTCTCGCGGACAGATGTTCTTTTCCAGCAGGTTACGAATGGCGGCACCGGCATTAAAGCATTCCTCCAGCTTGGCAGGGTCTTCAGCCGGTGTTGAGGAAGAGTAGGGTAATGACATACCCAGCGCTTCAATGGCAGAGGCCATGGTATTGGCAGTATACATTCCACCACAGGCACCAGCGCCAGGGCATGAATGCGTGACGATGTCCTGACGTTCTTCTTCGTCAATTTTGTTCGCGATAAACTCACCATAACTCTGGAAAGCCGAAACGATGTCTAGGGTTTTGCCATGTGAGTGGCCAGCTCGAATAGTGCCACCATAAACCATGATTGATGGTCGGTTTAGTCGACCCATGGCGATAAGTGTACCTGGCATGTTTTTATCACAGCCTGGTAGCGAGATATTGGCGTCATACCATTGTGCACACATCACGGTTTCAATCGAGTCAGCAATGATCTCCCTGGATTGCAATGAATAGCTCATTCCATCAGTACCCATTGAGATGCCATCTGAAACACCGATGGTATTGAAGCGCATGCCGACCATTCCGGCGGCGACCACGCCCTCTTTGACCCGTGTGGCAAGATCCATCAGGTGCATATTGCAGGTATTGCCGTCGTACCAGACACTGGAGATACCCACCTGAGCCTTATCCATGTCCTCTCGGGTCATGCCTGTGCCGTATAACATGGCCTGCGATGCGCCCTGTGCTTTTGGCTGGGTGATGCGTGCGCTGATTTTATTGAGGTCACTCATGGTGCTGTCCGTGCAAATTAGTATGAAGCCGCGGATTTTCTCATGCCCGCGGTGGAGGAGCAAAAATATTGCACGCCAAATGCTGGGTTGTTGCAAGGTGGGGCGTAAGTTAGCAGTCGTTCAAATGATGAAACTGTGGTACTGGCAAGAAATAAATAATCGCCACTTGAGCTATTATTTCCATGCATTGATATTGTAAAAAATTACTACCTCTCTATACTAAACTTAACATAAGTTAAATTATGTTAATAACCATAAATACAATATTTTTACGGAGACCTAGAGAGATGAGTGACTTCACAGCCGATGTTTTGTTTCATATCAATGAAAAACTGGATGATCAAAGCATTCACCAGGTAGAGCATGATATGGCTTTTGAGAAAGGCGTACGAGCCGCCTGTGTTAATTGTAAAAACCCGCATTTAATGCTGCTTGATTATGATCCAATGGAAGTGAAGGCTCAGGCACTACTGGGTTTATTAACCTCGAAAGGATTACGTGCTGAGATGATTGGTTTCTAACCGACTACCAGCAGTTAGATGTAAAAAGGGCATGGGATTTCCGTGCCCTTTTTATTGTTAGCGTTTGATCGGTTATCCAGGAAAAGCTTTACCTCTGGATGTGAATTGGTAAGTGCTTATGGGTGCTAGTCCGGTATTAATGACGAGAGATTTCTGCGGGCTTAAATCACGTTACAGTTGAGTGACACTATATCCTGCATTTTTAAACTTAGTGATCAAACCATCCTTACCCGCAAGATGCAGTGCGCCAACCAGGATAAATTCGATATCCGGACTACGCAGGTAAGCCTTGATATAAGGCAGCCAGTTATTGTTGCGTTTAACTAACAGGCCCTGGTAGGTTGATGGAAATTCTTCTTTCATGGGTTGAACGATTTCTTTGTCAAGTGTATCCATATCACCATTACGCCAGGCACCGAGCATTAGTTGCATAAGCTCTTCAAGTTGTTGATTTTCCTTTATGGTGCTGAGAATTAACTCATCTTCCTGCCCCGATCCCATGTTGGCCAGAAATTGTAATTGTTCTTCAATCGTCTCCAGTTCACGCACAGTCTTTCCATCCTTGAGAGCTCGCCGATTATAGTGATCATCTACACCCGCCAGGTTAATACCAAGTTTCTGTAATTCCATTGATGTCAGCATGAGTGAAGCAAACTGTGGCTTGTATGGTAGTAGCATGGAAATCGGTATGCCTGAGCTTTGACAATATTCCTTCAGGGTTGTGAACGTACTCCCCTTTAATCCCGAGCGAAGCGTTTTACCCTGTTGGTAAGCGAAGTGATTAATCAGCTTTTGCATAAAGGCAGGGTCATTGGCTTTTTCAACATCCGTTTCAAAAACCAGTGTTTTTGATTGTTTATAAGCCCTGTCGTATGCAGGGGGTAACGGATAATCATTCTTTCCAAGGATATGAATCGTGCCGCCAATGAAAAGGTGCTGGTTCCCCTTGCTTACTTTCCAGACGGAGGACTGGGCACTGACCAGCGTGGGAATAAGTAGTAATAAGAAATAGAAAAATTTCATCATAAGGCCGCTACAGTGTTCGCCGCTATCGTAAACAATAATGGTGGATAAAGCTTTCAATGATATCAAGCATTGGATTAATTTGATCCATTGGCAGGAACTCATTAGGTTGATGCGCCTGATCGATACTGCCAGGGCCCAGTACAATGACCTCATTACCAAGTTGTTGCAGGTAAGGTGCTTCTGTGCCGAAAGCGACGGCTTCTGATGCGTAGCCAGTTAGCTGCTCAGCCAATTTTACCAATCCTGCATCGGCTGGTGTTTCCATTGCCGGGATACCGGTAAAAAGAGGGTGAGTACTAATTTGCAGGCCGCGATCTTTGATGGCCATAGTTGCACGATGCTTGAGCTCAGCGCGTAGCTCATCAATCTGCATACCAGGAAGTGGTCTGAGGTCGATATGCAGCTCACAGTCAGCACAGATACGATTGGGATTATCACCACCATGAATGTGGCCCAGATTGATCGTGGGTGTCGGAATGGCAAAGGCCTCATTGATATGTTTTTTCTGTAATTCAACACGCCATTCAAGAATAGCCTGCATGACCAGATGCATACCTTCCATGGCGCTGTTACCAAGGTCAGGATTACTTGAATGCCCTGACTGTCCCTGAATACGAATGGCTTCCATCAGGATGCCTTTATGCATGCGAATTGGGCGCATACTGGTTGGTTCACCGATGATGGCATGGCGTGTGCTTGGTTTTCCAGCAGTGACCAGTGCCTTGGCGCCTGACATGCTGCTTTCTTCGTCGGCAGTTGCCAGCAGGATTAATGGCGCTGTTAATTTATCCGGATCGATACGTTGTGTGGCTTCCAGTGAAAGTGCCAGGAAGGATTTCATATCGGCGGTACCCAGGCCGTGAAAACGGTGATTGGACTCAGTGAGCTTGAAGGGATCGGTTTGCCACTTGCCTTCGTCATACGGCACGGTATCGGTGTGACCCGAGAGGATAAGTCCGCCTTCGCCCCTGCCAAGGGTAGCGATCAGGTTGGCTTTTTGTTCATTGATGGGTTGAACCTCGATATGGAAGCCCAGTGTTTCGCACCAATCGGCCAGCAAGCTGATAACTTGAAGATTACTCTGATCATACTTTGGTGACACAGCACTGATTGATGGTAATGCAATCAGCTGACGAATCATGTCTGTCAGTGTGGGCAAAGTAGGCATAAAATCAGATTAATGTTATTAAGGCATTCAGGCTGTTGTGATTCGAAGGCTAACAGAAAAGACTGGCCAGCGCGTCCGATACATATGTGCGCTGTTGCATCTGGTTAATGGTAACGATAGGTTATACTCATTACGTGATGAAGAACATGAGTCAAAATAATCATCAACCAGGATGCCCCTGCCACCCTGTTAGCCGTCGAGACTTTTTAATGGCGGATGTTGCTGCCGGTGCAGGTCTGATGCTGCCAACGATTGGTCAGGCTAACAGTATTCAGTATTTAACAGGTTCTGTATTCGTTAATCGCCGTTATGCCAATATAGGCACCGCTATTACGCCGGGAGACGTGGTCACGGTTGCTTATGGGAGCAGTGTTTCTTTTACTGTTGGCGAAGATGCCTATACCTTGCGTGGCGGTACCACTATGAAAATTGAGTCGGATGATAATGTGCTGGTTAAGGGGCTAAGATTGTTTACCGGGGGAGTGCTGGGGGTTTTTGGTCAGGGTAAAAAAACGATCAACTTACGGTTGGCTACCATTGGCATTCGGGGGACAGGTCTGTATCTGGATACGGCGCCTGACAAGACCTATTTTTGTACCTGTTACGGGGAAACTGAACTCAGGGTGCAGGGGATGGAAAGTCGGGTGCTGACGGCAACACACCATAATGCAGTGATGATTTATACACCGCCGGATGATAAGAATAAAATTCAAAACATGGCCGGGTTTGAATATCATACGGATGATGAATTGCGTGCTGCTGAAGCACTGCAGGGGCGCAAGGTTCCTTTTGATAGTCAATAAGATCTAGCTTTGATGCATATTGATGTTGCAACCGGGTTACTATCTCCGGCCCGCTACCTCCCATCACCCAATTGTGATGATCGCCCGGACCCTCGGGACTTATCCCTGATTGTGGTGCACAACATTAGTCTTCCGCCTAATGAGTTTGGCGGAGAGGGGATTGATCAGTTGTTTACTAATCAGCTTGACCCTGAAGAACACCCTTATTACCAGCAAATTCATACACTCAGGGTTTCATCGCATTTATTGATCAGACGTGATGGTGGGATAGTACAGTATGTGCCGTTTCACCAGCGTGCCTGGCATGCAGGAGAGTCCAGTTACTGTGGGAGAAGTACATGTAATGATTTCTCTATTGGTATCGAACTGGAGGGAGCTGACGATATACCTTACGAAGATGTGCAATACACACGTCTGAATGAGGTGATTGAGACGCTTTGTAATAGCTACCCAACATTGTCATACGATCATATTACCGGCCATTGTGATATCGCACCCGGCAGAAAAACTGATCCTGGGCCAGTATTTGACTGGCAACGTGTTAGCCAAACAGCAGGCTGATACCCAGAAGTAGTGGTGTTAATAAACTGACAGCAACGTTGACGGCCAGGTAACTGGTATGAAGGCCAATTTCCTTGCCAAATTTTTTTGCTCCCTGCCAGGCATAAAAAGCCAGTGGTACAGGCAACAGTGCGATGAGAGAAGTTGTCGGAAATTGATGAGAAATCACAGCAAGGATAATGGTGCCAAATGCCAGAGAAGCAAACAGGGCATAAACCTGGGTGCTACGCGTAATACCAAATACGATCAGGAAGTGACGACGACCAGCAGCGCGATCTGGTTCTATATCCGGGTACTGGTTGAGTAGCAATAAATTATTGACGAGTAAAAAGGGCACTACAGAAATCAACCATAATTGCCGGGTGATATCTCCGGCGAGAACAATCACGGTACCAATTACCATCAGCACGCCAAAGCCCGTGCCGGGAGCAATGAGACATAATAATGGCTGCCGATTAATCCATGAAGTATAGCTACCGATGAGCAGTAGCCCTGCTAAACCTACTAATAATATATTGATACCCTGCTGCCAGATAAAGACGATACCAATAGATGCCGTTAACACCAGGGCGGCGATACCAGTATATAAAACAGGCAGAGCCATTGTAGGGTTGAGAGGTAATGCACCACTGCCACTACTAAAAGGCGTCTTCTGTGTATGGAGATCAAGTCCACTGGTGAAGTCCAGGTATTCGTTCAACATGTTGACGCTAATATGCGCCAGTGTTGCGCCGAACAGCACAACAGCTAAGTTGATAAGGTTAATTTCAGTCTGATGGTAATGAACAAAGCTGGCGCCCAGGAAAACACATGCAGGGGTTAGTAACAGGAATGGTAATCGCATGGATTGCAGGATGACTTTTAATGGTGTCATAAGGTTGATCGTCAGACTGTATCAAAAGAAAGGGCTAAGGTTACTTCCACGGGTCGATCAATCTGGTTGGACGTTTTAGTAAATATTGTACGACATAATAGAGGACGGCACCTATCAGTCCACTGGTAATGCAGAGTTTATGCAGTGCGCCTATGCTGATCAAGCCATGCAAATCATTCGATAACCATAGTGGGTAGAATGGTTGTAGATCACTGTGCATTATACTGTCCAGCATGACGTGGCTATAAGTACCAATGAACGCGCTGATGGCCGCAGTATGCCAGCTGATTTTTATTGGATTAGCTTGTTGACTGATGCCGATGATAATTAGTCCAAGTTCAGATAGTCGTTTTCCGGATAAAGCAGAGACTATCGCCAGCAGAGATGCGCCCAGGTAAGTATGCGAAAAACCGTGCAAATTTCCTTCGCCAGTCAAGATGACGACAAGCGGCTGGATGTCCATGATGATCTGCGCCCAGCCAAATACCATTAAACTGAAACTACCCTGTAATAGCGCCTTAATCGCAATGCCTGGTCCCATATGTATTGGCGTGAAAGGCATCAGTGATTATCTTTTTGCTTTTCCATTATTGTTATAAAACAGGCTTGTGGGATTTTTAATAACTATAGCATTTATCTAAATGCTGATTGATACAAGGGTGCTGTATTGAATTACCGTAATATATACGCCCGAATGAAATCGGGTTAGTCTTAAGCTAAAAGCAGCGAGGTTTTGATTGTGCTTAAACAAATCGACTTATTACGTCATGGTGAGCCAATAGGGGGGCGTCGGTATCGTGGCCAGATTGATGATCCGCTAAGTAAAAAGGGCTGGACTGAGATGCATACAGTAGTTGATGGCCACAATAACTGGGATGCGATCATTCACTCGCCGTTGAGTCGTTGCGCTGAGTTTGCCACAGAGCTTTCTGCTACGTTGGGTATCCCTAGAAGCGATGACGACCGCCTGAAGGAAATCGGCTTTGGCGCATGGGAAGGGTTAACCGGTGATGAAATACGGGCTAAAGATGAAAATGCGATGAGACGTTTTTACCAGGACCCGGTAAATAATCAGCCGGATGGTGCGGAACGTTTACGTGCCTTTTACTTGCGTGTCAGCGCTGCATGGGAGGATATCATTGCTACTACTCAACAGGAGCGCCTGCTGTTGGTCGTGCACGCCGGGGTAATACGCGCGATTGTGGTACATGTATTGAAGGCGCCGTTGTTATCGATGTATCGAATGCAAATTCCCTCTGCTGGTATGGTGTCGATTCGATTTAGTGAAGAGCGCCCACCCTCATTGCTTTTTTAATTATGCGTATTGGAATAGATCTTGGCGGTACAAAGATTTCCGGTATTGTCCTGGATTCGGCAGGTAAGCAACAGGCTTATGTGCGTGTTGCTACACCAGCAGGCGATTATCAACAGACCTTACAGGCGATAGTCGATTTAGTAGCAATGCTTGAGCAGCAAACTACGCAAGTGAATAGTATTGGTATCGGTACACCAGGCGCGTTGTCGCCTACCACAGGTTTGCTGCGTAACTCGAACTCAACCTGCCTGAACGGAATGCCGCTTAAACAGGACATCGAGACCCAGCTAGGTAGATCCGTACAAATGTCCAATGATGCAGACTGTTTTGCCTTATCCGAGGCCAGTGACGGGGCAGCCAGTGGTGTCAGTAGTGTATTTGGCGTCATACTGGGTACAGGTGTTGGCGGTGGTTTGGTGATTTACGGTCAGTTAGTTAATGGCGTCAACGCCATTGCGGGCGAATGGGGGCACAATCCGTTGCCATGGATGACGAGTAATGAGTACACTGGGTTGCCCTGCTACTGCGGTAAGCTGGGTTGCATAGAAACCTTTCTGTCTGGCCCTGGTCTGCAAAAATATTGTTTCAATACTATTGGTCGAGAGATGGATACTGAAGCAATCGTCAAGC
>Ga0126335_1000070_pt1 | contig 44812 bp, 52 predicted proteins | sample OlaspJWI45metaG_FD_108409 | JGI IMG/M metagenome (GOLD analysis project Ga0126335, IMG submission 108409) | Marine gutless worms symbiont microbial communities from Oahu, Hawaii - Olavius sp. 1 OAHU.JWI-45 metaG | ecosystem: Host-associated > Annelida > Digestive system > Unclassified | place... | reverse complement strand
GTTATATAACTAACAGGTAACCACGGGGTTTACTATTCCAGTCAGGATGTCCTGTCCCACAGTTAAAAATGTTAGGCTGTGCACGACCACCTACAGGAGTTAAATATGACCATTCTTGAGAACGATAAACTTGCTGAAGCTGAACTCTATGCTCGCAATGCCGTCCTCGATGCTGGCATTGCAGCAATGCGCTACTATCGTGAGGCTTTCTGGCATGCAACAGCCTTAGGATCGGGAGCAAATGCATCAACTGAAGCCGACATCCAGGCCACAGTCGCGGCTGTCCGCAGTCTAGGCAATACCTTTCATCAGCTTGACGCTGATTATCGTGTATATGGTGAAGAACTCGATAAAGATTATTCAAAAACATCTGTCCGAACACGAATTGATAATGAAATCCCGCAGCTCAACAACAAAGACAACATTATTCGCACCGGGCAGGATTTTATCGATGCATTTCCTGATCGTACCTGCATTTTGATCGATGCCATTGATGGCACGACCAACTTTCGAGCCGGCCTGCCAATATTCTGCTCGGCGCTGGCAATCTTTGATAATGGCAAGTTACGAGTTGGCGCAATCTACGACCCGATTCACCATGTGGTGTTCTACGGTTCCATTCCTGAACATGCAGCGCCACGCGCATATATCTGGCATGTCTCATCCGGTGACAACACGAAACTACATGTACCCAATGAAGATGGAGACTTCCTGATAGCCACTCACCTTACCCGCAATAATGAGCCGAAAAGACAGTCCATGATCAACAAGCTCGACAAGCTGGTAGCAAAATCCGACGGCCACTACCAACTCAACTGCGGGCAACTACAATTGGCCTATGTTGCTGGCGGCAACCTTTCGGGTTTCGCCAATAATTGCACGAACACCTGGGACGTTGCTGCAGGCCAGGTGCTCGTTGAAGCCGTAGGCGGTAAGGTAAGCCACTTTGATGGTTCAAGTATCGATTACACCAAACCCGGAAAAATCGAAGTAGTCGCGGGAGGCACACCAGATATTCACGACCGGCTGATTGAATTGCTCGAATAGCCGGATCGTGATTTCCATAATCAAAAAGTTGATCCTCGACTTGCGGCCAAAAGATTACCTCGAGGCAATAGGTCCCCTGTTCCTTGTCTTGCTGTTCAGTTATGTTCTCTATGCCATCAAGGCGAACCATGACACGGTTGTGATAATGATGATGGGCTTGATGTTCTGGCCACTGTACCAGTTCATTGGCTTTCTAGTTGAGAACAGCCTGATGAACTTCATTCTGGCACTAAAAACGAAAAAGGAGCACGACTATATTATGGCAATCGGTCCGTTCCTGCTGCTGATTGGTTTAATGAGCCTGTTTAACTATAGCCACTGGGTTTTGCTTGTAGTATCTGCTCAATTATTGCCTCTACTGTTCCATCCCCATGATTCATGGGACCAGCAAAGAGGCTGTGTTAATGCCTTTATTAAAAGCTTTCTCTTGCTTGCCATATTCATACTCGTACTTTTTGGACTACAGCAAATACTAAGCAAACCATACGATCTGCCCTATGCAGATGGTGGCTTCAAATACCTTCCTGGCATGATGATTATCGGTATAGCCTATTACCTGCTTTCCGCCGCTCTGGATATATTAATGCAACCCTTTATGCGTGGAGCCACAATAGCCAAACAAACCGAGCAGTAAAGCGATGGACACTATTTTTATTCTGCTAATAAAATGTAGTCTGATCTGCGTTCATACTCCTCAGACGATTATCTAATACTCGCATCACATCAAGCGCAAATGAAGGCATCTCCTGAATCAATTGCTTAAACTGTTTTTCGGTAATCGCTACTATCTCTGCATCAGAACGACATTTGGCGTCAGCACTTCTTGGAGAAGAATCAATCAGCGCCATTTCACCGAGAATACCACCGGCCCGCACTACCTCTGCACTCACGCCATCAACCAGAATATCAATTTGCCCACTTTTGACTACATATAGCTCGCTGGCATCATCGCCAATCTGAAATACCCAATCTCCTGCTTTCATCTGTCGCACATTCTCTGTGTGGGCAATTAATCTAGAAAAATCTAAATCATCTGACATTTGTAACTCTCCAATAAATTAGGGAATAGACCATGCTTTAAATCATCAGGAACAGACTACATTTTCTTGCCTAAATAAATGCCATCCGTTTTCACTGATATTCGTACACCCACTCAATACTCTACTAAGGATCTCTATTTTTCACTAAAAGACTAATTTTTCTTATTCGCGTAGCCCGATCACAGTATGCTCATGGGGTCGTTACATACTTTAATATCTCTACCACCTGCTCAGGTGTCTGCGCCCAGGCCATAGCAGCACCATCTACCTCCTTAAGGGCATAAACAATCGATTCATCATGCAAGGTAATATAGGGCTTACCAAGTGCTGCACAGTGGCCAGCATCAAAAGCGGCATTCCATTGCTTGTATTTATCACCAAAACGAACCACGGCGATATCACATTGCTCAATCAGTGTGCGCGTGCGGATACTGTTGACCTTTGCTGACTTGTGATCGCGCCAGAAGCTCTCGCTTTCTGCTCCTAACACATCACCCGCTGCATCACTGGCTTCGTGGTTGGTTACTGCCGAAGTAAAGACAACCGGCAACCCATTCGACGCTGTACCCTGCTGAATCTGTTCTCGCCAGTCAGTGTGAATTTCACCTGACAAATATACTGTCCATTCTTTTACTGCCATTAGCTGCTATCCTGTTTTTATCTCAATACCTGATTATATCGCAACCCGGTTAAGAATCGGTCAGGCATATACGATCAATCTGTTCCACTAGTGACTGGATATCAACATCGCTCTCGGTATCTACCATCATCGCATTATCACGTTCGTCGCTGCGCAGGCTTTCGCATGTACTAAACTGCTTCTCCAGTATTGCCAGATTGGCATCAGACACATCATTCTGACGATCCTGTATTCTCCGTCGTAACGTCTCGATAGCAGTAGTGAACTCCACAATAATGAAAGGCACATCCTTGTCTACCGCAAATTTTCGAAACTGTTCTCTTTGCTCGAATTGTAAGAAAGCCGCATCGATAATCACCGTATAGCCAGCCTTAATGATATTGTCAGCCAGTTCAGTCAATCTTTCATAGGTACTTTGTGTTGCCTCAGCGCTATAGATGCCTTCACTATGACCTGCTTCAACATTCTCTTCAGGCTTAATATTGAATAAACGCTTGCGTTCAACATCAGAGCGAATACGGATTGCGCCCATGTGTTCCAGTAGTTGGCCGGTTACCGTACTCTTACCAGAACCCGATACCCCATGAGTGATGATGAGACACGGCTTACTCTCACAAATATAACTTTCCCCCAGCTGCATATAATCCTTAAAGCTTTCTTCAAGCTGTCTTAGTTGCTCAGGATTATTCTCGGTTTGGCTGGCGCGAATAGCATTTACCTTGGCCAATACCATCGCACGGTAAAGCAGGTAAAAACGTAAAACGGTTACTCCTGGATAGTCACCCGTTGATTCAAGATAAGCATTTAGAAACCGATAGGCTAATGGGGCTTGCTGACGAACTTGCAGATCCATCACAAGAAAAGCCACATCATTGATCACATCAATCCAGTACAGGTTCGGATTAAATTCAATACAGTCAAACACCAGTGGCGCACCACGATACCATGCCAGATTACTTAAATGCATATCACCGTGACACTCACGAACAAAGCCATGCGCCTTGCGCTGCTCAAAAATTGGCTTTAGTTTAGTGAAACTTGTTTCACTCCATTGTTCCAGATCTGCGAGCAACCCAAGATAATTTTCATCAGGAATATTTTGACGTATCTGAATCATATTCTCCTGAACCGGCTGATACACATGTTCAGCATCACCATATGTTGAATCCATATCAGCATAGGCAATAGTCTGATGAAAATTGGCAATAAGCCGGGCAACGGCATCAAGCTGCCCTGGTCGCAACTCATCACGCTCAAGTACATGATCAAGCTGCGACGATGGAGGAAACTGCTGCATTTTCACGGCGTATTCAATCTCGCTCCCTTTGCCATTCAATACTGGTTGTTCCGCGGTCCCGCTGATAGAGACCACATCCAGATACAGGTCAGGCGCCAGGCGTTTATTCAAACGCAGCTCTTCCTGGCAATATAAGTGACGCTTTTCCAACGTAGAGAAGTCAAGAAACCCAAAGTCGACCGGCTTCTTGATTTTATAGACATAGTCCCCGGTAAGAATAACCCAGGATATATGCGTTTCAATAAGCTGAAGGTCATCAACCGCATGATCGTAACGCCCCGGATCCATGAGCGCATTTATCATGGTGTTGTTAGATGATTCAGGTGCATTCATGTTAATTGAGACCGGTCACGAAATTAGCCATCGCACCATTTAGTACCGAACGGCAGGCGTTTCGATAGGCAGCCCATTGGAACGTGACATCAAGTACAACTCCAGTAATTTCATTTCCGTCGAATCATCAGGAAATGGCTCAGCCCGCATCAGGTTAAGGCATTGTGTAACCCGTTGATTCAAACTGGTCATCTCACCGATATCCAGCCTGTAGACTGGAAACCCGTTGGCCTGCCCCTGGCTAATCTTCTGACCACGTATCATCTGTCCGGCGTATTGCCCATGACACTGATAACAGGACATATCAATCAAACCATATCGTTGTTTATAAAGCGCTTCGCCCTTTGCTAACATGGGGGAAACAATACCGTCAGTTTGTACATTAACCTTTTCACCCTTGGCAAGATGTCGCACAAAAGTTTCTAATGCCAGCAGGTCCGCATGATTCACCGGTAACGGTTCAGGGTTAATACGTGTGCGGCATCGGCTGATTTGTGTTTGCAGTGAAATAACATCTTTGGTCCTGGGGTTTACCACCGGGTAACGGGCAATAGCCCTGGTATTGAGTTTTTCACCCGATGCATCATGACAATCAACACAGGATTTCCCCGTGGATGCCTGCGTTTCATTAAACAGGAACTCACCATTCTCTGCCGCGAACAGGCCGGGATTTTCAAAATCATCATCCTGCAATATGCGTGTTTCCGGTTTTAAATAGTGATAACCAGATAATATCTCCTCGCCGTAAGTGCTCGATGAAAATAATAATATACTGACGATCAATGCCAGGTTACGTAACCCATTCATTTTAATGTCACCAGGTAGGCGACAACATCTTCCACCTGCTGTGCCGTCAGGAAGGTTCTGCCTCGATAGGCTTTTGCTGGACGGTGCAAGAGTTTCGGATCACGATAAAAACCAGGCATAATCGACAGGGGATTAATTTGCTTTGTATCAACCACACGTAACCGTAGAAAACCCTCACTATAACGAGCACCCAGCCCCATTAACGGTGACCCTATCGTTCCATAGGCCTCAACACCTTTTACCGGCATCAGATGGCAGGCAACACAATTGCCCTGGTTACTGTCGGTTGCAATAGCCTTGCCCCGCTCGGCATCGCCTGTCAGTCCACATAATGATTGGTCTATCGAGTAGTCTTTCACTTCCCACTGACAGTAAGGCTCAGGTGCAGGCATCGCCATCGGACTGGCCGCAAAGGCAGCTATCGGCATACCCATGAGCATCCACAACAGTGCAAGACCACTCAATAGTCGGTACATCACGTACTCCAGTAATCAAATCTAATAACCATACTAACTTAGTGCGAGTAATTGTCACGTAACATCGATTAGTGCTCATTGACATTGGTCAGTAAGCTGCAAATCTCGGCTAATATTTTTACTCTTGATTTGGTATTTTCACAGTTACTACTATGATCGAGGCCTGTATACCAGGGAATCGACGTACATATCGCACCTGACATACCACTAGGCCAATGGTTATCCGAGTATGCTGCTAAAGAATCACTGATTTTATATTGCCGTGATATTTGAAATCGTATTTCTTTTTATGGCGGGGTTTTTCGGCGGCATACTAAACTCTATCGCCGGCGGTGGTACATTTATTACATTCCCCGCGTTATTGCTTGTTGGAGTACCCCCTGTTAGCGCCAATGCTACGAATACCTTCGCTTCTTGCTCAGGCTATATGAGCGGCACCTATGCTTTCAGGAAGGAGCTTCAGACACACAAAAAAGAGTTACCGAGATTTATTTTGATCAGTGTCATCGGCGGAATTACGGGTGCATGGTTACTGCTGGAAATACCAGAAACGTTATTTCGTGAAACCATTCCATGGCTACTCCTGTTCGCAACTCTTCTCTTTACCTTCGGGTCGAGCATTCACAATACGCTAATACAGCTTGCCTCCCATTATAAGCATTCATCAGCTATCGGAAGTTCTTTACTGCTATTAATCTTTCTCGGTGTTTGCATTTACGGCGGTTTCTTCAATGCCGGCCTAGGGATCATTATCCTGAGTTACCTGGCTTTAGCTGGCTATAAAGATATCAATGCAATGAACGGCCTGAAGTTACTAACTTCTTCCTGTGTCTCACTGATTGCTATAGCGCTGTTCATCTACGATGGAGTTATTGCGTGGCGCGAGGGGGTTACTGTGCTATTGGGTGCGCTTTCAGGTGGTTATATTGCAGCTCATTATTCTCGCCAGTTACCGCAGGCATATGTGAAAAGATTTGTGGCCATAGCCAGCGTTACCATTACAGTATTCTTTTTTTACGATACTTACTTCAGGTAGAAAATGACATTTTTCACATGCTAATACATCAACAACAACTTCATACTAATTCATTATTTGCTTCTAAAAGCGGTTTTTTCTATAAATAGTCTATAATGATGCAAAGCGCCCGCTTCCCATTGGCTGTTAGTTGGCAGGATATCAAAATATTCTTATTCTTTAGATATGAAAGGCAACAGCATAGTAATCGACCATGTAGTCGAAAAATACAACAGTAACTCCAGGGAACTTTTTGTCTGGAACGGTCACCATAAACTCCAGTCATTCTGGAGCGCAGAATGCATTCAAAACACAAATAAACTTGAGATGGTTTCAGCCGTACTTCCAACAAACGTGCCAGAGAAGGTATTATTTTTAGGATTAAACACTGGAGTTATCGAAAAGGTTACAGAGTCGCGTTGTGAGGAGCTAAATCGATTCAGCTCTTTGGAAGAGCTTTCTGATCGTGATCGACATATCGAATATGAAAACTGGATTAATGGATTACGAAGTATTAATAGTATTATTAAAACTAAAGAAGGAATATTTGACGCAAGTGCCGCAGGTTTATTTAACACATTTACAGGTGAACAGGTTTTTTCAGGTTATGTAACATCTGCAACTGTTTACGATGGGAAACTATGTGTAGTACCAATGGGCCTAACGTCAGCCAGGGACTCCTTTGCTAACTTACAATCCAATGGTATGACCCAGGGTTCTCTTGTAGATGCATTTACAGGTGAGGAACTGATTAAATATTTCGCTGTATTTGACAGAAAGACGCAGACTCAACCTGACTATATTATTGTGGGTGACAAAGTGTACATGGCCTCAGGTAAGCCACCTGATATTACGGTCGAAACAAAAGAGCTACCATCACTTAAATCTATAAGTAAACATAAGTTAACGCGACACATTATGTTTGTAGCGCATGAAGACAAGGTATATCAGCTTTGCCAGTTAGATGATTCCTCACCATGCGTATATGGATACGATGAAGACAGCATTATCTATAAGCCGGAAAATAATGAGCAGATTACCAGTGTGCTTTCTTCAGATAGACTTTTGATCTCTATCACCGACATTGAAAAAGGAGTCTCATATATCAAGGATGCACATACTGGTGACATACTATATTCAGAAGAACCGAGCGCAGAATTTCCAGAATCAGAACTAAAACTTCATGCTATTTGCTTCACCTGGTAAAGCAACCAATCACCCTATTTACTGACAGACTTTTGTTGTAATGCCAGAACCTTATTGACGAGATCAGGATGATCAAACTCTCGTCCACCCACGACCCGGTAGGTCACCATTCCTTCGGGATCAATGACATAAGTTGTAGGTAAGCCTTTTACTTTCCATCGACCCATGCTTTCTGCCTGCAAATCAAAAACAATAGGAAAAGTCGGTGAAGGTTCTACCGTACCCAGGAATGAAAACACCGTGTCTTCATCCTCACCTATATTCACAGCAATCACATGAACATCCTTGCTGGCAGTCGTCTGGTGTAGTCGCTCAAGTGAGCCCATTTCACGCCGGCAGGGTGGACACCAGGTTGCCCAGAAGTTAATGACCAGGGTTTTGCCCTTCATCTGGCTGATATCAACAACTTCTTCATCCATATCCTGCAGCTTTAGTTCAGGTGCTTTGTATGTTGATTTCACCAGGGTCATCCCATGCGTCAACGGCGGTAGTCCCTGGGCAAACGAATCAGCGGTTGTCAGTGACAACACGATCATCATGAATACCAACTTATAACAGTTACTTTGCACAACGAACATTTCGCAACACCCCTTCATAACGTTCCCCTTTCATGGTCCAGCGGGCCACTGCATCAAACTGGCTACCTGGCGGTAAACCAGTGGTAAGCATCCCCTGGTTCCAGTCCCCGCCGGGCTCATATTCCTGCTCAGGTGGAAATTGTGCCCATCGAAAAGCAATCAGTGCTGACTGTTTGGCACCAGTCTCTTTAAGACGGGTCATCCAGTCGGTAATCTTAATCGGTGGTCGTTTTTCTTTATCCGCAACAATAGACCAATCCTGCAAAACATAACTGATCACCTCTGGCGCATGATCATTACGTAAAACCGTCATATAAATACAGGCATTGGCATAGGGTTCAATCTGCTCCAATGTAAAACCGCGATTAACGTAAAAGGCCCGGGCCTGGTCTGGCTGAATCTGAGTTAATGAGAAGGTGACACCATGCGCTGTTGTTTCCCATGTCTCAGACTGTGTGTTTGGATCGACATGATGTAACGTTTCAGTATTAGCCACGCTAGCAACAGGCAGTACCATCAAAAGCATAAGACCAAATTTCGCCTGCTGTACAGATAACATCATCTTTTTAAAATACTGCTTTAACTTTCGTCCCAGTATTCCAAAATCGTACCCATCGCACGAGTAAATTCATCGTAAGAATGAGGTTTAACTATATAGTCATCGACATCGTATTCATATGCAGCGACCCGGTCTTTGGGTTCATTGGACGACGTCAGGACAATGATATGTAGCGCTTTGAGTTTGGGGTCACTGCGCAATTCACGTAAAAACTCAATACCACTCATCTTCGGCAGGTTAAGATCCAGCAGGATTAGTGCCGGCGGCGATGGCAGCTTTTCAAACCCGCTCTCTCCTCGCAGCATGCTCAATGCTTCCAGACCAGTTCTGGCAATATACAGAGGATTACTGACTTTATTCTTCTTCAACGCACGCTGGACGGTCATAATATCAACCCTGTCGTCCTCGATCAGCAATATTGTCTCGTCTGGTTTTAACACAATCAGTATTTCCCTGTTATTTTGATCTGATACATGGTTTCTATTCCGGCCACCCTACCTGGAAGAATCCTTCTTCGGCCAGGTAAAATGAAAACACGTACCCTCTCCTGGAGCTGATTCTAATCTAATAGCGCCTCCATGTTCTCCTATAATTTTCTTAACCAGCGCCAGACCGATACCAGTGCTGTTTTCGTAGTCACTTGACTTCAGGGTCTGAAACATCAAAAAGATTTTATCGTGATACTCCGGAGCTATCCCCTGACCATCATCACACACGGAAAATTGGTAATAATCTTCATGGGTTTCACTCGATATACGAACCTTTCCTTTTTCTCCGCCATGATGTTTCAGGCTATTACTGATCAGATTTGAGAACACCTGCCCAAACTGCAGGCGGTCTGTATATACAATTGGCATTTCACCCTTAATCTTGATCTTGAACCCTTCCGGGGGTGAGAGCGAATCAGTAATTTCATTGAGCAACTCCCTGCAATCAATACGATCTTCAACATCGGTATTACCCCCGACACGGGAATATTCCAGCAACCCTTCAATCAGATCATGCATCCGGAGCACTCGATTACGAAGCAAGGCGAGCTGCTCCTTCGAAGAATTATCCAGCCTGTCAGCAAGATCTTCCTCAATCCACCCGGCTAGATTACTTACCGCCCTCAAGGGAGCCTTCAAGTCGTGAGAAGCAACATAGGCAAACTGTTCAAGATACTCTGCCCTTCGTTCAGCTTCAGCCGTGCGGTTGGCAACACTGTCCTCCAACGTTTCATTCAGACTCTGTAGCTCTCGCTCAGCAGATTTACGCTCCATGATTTCCCAGTTCAGGGCCTGTACTGCTTCCTGAAGCTGCGATGTTCTCTCTTCGACCTCCAGCTTCACCTGCCTCGCCCGTCCAACGAGTGTTGTAAGATAGATAATAAGCAAGAGGGTAAAAGCGATGCCGCCAGAAATAATTACCCAGCTATTCCAGGTTTCAATCTGGAACTTTCCGGGGGCGGGATTACATACCACTTCCCACTGCAGCGTCCCAATCGGGATCTGTTGACGATAGGTAATATCTGAAACATCGGCCTCAGCGCTAGATAACAGCCCCCGTCTCAGCCGGGAGAGATGGGTATAAAGCAATTCTCCATCCTGATCCGGATGTTCCTGGTAAAAATGAAGATCAACTCCGCCAGACCTAAGGCTCTCCAGTGCCCGCTCAACAATCTCATCAATATAGAAAACACCAATGGCAAACCCCCTGATCTGTCTTGGTGCATCAATCTGAGTCTCCTCTGAGCTTACATTCCTGAGGAAGACGGGAACCACCACAATAACCTGTGACTTCTCTTTAGTTTTATCTGCGAAAGGAAACCCACTGGAAACCTGAAGTGATCGAGTGACTTCCGCTTTCTTCATCAGTGCGGAAACGTTTGCGTCGGCACCTAAATTAAGGCCTAATGTGTCTTTGTTACTTTTATAAGGTTGAACGTAAAGAACAGGATAGTAGATAGGGTGACCCTGACTGTCGATCAGCTCCCCTGAATAATCAACCTCCTTAATCCGATAAGGTGGGAAACTTTGCCGGGCCTTCTTGATGAATACGGAACGGTCTTTTTCATGCACCACTGGAACCCACTCCAGCAGCTTGATACCAGCCTGATTTTTCAGTGCCGGCCCCACAAATTTTCTAAACTCCCTTCTATCTACGATTTCAGATGCCTCAAAAAAGCTCGCAATATCCTGAACTATCCCAAGAGAATGTCTGAACTCCCGCTGGACAACCAATATCCGGTCCTGGGATGCTACGTTGAATGCAATTTCAACCTGGCTTTTCTCCCAACTCAGGGATTGGTTAAATGCAGCTATCGATATTAACAAGCCTGTCACAGTAACCAATGCAACAGGAAAGTATCCCCACCAGACCGATCTTGTAATCCTCGTTTTTTCCATAGGAATCAGACTAAACAGATCTCCCATATACCGTTCTATAAAAGGCAATTTCATGTCAGAGCTGACAAAAAATGTTGGATAATGATACCGCTAACGTGCATCAGGAACTCGCTCATGATCTCTTCTACATCTATATTGGAGATCATCTGGATATTATGATCAACCGCTTTATTGACCAGACAGGATTAATGCATCCTATTCGTTGACTCCTGACAAACAACCAATGGTCTGTTTTAGATGAATATTATACTAATCCCTTAGACAGTCCCATTCATCGTATCCCAGTATATATAACCTTCATAAACTCCGACAATGAGACATAGTAAAATACCGACAATAGCCAGGGACAGCCTGGGTAAGTTAGATAACCTATATGCCCCACAAGCAGAAATTCCGCATACAACCCCAAATATTAATAACAACTCGGATACTACGATCCATATATACGCTGCCATATGTGGGTCTTCCCTGAATGGCCATTCAAATGGCGCAATCATTGGAAAGGCAAAAAATATGCCACTGTATACAGATGCAAGAAATGGGTAGTAAGTATTGTTCACTTAATAAATATTTTTTTCAGCTAACCGGGAATAGTAATTATTACAATCCAGCCCGCTTTTGATATTTTTATAAATTATAGCCTTGGAATACCGTCATTCCAGTTTTATGCATAAATTTGAGTCCCCATACAAAAACGGACACAGGATCAGCAGGTAAATAGTTAATAATTTTCCATAAGTTATTAAAAACAAAAGCTCAAAATATAGTCCAGTATGCACACTATATGAGGTTGGCTGGTCAGGGTTTGATATCCAGTAACGGTGTATCAGGGAAAGCATCGATATAATCTATTTCGATAATATTATCCTGAACAGAGATAACCTTGCATCTACTTAGAGCGATGAGATTGGGGCGGACCGGGGCGCGAGTAGCAAATACACCGCGCAATGGGTTATCGGGATTGCGACGCGGATGGACCTGGAGAATGGAACGCTTTTCGGGAGTATCGTTGCGGTCGAACCAGTAGAATACCCAGATCTCGTCCAGCCTTTCTACACCGAGTAAAGCCGCCTGGTATTCCCTGCTTATCTCAAGAATGACCCGATCATTCGACTTTCGTACCCAGCCGATAGGCTTGACCTCGTAAACAGGAACTTCGTCGGTTTCACTTGAAACTACAGGACTCGAAAAAATCATCATTCCCAATACCAGGGCGGTGAACAGAGTTTTCATGGCAAGAATCTCATATAATAATAAATGATAACTCAGGCATTATATTTGGGTATTAGTGGCGCAGTTAGTACAAAGTGGTCCTTCACCCTTTCACTTGATATAGATTAGTAGGCTACAATTTAATCGAAAATATTGTCAGGTTTCCAAACGTCTGGAAGCAATATTTTGAAATAGCAGGAGATGCATAATGAAGAGAAAATTGAATCTTATTGGAATAATCCTGTTGCTCGGTTTCTCAGTTAATCTCATTGCCTCCCAAACTGACGAAGAAATCATCAACTCAGTAAAAGAAACTCGAGCGAACATAGAAACAAACGCAGAACAGACACTTGATAACATCCTTTTTGCGGAACACCCTTACAAAGACCAGGATAATCCATCCTTATATGTGTTTGTTTTAGACACAGACCTGACTGTTGCCGCACACCCCATTATGCCCCATCTGGCTGGCGAGAATCTGAAGGGCAAACCAGATGTTAAGGGCAAGATGTTTCGTGAGGAAATGCTCGAAAAGGCATTACAGGATGGCCATGGTTGGGTTGACTATCATTATTTAAACCCGCAAACCAAACAAGTAGTTCGTAAAATTAGTTATTTTGAATTGACTAATGGTAACGATGGAAAGAAATATATCGTTGGTAGCGGAAAGTATCTTGAAGAGTAAAGGTATACGAACATTATAAAGAGTTACTGAATGTGTGCTTCAACTATAACTCTGGGCATGAAAGATCTTATCTGAAGCTCGTATTAGCGTTTGCCCGTAAAATTAAATAATTACGTTACGTCCTTTCTGTCAAATACTCATTCACCCATAACTGAAATATCATGCGGCGCATCCAATCCCAGGACAGCATTAGCTGGATGAATTCTCCAACGTAAAGTGTTGCTTGTTCTAATACAGAACTATCTTCTGACAATTGGTATGAGATAAATGACTTTGTTGAATTAAAGTCAATTCGTTCGATCACAATACTGGCATCACCAACTAAAATCGTTTGTCCTTCCAGGATACTAATATTCTGCATTCCCATTTCCCATATTAGTAAATGATGACTTGATTATATACTTGAAAAACAATCGGTCTATTACACAAAAGTATTAATTTTGTTATTTCCCAGACCCAAAAGATTGACAGTACTACCGTCATTTTGGATTTTCTGGTCACGTTTTGACCTTTGGTGTAAAACTACCTAATGGCAGTATCCTATGGTAAATCTACCTCTTAGCGTAAATACACGACGATCTAGAAATAGTTCAAATGGGCCAAGCTAATGGCAAATTACTGAGTGACTACGGCAAAATTCTTCTAGTTGTTTTCTCAGTCTCCGCAATGCATAACCTAACGTCTCTATCGTTAGTGGCAATATGCTAATCAGAATAATTCCCCAGAACACATAATCCACCCAAAACCACCCATGCGGAGGCATTATGCCCAAATGGCCATAGATAAATATGGTTACGACAGCGGCCAGGGTGAGACCAATAATGAGGATCACTAATGTCAACGCCATCACCTCACTTATTACAAACCTAAAGTTCGTTAAGATAAGTATAGTTTACTTTTGAAATACCACTTGCCTGGAGGTCGGAGAAATGAGCGGTCGGGCACCAAATGATATTTCTACGACGCTATTAACGCATTTGCAACTCTTGCAGCCGGTTTCTGACACAGTTGTAATAATTTGCCGGGCCATAAAGTCGCTTATCAATACCACAGGCCCGCTTTATTGAGATGCGTTCATAAGGACTGAGACCGGACAAGTCAGGTTTCCCTGATAACCGGTTTAATTCTGACAGCTGTTTGCTAATACACCGGTAATATACCCCCGGGCCATACAGACGAGCGTTGATACTGCAGGCTTTCTCTATGGCATATTGGTCAGCCTCGTTAACACCAGATAGATCAGGTTTTTTCGAAGGTATTTCCAGTTTTGCTAGCTGATCACCGATACAATAGTAAAACTCTATCGCTCCATATATTCGCAGTGTGTTGTAGCAAGCTGACAGAATCGCATCAGATTCAGCTGCACTAATAATGCCTCTCTCCTGGGCCCGATTAAACTCCTTCAGGTAGTCCTGGGCCTGATAAAACTCCTCCGGGGTGGCAGCAACAGATATGGAGCTGGTGACAAGCAGGACGGCAACAATAAACGAATGCAAAAATCCTAACAGGGAATGCGTTTTCACTAATCTCATCGAATTACCTCCACACTGAAGTCATCAAATGTAATGGAAATCAATTATAACTATACATCACGAAAAACAAGCTAAAGGATTAATATAATAGACGACTACATTGTGTACCTGGCTGATAATCGGACTAATCTCGACGACCTAGAACACCATAAACCGAACATTCAGGAGGGTGTGCTAGAATGCTAAAAAACACCGGTTAAGTAGCCATCCGGAAACTGGTCTATAATGCTAAAATGCGTCCACCTGTTTATTTCTGCGCGAATAATTCCCGTTTTGTGCCGATAAGCAGCAACTGAAAAGAGCACCTAAGGTGTCATACAACAAACACATAGACCGGGAGGGGTAAATCATGTGCTTGTATTCTCTTCAAAGCATGAAATTAATACTATCTGTTTGCGCCATTACCCTGATAGTTTTCTGTACTATAAAGCCAACTGTTTATGCCGCCTCATTTACTGTTGTGAATGGCCAGGTCACAACCAATGGGCAAACCCTGAATGCCAACGAGACCGGCAGTATTGAGTCAGGCGGGCAACTGAATACCGGAGCGAATATCGCCATCAATAATCCAGTAACTCAAGATAATGCGACGGTAACGAACAACGGTTCGATTACAACTACAGGCGCTGGTGCTATAGGCGCTCTTTCTAGAGGTACCAACTTCATGCTGACCAATGACGGGGTCATTTCAACCACAGGTCTCAGTGCTCAAGCCTTTATTTTCAATGGTGACAACAGCACGCTGATCAACAACGGTTCGATTTCAACCACAGGTAATGTTTCCCAGGGCATTATCGCAAATGGCGGCAATGTCACGATTATCAACAACGGGAGATAACGCAACCATCATTCTATCTAATGGCGCGGATGCTAACATTACCAATAATGGCACGCTCAATCGAAGCGGATTTGGGAGCAATATCATTAACTCAACCGGCACAAATGCCAACATTACCAATAATGGCACACTTAATGGAAGAGGCGGATTCGGGGGTAATATCATTAATTCATCGGGCGCTAATGCTGCCATCATCAATAATGGCACGATTGATAATACTAGTAACAACAGTGCTGGCATTAGCATTTCCGGCAGCAGTTCTATCGCTACCAATAATGGTACGATTAGCACAACAAGTAACGTTTCTCCAGGCATTTCTGCCACATTTGGCTCTAACATCACCCTTACCAACAACGGCTCGATAACAACACAAGGTGCAAATTCTACTGGCCTTTCCTCAGCATTAGGCGCCTAACAACACTATTATCAACAGTGGTTCAATCCGGGTTACCGGTGCAGGATCAACAGGAGTAACCTTTGTAGGAAATAACAGTACGTTAAATAACTCGGGGCTAATATCTGCCACCGGCAATGCCACTCAGGCAATTCTTGGTGGTGCGAATAACCAAATGAATCTCCTTACCGGTTCGCAAATCTTCGGTACGATTAACATGAATGGCGGTACCGTGAATATTGCCAGTGCCAATACTTCTTCGGTGTTAAATATTTCACTCGCTAGCATCAATCTTCCCGGTAACAACGGTGTGCAAACCGGAAATATCGGCTTACAGGCTGGCGGTGTGCTTACCGTTATCGACCCGACCGGTTTATCGGTGCGTGGCGTGGCGCTGAGTAGCCTGACCTCGTCCTTTCATCATGTTATCAGCCAGCGCATGGCACAGACCGATACCCTGCCGCCAGTGCAAGTGGCCTCACTCGGGCCCTCGCCCGGCATGTTATTCCAGGAACGTGAACCGGCTGTCTGGGGCGAGGTATTCGGTTCCCGCCGCCAGCGTGACGACGATGGGCTGGTACTTGCCCATACTCATGAATACCATGGATTTACTGGCGGCTATGAGCAGGATTATAGAAATGTCCGCCTTGGCGTCATGGCGGGTTTTTCCGATGCCAATATTGAAACCGATATCCTGTCAGTTGATACTGATACCGAAACCTTTTTTGCCGGGGTATACGGGCTTTGGCATCTGGGTAAGCTCAACCTCACCGCTTCACTGGCAGCGGGAATCGAAGACCATGACAATAAACGCACCGTGGTCGATAACATGTTTGGTATTGAAACCGCACGCGCTGATTTCATCAACGTCTTCTTCAGTCCCTCAGTAACACTCAGCAGCGCCTATACTTTTGCCGATCATTATGAATTCAGGCCCTCTGCCACGCTGAGCTACACGGTTGCGCGCTTTGATGATTACACCGAGACCGGCACTACCCGCGCTAACCTGACGATAGATGACCGCACGACCAAAATCATGGATGGGCGCATACAACTAGCCGTAGCCATGGCCCTGAACAAGGCCAGCGAGCTTGAGATAAGAACCGGTATAACCACCCGCCATGTTGATGACGACAAGATCAATGCCAGTCTGGCCGGCAGCAGTTTTAAATTTAGTGCTGCTGGGGATGACAGTGTTGAGGGGGTGTTTATCGGCGGTAAGCTAAGATACAAGGTAGCTGAACGGCTCAATCTACTGGCTGATGTGGAGTACCGTGAAGCCAGAGGTAGTGAGTATGACATCAGCGCCCGATTGGCGTTGGCGTATAGATTCTAGATAATACCGAAACATTCACATTATGCATAATGCCCAACATCAAGTACGATATATTCGTTAAGCACGGTGATGTTACCGACGCATTTATAATCAGTTATGAACGAGAAGGTCTGTATAATTATTCAGGTGGCTGACCGACCATCTTGTGCTATAAGTAGCCAACCAGACTAACGGTACAGGATGGAAAATATATGCGCACTTTTGACTAAAATGATCACTTTGAATATCGGCAAATAATGGCTAATTACGAACAACATATACAGCATTAATCTTATGTTGAAAATTTCCATATTATTCCTACTAACCTCAATATCAGCGTATGGATATTGCGGAGATCAAAACCCTGTAGGCAAATTTATATGGCAAGTAGAAAGTTCAGGACAAGTGCTAACGTCCACAATTATATTCAATTCTGATCTTACCTAAAGAAGGCAAGGTGGAACTACATAGGACGTATGATGGCGGGATTGGCACATATGTTTGGAGCCGTGATGATCTTGTTTTGCATGATGATAGCTCTGGGGTAATGCCTGATACTGAAGTTCGCTTAGTTCAGGTTAACGAGTAAAATAAGTCAATTAACGGCTGCCACTTTTGACAACTTTAACAACACCGAATTTCGGCAATTAATGGCTAATATCGCTAATGTATAATTACGCACTATATGCAGTTTTAGCTATACCCATTCTTGCGTGGGCATGGCTTTCTATTGCGACATCCGTAGCGTTATATAGGCACAAGGGCATCTCCGATTCTCAGAGAAAGCAACAAATGGTTCTTGCTTGGACAGTCCCCTTTATTGGCGCAATACATATATTGCGCCTAATCTACCAGCATGATGAAAAAGCAGTCCCATTGAAGATGTTCCCGTGGCCATTGTCATTGTTCGTGTTTGGCAAGCTAAGAAAAATACCGGGTGGCGTTGGTGACGGTGATGGTGTTGACGATGGCTCATGGTATTTTATGAGGAACAGTACTGATACCTATGACGGTGACGGCGGTAGTGATTAATGTCAATTATCGGAACATTTTGGACTAAATCTATTACCCTGGTTTCGTCAATTAATGACAGCTAAAACAAGACCAAATTATCTAATGTTTGGACTTATTTTGTCGCTGAGAAATACTCCAGCATATTGTAGATATTCGACTACACTATAAATAGCACAAAGATAGTCGCGCAGTATATTCCTTACTAACTTGAGGACGTTATAGTGATGAACAAAACGTTAGTTTTTGTAATAGCCATATTGTTATTTTTCCCGTTAAATAGTTATTCGGCACAAAAACTTAGCTGTGTAGAGTTAACAGAAACAGCAAACGACCTAGATATTATAGCAGATGCTTACTCAGCAACACCTGTGGTTAGGGAAAATGACTCTTTCGATAATATGTTGCGTGATGTTGTTGACAGCCTACATATCTATGCCCGCATTGAAGATGAAAGGGATCTTGACCGTTATGTTGGCAGGCTTGAGAGGGCTTGGCAAAAAATGGATGACGTCATGTTTTCTAATGCATTAGAAGATGTGATAGATAGCTTTGATCGACTGTGGAAGCGCGATTGTTCTTGATGTTTACGATTTGCCTTATGGCAATTTATGACACACTTAGAACAATATTCAGAACACCTATATTCGTTATTTAGCGGCTAAAAACCAATATGGCACCTGATAACTCTAAATATCACGGACTTTCTAATTACCAGGTCGGAGTAGAAACATTAGGAGGCCGATTATACTTAACAGACAACACCCTGGATTTTATTCCGCATAAATTTAATGTGCAAAAAGATACTGCATCAATTCCACTGTCATCGATTAAAGACATTAAATTGGGGTGGACGAAGTTTCTTGGATTTATTCCACTATTTCCGAACGCGGTGATTGTTATTGACGATGATCAAAAAGAACATACATTTACTGTTTACCGAAGAAATAAATGGATAAAAGAACTTAAAAAAGCCGGTGTTTCTATAGATTGATCATGCGAATTTCTCGTATACTTTTGACAAAATTTTATGTGCCTAATTTCGACAATTAATGGTTAAAAACGTCCTATAGTTTTCTATAAGGTAAACGACTGATACGTCCGAGATAAATAGAAGGCAGGTATAAGAGGAGGGTATTTTGGAAGCAGATACTTACATACTGCCTCAGGCGCCTCGCTGGGTATATTTGCTTATGACTGTATGCCTTATTATTGCAGGTGTATATTTGTCACACATCCACTTTATGAATACAGAGTGGCTTACACGCGCAGGATGTTTGATAGTTTTCATAGGTATATGGTCCGGAATCGGCGTTGTATTTCAGGAGCGTTTGTTGGTCAGAAAAGCCAGACAGCGAAGGAGAAACGCTATAATTATGGCTAAAGCTAGATTTGTAGAACAAGATATAACTCCTCAGGAAGCAGAAAAAGAACTTCACGAAATTAATGAGTTGTTCAATAATGAGCTCGCTGATGTCACCCAAAATCTAAGGTGGTCCCTTGGTCTCATAGAGGTTGCACTATTATTGTTGGGAACCTTTATCTGGGGGTTCGGGGATCTCCTGATCTGATGTCTTGTTTATGCGTACTTTTGACAATATTGAGAACACCGTATTTCGGCAACTAATGGCTAAAAGTTACGATGAAAACTATAAATTTATTGATATTACTATCAGTAGCTAGTTTGCTTATCATGATTTCTGTGGATTATTATATTGGAGAGGAGGCAGAGTTCTTAAATGCATTTAGCGCATTAGAGAGACTTGTTGACCAAGAGCCATCAGTAAAGGAATCATATATTGCTAAACAGTATGGCCCCATTGCTGAACTGTTCATCGTTGTGCTTGCCAATATAACTGCCGGTAGCATTTTGACGGTTTCCATTAAAATGTTTACCCGACATGAGGCCGAATAAGATTTTCGAATATCGCATGCATTTCGGACCATATAAAACCCTGATTCACGCGCCACTGCCGCTAGTTAGGACTACCGCGTAGTGCCGCTTTATTGGTGATATCAGGGCTTCTTAAGGCTCTTTAAAAATTTTATGCCTTTCTTGCGCTGCGCGCGGATTATGGCTATTTTCTTGCGAATATCCTTGCGTACCGCTGAATTTTTCTCCTTACCCAGTTTTTTCTCCAGCGTTTTCTGCTTACGTTTTAGCCTGGCAAGCACTTCCTTGAGATGTTCCTTTTTTTTACGCTGTTTCTTTTTATTTTCGTCAAAATACTCACTTATTGCAGTTAATAGCTTTCCTGTTTTCATTGTTTAAGCCCCATGAACTGATTTGTAGTCTTTCCTTTTCAATAGTCTAAATAATCATAGCTTCAACAAGCAAGAGGATGCTTACAAATAATTAGATATAGCCTGAAACGCAAAAATTTGGGCCAGAGAGAAATTATTGCTGACATTTAGAGTATATTATTTCCAGACCTGGATTATTTTGTGGTGAAAGTATAGATAATAATCTAGTCGATTTCCCTGCTAGTTGATGTAAAACGCCCTTTATGACAACACTAATAGTGACCAATAATGGCTAAAAGTAACCAATCTTTAACCTTAGGCAATGATATGATCAGCGCGTAAATAACAAATCCAATCACCCACTAGCATAGCCAACACGAGAAATACGTGAGTACATTATTTGAGAAAATTGGTGGAACCGACGCAGTAAATGCTGCAGTAGATAGATTCTACGAAAGAGTATTAGCTGATGATCGGATAAAGCATTTTTTCAAAGACGTTGATATTGACCGGCAAGCCAAACACCAAATACAGTTTTTAACCTTTGCTTTTGGTGGAACACCAGAATATGCAGGACGTCCGCTGCGTATAGCGCATAAAAGGCTAGTAGAAGACATGGGTCTTGGCGATGAACACTTTGACGCAGTAGCAGAGAACTTACAGGACACACTTAAAGAGCTTGGTGTTTCTGCTGACCTTATTGTTGAAGTAATTGCCATAGTCGAGTCAACGCGCGATGACGTGCTGAATAAAAATGCCTAACGGCTATGCAAAATTTCGGTGAATTATAGACAATATTGTGAACCTGGTATTTTGCTAACCAATAATTAACCTTCATCATGAGCGGATGTTGTAATCAGGATTGTTCTTTAGACCATCGACATGAACGGCAGCGCGGGACATTACAAACTGTTCTTGGCATAAATGTCGTTATGTTCTTTGTCATCGTTGCCGCTGCCCTCTATGGAAAGTCAACTGCCTTGATGGCTGACAGTCTTGATAATCTTGGAGACGCGTTGACATATGGCCTCAGTCTTTATGCGGTATCGAGAGGTGCTACCGTCAAGGCCAAAGTTGCCCTGTTTAAAGGCGGACTCATTCTCCTTGCAGCTTTTGCTGTGGCTGTACAAATCATATATAAATTATTTGTTCCAAGTATCCCAGTATTCGAGGTAATGTGTGCCTTCAGTCTTCTAGGTCTTGTCGCAAACTCTGTTTGCCTGTTTCTTCTGTGGCAGCACCGTCATGAAGATGTGAATATGAGCTCAGTGTGGGAGTGTTCGCGGAATGATATAGCATCAAATCTTTCTGTTTTCGTGGCGGCTGGCGCAGTCTGGTTCACTGGTTCAGGATGGCCTGATATTTTAGTTGCAATAGGTCTCGTGTGGTTCTTAATGCGTTCTGCTATTCGCGTTATCTCTTCAGCCATGACAGAGCTCCATACAACAACCTGACAATTAGCGCATACGTTATATGGCCGCTTTGTACCATATAGAGTCTTCTAATAGATAATGTAGAATGAAAAATATGAGTTAGAACCGGGCATAAACGATGAAATTCATGGATGAATCTGGGGCATAGTTGCCTGGTTTTTAGTAACCTAGACTGCTTATCATCAAATAACAGCAATGAAATCATTACCTGGAGTTGAGAGGTATTCAATATAATGAACCTGGATCATGGTCGTATACGCCTGGTATGGTACGGAGTAACGGTTTTTCTTAGTTCAGCCATACTGTTGGTACTTGAAATCACAGCAGGACGGCTACTTGCGCCTTATGTTGGTGTCACTATATATAGCTGGACATCCATTATCGGCGTTATCCTGGCTGGCCTGTTACTGGGTAACTGGTTGGGGGGACGATGGGCAGATAGCGGCACCAGCGATCAAGCTACAGGCGTCGTGCTGACATTGGCTGGTATGTTTAGCATCGGTAGTCTGCTAGTTCTTACTCTGGTGGCGCCCGTGCTGCAACAAACCAGTCTTGATCTGATCAGTTCAAGCTTCCTGTATGTTCTGAGCATGTTTTTTATTCCAGCCGTCTTGCTGGGTATACCGACGCCATTATTGACAACATTGGCATTGCAATACGATAAACGTGCCGGGCATGTGATCGGACGCATGCATGCTTTGGCAGCGCTGGGCAGTATTGTCGGAACATTTGTTACCGGCTTCGTGCTGATCCAGTATATGGGTTCGCAAATGGTAATCACCTCTGCAGCTATATTATTGTTTGTGCTGGCAATCCCGTTTTTCTATCGTGGCCCGGTTTTATCACTAGCCATCATGATCGTTCTGGTTGCAACAACCTCAACAGTTACTTATATGAGAAAGGGTTTTGTCAATCCATGTCATCGTGAAAGCAGCTATTTCTGTCTACGTGTTGTCGATAGTAGTGGTGATGTACCTTATGATCACGCAAACGCGCTGATACTTGATCATCTGATGCATGGGATAAACCATACCAGTGAACCGCGTATGCTGGTATCCCCATATGTTCACCTTATGGATGAGCTAACCGTTAATCATTTTGGCGAAGATCGTAAAGGTTTGCGGTATTTCTTTGCAGGCGGTGGATCCTATACACAGCCACGGGCTGTGAAGGCATTTGACCCACAAGCACACGTAACTGTTGCCGAGTTAGATCCAGTAGTCACAGAAACTGTACGTAAGCGTATGTCGGTGACCACATCTGATATGCGCGTACTTCACGGCGATGCAAGGGTAAGCCTTAATCGTTTATCCGAAGAATATTTTGATGTCATTGTTACCGATGCATTCCATGATATTGCCATCCCCTACCATCTGGTTACAAAAGAGTACCTGAGCCTGGTTCGGTCCCGTCTTTCACCTGGCGGTCTGTATACCACCAACATCGTTGATGCCTGGCCGGATCCAAAAATGGTGAAGAGTATGTATAAAACTCTTCGCAGTGAATTTTCTCATGTGTATGTATGGCTGGATAATATCCCACAATCGCCACAGCGCATGACCTTTGTGATCTCAGCCAGTGATCGAGAAATCCATGACAGGCAACTATATTCACAACGTGGATTTAGACGGACCTGGCACAGAGTTGACGGCATAATCGCTAACATGGGCACAGATATTGGTGATTTATCAATACTTACTGATAACTATGTACCCGTCGAGCGGCTGATTGCCAGCTTGCTAATGACAGAAGAAGGTCTCTAAGTGAGATACGCTTTATGCACTGTATTTCAATTGCACTGCTAAAGCCTGTCAAAGACTTAAGCACTGTATTTTTCCAACTCATGGTTATTATGTAGCACCACTTAATAACCATTGAATATCCGTGTTGTGCATCTCGTTAAACTCTCAACCTTTACTCGTGTTCATTTATTGCTTTATGAGATGACTTTTTCCCTATTTTGATTCCCAATACACTCACCTAGCTCCGACATGAAATCAATGAACCACTGTTTTGCTTCTGGCTTTACTCCAAATTCACGGATATAGATTTCTACTATACTTTCGACAAAATCCCGCTTGTTTATTTTTAATTGTTGACCATTGTTACCATCAATTTGTGAGTGTGCGTGATGGAAAACTATATTCATGACCCTTAAATCTTCAAGAATTCGACCTAACCATTCTTTAAAATTCGGCTGACTTTCGCGTAGATGTTTGAGGTCTTTAGTATCCCAGTCACTACTCTGCAAAAGAGTTTGAAAATGGATGGCAACTGCATCTATGGTACGTTCATCCATCTGGGTTAATCTGTTATTCAATCGTTGAATCGATGTTTCTAGTTGTTCTAGACGTGTTTTAATTTCACTATCAGATAATCCAGTATCGGCTGTTTTTTCCATACTATCGACTGCCGCAGATACTGACATTAAAAATCGTTGGATACTGTCAATATCAAATTGTCCTTGTAGGTGTTTGGCAAGCCTTCTGCGCATATCCGGTGATATACGACCGGAATTATTGGGATTATCTTTATTCATACTGACTATTCCTTATCTGCCAGTGAGTTATTGTTTTCCATTCTACCAATAACGGGCCTCCTTCAATACGTAGGCGTGTAAATATTTCTTGCTTACATAGGAATACGTCATTCACAAGTAAAGAATAACACCTATAATTGTTGACCAAATAGTCACCTTTATAATCGATAAGAGTATGCGTAAATACAGGCGCTTATGTGTTAACCGGGAAAAAACATGATCAGAATACTTGGATTCATATTATGTCTAACAGGAACCACCGCTGTGGCAGAACCACCTGATGGCTACCCTTTTCTACCATTCGACAAGGCAATGGAACAGGCAAATGTCCAAACCAAGCCCATGTTTGTCTATTTTGGCCGTTATGGTTGTGGCTATTGCGACAAGACCAATAAGGAAGCTTTTTCCGACCCCGGGGTTAAGGAGCAATACTCGAAAAACTATGTACTGGCCTATGTGGATTCAGAAAGCGGTAAAAGACTGCGCTTGCCATCTGGAGAGCGAATTACCGAACGTGAACTGGGCACTCGCTACAATGCTTTTGTCACACCGGTATTCTCCTTCGTGGCGCCAGATGGAACTGTCATTACTCGAATGGTAGGTGTACAAAGAATCGAAGACTTGATGGATGCACACAATACAGTCCAGCAAGCATTGAAGAAGGCAGGCGCATCTTGAACACAATAGTTCGTTTGGTTCTTGCCGGTATATTACTTCTCGCTAGCACCCCCTTAATTGCACAACCCTGGAACTTTTCCAATCCAGTTAATGTCAGCGCTCTCGCAAAGAAAGGTGTCTTTTATCATTTGGAGTCGTCAGGACGTCGAAATATTGCCGTATCGGGTAACGTCGTGGGGATTACCTGGGAAGATGATAGTGATGGGACACCACGTATCTACATTGCACGCAAAGCACTAAATTCAAGCAATTTTGACCCCAAAATCAGAATCAGTGCCGAAGGTGAAGCTTATGAACCATCCATCATTGCCCTGGGTGATGGCCAATTTGCCGTAGCATGGGAGGAGGATGAACAGATTTCTGTCCGTATTGTTGCTCCTCAAGAAATGGGGCCTATCGTTAAACTTGGGGATAAAACTTCTGCTCAAGTAAGTCTGGTCAATAAAGACGACCGGATTCTGCTTGTACACAGGGAACAAACGCAGCGGTTTGGTCGAATTATTCTACAGGAGCTGATGATTAAAAATCAGTTACTCCTGTCACCCATCAAACGTTGCCCCGTAGATTCTGAGCCATTGAAAAATGATCAGTTATATCCGGTGATAGCATTGTTGGGTAAACGTGTTAACGTCGCCTGGGAAGACCGCCGACTTGGACATACCATTATTATGTACAGCCAGAGTGAACCAGATGATACATGCAAGTTTGCTTCTCCAATTCGTATTAGTGAACAACCACCGGGACCAGAATACGAGTTTGGAGCCGGGCATGGAGTCGCGCGAGTTACATTGGCCAATTATAGTGAATCAAAGCTATTCGCTGTTTGGGCTGACAAGCGGGACTTTCGGGAAGGTTATGATATCTATGGTGCGAGTAAGCAGAGCGATCATGCCTTCGGGTCTAATGTTCGTATACAGGATGACTTTGGCACTAATTACCGTCAATGGCATGCAACAGCATCAGGTCACCAGAACGGCCAACTGATTGTAGCGTGGACAGATGAGAGAGATGGCACCATGGATGTCTGGTATAGCTGGTTGGAGGACGGAGAATGGAGTGATGACAGCGTGTTCCCAGGTGCTTCCGGAAAGGGTATCCAGTACCACCCTAGTATCACATTGGATCGTTCAGGCAACCTGCATGTTGCATGGATACATAGAGAAGTCGATGGTGGGCCAACACAAATACGTTACTTATTCGCCACACAGGAAATGAGCAAAAGGTAAATAGCTTATGCTAACTAACCTTTGGATATCCGTTTTATGTGGTGGCTTCAACTGATCGCTGCAACACAATAAAATCATTGATGACTAGTGAATTGATCTACGTCAAAAGTATGTAGTACAGAGATTATTATGTCACTTTACTGCCTTGAAATAAGCATGCTATCAGCTAGTCTTACATACAGGCCGCAGTACTTGCCGGCCTTGGTCTGTTGACCATCGAGCCTTGATTTGGGTGCTTTTGCAGTAGCCGCTGTTGCGCTGGGGGCACACAAGTCAGGGCTTTTTATATTCTACTGAAACCCATGATCAGTGTTCGGCTATAAAACTAACAGGAAGAAAACGAACACCATACACAACAAGGATTCACGACCATGTTGAAGCTATTAATACTTGGAGCAGGAACAGGTGGTTCTATTGTTGCCAATGTACTGGCAAGCAAGCTCGACGAGCACGAAGCTGAAATTACTGTCATCGACCGCACTGACACACATTACTATCAGCCGGGATTTTTATTTCTCCCCTTTAAGCTGTATGGCTTTGAGAATGAAAACGACGTTACAAAACCGGTTTCAGACATTCTTTCGAAAAACATCAAATTTGTTAAAGCGGAAATTACCCGGATTGATTCCAATAGGAACACCGTGCAAACCTCCGGGGGTGACTTTGAATATGACTGGCTGATCTGCTCACTGGGCTGTCACGTGGCCGCCGATGAAATCGACGGGTGTGTAGAGGCCATGGGTAAAGACGTGCATACATTTTATACCCTGCCCGGCGCCATAGCCATGCAAGAGGCATTGTCAAGCATGGATCATGGAAAACTGATTATTGACATTGCAGAATCACCCATCAAGTGCCCCGTTGCCCCTATCGAAGCCGTATTCCTTGCAGACTATTATTTCAGCAAACGAGGCGTGCGGGATAAGATCGACATTACGCTGGTCACACCCTATTCAGGTGCATTTACCAAGCCCAATGCCAACAAGGTTCTTACTAAGATTGCCAGGAATAAGAACATCAATATCGTCCCTGATTTCCAGCTTGAATCCGTAGACAGTAGTAACCAACTTGTTGCGTGAGATCAATGGTGATGAACCGCTACCCAGTTTTGACGGCCACTCCAACTGTATATTGAGTCGGGCTACCACAAAGCCCTGCTGATTGACTTCAATTACGATATAGAACCATTGCAGGGCACGTTTCCACTACCCTATGTCGGTCCTTTTTCACTGCTTGAGGAATCCTATGTTAATCATCTAGGAAAAATTGCCTTTAAATGGATTTACTGGAACCTCATTGTCAGTGGCCGTGCGCCGGATATACCCTTTGTACCAGCTCACATGAGCCTGGTCGGCAAAGACCTCGTCAGTGCCCCGCCGCTGCGTGAGGCAACAAGTCATACTGTTGCAGATCTAATGACCGGGAACGTATTTACAACCACCATGGGGACACCGGTCAAAGAGGCTGCACGATTGCTAAAGGAACATGCGGTCAGTGGATTACCGGTTACTGGAGAGCAGGGTAACCTGACAGGTATCATTACCACGTCTGACATCATCAATGGTCTGGACATTAATGAAGAAACTGCGGCCGGTAAAATAGTCGCTACTTTGATTAAACATGGTCGTGATAAAAAACTCGGTAGTATTGTTGATGACCTGATGACGACCAAGCCTATTACCATCGCGCCCGGAGAATCCATCCAGGCTGCCGTTGAACTAATGAATAAGAACAACATCAACCGCCTCATCGTTTCAGAAGACGGGCATACAATAGTCGGTATACTTGCACGGTCTGACATACTTAAAGTATTTCATTAGCCTTAGCAACAGCGGCCTATTTAACTATCTCTTACTACTCTAGCAGTATGAGCAAACTATTTATGGGGCATGTATTGCGCATATTCCACACAATACGCTCTGATTCAATATGTTATATAGTGAGAATCACTAAAAGTATAGCTATTGATTAACAATTTGGCACTTAGCTGAGAGATCCGCGGCCAATCTCCATCATGACCAGGTGCAGCTACTTGATGATATCCTTCTGGAAGTCGCGTTTTTACGGCATTTTGACCTCCTTCAAGTTTACAGTTTAAGCAAATTCCTGACTCAAACTCTGGGCTCACTTTCGGGGGACAGGCCCCTCATCATGCCCGACAGAGCAGGAGCCGCTCGGTAGATGATGTGTCGGATTGGATCAGCGAAACCTGTTGCTATATTATTACGCCCTTAATAGTAACAACCCACCACAGCGATTCTGAGAAAAATGCTAAAAACCACCAACCATCATCCAGATTGCATAGATCGAATTGTTAGTACAGCGTTGAATTCAATTGCGGTCAATCATCAATATCTTGATGATTTGCAAAGTGGTGAACTCCCAAATATGCAGTTAGCTTTGCAAGATTTGGCGTTTCAGTATAGTTTTTACAGTTCTGAGTTTACCAGGTATGTAACAGCTGTTATCAAAAACACCCGCACGGAAAAACACAAGAATATTCTCATGAAGAATCTTGCTGAAGAAAGTGGCGACACTCATAACCTGGATCTCCCTAATAAGGTACTCGCAAGCATCGATGGTGTACCACATTCCGAACTCTATGATCGATTTCAAAGATCGTTAGGTATCGATGATGAGTACAGAAATACATTCCCGCCTACTGAGACTGTATTATTGTGGAGACGGCATTTCCTGCAAATATGTCAATTAAATCTATGTGTTGGTATTGGTGCTATAGGTATTGATACTGAGTTACTGGTACCGATAATTTATACGAAATTTCTTGAGGCCATAAAATCACATACCGATCTATCGCCTGATCAATATGTATTTTTTGACTTGCATAGTGAATGTGATAAGGAACATGCCGACCAGATACTGCTTATTGCTAAGGATTTGGCTGTTAATCCTGAAGCATGTGAGCAGATAGAATATGGCGCTAAGATGGCGACACAAATGCGCTCGATATTCTGGGATAAGATGCATGAACGCGCATTTCTATTTTCAGATGAGAAGAAATACCAGATGAAGATATCGTAAATTATGGATACTAAAACGGTTTATAACGAAAGCGCGCGTAACTGGCTGAGGATCGAACCAAGTTCATTATCAGATTACACGGCAAGGCCTTATTTATTCGATGCGTGTGGCGAGCTAAATAACAAATCTGTATTAGATCTGGGCTGCGGAGAGGGGTATTGCGCACGAGAGCTGAAGCGTAGAGGCGCGGGTAATTATTTGGGCGTAGATTTATCCGAGCGCATGATAGAAATTGCCAGACAACAAGAAGAACAGGATCGATATGGTATTGAATACCAATGTGGAAATGTTCTTGAATTCAGGCCTGCGAAAAAATATCAATTATGTATTGCGGTATTTTTATTTAATTATCTAAAAATTGATGAAATGTACAGAATAATGGCCATGGTATATGAAAGTCTGGACGAGAATGGCCAATTTGTTTTTTCTGTCCCTCATCCATTTTTCCCATTCACTAACATGAAAAATAATAAACCTTTTTATTTTGACGCCAAGGGCGAGAACTACTTTGACAGTGTTGATAGAAAGTTTGAAGGTGAAATCTGGAAGCGTAACGGCGAATCATTACATGTGCAGTGCATCCATAAAAAGTTTAGCGACTACTTTGATGTTTTACGTGAAGCAGGGTTTTCCACAATACCAGAAGTTGAAGAATTAACCGTGACAGAAGAACATATTGAACTGGATAGAGATTTTTTCTTACCTATCTATGGCGCACCTCTACATGTCCTGTTTTCAGTAAAAAAATAACTAGTTATTCTGTAACGAATTATAGCTCTACAGTTTAACCTTATTCTAGTGATCACTATATAAATAGCACATTAACTATGTCTGACACTCCGTCGTCAATTCTGGCGCGACTTCAAAAACACGCTAAATGCAGCCCAGATCGAGATGCGATTGTTACTAAAGATTATCTTTTATCATATGCAGACCTGTATAAAGCCGTCATTGAACAGGTCGATATTTTTCATAATGCAGGCATATCCAGAGATACGCTGGTTGGGATTAACTGCTCTGATGACGTGGAGCATATAATCATGTGCCTGGCTTCTCTGCATATTGGGGCAACCTCATATACAGTACCAAGCTACGAAGAGGGCATAAGCGAACGTGAGCTGAAAATATATTTTCACTCTATTAGAGAAGTTAATTCAGATATCGCGCTGGATCCCTCACACCTGGGAAACAGTGAGCGCACTATTGCCCACCCGGAAGCAGATGGGCAGATTTTATTTCCTACCTCAGGCACCACAGGAAAATCTAAACTCGTTATTCATAGCGGAGTTAATATTGTCGCACAGGCATATCGACACATAAGTTCAATTGAAGAACGTTTTGCATGCCTTGCATCCGTAGAACATAATTTTTCTAAACGGCATAGACTTTACTGTATTGCTCAAGGTGCAACGAATATTTTTCTGCCCTCCGATATAGATTATTTAGTTGGGCAATGTAGGTTGCTACAGGTAAATGTTTTGCATGTTTCTGCTTACCAGGCACAGCAACTGTTATCTATAAACAGCATCGGAATACTTGACGGCATTAAGCTTAAGATTGGCGGTTCGCATGTGCCTGCAAGCCTTAGAGAACAAATAAAAAAAAGAATTACGCCTCAACTATATGCAGGCTATGGCACTACCGAGACCGGTGCAATAGCATTTTCCAGTCCTACAGATGCAGAAAATATTGAAAGTGTAGGTATACCTCTTGACGGTATCAACGTACGTATCGTCCATCCAGAAAAGACACCTCAAGATGATAACAAACCGGGTGAGATTGCGATCAAATGTAAAGGGATGTTTCTCGGGTATCTTGGGAAAGAGGATTTATATAATAGTCGTGTCGTGGATGGCTGGTTCTATACTGGAGACATAGGTTATTTCGATAAACAGGGCAGAATTAATTTGTGTGGTCGTTCGGATGATGCGTTCCTGTTTAATAGCATTAACATTTACCCCCAGGAACTTGAATCAGATATCCAGGGATTTGACTCTGTCGGTGATGCATCAGTCATCCCCAAAACCCTCTCTCATACATGGCGAGATACCTGTTGCGCTAGTTGTGCCGCGACACAATTCTGATTTTAGCCTGGGAAAGTTAAAGAAATATATGCACCAAAGAGCCGGTATACGTCGCCCCAGACAGTATATCGTCGTCAAAGCTATACCCAGAAATGAATCAGGAAAAGTTACACGTCACGAAGTTGTTAACTTATCGAACAAGATAGATAAATTGCGAACCATATTTTGTGATGAACTTATGGATATCCAGGAATTTAATCAAATATTAGCAGAAGATATTAATGACTTTAAAAATGGGTTAGAAGATATAGATTTGCGTACATTGAATTTTGATTCATTGATGCGCATGGAACTGTTAGTGTTTATTGAAACAAGATTCGATACGATAATATCTATTCAAGAATTGGCAGGCTATCGATATTTAAGTGAGATAATCACACGAATTACATCAGGTAGTTCTTATAGAAAAACAATAAGAATTCAGACCAGAAAACAGGCGCAAGAAATTTTTTTATTTTTGGGTTGGGTAATAACACAGGAAATAGCCCTGTTATTATACGGCGTTTTCAACGCATATTTAAATACTGCCATTCTGTAACACACCTCAATCGTGTGTTGCGCATTTATGAAGATCACCTGACGCCCTCAGAGTTTAGCGTTCTACTGCATTGCAACAACAATCGTGAGCTGATACCGAAAGACTCGGCTGAAAAATTTATTACTGCTTTAGACGACTGGTTCCTCAATATGAATAATATGCTTTTGACCAGCGGAAAAAGCGAACCAGAGCCATATACCCTCACCAAACTACGCCCTACTGTCTGGCTTTTTACTGGACCCAATGATAATGCGAATAAAATACTAGTGGTATGTTTTTCAGTGCAGGGTTTACGAAGACTAACGATACCCAATACGCTCTTCATGCAATATGCTGATGCATCAAAATACGATATATTGATGATTAGAGAGCCGCATGCACAAGGTTACATGCAGGGCGTTCCACATGTTGGCCGAGATGAGATTGAGGTTATAGAATGGATAAAAACACATAAAGTTTTATCTCGTTATGAGCGTATTCGTACTATTGGTTCTAGTGCTGGCGGTTATCCGGCTGTCCTGGCAGGCCATTATCTTAAGGCTGAGTTTGCAATGTCAGCCGGTGGGAGGTTTCATAGTTCCAGAAAAAGTCCAAGGTTAGTATGGCGCCGCATCAAGATGACTTTCATTGCACGGATAATTTCGAGATGCCCAAAAATAATTTTCAGTCACTCAATAAATAGCAGGCGTGACCGAAAGTATGCGTTAATAATGTCCTGGATTACCGGCGGAGTGAGAATCCCTATTAAAGATAGCGAAGCCACGATTGGACATCAATTTTTTGAAGACTTGCTCAAACAGGGAAAACTTAAGGCATTTTTTCAACAGACAATTTTTTCTGAGTATGACTGAGTTAAGGCGAGTAAGCCGCACCCCGCGCTTCAACCAAACAGGGCTTTCCTGTCTATAACCTGTTCAGGATTTAACTGGGCAGCGATAAGACTGGCCATCGTTTCAAGCCGATCATACCCCTCCAGTCGAATACCACGATTATTCTTCAAGCGTAACTGGATATGCTGCAATCTATTCGGGCTCCTGTACATTTGCATAATAGTGATATCCGACATATCCAGCTCACTTATATTGTCATTAGTGTGAAATACTATTTTCTTGTTTTCTATCTCTACCCTGTGTTTACGAATTAGTCTCAGGTAACGAAGGTAACGAAAATAATTAATAAGATTGGCAAGTACCAGGAAAACGAGGACGGACCAGAATAGTGCATTATTATAGGTTATCGGATCACGGTAGTTTTCAATAGTAATTGCTAACGCAAGCAATAAGCTTAAAAACAGGCCCCATAACATGTTCCTGTTGCGTTTTCTTATCTCCTGGCTACCGATAATGAAAACCGATGATGGTTTTTCGTTCGGTTGTTCCTGTATCTGCTGCACAATCTTTGCCATCTAATTAGCTACCTGGAACGCTGAATTATATATTGTTCAGCAGTTTTTTAATCGGCTAGAGATCAAGAAATAATACTATTAAATATAGTTAAGGTGGCATCACCAATGTTCTTCTGAACTTAAAGATAACGCACACTTAACTATCCCAGCCCCCGTTTTCAGTGATTCTTGATTAAGCCCCAGCACCATCCATGCTTCATGATAGTCTAGTTCATAAGGTGATTTGAAGTCATACAGTTTTGCTTGCTCAAAGCCATATTGAGAATAGTAATTTGGATCCCCATATACAAACAGGAGCTCTGCTCCGCTTTGTTTAAGGTCCTCAAGACCTTTGTTAACCAGGGATTTTCCAATTCCCTTGCATTGGTGCTCCTGAGCCACAGCTAGTGGTGCCAGAATATACGCAGGGATATCCTCACTAGTGTCTTCCAGTTTTACTGCACTAAATATCACATGCCCAACAATATTATTATCGATTTCCGCAACCAGTGATAACAATGGTTTAGCAGTATCGTCTTCTAAAATATCACAGGCGAGTTGAGAAATTACTGGGCCTTCGGAATCACCAAACGCATTCTTATGCACTTCTCGAATTGAGTCATAATCATCAAGAGCGGATTCTCGAATCTTCACAGTTAATCCCTTGTAGTAAGCTTATAGCGAAAACAACATTGCCTGATGTTTACCAAATGGCCGGTTACGGTGGTAATCAGACAATTTAATACTACATTCCTTCCCTAAATCGTCCTATCATTTTCGTTCAGGGTCAGGATATTTGTGTCCTTGATTTTTTTTGTTTTACTTTCTAGATTCTAACAACAATTCAAAATACAAAAAAAACCCCGATCATAAACATCGGGGCAACCTAGAGCCTTATTATTAAGTAGGAGGATGGCTCGTTAATAGACCTGGTAGTTATTCACATTCTGATTCCAGGTGAGTATCAAGATCGGTACCACTATTCATGTTGTTATCAGCGTCTGTGCCCGCATAAACAGTAGACGAAAAAAGCATGGACAATAAAAGAATATTAAATATTTTACTCATACTGGCTTTCCTGAAATTTCATATTGATTATTCTTGACCCAATCTCAGCAAGGAATTCACGCGCCTTAATAGCAGGGCATAATTTGTTACCAAGGGGGTTATTTAGTATTTAATTATATAGCTATGAATCGAGCGCGCTATTACACGAAAGTATTAATTTAACCTATGCTTTGTACAAAGTGGCTAGCGAGACGGAGGACGCATATCATGAAGACGCAACTTGTTTCATTTGGTGAGATTAACATCGATGGCCAGCGCTATGACTATGATGTTGTTATCGAAGAAGGAGAGATTTCAAAGCGCAAAAAGAAGCCCTCCAAGGCCTTCCGCGAACATTTTGGTCACACGCCTCTCTCGGATAAGGAAAATATACCGTGGCATGGCGACAAACTGTTTATTGGCACCGGTATGTACGGCAGCCTACCCATCATGCCCGAAGTCTATGAAGAGGCGGCACGAAAGGGCGTAGAAGTGATCGCGAAGCCTACCAAAGAAGTGTGCAAACTACTGGAGGACCTCAAGCCCAGGGATATCAACGCTGTATTACACGTGACCTGTTGATATTTACAATATGAAAATCCAGTTCCAGTCTGACCTTCATACCGAACTTTCTTCTTCTGAAGACATGCCGACTATTACACCAGCAGACGCAGACATATTAATTTTAGCTGGCGATATTGGTGTTGGTCTCGATGGTGCTAAATGGGTGGCTAACCAGGCCGCCAGATTAGAAATTCCCGTGATTTATATTATGGGCAATCATGAGTTCCATTTTCACGATTACCCAACTCTCATTCATGAGGTCAGAGCCTGGCTTAAACAAAACGCCCCGAATGTTCATTTTCTCGAATGCAATAGCCTGATCTTTGGAGGAGTGCGGTTTTTGGGAACGACATTATGGACCGATTACAAGGCAGCCGAACCGGAATTTACGAAAATTGAGACAATGACCAACGCGATAAGTAACTGGGGGGATCATCGTGAGATCCGTTTCAATAACAACATGCCTTTTCTGCCCGATGATGCATTGGAAGTACACAGAAAATCCCTGGATTGGTTAAGGCAGCAATTGGTGACGCCCTTTTCTGGTAAAACAGTGGTTGTCACCCACCATGCTCCAAGTAATGCCTGTCAACGTTTTAATGAATCCCTTAACATTACAAGCGGCTGTTTTCAGTCACAACTAGACCATCTGATGGGTGACGGTATTGACTTGTGGATCTATGGTCATACCCATTTCAATATAGATACTGAAATTAATGGGACCCGGTTGGTATGTAATCAGGCAAACGCACCACGGAAGCAATCTACTCCGTATGATCCGATAAAGGTTGTTGAAATATAATTATTGTTTCTTCAGAACCCAGTTGTATTACCTTCGTCACCCTTGTTCACGACCGTCTCAACCTCATTATTTACAAGCAGGTAGAATTGTTCATCATGAAAAAGAACTTTATCGAAGCAGTGCTCATCGCCAAACTTCTGCCAACGCAAACATAATTGATTATTGGCTGCATGCCACCAACCATTACGTTGGGTATTCGAGGATTTGATGGACTGTTTAACCGTGCCATCTTTGGAAAGATAAGTCAGGATTTTATCCTTTGTACGCTCATTGACACTGTGTAAAGTTTTACCTGAAAACATCGCGACAATCTCAGAACTTTTGAGATGGTAATAATGCTTAATATCATCATGAGCTTGAAGAACAGGAACAAATAAACTCAGGATAATACTGAATACAACAATGAGCTGTTTGAAGTGCATATGTGCAAAGGATTGAGTAGATCAGAAAGGTGGACTTAATCCTCGGCTTCCTCAGCTTCCTCTTCTTCCATCTCAATCCCCTCAACCTCACGACCAAAAAAGTCGCGCATCACGAGGTACTTGCCAAACTTGCCTTCGTTTCGCTTTATTCCTTCTTCCAGTGTCATGGGCTCGAAGGCATAGTGCAGGGGCTCATCCTCTTCGATTTTATCTTCGATGATGTAGATCTCCACCTCATCTTCAAACCAATCTTCCATAGTGAACTTATGGGGTTCTTCTAGCTTGGTGAAAGCTGGTTCAAGGCTGCCGAACTCCAGGGTAAATTTCTGACCGGTTTTCAGTTCAGAGATGTTAATGATTCCGTCTTCCATCTGTTCTTTCCTCATCAAGATAAAACGCTCTTATGGTGCGAGCGTCATGAATAGTTAATCAAATTAACACAGGTTAATTAATATGCACAATGACTGCATATCATACCGATTGGAACCTCAATTGACGACCCATATGAACACGAGTACTGCCACTTTTGCGAAGGTTTTACGACTGGAGAACTCGTTAATTAAAGCAGTACCCGCTCTATACCGCCCTGCTGGGCCTTGTTAATAAAATCCTGTTGCCAGTTTTTCCCCATCAGTTCATTCGCCATTTCTACCACAATATAGTCAGTATCAAGTCCGCTCTCTTCGGTATAGCGTGACAGCCCCTGTTGGCAGGATGGGCAAACCGTGAGTAATTTTACATTGGTTGACCTTGAGCCCTGCTTTGTGGCCACTTCAAGATTGGCTTTAATCTCTTCAGACTTTCGATAGCGTAATTGCTCAGCAATATCGGGACGAGATGTACCGAGTGTGCCCGACTCCCCACAGCACCGTGCCGAGTCAACCACATCCTTACCTAGCAGATCAGAAGCGACCTTTAACGGCTGATAAGTCTTCATGGGGGAATGACAGGGATCATGATAGATATACTGTGTGCCACTACTGCCAGTAAGCTTAATATCCTTCTCCATCAGGTACTCATGGATATCCAGTAGTCGACAATCCGGAAAGATACGCTCGAATTCATATTTCAGTAACTGGTCTATGCAGGTACCGCAGGAAACGATCACGGTTTTTATATCAAGATAATTCAGTGTATTGGCGACACGGTGAAACAGCACACGATTTTCCGTGGTAATTTGCTGACCTTTGTCATGTTGCCCAACCGCTGTCTGTGGATAACCACAGCAAAGATAGCCTGGCGGTAGAATGGTCCTGGCACCGGCCTCATACAACATTGCCATGGTTGCCATACCCACCTGACTGAATAGTCGCTCGGAGCCACAGCCTGGGAAATAAAAAACCGAATCAACATCATCGCCCGATTTCTCCGGGTTACGGATGATGGGCACGTAGTCTGCGTCCTCCAGTCCAAGCAATGCGCGGCTGGACTGCATCGGCACATGTGCACTAACCGGCTTACGTACAAGGTTGACATATTGTACGCCGGTTTTAGGCATATCCGTTGTGGTGGGAGGAACACGTTTTTTACCGCCGAGCAGACCAAAGCTCTTTGCCAAACTATGCCCCATATTGATTCCCATAAAACCAAGCTTGGCCATCATTAGACGCAAAATATTTATGCCGAGTGGATTGGTGATATTTAAAAAGAATATTGCCGCCTGCCCTGCTATAGCACTGCGCTTTTGTCCCTGATCAGTCAGTATCTTTCTCATATGAATCGACACATCACCAAAATCAATATTAACGGGACAGGGGTTTAAACATTTATGACAGGTCGTACAGTGATCCGCCACATCATTCATCTCATCAAAGTGACTGAGAGAAATACCACGACGTGTTTGCTCCTCATACATAAAGGCTTCGATAATCAAACCGGTGGCCAGTATCTTGTTACGCGGCGAATAAAGTAGATTGGCACGTGGGATATGGGTCATGCATTCCGGTTTACATTTACCACAGCGTAAACAGTGCTTGATCGAATCGTTCAGGTCGCCTAACTCGCTAGCTTCCAGAATAATGGCTTCCTGTTCGAGCAAACGCAGTGATGGTGTGTAGGCCGATGAAAGCCCGGCACCCTTAAGCAACTTGCCTTTATTAAAATGATCATTGGGGTCGACCTTTGCCTTGTAATTGGCGAAGTCATCCAGTTTATTTTCTTCCAGATATTGAATCTTGGTAATACCGATGCCGTGCTCACCAGAGATCGCACCATCCAGTGATAAGGCCAGTTGCATGATCGCATCCACCACGCGGTCAGCCTCATGTAACATTTCATAGTTGTCTGAATGCACTGGAATGTTCGTATGTACATTGCCGTCACCCGCGTGCATATGCAGCGCCACAAACAAACGAGAGTCACGTATCTTTTGATGCAGGGAATCAAGTCGATCCCATGTTTCAATCATGTCCTGCCCGGTGAGTATGCCTTTCAGCGGATGCTGGATTTCCTTGCGATAGGAAATCACGAGTTCACGACGTAACAGTAAATCTATAACCTTGTCATGCTCGTGAATCGTTAAATCTTCATTCTCCGCCAATGTTTCGCACTCACTGGCAAGTTTATCGAAGTGTTGCAATAACATCTGCCAACGTGATTGTGTTGCCTGTAATACCAACAAGGCATCATCCCGCTTGACCGACAACTGCTCACGAGTTTCATCTTCATGCGCCTGCAAATCATGCATAGCATCATCGATGAAATCTTCGTTCATGTAATCAATGACCGCTTCAATGATCTGTAACTTGTTTTTGATTGACTGTTCAATATTTAGTCGTTCAATACCTCGGCTGTAATCCGCCAGGCGATCCAGTGGGATAACAACATCTTCGTTGATCTTGAATGCATTGGTATGTGCAGAAATCGCAGCGGTTCTGGCACGATCCAGCCAGAAACGTTTGCGCGCCTCGGCGCTAACAGCGACAAAACCTTCTGCCTCTCTGGCATTTGCCAGACGGATAATTTCAGATGCTGCATGCGCAACCAGATCTTCATCATCACTGGCGATATCAGCTAGCAACACCATCTTGGGTCGGCCACGACCCGAGGCCTTGGTGGCATAGTTGATCGCCTTTACATAACGCTCATCAAGATGTTCAAGACCTGTCAGCTCAACACCATCCAAACCATCCAGGTAATCTTTTACTTCAACTACAGCCGGCACCGCGAGCGATAGGTCAGTACCAAAAAATTCCAGGCAAACAGTACGTCCATGTGCAGGCATGCGGTGTAACAAAAATCGTCCGGAAGTAATCAATCCATCACAGCCTTCCTTTTGTATACCGGGAAGGCCTGATAAAAATTTATCAGTGACATCTTTACCCAGGGCATTCTTACGCATGGCGCTGCCAGGGACTTCCAGAATCTCTGCATCTTGAACCGGTGTCTTACCATCCTTACCGTAACGATTAATTCTGAAGCGCACCTTCTCCTGATCGTGAATCTTGCCCTGGTTGTGATTTAATCTTTCGACCTCCATCCATAGACCATCAGGCGTCACCATTTTCCATGACACCAGGTTATCCAGTGTCGTCCCCCAGATAACCGCCTTTTTGCCACCGGCATTCATGGCAATATTGCCACCGATAGTGCAGGAATCCTGTGAAGTAGGATCAACCGCAAAGGCCAAACCAGCAGCGTCAGCCAGATCAGAAACTCGCTTGGTCACCACACCGGCACCACAACTTACAACGGGATATTCACCCTCAACTTCAGGCAAAGACTGGTTCTCCACCTGAGTCAGCGCTTCCAGCTTTTCTGTATTGATTATGGCGGTATGCTTGTGTAATGGCACGGCACTGCCGGTGTAACCCGTACCCCCACCCCGCGGGATAATGGTTAAACCCAGTTCGATACAGGCACGTACAACCGCAGCCACTTCAAATTCAGTATCGGGTGTGATCACCACAAACGGCATTTCCACCCGCCAGTCGGTGGCATCGGTGGAATGTGAAACGCGGGCCAGCCCACCAAAATCAATATTCTGACCAGCCGTTTCCTTTTTCAGGCGACGTTTAACACGCCTTTGCATGGCTTGTTGATGCTCAAGGTCATCTTCAAAAGCATTCACCGCCTCACAGGCTGCTTTATAAAGCTTGAGTGCATCCTGGTTACCGTCAGCGCGTGCTTCTACCTGGTCCAAACGGTGGCGCAAGGCACCAATTAACTGATCCCGTCGCTTGCGATTATTCAGCAAGTCATCGGTGACATAGGGATTACGACTGATCACCCACATATCACCCAGCACCTCAAACAGCATACGTGCCGAACGACCCGTACGCCGTTCACCTCGTAGCTTTTCTATCAGGCCCCACATATCCTCGCCCAGGAACTGGATAATAATTTCCCGGTCTGAAAAAGACGTGTAGTTATACGGGATTTCCCGTATACGATGGGTAGGCTGGGTTGTCATGCTGTAGTTGTTAAGAGAACCGCTGAAATAGTTGGATGTATTCTATTGAATACATTGACTAATTCACACTGAATTGGGAAAAATACTTTAATAAAACTTATTAAAATAGCGGTGAAAATAGCCCGGTGATATTAACCTGTACGAACAACCCGGAAAAACCTGTATATCTAATGCAGGCGTCTACGCCCGTCTCAAATGATCAGCTAATGCAGTAAATACACCGGTGATAGCTAACGCCCATACAATTAAGGCTCCACTAGGCAAGTCCATTAAACTTGAACCAACCAGGCCAAGAATATAGCCAATAATTCCAACACCATAGGCGATCCACAATCCGCCACGATCTTTCCGATAATAAACAGTCAGCGCCGGAACGATCAATGTGGCAAATACCAGGTACACACCCACAAGTTGTACCGAAACAGTAATAGCAAGTGCAAACAAACCATAAAATAACCAGGAAGGCGGTGTCTGACCTACCCGCCACCAGACTAAAATGATAATGCTGGAAATAACCAGGGGCGTGAATAGCTGCGACCAGCTTACCCAAAGAATCTGTCCTACTAGCAGCTCCTGCAACTGCTCACCGGCATGTGGATCACTGGCCAACAACAACAGGCTTGCTGTCGCTGCCAGTATAAAAAATACACCAATCAGGGCTTCCTGTATGTCTGGCCAGCGTTTTTCTGTCCAGTGGAAAAGCACCCCACCACAAAGTGCGGCGCTCACCGCAGCCAGCTGCACTAACCAACCTTCTGGTTCGTGAAAGATATACGCACTGGCTATCACACCAAAACCTGCAATTTGTGCAATTGCCAGATCGATAAAGATGATACCGCGCCGCAGCACCTCGCGACCCAGTAATACATGAGTGGATAACACAATGATCCCAGCGGCCAGCGCAGGTAGCAGGATATCTAGATGCAGATTCTCCATATTATGATCCACCTACCAGTTGACGAATGACTTTATCCATCCATCGTTTTAAATTTCCCTTAGTCTGATATTCAGTGACACTAAACGGGATTGATACAACGGGTATACCGCTCTTTTCTGAAAGCCATTCAGAGGGACGTTCATCTTCATAACCAGAACGAATGATCATATTGACCGGCTGGGTTTCCAACTGTTTTAAAAGATCGGCCAGATGACCTGGACTGGGTGGCACACCATGTTTTGGTTCCAGCGTGGCTACTTGCTTCACATTGGCCCATTGCAAGAGATAAATCCAGCTATCGTGATGTACAACAACCGAAGACCCGGAAATTTTTGCTAACTCTGATTGCCAGATCGGTACTGACTCATTCCAGCTATCATTAAACGCCTGCAAATTAATTTGATAGTCACTGGCGTGTGCACTGTCGATCTGAGTCATCGCATCAGCCAGTGCGGCCACAATGTCTAATAACCTTTGTGGATCAAAATGCACATGGGGATTACCTTGGGCGTGTATATTCTTTGGATCATCGCTAACCTTTCCCAGTAACTCGACATGATCAGTTGCGACAAAATGTCCAGGTTTCCCCTGCTGTATCTTCGGGTTAGCTGACTTCTGCAATAAAACGGGTAACCAGCCCACTTCCAGACCCGCTCCACTACAAATAATCATATCTGCACGTCGGGCCTTGGCAATCAAACTAGGACGCGCCTGAATATGATGGGGGTCCTGCATGGCAGTGGTCGCACTGCTCACTTTGATATGCTCACCGCCAATCTCTGTAGCCAATGCCGCCCACTCGGGCTCACAGGCTAGAATATTCAGTACCGCATGTGCGGGCTGGGCAACAAACAGCGCAAGAAATACGACCAGTCTGATGATATTAGAAAGTGTGTGCACCATGCGCTCCAAAACTGACAACATACTGAAGAAGGATCTGGTTGTCTTCACGCTTATAAGACTCATCTCGATTAAACTGCAGGCGCCAACGACTCATCTCATCCGGGGCATAATCAAGCATTGCGCTCCAGCGCTTTGGGTTAATACCTTCATCATCCAGTGATGCCTCTTCCAAAACATCAGTATCTGAACCCTTGTTATCACTGGTCAGAAAATCATAACGAAGACCCGCTCGCCACTGAGGTTTGAACTGGTAAACACCCTGCACATACAAACCTTTCTGCTTACCACGATAAGTCGTAGTCTCCAGAGGGCTACTATCCTTGAGGATGACATCGCCATCTTCATCGCGAATAAACAACTCGGTTTGAAATTTAAAGTTCCGGTTTCGATAATTACCGTTGGGTGCCCACTTATAAACAAGATTCAAACCCAGCACATTGCTATCGCCTGTAAAACTCGGGATCTCGGTTGCACCCGCTCCCCCATGCTGATGGCCACCCGACAACCTTTGCTCCACATCGGCTGAATAGTACGTCGCACCCGCCTGCCAGCTTTGGCTTTGATCGAAATCGCCACCAAAATTTGCGAATAGCACATGCGCATCGATGCCATCCCACGCATTACTACCCGACGGATAATCACCACCATCCAGCGCATCAATACCCAGATCCATGAAGATATCGGTTGGCGCAAGCCAGCTCACGCGTAAGCCGTCATCAATATACTGCCTTCCCCAGAAGCCGCGATAAACCAGTGGTGCATCGGCAAAATCCCATGCGTGGGGATGTTGCTGGTTCAGATAACCGACGCTGGAAAAGAAACGTCCACCTCGAACTGTCAGGCCATTACCCAGACCACGGCTTTCCAGGTATAACTCCTCCAGCACTGCATCAATATCGCCATCATCTTCCTCAATAACCGTGGTCATTTTTGCAACCAGATGTTCAGCCTCAATCTGCATACTGAACTCGGAATGATTCAGAGAAAACCCTTCATCATCCAGCCCGGCTTCACCACCGAGGCCAAATCCCGGCAGCTCATATTCTTCTGGATCCTGGCGGTAGGCTGTTACCTTACCGTCCAGGGTCAGGCCATAACTGACCTGTGCTGCATTTGCCTCAAAGGCAAGGAATAAACCCGTCACCACAACGGGTATCACGAAAACTTTCACATAAAATCTCCATCTACTGATGTGCCCATACGGGCACGAAATACCTCAAATGAGGCGATTAGCTAGCAGTAAAAGGAAATGGGGGCGCTCGTACGGCAGGTAATAAAGAAGATCTGGTTATCGATGCTGATCGTTGTTCAATGATCGGTAGATTAGTAATAACAGGGATATGCGGGTTAACATCTGCCGAACCGACCAGATCAAAATGATCAGTAACGACACAAACCTGACAGACCTCGTGAGCCTCAACCGCCGCGTGGTCATGGTCAGCAAGGACCCACTGAGAAAAAAGTAATGCAACAACAAGTAACCACGAACGTAGTGGCGTACTTTTCATCAGGCTGGCTGACTCTTTTTGCATATGCGAAATCATAGACCTCAAAGCAGACCAGTCAAGAAGATTAGTAATTATTTTGTGGGGAATAGCCGGGTGACATTTCCGTGTGCAATTAACTCTGCCGCTTCAGGCTTTAACTGCATCAACCACTCCTGTATATCATCGGCATGTTCAGCCACCTCTCCCCAACGGGCTTCCTTATAGGTGTCAATGCCGACCATAAAACGGTCTGGGTGGCGTTCCATCAATGCTTTCCATTCAGGCGTCAGATTATCATCTTCATCCACCAGTTTTTCATACAGCGACATCTCACAATAGGCCGTTGGATATTTTTCAATGAGTTGTTGCACCTGGTCGGCAGGCGCACTCAATGCCCAGTTCTGATCAGCAGTGATCTGCATCACCTCGGGTAGTATCGAACTGCCATCAAGGTGTTCGATCCACATGTGAAACTCACCGAAGCCCCGATAGATTCCTTTGGCTGCCTGATCACGAATATAGCCGACAATCTCCGGGTTATGGTGCCACGTCATCACATCACTATAAGAACGATAGGGACGGATAAAGGGAATGATTCGATCCGGCGCGACTTCATACAGCATCTCGGTGCCTTTCTCTGGCGTACTGGAAACAATGGCACGTTGAATATCGTTCTCGACCAGAAAGTTAATCGCCTGC
>Ga0126335_1000069_pt1 | contig 45048 bp, 48 predicted proteins | sample OlaspJWI45metaG_FD_108409 | JGI IMG/M metagenome (GOLD analysis project Ga0126335, IMG submission 108409) | Marine gutless worms symbiont microbial communities from Oahu, Hawaii - Olavius sp. 1 OAHU.JWI-45 metaG | ecosystem: Host-associated > Annelida > Digestive system > Unclassified | place... | reverse complement strand
CTGGCGTAATAACCACAGGGGCGTATTTTTATGTCGATTGGATATCACCCAGAGTGAATCACCACGCCGGATTCGGTAGTCTTTGGTACCTTCAATGCGGTACCTGGCAAAGAAACTATCTTCAAGCTGCTTGTGATAAGCCAAACGCTTACCTTCAAAAGCCTGCGGATTAACCCTGGAAAAATCCAGCTTTAGCCGCTTGCCAATAATCACCGGCTTATGGAATGCCATGCCGTTAATCTGCCTTAAGCGTTGCGTTTTTATTGATAACCAGTCTGCATAATGACCTAGTGTTTCTGCTGCCTGCACTTCGATCGTATTATCCTTTTCAACTGAGTACTCAGCCGGATCGGTCGCGGATATCTGCTGAACACTGTCCAACAATTCATCGACAACTGGCAGTTCTTTAGTGTCGACTTTAGCTACCACTACTGGCTCCTTAAGCTTTTCTTTCACTTGGACTTGTTCCTCTTTTTCAGAAGAACTCGCCGGCGGTATCTTCGGCGCTACATCAACAGGTTGTGGCTTAGACATTTCAGCTGCAGCAACAATAACTGGCTCAGGTTTTTTGACCACCGGCCTGGGCCGTGAAATAAGCTTGCCTTTCTGCGGTAAAAAAAGCACCTGACCAACCCTTATCCGGTGACGACTGCGCAAGTTATTCATCATCACCAGGTCGTTAATCTTAATGCCGTATATCGATGCAATACGCGACAGGCTATCCCCTCGTCTGACCTTGTAGGTTTTATCCGGCACCTGTTCACTAAACTTTGCCGCTACCGGAATATTGGCCAGTTGTCTGTCAATGTGGCCCGTAAGCATGTGCCTGAGGATACGTAATTCATATCGTGCAGGCAAACGCTTTTCACCATCCCAGACCGGTTCACGTAATGCCAGGTTATGTAGTCGTAATTTATCCAGCTTCACACCAATCGTTCTCGCCAATGTTTTCGCGGGCACATAATGGTCCAGCTGAAACCGCACCAGTTCCTGCGGTGCATTCGGTCGTACACCAGGAAAATATCGGTGTGCATGACGAGATACGTCCAGTGCTGCAAGAAATTCGGCATAGAAATTTCGAGAAGCAAAACCAAAACTACGGCTACGGTATTTTTTAACAATAACACCAATATCGGTCGTTCCAGTTTTCCTGATGGCGCGCCGCATACCACCCACGCCGTGATTATAGGCTGTTAACGCCAATGGCCAGCTCTTCAGAATCGAGAAATTATATTTTAATAGTCGCACCGCTGCGTCAGTCGCCCGGTAGGGGTCATAACGCTCATCAATGACATGATTCACCTTCATGAACCTTCGCCCCGTGGCTGGCATAAATTGCCAGATCCCAGCAGCACCCACATGTGAATATGCCCTGACATTAAATGAAGACTCAACAAAGGGTAGCGCAGCCAATTCGATCGGCAACCTGGCTTCATCCAGTTTATGTTCGATATATCGTGTGTAATACCCTGAACGCCGAATTGCCCTAGCAAACTTGTCTGCCTGTCCTAGCTGGAATCTGATGTGACGCTTTGCAGCACGAATATCCCTGGATGTGGCTGATGAAGGAAATAGCTGACGAATTTTTTGTTCGCTCTCATTCAGCTGATCTGGTCGCTTGGATGCAATACTATCCAACTGCTTTTTGATTCGTTGACGTACAGCATTAACAATACGCTTACGTTGGCGGCGAGAACTATTCTTAGGAATCGTAATCGTCTCATAAACCCGTGAGAGTTCACGATCATCATGAATAAATCCCTGGCTACCATCGATTTCACTGTAAACCCGTTTCCAGAACTCTACATTGGATTTAAGGCTTTCCGGCATGGGAAATTCTTCTGCCCACACCTGCGTAACCACCGTGGATAACAGCAGAAATAGAAGCACGCGAACAATTGATACAACATTAAACAACATACAATTAAACCTCATCCATAAGGTTATCTATAAAAATTAAAGCGCCTTCATTTCCTCGTAGCCTTTAATAAACACGACGGCCGAATCCAGTTGGCCAGCCATTAGCTTTTTACTGTCCCGTAACTTATCCAACACGGCATCACGTAATGCTTCGTCACCACCTTGAGCCAAACGGATTAAGCCTTCCATCTGCATAGAAACATGCTTGTAGTACTCTCTTGCACAAGCCGTATATTCATCAGCAGGTGCAGCTATCGAGGACAGTTTAGCCTTGTCTTTTGGTAACGCAGGCGGCTCACCACAGTTCATCTTTGCTACCTGAAATGATTGCACTTCGGATAAAGTTTTTGGTGTATTCAGCTGAAAAACTTTCAATAATTCCACTTCAAATATCAGCGTGGAGTTTGCCGGGATTGAACCCACTACGCGATCACCATAGGCAATGTATGGTGGGATATAAAACATCGTCTTACCTCCCTGCTTCATAGTTTGTAACCCCTCAGTCCAACCCTTGATGACCTGGTTCAGCGCAAAGCTGGTGGGCGAACCTCGATCAACGCTGCTATCAAAGACGGTGCCATCAATCAGGGTGCCATGATAGTGGACCTTGACCAGATCAGTTGCCTTTGGCGAGGGGCCATCACCTTCCTTGATAACCTTGTATTGCAACCCACTGTCCGTGGTAACCACGCCAGGTTTGACGGCATTTTTATCAAGGAAGTCCTTGCCTTCATCTGCCGCCACGAAAGAAAAATTAAGCAAACCGAGAATTAAGCCTGCAATTTGTAACACTTGTTTATAAACCATGAATTACCTCTGGTTACTTGAGAAAATAAGATTCGGCGCGTAGTTTACGCGCCTGCCAGATAAATTTCAGGTACCAGGAGCCTATAAAGACCGCATGACACACCAGGAATTCTTAACCGTCCAGACACGTGGCCGCGGTACAACAGAAATTACCAGCCAGGTCCAGACCATCGTTCGAAACGCCAATATAGAAACAGGCTTGTGCCATGTCTTTCAGCATCATACGTCTGCTTCACTCATACTCAATGAAAACGCCGATCCTGCGGTCAGGCAAGATCTGGAAACATTTTTTTCCCGATTGGTTACTGACGGTGACCCAGTTTATAGACATCAGGATGAGGGCCCAGATGATATGTCGGCACATATCAGGAATGTACTTACTGCCAATGAGTTAACCGTTCCTGTTAGCGGAGGCCGATGTGACCTGGGCACCTGGCAAGGCATTTATTTATGGGAACATCGAACCACACCCCATACAAGAAAGATAACCGTCACTGTGCAAGGTTAAGGTCTGCTAACGTTACGTAAATACCCAATATTAAAGGATCCTTTTCCGTAATAACTGTGAACTGGCTAACATTCATATATCTGGAAGCACTTATAATCACAAACATTTAAGATCCAAGGAAAGCTACCATGAACACTATTTTACCTGTCGTCCTATTAACCTCCCTGCTTAGCGCTGGTTGTGATAATTCAGCAGATATCCAACCAGTTACTCAAACGCCACCCGTTGCTAGCCCCAGTACTGAGCCTGCACCAGTTCAGGTTACCCAGCAAGATAGCAAGTGGCAGGAAACCCGTGAGAAATCATCAGAGGCATGGGATGCAACCAAAGAGGCGAGTAGTAGCGCGTGGGACGCAACCAAAGAAACCAGTTCTGATGCCTGGGACGTTACACGGGAAAAATCCAGTGATGCGTGGCAGGCAACGAAAGAGACATCAAGCGACCTGTGGGGTAAAACCAAATCAACAACTAGCGATGTATGGGAAGCGACCAAGTCAGGCACTCAGTCTGTCGCCGAGAAAGTGGATGAAAAACTTTCTGGCGATAGCACAAATCAATAAATGACCGGGGTGATGACCTGCGGCCAGTTAACCACCAATGCACTGGCACAGCTACTCAATCCATATGATATTCAGTTACATTGGATTGAACATGAACAAACGATACCTGGTAGTCATTTCGGAGACCCCGAGGCTGGACTGATCTTCAATAAATTGTTCGCAAGAAAAGATACGCCAGTTCACTCCGTTCTACATGAAGCATGTCATTACATCTGTATGGATGAGGATCGCAGGCGTCATTTATATACCGATGCTGGCGGTGACTACGATGAGGAAAACGCCGTCTGTTATTTGTCTATACTATTAGCTAATAACATTCCGGGCTTTAGTTCACAACAAATGATGGATGACATGGACAATTGGGGTTACACCTTTCGCCTGGGCAGTGCACGCCGCTGGTTTGAAGAGGATGCCGAGGACGCTCATAGCTGGTTACTTTCATTCAGCCTCATTGATCAGTACTCAGTACCTAGTGGCAAACTGAGGATAGAAAAATGAATACAATCAGTCGTAGGGCTTTGTTGCAATTTCTAATAATTGGTGGTCTGAGTAAGCCTGTCCATGCCTTCTGGTTTTCCAATGATGATAGTGAAGAACAAAAAATCATCGATTCCAATCGACAAATTCACAAGCTGAAGGGCACTGTAACAATCAATGGCGACGCGCTATCAGAGACCACCATCATAAAACCTGGTGATGAAATTATTACTGGAGAAAACACTGAATTTGTTTTCCATCAGGGTAAAGATGCCTATCTGTTACGCAGCAATAGCTCTATGAAGCTGGAAGGTAACAGCACCCTGGTAGATACACTGAGAATTCTTAGTGGCGCGGTACTATCTGTTTTTGGAAGTGGCAATAAGCAAATCATCACACCTGTTGCTACCGCGGAGATTAGAGGTACAGGCACCTATTTTGAAGTTGATGATGAATCAACTTACTTTTGTACGTGCTACGGTGAAACCATACTCACATCAAATACGGATCCCGAGGTAACTGAATCAATATCCACTACACACCATGAATCACCTCGTTACGTCAAACGTTCTACACAAGGCAGTTATATCGAACAGGCGCCGGTAAAAAACCATACGGATGCTGAATTAATAATGCTAGAGGCTACTGTAGGAAGGGAGCCACCCTTTGGAACTGAATACGATCCAGATGCTGTCTATGCTGGATAATCAGGCTTACACCTTCTGTCTGGCAACGCGCGTTACGAAGTGAACACTGTTATTCGCCAAGCCACTGCCTAACTAATTGGAGTTGCTCTGTGTATATAATCGAGTCGGATTCTTTTAGATATGGACGAATGATCCTCAAAGTATAGATATTCATTGCCGATTTCCGCCCTGACATCGATCGGTTTTACTCGTTCGATTCTCGTAAAACCCATGTCATCATCCCAGGTCAGCTTGATTTCCTGCCCCCGGATAATCCATAGCTCGTACTGTGAATGCAGATCACATCTGATTGGCTTGTATTCATCACTCATATCATTTCAAACTCGTAAAATCCGGTAAAACAGGTAGGCTAGCATACCTATTATGCAACACACCCTGACCAAAACAACAAACCTGCAGGCGGATGGCAAACTCGCCAAAACCGCTCGATACCACTCTTGGTTATGTTCTCACAGGAAGAATGCCCGTTTTGCCTGAAATTAACAGAGGAAATACTCGAACCTATGTTAATTAGTGGTGATTATACTGATCGCGTGCTTATCCGTGAACTCATGATAGATGGTAACGACGAACTTGTTGATTTTTCAGGGGAATCTATCGATCCGCGTGCAGTTTTTAGCCGATATTTATTATACGTTACACCCACAATTTTATTGCTGGATAGTAAAGGTGATGAGGTAGCCGAGCGGCAAGTCGGTATTAATACAGTCGAGTATTACGGTTACTACCTGGATGAAGCCATTCGCCAGGCACTTGAAAAAATTCGCCACCAGGTCTGACCTTGAACCAATTACAATTACCTGTGCAAGTACGCCGTTTCCTGATCACAGGCTTGAGCGCCACGTTGATCGATTCGGTCGTTTATAGCCTCATGTTATATCTTGGCATGGATTTTTCTCCAGCCAAGGCCTGTGATTTCATTGCTGCCGTTGCCTTTGCATACCATGGCCATCGACGCTGGACGTTTAGCTCTCACGGTTCCCGTAAACGGATTGCGGGATTATATATCACCACCTTCATCATCAATAACCTGACCAATACGCTGATGCTGGAGATACTGGGCAAGGAGCAAAAGCTTGATATTGCCGCGGCATTTGTGGTCGCCACAGGCATTACCGCTACCGTGAATTTTATAATACTGAAATTCTTTATATTCAGGCCAAAGAAGCCGTTACCAGCAGAAGCGGAAAGTTAGTCCCTTGATAGGAGCTAAACTTCTTTATAGATCTCGGCACCCTCATTCCTGAACTGCTCGGCCTTTTCCTTCATACCCAATTCAACCGCCGCGCTCTCTTCCACGCCCTGCTTGGCCGCATAGTCTCTAACGTCCTGCGTAATTTTCATTGAACAGAAATTCGGTCCGCACATGGAGCAAAAATGAGCGACCTTATGAGCCTGTTTCGGCATGGTGGCATCATGATATTCACGTGCGCGTTCAGGATCGAGTGATAAGTTAAACTGATCCTCCCAACGAAATTCAAAGCGTGCCTTGGATAGTGCATTGTCACGGATCTGTGCACCTGGAAAACCCTTGGCCAGGTCCGCTGTATGTGCAGCTAATTTGTAGGTAATAATCCCCTCGCGAACATCGGCCTTGTCTGGCAAACCCAGGTGCTCCTTCGGCGTGACGTAACACAGCATGGCAGTACCATACCAGCCGATCTGTGCAGCACCGATGCCAGAAGTAATGTGGTCGTAACCAGGCGCAATATCTGTCGTCAAAGGGCCTAGCGTATAGAAAGGCGCCTCAAAACAGTCCTGTAGTTGTTTGTCCATATTCTCCTTGATCATTTGCATGGGCACATGACCTGGTCCTTCAATCATGACCTGGCAATCATGCTCCCAGGCAATTTTTGTCAGCTCTCCCAGTGTCTCCAACTCGCCAAACTGGGCAGCGTCATTGGCATCGGCAACTGACCCCGGACGCAGGCCATCCCCCAGTGAGAATGAAACGTCATAGGCCTTCATGATTTCGCAAATCTCTTCAAAGTTCGTGTAAAGAAAGCTTTCCTCATGATGTGCCAGGCACCACTTGGCCATGATAGAACCACCGCGCGAAACTATTCCGGTAACACGTTTTGCAGTCAAAGGAACATGTTGCAACCTTATGCCTGCATGAATGGTAAAGTAATCGACGCCCTGCTCGGCCTGTTCAATCAGGGTATCCCTGAACAGTTCCCAGGTAAGCTCTTCAGACTTACCATCAACCTTTTCCAGTGCCTGATAGATTGGCACCGTGCCAATAGGCATAGGGGAATTACGCAAAATCCATTCACGCGTTTCATGAATATTTTTACCGGTTGATAAATCCATCAAGGTGTCACCACCCCAACGGGCCGACCAAACCATTTTTTCAACCTCCTCCTCGATGGAGGATGTGACCGCCGAGTTACCAATATTGGTATTAATTTTTACCCGAAAGTTGCGCCCGATAATCATTGGCTCAAGTTCAGGGTGATTAATATTGGCCGGGATAATCGCCCTACCCCTGGCGATCTCATCACGCACAAATTCAGCCATGATTTCTTCCGGAATGGAAGCACCAAAATTTTCGCCTGCATGCTGTCGGAGCAATGACTCATATCGCGCATCCTGACGAAATTCCTGTAGACGCAGATTTTCCCTTATCGCAACATATTCCATTTCAGGGGTAATAATGCCCTGCCGTGCATAGTGCATTTGCGTGACGTTATTTCCGCTTTTGGCACGGCGCGGCTGGCGTCGATGTTCAAAGCGTAAATTGGCCAGCGACGGATCCGCCTCCCGTTGGCGTCCAAATTCAGAGGATAGTTGCTCCAGTGCTTCGGTATCACCCCGCTCTCCAATCCAGCGAGCGCGAACATCAGGCAAACCCTGCAACAGATTGATCTCTACACCCGGATCGCTATACGGGCCTGAGGTGTCGTAAACCGTGATAGGTGGGTTTTCTTCTACCCCATTATCCGTGTGGGTTGGGGTCAGCGTAATTTCACGCATCGGTACCTGAATATCCGGGCGTGAACCCTCTATATAGATCTTTTCAGAACTCGTAAAAGGTCGAGTTACCTCATCTGAAACCTGTGCGGTCTTCTGAATAAAGTCCTGTGGTATTGCGCTCATCATTCACCTGCTTGATTTATGTGGGCTAAATAGGCGCAGGACTGTTATCAGCATGGCTTCCCTACGCCGGAATAATCCGGGTCAAGTGCAAAGAGTTTAATCTCAGTCCTGCTCTAGCCGGACACCCCTAGCCTGAGGCGCCAAACTATAGGAGTTAACCCACCAAAGCAAGTGATCACCCGAGATACCAGCATCTTGCCCCAATTCCATAAAAACCGTACCCTATGCGCCCTCGCACGCTGGAGCACAGAAAATGGACGTCGAACAGGCCCGTTACAACATGATCGAGCAACAAATCCGCACCTGGGACGTGCTGGATCAGCGCATCCTGGACCTCGTTGCCCGCGTACACCGCGAAAATTATGTTCCAGAGAAATTCCAGGACATTGCTTTCGCTGACCTGAGGATTCCTTTAGATGGTGGTAACACCATGATGGAACCCAAACTGGAAGCCCGTATTCTTCAAACACTCAATATCCAGCCAGATGACCGGGTACTGGAAATTGGTACCGGTAGTGGTTACCTCACCGCCTGTTTATCTGATCTGGCGGATTCTGTTGTCAGTTACGATATCGACGAGAACCTCAGCAAGCAGGCTGGGCACAAACTTGCCAATGATGAGCATGAAAACATTTCTTTGCGTATTGGTGATGCCATGGGAGAGTTCCAGCTCAATGAGCAGTTTGATGTCATTGTGGTTACTGGCTCTCTCCCCGTAATGGATAAACGCTTTCACGAGCTGCTGAAAATTGATGGGCGTCTTTTTATGGTCGTTGGCGAAGCCCCGGCAATGGAAGCCATGCTAATTACCCGGGTGGGTGAAAATGAATGGTCTACTGAAAGCCTGTTTGAAACAGAGCTTGAACCACTAGTTAACGCTAACGTGCCTTCACGTTTTCACCTGTAATCACTCAAACCGACTGATAACTGGAGTTCGGCAAGTAGACTTTGAAACCCTATAGGTTCAGACTCTGAATAATTTCCTGACTATCCACGCGATATTCATATAAAACATAATGCAAATTCGTTACCTGGTTATTCTTACTTCCTTACTCTTCTCGACGGCTGTTACAGCGGAGGGGCTTCTATCTATCTACGAACAGGCCAAGACTGCTGACCCGGTTTGGCTAGGCGCCCAAGCTAGCAATCGAGCCGCACAGGAAGCAACCAAACAAAGTTTTGCCAATTTTCTGCCCAACGCCAGCCTGTCAGCTAACTCAACCAGTAACTTCCAGGATTCCCGGTCATTTAATTCTGCAGCTCAGGATCGTCGAGAAAAATATAATTCCAATGCGTGGACGCTCAGCATCAACCAACCCATCTTTCGGATGGCTAACTACGCTACTCACCGGCAGGCCAAGGCCTCCGTTCGTCAAGCCGATATCGTACTTGCAACCGAAGCACAGGACCTTATCGCTAGAGTCACACGAGCCTATTTTGATGTCCTGTCAGCAGAAGCGGACCTCACCTCGGTAAAAGCCGAGAAAAAGGCGATTGCCAGGCAGCTGGACCAGGCACAAAAACGTTTTGAAGTTGGCTTAATTGCGATTACCGATGTGCATGAAGCGCAGGCAGGTTACGACCTCGCCACAGCTAATGAAATTGCTGCTGAAAACAAATTACTATTAACAAAAGTAGCGCTCAGTGAAATCACCGGCAAAACCCACGACAAACTTAAAGATATCCGTAGTGAAATAGATCTGGTCGCACCAGACCCCGCCAGCATAGATAAATGGGTTCAGCGCGCCATAGAAAACAATCTGTCTCTATCGGCAGCAAAGGCCGCAGTTGAAGTCGCCCAGGAGAATGTCAAAATTAAACGTGCGGGGCATTATCCGACCCTGGACCTGGTGGCAACCGGAGGCAATAGTACGTCACATGGTGGTAACTTTGGTAGTGATACCGATAGCGATACCATCGGCCTGCAATTTAACTTGCCTATTTATTCAGGTGGTTCAGTAACCTCGCAAACCCGCCAGGCTCTGGCCGAACTCGATCAAGCCAAGCAAAGTTTAATAGAAACCAAACGCGCAACTGAGAAGCTAGCGCGCGATTCCTATCTTAATATCATCACAGAAATCAGCAGAATCCATGCTCTGGAACAGGCAGTTGTTTCAGCACAAAGCGCCGTAGATGCAACAGAAGCCGGCTTCGAGGTTGGCACACGTACGATTGTCGATGTATTAAATGTACAGCGTGTGCTGTACCAGAACACAAGTAATTACCAGAAAGCTCGTTATACCTACCTGCTGAATGGTCTGGCCCTAAAACTGGCCGTCGGTAGTCTTTCTGCTGAAGATCTTGCAAGTATTGACCACATACTAAAAGACGACTAGCAAGACTCAATCAACCGAATCAGGCGCTGTAGCGCTCCCCGGTTTAACTCAATAAAACGCTTACCATTCTCGCCCAGTTGATGACGAAGATTCGCATCCCCTAACAATTCGATGAGTGTCTCCGCCAGTGCATCACTATCATGGATTATTCTTGCTGCATCCGCCTCCAGGAGTTGGGTGCTGATCTCCTGGAAATTAAACAGATGGGGCCCAAATATCACGGCAATCCCCAATGCTGACGCCTCAATCATATTATGACCACCAACAGGCACCAGGCTGCCACCAATATACGCGACATCACAGGCTGCAAAAAACTGTGTCAATTCACCCAGCGTATCAACCAGGTAGATGTCTTTCACATCTGCAGCGCTCTTGTCAGCGCTTCTTCGTATCACCTCATAGCCTTCACGCTGGCACATAGCTTCCACTGCATCAGCGCGTTCAGGATGTCTGGGCACCAATACTAATAAGCTATCGGGGTGCTTTTGCCTTGTCTGGTGATAAGCCTTTAATACCTGTTCCTCTTCTCCCTCATGGGTACTGGCGGCCACCCAGATCGCGCGACCAATGCCCAGACGACGACGTAACACCTCACCCTGCTCACGCAGGCTAGCCGGCAATTCAACGTCCATTTTTATACTGCCAGTCACGGTAATCTGCTGTTCTGCTGCACCGATGCTTATCAAGCGTTGCTTGTCAGCATCACTTTGTGCGGCGATATATCGAATTCGGCGTGTCGCTAATTTACCTAACCGCGGTACACGTCGATAACCCTTTGCTGAACGTTCGGATAAACGTGCATTAGCCAGGATTAGCGGGACATTGCGCTTGAAGCACCAGGTAATCATGTTCGGCCATATCTCGGTTTCCATAATAATCACCTTACCGGATTAATCCGATTAAGAAATCGATTGACGGCATCCGGCAGATCATAAGGCGCATAGACATGATGAACACGATCACCAAACAGGCGTTTTACCCGGCTGGAACCGGTTGGTGTCGTCGTCGTGACAACCACGGGTGAAGCTTTATTCTCGACAAGGAAATATTCTATGAGGGGAACGGCCGCCTGAACCTCCCCGACCGATACCGCATGCACCCAGATTGAGTCCATGAGCTCTGGCTGATCGCTATAACCAAACCGTTCTCCCCAGCGTTGCCAGTAATCTCGGGCATTGAAATCCCGGCGTATCAAACGCCAGATAAACAGCGGCACCAGCAGGTACATCAGGGCACTGTATACGCCGCGTGAGATATTCAATCTAACAACACCTGATTCAGTGTATCGATATTCTGCTGCAAGTGTTCAGGATTGATCGTGCCGACGATCATGCTGGTAATGCCTGGATGCGCAAAGATATGTTGATAAGAGGCCAATAGTGGATTGTCCTGCGTTGCTTTGTTGAGATGGCCACTCATCAGACCTTTTTTGATAAAGATGCCTTTATTTTGTTCAGCGGCGGCTTCAATAACAGGCAGCTCGCCTGTTTCCAGCAGGTTATACATACACATCACCACATCCAGATGCTGTAATGCCAACAATCCTCCTTCAACCGTTTTACTGGATATGCCCGTTGCCCTTAGCTTGCCCTCTTCCTTCAAACGTAGCAGGGTCTCCATCACGTCTGTTTCCTGCAGCACATGCATGTCGTCACCATTAGAATGAATCAGGACAATATCCAGTGCTTCACGATTTAATTCACGCAGACTGTTCTCTACAGTTTGACGGGTCTCCGCCTCGGTATAAACATATTCAGATACACCACCCACAAAACGCTCACCCACCTTGCTGCAGATCAACCAGTCCTTGCTATTACCGACAAGCTTGCCCAACCGTTGCTGCGCAGTTCCGTAGGCAGGTGCAGTATCCAGTAGATTAATTCCTGCATCCTGCGCCTGGGATAACAGTGTCATCACATGTTGGTCGTTCGGAATTTCAAACTGCTCTGGATATTTCACTTCTTCATTACGACCAAACTTTACGGTACCCAGGCCCAGCATGCTGACAGAAAGACCGGTATCAGCGATTAATTTATGTGGGATATTCGACATAGTACGAGTCATAACTGCATGGACAATGGATGGCGCCGCATCATAACTTAATGTTTACAGGGTGTTTCAAAAAATAAAGATTTTTTCGTGAGTGTAAGAGTCGAAGCAAAGCGAAGACAACAGCCGGAGGCTGGCCCGAAGGGCGAGGGCAAAGCTCGAGTAACGCACCGCGCACAGAACCACAGTGTATAAATAAATACATGAGGATGACTCCGGGCATCCTGCCCTACGCCCGCTGGGCCAGCCAAGCTGTTCAAAATCGCGTCCTGCGATTTTGTTGAGCACGGAGCCGACACAACAATCGCGGACCTCGGTGCCGCTTGACGGTGAAAAGATCATTTTTAAAACACCCTACTGCCATTCAGCTAAATCCCACGGATATTCACCTACAACTGCCATGGGTAGATCAAACTTTTCCTGTACCTGACCATCACCATCGATTAACGAGGGTTGCAGACCGGCGGCTTTTACCCGTCTTAATACTTCATCGGCCACCATAGGTGCGAACACCAGCTTCGTTGGCCACACGGTTATCTGTCTACCGTTTTGGTAAATGACGGGTGAGGTCGGACGCCCACCATCGGATTGGTGTCCTTCTGCGCGATCTATTGTCAATGTCCCCCATGATAGCTGAGCCAGGTCAATGTCGGGAAACAAATCGCTGAGTTCTTTTTTGGCCGTATTAATCTGTGTTTCGCTATCCAATAAAATACCACTCTCGGCAAGCTGACCGCCGATGTACCATACCGTTTGCCCATCCTGCGCAATGTGACTAGTTATCGTTAAACGAGGATTGGCGTTGGCTTCTATCACGTGGCCCCAGATAGCTGGCAATTTACCTTTAACCATCACCATGTGTAATGAGCGTCTTTGCATCGGCGCTCGTTGTAATGTTTCATTGCCTTCGCCTGCCGTATAAATCAGCATGGTCGCAGCGATCTCTAACGATTGATCCGTGGTATTGGCATTAAACTTTAACTGGTCTGACTCATCCTCACTTACTACCGTCACCCTTGCCTGATAGGCGGGTATTCCACCGGATAGCTCCTGCAGCACACTTTGCACATCCAGCACGGGCTCCTGCAATTGATGAATACTTTTAGACTTTAAGATGGACGGCAGCTGGTCAGGCGGGACACGATGTACACGACTACTCATTAACTTGCTGGCGAAAAAACTGCTGACCTTAGAACTAATATTACCGGCATCCCACATCCATTGGTGCGGCGTGTTTATCTTTACCCTGGAAAGATCGGGCTGTCTCTCACCCTCCAGATGTTGTTTCCATCGATCCGGCATGGCTCGCACAGCTTCTGATGAACCGGTTAATTTCCCGGTCAACGCATACTTGGTACCACCATGGATAATCCCCTGTGAAGCAAGCGTTTGTGCGCTACCCAACGCGGTTTGTTCAAATAATGCGATCTTATATCCAGCCGCCTGCAGAACAGAGCTTATCCACAAACCGGCGATACCACCACCGACAACTGCTACATCCAGATTAGTCGTACTCACTTATTAAATTCGCCTGCATTACTAACTCGAAGGATGATTATGCGATAGTTTGATGGGTCTTTGGAAAAATAACCAGCACTCGTTCAGACTGGTTCAGGTTCGGCGATCGTAAATCCCTGAACAAAGTCGACCCCCATATCAGCAAGATAATCCAGTGTCTGCTGATTTTCCACCCATTCCGCCACCGTATGAATATCCATCACCTGGCTTACCGCCTGTATAGCTCTCACAAAAGCCTGATCTTCGGAATTATCCAGAATATTTTGAATGAATGATCCATCAATCTTGATGTAATCAACTGATAACTGCTTAAGATAGGTGAATGATGACAGGCCTGTGCCAAAATCATCTAACGCGAAACAACAACCCAGACCCCTGAGTTTAATCATGAAGTCACCCGCGGATGAGAAGTCACGGATGGCTGCAGTCTCGGTAATCTCAAAACATAATTTAGCCGGGTTTACTTTAGATTTTTGAATCGATTCCAGTAGATAGGCCAGACTGTCTTCGTCATTCAAGGTGTCACCCGTCAAATTAATATTGTAAATCGTATTCCCTGTTTCATTGCGTTCCAGATATTTAAGGGTGTGGCTAACTACCCAACGATCAATGGCTGCGATCAGGTGATAACTTTCTGCGGCTGGTAAAAATTCTCCAGGAGGTAATATAGCGCCATCGATCAAGGGTAAACGCAGTAAGACTTCATAATGGTCCTGGGCATTATCCTGAATCGGTTTTATATACTGTTTATATAATTCAAAACCATCATGCTTCAGAGCATCACGAACCTGATTAATCCGCTCCAGTTCTTTAATCCGCCTTGAAGAATCAGTATCCTGGGCGGAATAAACATGCACCCTGTCCCTGCCAAGATCTTTTGCCGCATAACATGCAGCATCAGCCTCTTTAACGACCTGTGAGACACTTTCATGTCCCTGCTCCAACTGGGCAATGCCTATACTCACACCAATATCGAAATGTTTACTACCCCATACAAAACGAAAATCACTAACCATCTGCCTGATATTGTCTGCAACACGGGTTGCTTCAGCAAGGTCACAACCCAGCAGTATTACGCCAAACTCATCACCCCCTAGCCTGGCAACAAGGTCACTATGCCTCACCGTTGATTCTAGCTTTCTGGATATTTGTTTTAACAACTCATCCCCTGCAGCGTGCCCAGAACTGTCATTTACATACTTGAACTTATCAAGATCCATAAACAACACCGCGCTGTCATGATCACCAACAACTTCTTCAAGCTGTCGCTGGATTGCATTCTCAAAAGCCGTACGGTTTGCCAATGTGGTTAACGGGTCATGCGTTGCCTGCCAATGTAATATTTGCTGTTGTTGACGCTGGCGCCAGGCAAGCCATATCACAGCTACCGTGCCGAGAATAATGGCCGTCACATAAAACACCAGGATGTAAAACCAGCCTTTGTTATAAGCTTCCTTGGCCTGGTCAACCTGTAATTTAGTATTAAGCAGTGACTCCTTACGATAATTTAGTAGCTCATTCAACACATCATCCTGTAATGGCTTGACTACGTCCAACACCTCCAGATAATGTTCTGGTTTCGTTTCCTCAACTGATCTTTGGATTAAGTCCAATTGAAACAGATAACCTTTCTGTGTCTTTTCCTGCTGAAGCTCGAGTAATTCCTGTTCCCGGCTGGTTAGATTCATCTCTTTTAATTCCCGGCGCAGGCTGAGAAATCGGGACGCCATATTGGCGTGTTGTTGAATAAACTCATCTTTATCAAAGGGGTCTTCGGTGCTGACGATATCACGCAGCAAGATGAAACGTTCCTGCAATATTCGAACCTGATCTTCAAACAGTTCCTGCTTACGCAAATGCTCAACAAGCGTTTGATCTAGTTGAATTTGCAGCTCCTGACTGGTTCGATATGCAATAATAGTCGCTATAACAACAAACAACAGAAAAACCATGCCGGTATACAACAGCGATCGTTTATCCTTTAATTGCATAATTATTGCTAGTTGTTATCCATAATATGAAATCCAATGCGGACCCAATCAGTGTAAAGGCAGACAGACTCCCCCACAGTATCTACCACTACCTAGGACATTACTCATCCTCACGAATCTGCCGGATGATATTAGTGGTTGACCTGCCATGAATATAATCCAGCGCCAACACTTCACCACCGTTATCACGCACGCATTTTGCGCCTGGCACCTTGTCAGGATCATTGTCGCCACCTTTCACCAGCAAGTCTGGCTTAACCGCGCAGATGAGTCGCTCAGGCGTTTCCTCAGTGAAAGGAACCACCCAGTCAACGGAGGCAAGTCCAGCCAACACCGTCATACGGGATTCCAGGTTATTTACCGGGCGATCTTCACCCTTTAAGGCACGCACTGTTTCATCAATATTAACCGCCACGATCAGACGGTCACCCAGGCTAGCTGCCTGGTTCAGATAGTGCACGTGGCCAGCATGCAAAATATCAAAGCATCCATTCGTCATCACGATAGTCTCACCGTTATCCCGTGCTTCATCCACCATATGCAGCAAGGTGTCTTCATCAAGAATGCCGTGACCACCTCGTTGCGCATGCAGGGCAAGCTTTAGTTCAGCAACTGTCACCGTAGCGGAGCCAAGCTTGGCAACGGTCACACCTGCGGCAACATTAGACAGACGAACGGCATAGTCAAGCACACAACCTGCAGCCATTGCGCATGCCAGGGTGGCAATGACCGTGTCACCAGCACCGGTGACGTCAAACACTTCTTTAGCTTCGGTCGGTATATGTAATGCCTCACGGCCTGCCGCGACCAGACTCATCCCCCGCTCACCACGGGTAACAAGAATTGCCTGAATATCCAGGTCATCCGCTAACTGAGATGCCTTTCTGTCCAGTTCTTCATCAGTGCGACAGTGACCTACCACAGCATGAAACTCACTGGTATTGGGTGTGATTATTGTTGCCCGGCGATATCGCTCATAATCAATCCCTTTGGGATCTACAAGGATCGGCTTTCCCGCTAATTTACAGGCATGAATCATGTCATCAATATCGGCCAGAGTGCCTTTACCATAATCTGAAAACACCACCACATCATGCGCTGGCAGCAATGCCTTTAGCTTGTTGACCAGGGGCTGTCTGCCTTTAGAAGTATCGGTCTGTTCAAAATCCAGACGTAGCAATTGCTGATGCTGACTCAATACCCGTAACTTGGTGATGGTTTGAGAATCTTCATCCTCCAGGAGTTCAAAGGCCACACCAGACTGTTCTAGAAGCTGCCGCAGCCTTTCTGCAGCTTCATCATTACCGACCACGCCGAGCAAGGTACATTCGGCTCCCAACGCAGTTATATTTAAAGCAACATTACCTGCACCACCAGGCCTTTCCTCAATATCATTAACGTGCACAACCGGCACTGGCGCCTCAGGAGATACCCGGGAAGTGCAACCACTCCAGTAACGATCCAGCATCAGGTCTCCTACAACAAGGACTCTCGCTTGATCAAAGGCAGGGATTTCGTACTGCATAGGGATTAGTGTTTTTATTAAGTCACGGAATAATACCATAAGCCCAGCGCACAAATAGATGATTAGGCTACAATGCGCCCGCACACCATGAACAAACAATCATCTATAACAGGTCCGCTTGCTTTGGCAGCGCCCCGGTACTGGCTACTATGGGTGTTGTTTGGGCTGCTATATGTAATTACGCGTTTTCCATTATCGATTCAACAGCTTACAGGCCGGACTACCGGCTGGTGTCTTTATTACCTCGGTCAACGCCGACGCCATATCGCTCGCATTAATCTGGAATTATGTTTTCCCTACATGAGTGAAGCAGAAAGGCAGGAGTTACTGCGGCAATTTTATTCGCTCTATGGCATGAGTTTAATCGAGACCTTTACTGCATGGTGGTCTAACCCGGCCATCTTTCACGACAAGGTCACTTATGAAGGCCTGGAACACCTGACCAATGCATTAAAAAAAGGCAAAGGTGTGCTATTACTTAACGGTCACTTTACAACACTTGAGATTGGCCAGCGACTACTTGGTCAGAAAGTACCTTTTGATATGATGTACCGGCCTCACAAAAATCCACTATTTGAACGCATCATGTCGAATGGCAGGCAACGATGGAATGGTAAGGTTATCGACCGCCGCGATGTCAGGAAAATCATGCGCAGTCTGAAATCGAATCACCCTATCTGGTACGGGCCCGATCAGGATTACGGCAAAAAACATAGCGTCTTTGTGCCCTTCATGGGTGTGACGGCGGCCACAGTGACCGGGACTTCCCGGTTAGCCAAACTTAGCGATGCGGCGGTCATACCTTACGTTGCAAGAAGGACCGAGAATCATGGATATCATATTAAAGTTTATCCTGAGATAAGTAATTTCCCGACAGATAACCCGGAACAGGACGCAATCCGCGTGAATCAGTGGTTCGAGGAACGAATTCGAGAGGTCCCCCAGGACTACCTCTGGACTCACCGTCGCTTCAAAACACCGCCCCCGGGAAACAAACGTCTTTACTAATGACTGAACTACCAACATCCCGCTCAATGCATGTCTTCAATGGCGACCGCCAACAGGTTCGTTTAATCTACAGGGCCATCGCGAAAGAATTACTTAAGCGTCCACCAAGACCATACTGGCACTTATTACCAAAAGACGATCCAGTATTTATCCGTAACTCGAAAAACGAAAAACTATCATCCAGAAGGCCATAAAACACTATGTTACTTAAAAGCCTATTACCCATCACCGTTATATCTGCCAATGAACTGGACCAGTTAATTGATTCAGCAGAACTGCTTGTTGCTGACTTAGCTGGCCCCAAGGTCATGAAACTGGATAATGGCAATATTATTAAACTGTTTCGACGCAAACGCCTGCTCAGTTCAGCAATGTTTGCGCCTTATGCTGTACGCTTCACCAATAATGCCTTTAAATTAAAAACGCTCGATATTCCAACTATTACGCCATTATCATTGGTTTATTGCCGGCAAAGAAAGATACATATTATTGAGTACCAGCCTCTGGATGGTGAATTGCTACGCGGTCTGTTACAGGAAAGCAAGGACAATAAACTGTTCGAGCTGACCGCGGAATTTATCGCCGGGTTACACAACAAGGGCGTCTATTTTCGTTCGCTGCATTTTGAGAACATCATTTATCATGGTAGCAGGCTTGGCTTAATCGATATTGCCGACATGAAAATTTATCCTGGACCACTAAGCCATTCACTCAGAAAACGAAACTTTCACCACTTCATGCGCTATCCCGCTGATGCCGAACTTATTCACCGATATGGGGAGGATAAATTTGCAGCTATTTATCAAAAAGCATTACAAAACAAAAACAATATCGCATGATTACATTTTTAACTCTTATCAGATCTAACTGGGTCACCATAACAGCAGTAACCCTTATTATTAATTACAGCGCTGTCATTATGGCCATTGGAAACATTACCGCAGATTGCTGGCGGGGATAAATTCCACCATATTATCGCCTATGCTGCATTAATGTTCCCAGCAGCATTACGAAAGCCAAAATATTTACTATTTATTGGTTTATTCTTTATTGCCTGGGGCGGCATCATCGAATTTGTGCAGCCTTATGTAAATCGTCATGCAAGCCTATTAGATATGGCCGCCAATATTGTAGGCGTCGTTTTGGGGCTACTAACAGCAAAGCTGCTTAATATACCTTACGCCATTGAGCTTAACCCTGAATAGCACCCCTTGAAACTAATTCAAAAATATTAAGATTTAATAATAGCTAATATGGATTGAATCACGGATTAATCTCAACCAACATTGTTGTTATCGGCTATTACGACAAACGGGACATACGGGATCAACTTTCGTTTTCATTTCCCGCCAACGCATTTCCAGACCATCCAGGATCAACAGGCGGTGGCTTAATGGTTCACCCACGCCTGTCAGACATTTAATTGCCTCTAGTGCCTGCATACTACCGATGATGCCAACCAGTGGTGCAATAACGCCATTGGCACTACAGGTTTCCTCTATCTCTCCGATATCCGGGTAAAGACATTGATAGCACGGACTGTCTTCAACCCCGGGGTGATAAACCATAACCTGACCCTCAAAGCGAATAGCTGCCCCGGTGACCAGTGGTTTTTGATTATTCACACATGCTGCATTGATGGCAAAACGCGTCTCGAAATTATCCGTGCAATCCAGCACGACGTCAGCCTGCTGCACATACTGATTAAATGCCTCTCCATCAAGCCTTTGGTTAATTACCTCAATCTGACAGTCCGCATTCAAAGATGATAGCGTAGATTTCAAGGAAGCCGTCTTTGCGGTGCCAATGTCATTGGTACCATGGGCAATCTGCCTTTGCAGGTTGGATAAATCAACTTCATCATCATCGGCAATAATCAGTCTACCGAAACCCCCTGCAGCCAGGTACATGGCTGCAGGGCAACCAAGCCCCCCGGCACCCACGATGAATACCGTCGCATCCAGCAATTTTTGCTGCCCCTCAATATCAATCGACGACAACATAATTTGCCGACTGTATCGAAGTAGTTGCTCATCATTCATAAGTATTTCTCGTCATTCGATCCACTGCGCCAGGGTAATGCGATCCAGGCCACCAAAGTCTTTATCAGTCTGTATTGCTGTATAGCCACGTTGACTCAGCAAATCACGCACTGCCTCCCCTTGATCATAGCCATGTTCCATCACCAGGTAACCATCTGGCTTAAGGTAATCTGGTGCATCGGTAATTAGATAGCGAATACTGTCCAGACCATCCTTACCTGAAGCCAATGCAACCAGCGGCTCAAATCGCACATCACCCTGGCTTAAATGCGGATCTTTATCCGCGATATACGGGGGATTACTGACAATACAATCAAAGGAATGTCTGTCAAATGAGTGAAGATTATCACCCTCAACAAAGTTGATCCTGGCACCATGTGTAGCGGCATTTTGTCGAGCGACATCCAATGCGCCTGATGACTTATCAATCGCATGCATTGTCCAGTCAAGCTGCTCTTTTGCCAGGGTAATCGCAATAATGCCACTGCCGGTTCCAAAGTCCAGTACACGAATATCCTCACGAGTGAATGGTAAATCCAGTACACATTCTATGAGATGTTCGGTTTCAGGCCGGGGTATCAACGTATCCGGTGTTACCGCGAATGACATGGACCAGAATTCCCGCGAACCGATCAGATGCGCCACTGGCGTGCCGTGTTGCCGTTCATGCAACAATCGCTTGAATTCACTGTACTTTACTTCTTCCAACTCATCATCCGCATGCGCAATCAACCAGGCCCTGTCCTTGTGCAGACAGTACCCCATCAACACATGACTATCGGTATATGGATCCTCCACACAACCGTCCAGTTGCTGAGACGCTTCACGCAGGGCATGTTGTACAGTCAGTGTCATAAACGCTGGTGGGCTGTAATGCATTGGTTGCTCATGTTAATAGCAAACAGTAGCATGGACATCTCTTTAGGATAAGTGGTCAGCACTAACTCGATACCATCTACTCAATCGAAACCCCGGAAGGCGTTGAACTTGATCTGCGATTAAGCGGTATACCCGCCAGAATGCTGGCATGGATTATCGATACCTTCATTCGCTTCGGCATGTACCTGGCATTGAGTATAGCCCTCGCATGGAGCGGCGAATTTGGCATTGGTATCTATCTTATCCTGATATTTTTAATCGAGTGGTTTTACCCCGTTTTTTTTGAAGTTATCTCCGACGGTATGACGCCGGGTAAACGTGCCATGGGGATTCGCGTTATGCATAGCAACGGCACCCCTATCGGCTGGCCTGCATCCATTACGCGTAATCTGCTGCGATTTATTGATTTCTTACCACTATTTTATGTCTTCGGCTTTATCACGATGATGTTGAATCGCAACTTCCAACGCCTGGGGGACCTGGTGGCAGGCACCATCGTCGTCTACCGGGAAGACAGACGAGCACGACACCGCGTACCCGAATCAACGGAAATCGCACCCGCCTACGCACTGAAACCCGACGAAGCACAAGCCATTGTTAATTTCGCTGAACGTGCTGGACAGATCAGCACCGAACGTGCCGATGAACTGGCAAGCACGACTGGTTTATTGATACCGGACAACAAATCACCCGCACAAACACTGCTTGGTATTGCCAGGTGGATAACCGGTAAATAACCAGTGTTTCCATGAAACAGGATACCTTTAACAAGCAGCACGACGAAGACTGGCATGCTTTACAGGCTGGATTAAAGTCTCTGGATGAATCCAGTGCACGCGCCCGCAAAACACGGGACGACGTTTCCGCTTTACCACGCCTGTATCGCAACGTCTGTCACCACCTGTCACTTTCAAAAAGTCGCGCCTACAGCCCGCAACTTATTGACCGGCTCTCACGTCTGGCCCTGCAAGGACATCAGGCACTTTATCGCGACCGCCCAAACATATGGCAACGTTTTATCCAATTTATCGCCCAGGATTACCCCCAACTATTTCGCCAGCAATGGGGGTTTATGCTGGCTGCATGCATGCTATTTTTTGGTGCCTTCCTGCTCATGCTTATTACTGTTCAGCTTTTCCCGCAGATGATATACACCGTCATCGATCCCTGGCAGGTTCGCAGTATGGAAGCCATGTATACACCCGAAGCCCACGCAAGGCTGGGACCATCCCGGGATTCTGAAAGTGATTTTCTGATGTTTGGTTTTTATATCAAAAATAATACCAGCATCGGTTTTCAGACCTCGCCAGTGGTCTGGTGTTCGGTTTAGGGACGGTCTTTTACCTGCTCTATAACGGCCTGGTCATTGGCGCCACTGCCGGGCATCTCACAGGCCTGGGGTATATCGATACCTTCTGGGGGTTCGTTGCCGGTCATAGTGCGCCAGAGCTCACGGCTATAATGCTCTGTGGCGCCGCCGGCCTGATGCTCGGCTGGGCGCTATTATCCCCCGGCAATAAAAGTCGCTTGCGTGCGTTGCAGGATGCGGGTCAGGTTGCCGTCAAAATTATTTACGGCGCAGCGCTGTTATTTTTCCTGGCAGCATTTATCGAGGCCTTCTGGTCATCTATGACCTGGATTGAACCAACCATTAAGTACATTGTTGGTATCAGCCTGTGGATCATGCTATGGGGATATCTCTTGCTAGCAGGGAAGCCAGGCACTCGCCCCGGGGTATTTTGATGAGTTCAGTTGATTTGTCAGCATTCAGAGCTAGGCGCGTCTCGCAGCGAATGGCCCTAGTCCTTCACAAGAGGCGCAACAAAGCTATGGATGCTGACAAACCAATCCACCGGACGCTACTGTGGTACTCCACCACGGCGTTACAGCTTTTGACAAGGACTAAGGCCATTGCCTTCAAGCTGTGCCTTGTTGCGAAGTACCACAGTAACACTGAACCCGTCAAAATACCCCGGGGCGAGTGCTAATGCGGTTTGAAGATATCAGTGTCATGGTTCGCCCTCGCAATGCATGGGAGGCAATGGACCTTGGTTTGCGCATGATCCAGCGTTGGTGGCGCGATGTTTATAGCGCGTGGTTCATGGTGAGTCTGCCATTTTTTATTTTTTTTAATCTTCTCTTTCGTGATAACCCCGGCTGGGCAATGATACTCACCTGGTGGTTTAAACCACTGTATGACCGTGTGCTGTTGCTGGTTTACTCGCGGCGCGTATTTGGCCAACAGGTCAATACCCAGGAAATTCTCTCAGCGCTACCCGACCTGTTATTACGGTCCGGACTATGGCTACATTTAACGATTTACCGTTTTGACTTTACCCGATCTTTCCGCATACCCGTGTGGCAACTGGAAGGCCTCAAGGGTAAAAAGCGCTCGGAACGCATGCAGGCTCTTTCCAGGCGATCCGGGGGTTACGCCACCTGGCTTACTGTCATCTGCCTGCACCTGGAGTTTTTCTTACAACTAGCCGTACTGGGCCTGGTGTGGATGTTCGTGCCTGAAGTCATCATCAAATCCATCTGGGAATATTTCTGGAACTTACTTTCCGGTGACACCTTTCCCTACTGGTTTTTGCTGGCATCCAATATTATTTACTACCTGGGCGTCACCATTATCGAGCCCTTTTTCGTCTCTGCTGGATTTTCACTTTATCTAAATCGCCGCACATTGTTAGAAGCGTGGGATATCGAAATGACCTTCCGACGCCTGGCCAATCGTCTCCAGGCGCTGACATCGAAACCAGCCATCAGTAAGGTAGCAACAAATATCCTGCTAGCAGTGCTGTTATTCACCGGGGTTTCTAGCCAGACTGCAGAAGCACTAGATATCAACACCAACAAGTCGGACAAAGAACCCCTGGCCAGTTATCGCCTACCTGCCGATCAGTCGGCACATATGATCAAGCAAGTGCTGGAAGATAAAGATTTTGGTGGTCAACGTAAAGATGAACAATGGCGCATCAAAGATTTTAAGTTTGATAACGAAAACGACAGTGATACCGACCTCAGCTGGGTAGCTGATATCGTACGTTCTCTGGCCAACGTCATGGAAGTCTTGCTCTGGGCCGGCGTTATCATGTTGGTTTTGTTTTTAATAATGAAAATTTCTCAATTCATTAACCCGCGAGAAAGTACAGGCCAGGGAGTCCCTGCTGTACCTGCGATCATTTCAGGTTTAGATATTCAACCTGAATCACTTCCTGACGATGTCGCGGACAGTGCAAGGCAACTCTGGCTAAAAGGCCAATACCGGGAAGCCATGAGCCTGCTATATCGGGGGACAGTCAGTTCACTGGTACATACCTATGCGGTCGAGTTGTCTGAAGGCGCTACCGAAGGAGATGTACTACTTGCCTCACAAGCACGACTACGACCAGAAACTCAACTCTATCTGGACCATGTCACCCAATTATGGCAATCGATTGCCTATGCGCATCGGCAGCCGGAAGACTCCCAGGCACTTTCTCTGCTCGATCACTGGTCGAGGCATTTTGAACAAACTTCACCTCAGGCCGAGGTCTTGCGCGCATGAACCGCCAATCATGGATCATGCTAACGATAGCACTGCTCTTAATCGCGGGTGCAGCAGGCCTGTTTTTCACCCTGTTTGAGAAAGAAGAAACCACCCGCCATTTTGGTTACAGCCCGGAAGCACGCATGAATGACCTGCTTGCTGCACGTCGGTTCTTAAAGCGTATGGGGATTCCTGCAGAAAATATGGCAACCCCTTCACCTGCAAGCACACTGCCGCCCACCTCAGACATTATCCTGCTGGCAACCAAACGACTCACGGTTGATAAACGCACCCAGGCTATTCTTTTGGACTGGGCACGTAACGGTGGACACCTGATTTTAACGGCGCGGTCCGAAACCGTGACTGATGGTTTCCTGGATTTTTTTAACCGTATTAATGAGATCGAAAGTGAGAGCGACTTGCTACTTGAAACATTGGGCATAGAAACAATAAAACACACGGTCAGCTCACAGGAACGCAAAGATTATGATGGTACTGGCGTGGCATTTCCTACCAGTGATGATTTCCTGTGGGTGGACTTTAATCTGGGCTTAAGGCTACAAACCAGTACTGAACGCTTTCGTTCACTTGCCGGTGACCAGGATGGTGACTTTGTTATAACGGGCGGTATAGGTGCCGGACATGTCACTGTCATCAGTGATCGCCGAATACTACACAATCGAAAGATTGGCGAGAAAGATCATGCCCGGTTCTTATTTGAGTTGATAAACCTTGTTAGCCACCCTGCCAGGGTATGGTTAATTATAGAAGATGACATGCCCGGCCTGTATGCCTGGTTATGGAAACACGCCCACGAAGCCGTGCTCAGTTTTTCTATGCTACTTATTCTTATCTTACTGGCAGTTTCTCGCCGCTTTGGTCCCATTATCGATATCACACCTCCCACACGCCGACGTTTACTGGAACATATTCAGGCCAGTGGTTGGTTTTTATGGCGACATCGCCATTACCAGCAGCTACTCACCGGCATGCAAAACAACCTGAAGCATGAAATGGCCATCAAACATCCGGGTATCAGGGAAATAGGCGCATCAGCGGCGGCCAAAAGGCTCTCAGGCTTTGTCGATATGACCACCGATGAAATCCAGCAGGCCCTGGGCACGATTGAAGTTAAAAACAAAGAAGAATTCACGACCACTGTACGTTTATATGAACGTTTAAGGAAACAACTATGACAGAAGCAACCACTGACTTATCGCAGGCTGTTGAAACTGCTAACCGCATGCGCGATGAAATTGGCAAGGCCCTGATTGGCCAGTCACAGGTAATACAGGAAGTGCTGATTGCCTTCCTGGCTGCCGGCCACGTACTGATAGAGGGCGTGCCGGGACTCGGTAAAACATTGCTGGCAAGAGCCATGGCAAAAACCTTTGATGGTCAGTTTGCACGCATCCAGTTTACCCCCGATCTCATGCCCAACGATATTACCGGCCATGTCATTTACGATCAGACGTCACAGAAATTTAATATCCGTCGCGGCCCTATTTTTACCAACCTGCTACTGGCGGATGAAATAAACCGCGCCCCTGCCAAGACACAATCCGCATTGCTTGAAGTGATGCAGGAACAACAGGTCAGCATTGAAGGAAAAGCCATGCATGTGCCGCAACCTTTTATGACACTGGCCACGCAAAACCCGATAGAACAGGAAGGTACCTACCCTTTACCCGAAGCACAGCTCGATCGTTTCCTGCTAATGATCAAAATCGATTACCCCAGTGCAGTCGAGGAAAAACAACTCATCAAAATGGTCACGGGTGAACAGGTGGGAAATGTACTGGATGTCTCGCGGGTACAGACTATTATCAAGCCGGAACAAATCATGGTCTTGCAAAAGATGACGGCCAGCGTACAGGTGGATGAAGCGGTGCATGCCTACGCCGCACGTATCGTGCGAAGCACCCGCGACTGGCAGGCTATTCGCATGGGTGCTGGCCCCCGCGGTGGTATTGCACTTATCCGGGCTGCACGCGCTGCTGCAGTGCTCGCTGGACGAGACTTCGTCACACCCGATGATATTAAGTCCGTCACCCTGCCAGTGATGCGCCATCGCATTATTCTGTCACCGGAACTTGAGCTGGAAGGAATTAACGCTGACCAGATATTGACGACTTTGCTGGAGCATACCGAGGCACCAAGAAATTAGTTACTTGTTACTTGTAAAAAAATCTACCAACCATTAACAAACGACAAATGACAAACAATAACCAACAACCAATGACAAACTAAATGATCCCGGCCAAACGCACCTTTATCCTGGTTTCATTGCTGATCATCATCGCAGTGACGGCCGCCTTTTTGCCCGCATGGCGAGATATCTGGCAGTTCATGCTGGCACTGTCCACTGTCATGCTTATCAGCGACGCCTTCATCGCGTGGCGTTCATCTGATATTAAAATTACGCGACAGGTTTCCAATTCGCTGCCGCTGGGTGTTGTAACACCGGTGGCCGTTAAAATTAACAACACCTCTGGACGCAAGATCGCCGTACAACTATTCGATCATCACCCAGCCAGCCTGCATACCGCCGAACTACCTCAGACAACTGACATCGAGTCAGGCGAATGGAATACGATTCGTTACCATGTCACACCCACACAGCGGGGGAAATTTACCTTTGGCGATGCACAGGTTCGGCTGCTGTCGCCACTGGGGCTCTGGTGGCAGGATAAAAAGATTGAGCAAAAAGATACTGTACACGTCTACCCTAACTTTGCTGCCGTCACCAAGTACATCCTGTTGGCCACCATGGACCGGGTACAGCAAATGGGCATCCGCAAACGCCGACGTCGCGGTGAAGGTTCAGAATTTCATCAGCTGCGTGAATTTCGTGAAGGTGACTCGATGCGCCAGGTAGATTGGCGCGCCACTGCCCGACATGGCAAATTAATCTCCAGGGAATATCAGGATGAACGCGATCAGAACATTATCATATTGCTGGATTGTGGACGTCGCATGCGCACTCAAGATGATGAATTGTCGCATTTCGACCATGCGCTGAACGCCATGCTGCTACTCACCTATGTCGCGCTACGACAAGGTGACGCCGTGGGTGTTGGCACCTTCAGTGGTGAGCAACGCTGGGTTAAACCTGTGCGTGGTACAGGAATGCTCAATACCATACTGAACCAGGTCTATGACCTGGAACCCAGCGCCGAAGCACCGGATTATTCAAGGGCGGCCATGGATTTGCTGGCACGACAGAGGAAACGTTCACTGGTGATTGTAATGACTAACCTGCGTGACGAGGATGGTGATGATTTATTGCCTGCCCTTAAACTACTTAAGAACAAGCATACTGTGCTACTCACCAGTTTACGCGAAAAAACCATTGATGATGTTATTCACCAGGATGTAAATAATTTTCATGATGCACTCACACTGGCATCAACTCACCAGTACCTGGATGAACGCAGCCAGGCGATCAACTGGTTAATCAGTAACGGCATCAACTGCCTGGATGTAACTCCGGATGATTTATCGGTACAGCTAGTCAATTACTACCTGGCAATGAAAGCCGCTAACATGATCTAACCATGAGCGAAAACCGCTTCCAGCCACCAGCATCGGATGTTACTGAGCCAGTATCACCCATCATCACTGATTATGAACTGGCAAAACGTGATCAACGTGCAGCAGGCTTTATACTAGATGCATTAATCGCCTACCCATTAATGATTTTATTAAAAATATTGCCCGGTGCACTGGGTGTATTTAACATTCTGGATATCGATATTGACCTGTTCAGAATCCCGGACCTTGCCGCCTGGTTAACAACTCTATTCTTTTATTACCTGATATGTGAAGGACTATGGTACAAAACGATTGGGAAACTGGTTACCAGCACACGGGTGATACATGTATCAAGGAAAGACCCATCTTTTAGCCAAATCTTTGCCCGCACTCTGATCCGCTATATACCACTCGAATTTGTAACCTACCTGGGTAGCGATAAACGACCAAGCGGCTGGCATGATCGCTGGTCGGATACGCGGGTTATCAATGTAACTTAACATCTACAACATGGCTACCAAACTATGACGCACTTTGTATGAATTCCACTCTTGAATTTTGTCAATTACTTTCACGCCGCCAGGCGAGAGCGGCAAGCAACCTTCTTTACATTTGAACTCGCTCACAGTGACCTGCTTGTTCAACATCGAGGTTTTATCGTGTAGGCTAATCGAACGGCCAGGGAAATTAGCATTAGCTCATAATATCGAGGTGCTGCATTTTTAAAAAACACAAAATATCAAGCCTCAAACAGATAGTGCTTTTCTATCTATTATTCTGTGTTTTTCCACCCCAGGGTTCCGCTGAAAATCAACCTACCATCAGCAATGTAAAATAGGCGTATTAGCTTTTCGTGGACCCCGGCATGCAATAAATAAATGGAATCCCACTGTTAGCTACCTTGGCGAAGTACTACCAGAGCATCTATTTCAAATAGTACCTTTAGATCTGGAAAACCTTCAGCAAGCTACTAAAGATGGTGAGGTAGATTTCATTATCACTAATCCCGGTAATTATGTTTCTTTGGAAACAGGTTATGGTGCATCACGAATTGCCACTTTACAAAACACTCACAAGGAAACTACTTACACCCGTTACGGGGCAGTTATCATCAGCAAGAAGTCTCGCACAGATATACGCTCGCTTGCTGACTTACGTGATAAAAGTTTCATGGCAATATCACCAGGCGCCTTTGGTGGATTCCAGATGGCATGGCTACAACTACGTAAGGCGGGCGTTGAACCTCACCAGGATTTAAAGGAAATACGTTATAGCGGCTTCCCCCAGGATATCGTCGTCAATGCTGTTATGGAGGGAGAGGTAGATGCGGGTACCGTACGTGCGGAAACCCTAGCCAGGATGGGGACAGAAGGAAAAGTCGACCTGTCAGAAATAAATATTTTAAATGCACGCCGGACCAAAGATTATCCATTCCCCCACAGCACTGACCTCTATCCCGAATGGGCATTCGCAAAGCTAAAAAATACGCCTGACGATCTGTCCAAAGCAATTACCATCGCATTACTGAACTACACCCATGTTGACATGAACGATAGCCACGCCTACGCATGGACCATACCCCTGGACTATTCCCCCGTTCATGAGTTATTCAAGACACTCCACATAGGCCCATATAGCGATATTGGCAAAATCACCATATCAGCTGTAATCAGCAAGTATGCCTACTGGATCATTATGTTCATCATCGTGCTTATTGCCATGATGGCAACAATCTCTTATGTAATATCTATCAACCGTCGTCTGGCACACTCTCGACAACAACTTGCTGAGCATCAGCAAATTCTTGAAAACAGGGTATCCGAAAGAACAGAAGAGCTCAGGCAATCTAATATCGCATTAGAGGAAGACATAGTAATCAGAAAGCATGCCGAAGAGGCGCTTAGAAAGAGCAAGGTCATACTACAGTCAATCCACGAAATTACCACGGATCATTCCACCAGCTTTAATGATAAGCTCAGTGCGTTACTAAAGGCTGGTTGCCAGCATTTTCAGTTATCCGACGGTCGTCTTTCCAAAATTGCAGGTTCTCAATATGAAATCGTCCTGCATTATAATGCAGACTTGGGAAAATTTGATCGTGGCGCCATGTTAGATGTCAGTGAAACTATCTGTAACCTCACAGTTCAGGAGTCAGGTACACTGGCTATCAAAGAAATCGATAAAGAAAACCCAGACACACAGATACTATTTGAAAAGAACAAATTGCAATGCTACCTCGGCGTACCTGTGTATATGGATGATGAACTGTATGGCACATTATGTTTTTCTTCACATGCAAGTCGAGCTGAAGACTTCGAATCGGTTGATCACGATATTTTACAACTTATGTCGCAATGGATCGGGAATGAACTGGTACGTCAACGTACCATTGAAACCGCCAGCAGACACCAGAATGAACTGGAACATGCATCGCGACTTGGCACATTAGGAGAACTCGCTTCCGGGCTGGCCCATGAACTCAACCAGCCGCTTACCGCAATCACTAATTATTTAAAAGGTTTTCAACGCCGTATAGATACGGAATCCGTAGATATTGATGTGATCAACCCAGTAATAGAAAAGGCTGTTACTGAGGCTGAACGTGCTGCCATGATTATCAAACACATGCGTGAGTTCATTCAGAAGCGGGAACTTGAACACGTGCCCGTTAACCTGGATAGCAACCCCCTTACATTGAACGCTGACCGTATTCAGCTTGAGCAGGTATTAATCAATCTACTAATTAATAGCAGCGAGGCCATACAAGGCACTGGAAAACAGGGGAATATCACAGTAAAGAGTACATTTACTGAAAAACATGTACTTATAGAAATAATTGACAACGGTCCCGGTGTTTCCAATGAATTTTTAGCGCATATCTTTTCTCCTTTTGAAACCACCAAAAACAACGGGCTTGGTCTTGGCCTTTCTATTAGCCGTACTATTATTGAATCACTTCAAGGAAATATTACTGCAGCGAACCTTCCTGAAGGCGGATTAAAAATGACAATTCGGTTACCCTGTGAAACATGAAACCTGATACACCCATTGTTTACGTTATTGATGATGACCAATCGGTAAGAGAATCACTCGTCTGGCTGCTTGGCTCGATTGATCTTCATGTTATTCCATTTGAAAGTGGAGAACAGTTTCTGGCCACGAATATTTCCACACAACCAGGTTGCGCCATTATAGATGTGCGTATGCCAGGTATCAGCGGCCTGGAGATACTACGACAATTATGCGATGAACAGCCACATATTGCGGCAATCATAGTGACTGGCCATGCAGACGTTGCTATGGCCACACGAGCCATGAAGCAGGGTGCCTACGATTTTATTGAGAAACCATACAATGATCAACAACTACTAGATAGCGTGCAAGACGCTATTAACTATTCTGCCAAGTTTCATGCTCAAAGTAGCCAGCATTCTGAAGTAGCCCACCGCCTTAATTTACTCAGTCCCAGAGAAAAGGACGTACTGGAACATATCAAGCGCGGAGATATCAACAAGGTTATTGCAGACAAACTATCTTTGAGTGTAAAGACAATTGAGTCGCACCGCGCCAGAATTATGCACAAAATGCAGGCATCTTCACTCGCTGAATTACTACGATTGATATATCAGGGAAAACCCTGATTACATACGCATTTCCCCCAATATAATACTACCCATCAGAATCCTATACTTCTCTACTATCCGATGCGGCTAATTTTTGCACTTCGGTAGGATGAATCATAAGTCCTGCAAAAGCACTAAAACTAGACTTATATACGCTATTTAGGAGAAGAAAATGAAACTGATGAAATTATTGCCCGCAATAACTGCTTTCTTTCTGTTACTGGGAGGCCAGGCAAGTTATGCCGATAATGGCTACGGTAAACAGAAGGTTGTCTACCATATTAATTATGACAACCCCAAGAAACAGGCTGGCGCCCTACGCAACATACAGAACCACATTAATGCTGTTGGAGCAGAAAACCTTGATGTCAAAGTTGTCATGCACGGCAATGGACTATCACTACTCCTGGACCCTGACTCACTCAGCAGATTAACAAAATTCAAACAGGCCAATGCAAATGAAAAGATGATCGTGAAAATCGATGGCCTGAAAAAACAGGGCGTTAATTTCAGTGTTTGCGCTAATACTGTACGTGGACGCAAGGTTGACCTGGAAAATGATCTTCATGATGTCAGTAAGTCGGATATTGTTCCCAGCGGCGTAGCAGAGCTGGCACACCTGCAGGCACAGGGCTATACGTATATAAAACCCTGATAAATCCTGACTTGTTTTTCAGCCCTGATTACCGGCAACGGTGATCAGGGCGAACGACTTACCTTAATTATTTGGGGAGACGATTCCAGTATGACCATGAAACGCAGACTATTTATAAAAGGCTCTCTGGCCGTAGGCACAATCGGCGTTGCCGTTGGCGCAGGTCTTTTAACTCCAGGCACCGTACTAGCGGCATGGCCAAAGTCAGCACTGGAAGCCAAAGGTTTGAATAATGCACTTGAGGCTATTGGTGCAGCTGACGCCCAGATTAACAAGGGCATCAAGATCAAAGCCCCTGACGTCGCTGAAGATGGCCGGGTTGTTCCAATTACTGTTACCAGTGACATACCTGATATCACCAGCATAGCGATACTCACAAAAGAAAATAATCTACCTTTGAGCTCCACTTACAATCTGGGTAAAGGTGCAGAACCCTATCTTTCTACTCGTATCAAGATGGGTAAAACCAGTGATGTTATTGCAGTTGTTACGGCCGGCGGGAAAGTCTATCAAAATTCAGTGTCTGTCAAAGTCATCCTCGGTGGTTGTGGCGGTTAATTCTGCCTGATTCGTATCCAAACCAATTTAAGGAGCTCAATAAATGGCCAAGAAATCCATTAAAGTTCGCGCAAAAGCCATTGACGGTGTTGCCAAAGCCAAGTGCCTGATCAGCCACCCTATGGAAACCGGTCTTCGCAAAGACAAAAAAACCGGTAAGCTGATACCAGCTCATTTTATCCAGGAAGTCATCGCGACTCATAATGATAGTGCCGTACTGACCGCATACTGGTCAGGCGGTATAGCCAAAAACCCTTACCTGGCATTCAAAATAAATGGCGCCAAGAAGGGTGACAGCCTGAATCTCAGCTGGTCTGACAATAAAGGCGGTAGCGATAGCATCGATATCAAGATCAAATAAACCCGGCTCTCTATTACAGGGGGAGATGCGTCAGGCTACCTAAGTTTTATCCGATAGCAGCGTCGACCATTCATAACCCATATCACCAATTGCTATAAATTCAGGGTTAAGCAATGAATCCTTGGTGTTATATCGCATGGGCTTCATGTCCAACGTAACCAGATGACCACCAGCTGCTTCAACAATTGCCTGTGCGGCTGCAGTATCCCATTCTGAAGTCAGGCCAAAACGCGGGTATACATCGGCGGCACCTTCGGCCACGAGACACATCTTTAATGAGCTCCCCATGGCAATCAGGTCATAACCACCAAGCTTTTCCAGAAATTCATTCAATGAGTCACCGCGATGTGAACGACTGCCAGCCACCGTCGGTTCACCTGTCGGGAAATCACGTACCTTGATCGAAACCCTTTCTCCATCATCTTGTTGTTTCCATGCGACCTGGCCTTCGCTGGCAGCGTAAGTTACATCCAGCACCGGTGCATATACCACGCCCATGACAGAGCGCCCATCTTCAATCAAGGCGATATTGACCGTGAATTCCCCGTTGCGTTTAACGAATTCCCGGGTACCGTCCAGCGGATCTACCAGCCAGTAAGTTTTCCATGTTTTGCGTGTATCGTAGGGGATGCTAGCTGACTCCTCTGAAAGTATCGGGATATCAGGTGTCAATTTCTCTAGACCCTCGACAATAGTATGGTGCGCCGCCATATCCGCTGCAGTGAGTGGTGATTTATCATCTTTGTGCTCAACTGCAAAATCTGTCTCGTAAACTTCCAGTATTTTTTTACCTGCCCGGACGCTAATATCTACAACATCTTCCAGCAGGTTGGCGTATTCACTCATGATGTCATCCGTTATTTTTTCGTGGAAAAACGGATGCGTGTGGATAGCTTGCCCTCAAAACGCCCGTTCAGGAAAATTCGGCCCGCATCATAACGTATTTTCCAGCCAGGTTGTGCTTCAGGACTCACACTCACCAGGTGCAAACGATCCCCAGGGTAACTGACACCCAGTGATAAAGTTAATGGGTAATAGCCATCAAAAAAGCGCCGCATAAACGGGCCATTGACCATCTCATAAATTCGCAGCTTATCCTGCCCACCAACTGGCCTGAATATCAAACTTTCAGCCTGCAGACAGATGACTGAACCAGACTGGATATTGCGAACTTTTACATGGTCAACCACTGCCCATGCCTTCTCGATATTCTCATAGCTCAGCACCTGCAAATTTCTAACACGGTGACGATGAAACACAATTTCCAGTTTTTCGACCTGATCCAGGTTTTTATGGCATTGTTTAATCAGGGCCCAACCAGAGTCGATAGTTTCCTCTGTCACAGCAATCTGCATCGATTGTTCATGTTCAACCTTATCAGCCACAACAGAGATAAATTCCAACTGACCTTCATTAACGCTTTGTGTCGGGTGCTCTGCTTCTGATTCAAGCCATTGCAGCTGTTCCTCACTGAATTGCGCGAACAGGCTCACCTGCCAGCTAATCAGCAGGCCACATAAGATATACTGCGTTACATTCACACTGACTCGACGCATATGATCGACTGGCAACATATTGACACTATTTTCCTTGATATGGATGGCACCCTGCTTGATCTGTATTTCGACAACCACTTCTGGCAGGAGTTTATACCGAAACGCTATGCCGAGGAGCATGGTCTTTCCTATGCCGAGGCGGACAAGATCATGAAGGATAAATACCAGCGCGTCGTGGGCACGATGGATTGGTACTGCGTGGACTACTGGACCGAGCAGTTATCGCTGGACATTGAGGCGCTCAAACGTGAAATATCGCATTACATTGCGATACACCCCCATGTCGAAAATTTTCTGCAACGTCTGCATGCCAGTGACAAGCAGGTTTGGCTGGTCACCAATGCCCATCGGAAAAGCCTTGACCTGAAGATGCAAAAAACATCACTGGATAAATATTTTGACGAGATCATTTGCTCGCATGATTATGGCCTGCCCAAGGAAGACCCGGCATTCTGGCAACGCCTAAAAGAGGCAAAACCCTATGAACCTACAAATACACTACTCGTTGAGGATTCCTTATCGGTTCTGAGCTCAGCACGTGAATTTGGCATAGGACATTTACTTGCCATTACACACCCTGATTCCCGACAAGGTGAACGGGTTATTGAAGACTATAACGCAGTACCAAATTTTGAGGAGATCGCCGATAGTCTGCCTGAGTAACCGGTATTATGATTTTCCCCATTCCTTAAAACGTTTCTTCCCATATTTATTTATAGAGTCGTAATCTTTGAAGTGTAGTAGCCAGTGATCGTCCGCTGGCTCATCGTACTCACACCAGTCATTACTATATTCACGGCAAATACCGGGACGCGTTTCATAGATGCCACAACGACCATCCGGCAGTAATTTACTACAGGTCGTATTCATCAGGACATACCAGGTCTTGTCTGAATCCTTGTAGACCTCTACCCCATCATGCAATACCTGCCACATAATATGTTCAAAATCATAGCGTGAACGTGGTGTATCGATTTCCTGGGTGACGTAGTGACAGCACTTGGCTCCTTCGCAAAAACTGCACTTATTCTCCGAGGTAATTTTTACCTTGATTGCTTTCTTCTTTTTCTTACCCATATCCGTAGAATTCTCCATAATGTGTCTCAAAATTTATGCACGGCCGCGGATAATTTATGAGATAGGTCTTATAAAACCGTTTATTATGCGCGGCACCTTACACCGAGTTAACGATTGATGCAGCTGGTATATCAAACACGAGGTACTAAAAAATGAGTTGGTGGGGAAAAGCTGTCGGCGGCGCCTTCGGTTTCCTGCTAGGCGGGTACCTGGGTGGCTTACTCGGGATGGCGTTGGGTCACCAGTTTGATCACGGCTTTGAGGGTGTGCTCAGTGATGGCTTTACCACCCAGGCCGACATGGAAAGGATACAGGCCGCATTTTTTACCACCACCTTTTCAGTCATGGGGCACCTGGCTAAAGCCGATGGTCGTGTCAGTGAAGATGAAATCGATATGGCCAAACGCGTCATGCTGCAAATGCAACTGGACGATGCGCAACGCAAGGTTGCAATTAACCTGTTCAACGAGGGTAAGCAGGAAAACTTTATCATCGATGATGTGCTGCGCCAGTTTCGCAAGGAAGCTCACCGCCGAACCAACCTGATGCAAATGTTCCTGGAAATTCAGGTTTATGCCGCTTTCGCTGATGGCCTGTTGCACGATAAAGAGGAAGAGCTACTACAACATATCTTCCGTATGCTGGGCTTCAGTCGCTTTGATTACGAGCGAATCGTTGGCCGTGTACAGGCCGAGATGCACCTTGGTAGTCGGCAACAACGCCATACCCCCTCGTCGTCCACCATCAGTGATAAAGATGCCTACGCGATACGGGGTGTCGACCGCGATGCCAGCAATAAAGAAGTCAAAAAGGCTTATCGCCGATTAATGAACCAGCATCACCCCGATAAACTGGTTTCTAAAGGTATGCCGGAAGAAATGATCAAGATAGCGACCGAAAAAACCCACAAGATTCGCGCCGCCTATGACCAGATCAAGGAAAGGCGTGGCATGAAGAAGTAAATCAAGTGCTTTGTCACAGAGACGCAGAGGTACAGAGAATTCTTAAGAACTATTTGAAAAACAATGTACCCCGAGGTGAGCCCGTGGCAATCAACTATTCATTGGTAGCTAATAAGCATTAAAATCAGCTAGATTCCTGATCGCCTTCCTCTGTGTCTCCGTGCCCCTGTGACAGAAATATAATATCCGACCTTAAAGCGTATCTAACCAGGCAAGTATTTCTTCAACCAGTTTTTCTACATCCCCTGACTTCTTATAATAGTGGTCTGCACCTTCCACTACGATCTGTGCTGATTTTGCATTACCGGCCTGCTTGATCAGATTATTTCGTTCTCCGGCCTTGCGCAATACGGCTGGAAAATCATCACTACCATATATATCCAGCACAGGCACCTGCATACCGGCAAAAGGGAATTCTTCCATCATCGGTTGTTTGTAATCAGTTGCACCAGAACCAACGCTGATATACGCATCAAGTGCATCATCACCATGCTGATTGATGTATGACATCGCCATATGCGCACCGCAGCTGTGGGCCAACAGAATAACCTTCTCGTAACCCTCATCCCGAAGATATTTAATTGCCGACTGGATTCGTTTGTAAGACTCAGGAAACAATGGCACATAGTCGAAGTACTTGGCTTCTTTTTCCAGCACTGGCATCTGTATCGATAACGTCGCCCAGTCACTTTCCGGAAGAATAATACGCAATGGCTGTACCACTTCTGGCCAGGCTGGATGAAAGCCACGACCGTGCATAATTAGTACAGCACCTCGAGCTTTGTCTCCGTCCGCCTCGGTCATAATGCCTAGAAAATCCCTTTTCCCATCATTCAGGTCGACCGCGTCACCGACCACGATACCGTCAACAATTTCATCAGCCAGCCGTTGTTCACGTTCGTAATCCGGCACTGTCTCAGCGTAGGCAGGTGAATAAGACAGGGGTAATGAGAGTAATAACAGTGTGATGGCTAAACGAACTGACATAGGTATCCCCAAGAATGAAATCCACTGAATGCATATTAATACTATTCGCTATTGTACTGATAATAAAGCCATTTCCATACAATTATTAAGCTAATTGCCAGCTTCTGCAGCTTCAGTTAGAATGCGCGGCCTTTTTACAGAATCAACCTAATTCACGAGGTGAATCATGCAAGATTTCGCTATTGCGCCATCCATCCTGTCTGCCGACTTTGCCAAGCTCGGTGATGAAGTTGACAAGGTTCTTGCTTCAGGTGCTGATATCGTGCACTTCGATGTCATGGACAATCATTACGTACCCAACCTGACGATTGGCCCATTGGTCTGCGATGCATTACGCAAGCATGGTGTTACTGCTGAAATTGATGTTCGCCTGATGGTAAAACCTGTTGATCGCATCATTCCTGACTTCGCCAAGGCTGGCGCGAGCTATATCACTTTTCATCCGGAAGCGAGCGAGCATATTGATCGGTCTTTACAGCTGATCAAGAACGAAGGCTGTAAGGCTGGCCTGGTCTTTAACCCAGCAACACCACTGGATTACCTGAAATACGAGATTGAAAATGTCGATATGGTACTACTGATGTCAGTCAACCCGGGTTTTGGTGGACAGAGCTTCATTCCTAGCGCACTGGACAAATTACGTGAAGCACGCGAGATCATCAACGCCTCTGGTCGTGACATCCGCCTTGAAATCGACGGCGGCGTCAAAGTAGATAATATCTGCGAAATTGCTGAGGCAGGCGCTGATACATTCGTTGCAGGATCGGCCATTTTTGGTGCGGCTAGCGACAGTGATCCTAACCGTTATGACACTGTCATCAAGGCCATGCGCGCTGAACTGGCTAATGCAAAAACCGCTATAGCAGCCGCATAATACTGATTCGAACTATTGGGTGTTTTTTAATCCTGCTTACTCACAGGTTGTTTTGACGCATGCTTAGAAAACCAAAACTCATACTGATTGATGTCGATGGCACCCTGGTCGACAGCGTGCCCGATCTGGCCTATTGCGTGAATTCCATGATGCGTGACCTCGACATGCCCGAACATAGTGAGGAGAAAATCAGGGAGTGGGTCGGCAATGGCGTCGAGCGACTTACACGACGCGCACTGATTGGTCAGCTTGATGGCGAACCTGATGATGAACTGTTCCGCCGCGGCTACCCGTTATTTCTGGATTGTTATGCGATCAACACATCCCAGCGCAGTAGTTTATATCCGGGTATTCGCGAGGGTCTGGATCGACTAAGCACACAGGGTTATATCCTGGGGAGCGTCACCAATAAGGCCGCGCAATTCACTGTACCGTTACTCAAGGACCTTGGTGTCTATGATGATTTCGCCGTGGTTGTTGCGGGCGATACCCTCGAAAAAAAGAAGCCCGACCCAGAACCTTTGTTGTATGCAGCTGAGCGCATGGGTGTGGAACCGAGTGATTGTCTGATGGTCGGTGATTCAATCAGCGATGTTAAGGCGGCGCGTGCTGCCGGCTTCCAGATTGTGTGCATGCCTTATGGTTATAACCATGGCAATGATATCCGCGAAGCCAAACCAGATGCTGTGATTGATTCGCTGGCGCATTTAGATACACTACTCGACAAAGCGGCGTAACACTGGATAACCGATAATGATTAAACAGACAAACCATTGGCGATGGTGAAGGAGGCAAGCAACCTTTCGTTTCGTCATGTCTGTTTTAAAAATTATTTTCGGGTTATCCCATGAACAAAGAACAATTCCTTGCCCTGTATAAACAGGGTTATAACAAAATCCCCCTCATGCGTGAGGTGCTGGCTGATCTTGATACGCCCCTTAGCGCTTTTCTGAAGCTTGCCGCCCAACCCAATAGCTATTTATTTGAATCCGTCCAGGGTGGTGAAAAATGGGGACGTTATTCCATCATCGGCTTACCCTGCAAAACGCGCATTGAAGTCAATGGATTACAAATCACCCTGCGCAGTGACAACAAGACAGAAACATTTGAATCACCTGACCCGCTTGACTGGATAGAGAACTATTACCAGGAATACCGAGTGGCGCCAATTGACGGACTACCTGGCTTTACCGGCGGGCTGGTTGGTTATTTTGGCTATGATACTGTTCGCTATGTGGAGACACGCCTGGCTGGTCATGAAAATCCGGATACGTTAGGCACACCGGATATCCTGCTTATGGTGTCTGAAGAGGTTGTTGTATTTGATAATCTGAAAGGCGAATTGTTCCTGATAGTGCTGGCCGACACCGCCGCAGACAATGCCTTTGATGCCGCGCAGCAACGACTGGCAGAGCTGTCCACACAAATTCGAAACGACTGTAGTGACTACCGCGAGGTTAATGAGGCTGCAATCACCATCCGTGAGGAAGATTTTGTCTCGCAGTTCAAACAGGATGAGTACGAAGCTGCCGTCAAACGTATAAAGGAATATATTAAAGCCGGTGATGCCATGCAGGTCGTGCTGGCACAACGTATGTCCATACCGCTTAAGGTTTCTGCACTGGATGTCTATCGTGTCCTGCGCAGCCTCAATCCCTCGCCTTATATGTTTTACCTGGATCTCGGCGATTTTCAGATTGTGGGCTCATCACCTGAAATTCTCACTCGCGTGGAAGATGGCGTCGTGACCGTGCGCCCGATAGCTGGCACGCGACCGCGTGGCAAAGATGAGGCAGAAGACCAGGCACTGGAAGCCGACTTACTGGCCGATCCCAAGGAACTCGCCGAGCACTTAATGTTGATTGACCTGGGCCGTAATGATGCCGGTCGTGTCAGCGAAGTGGGTTCCGTTAAACTCACGGAAAAAATGATTGTCGAGCGCTATTCACATGTCATGCATATCGTCTCCAACGTCACCGGCAAACTGGATAAACAGCACACACTCATGGATGCCCTGCGCGCTACCTTTCCTGCAGGCACTGTCAGTGGTGCCCCCAAGGTCAGGGCAATGGAGATTATCGATGAACTCGAGCCCATCAAACGCGGGATTTATTCCGGTGCGGTGGGTTACTTTTCCTGGAGTGGCAATATGGATACGGCAATTGCACTACGTACCGCAGTGGTCAAGGATAACCATCTCTATATACAGGCTGGCGCAGGTATCGTCGCTGATTCTGACCCAACCAAAGAATGGGAAGAAACCATGAACAAGGGACGCGCGATGTTCCGCGCGGTTGCATTGGCTGAATCTGGTTTACAGGGGAGCAATTCATGAGCACCCCTGTTAATCCGTGGACGAGCATCTTGGGCCCCAAACCCACCCTATCCACGTTACGAACCTTGGCAATAGGCCTACTATTACCTGCGATTCGTGCCTTGATAGGTCGAATTTGGACTCCCAATCTGCAGCACCCAGAATCAACAGGGGTACTCATATGATCTTGATGATCGATAACTATGATTCGTTCACCTACAACCTGGTGCAATATCTCGGTGAGCTGGGTGCCGATGTCGTCGTACACCGTAATGATCAGATCACCCTGGATGAAATCAAGCAACTGAATCCAGAGAAGATCGTGATCTCACCGGGGCCTTGTACCCCTAATGAAGCCGGTGTTTCAATTGAAACCATCAAGGAATTTACTGGCAAGACCCCGCTACTCGGTGTTTGCCTCGGGCATCAAAGCATTGGACAGGCATTTGGCGGCAAGATTGTACGTGCCCGGGAAATCATGCATGGTAAAACTTCCATGATCTACCATGATAATACCGGCCTGTTTAAAGACCTGCCGAATCCATTCCAGGCAACCCGCTACCATTCTTTGATCATTGAAGAGGACAGCTTACCGAGTAGTTTGCGAATAAATGCCTGGACGCAACTCGATGATGGTAGCCGCGATGAAATCATGGGCGTGACTCATAAAGAATTCACCGTAGAAGGCATGCAATTCCACCCCGAGTCCATCCTGACACCGCAGGGCCACGACATGCTGAAAAATTTTCTGGAAATGTAAAAGACCTTGTCACAAAGACACAGGGGCACAGAGAAAACAAATAACTTGTCTGGACAGGTTATCGCTGCTGCTATTGATGTTCACAAAGCACTTGGCCCCGGCTTACTGGAATCTGTGTATCAGAAATGTCTGGCATATGAGTTAGACGAATTTCATATACAATACGAGCTTGAACGTTATTTACCTATTAAATACAAGGGGTTAAAGTTTGAGGACGCATATCGCGCTGACATCATTATTGAAAATCAGCTCATAGTTGAAATCAAAGCGGTAGAAACCGTTTTGCCTGTTCACAAAGCTCAGTTACTATCTTATCTCAAACTCAGCGGACTTGAATTAGGGCTCTTGATTAACTTTAATGTCCCTCTGCTTAAGAACGGAATTACTCGTATTATTAATAATTAAACCTCTGCGTCTCTGCGCCTCTGTGACAAAATTTAACTATTAGTAACCAAGGATAATCATGAACCTACAAACTGCTATTCAAACCGTAATCGATAAAAAGGACCTCGGACGTGATGACATGCGTAATGTCATGCGACTCATCATGACTGGAGAAGCCACACCCGCCCAGATCGGTGGTTTCCTGGTTGGCCTCAGGATGAAAGGGGAAACTGTGGAAGAAATTGCGGCTGCGGCTGAAGTCATGCGTGAACTGGCACACAAGGTTGATGTCTCCGGTGATCACATTGTCGATATTGTTGGCACCGGTGGTGACGGTTCACATACCTTTAATATCTCAACTGCCTCCTGCTTCGTTGTTGCCGCTGCCGGTGGTAAGGTTGCCAAGCACGGTAATCGCTCCATCTCCAGTAAATCTGGCAGTGCCGATATGCTGGAAGCCGCTGGTGTTAACCTGGATATTACGCCTGAACAAGTTGAACAGTGTATTGAGCAGGTCGGTGTAGGCTTTATGTTTGCCCCCAAGCACCATAGTGCAATGAAATACGCCATCGGGCCGCGCAAGGAAATGGCCGTACGTACCATCTTTAATGTACTAGGCCCACTGACCAACCCTGCCGACGCCCCTAATCTGGTCATGGGCGTGTTTTCTGAAGCGCTTGTTGAACCATTAGCCCATGTGTTTAAGGCACTGGGTAGCAACCACGTCATGGTGGTGCATTCCGACGATGGACTGGATGAAATCAGTATTGCCGCCAATACCAAGGTTGCGGAACTAAAAGATGGTGAAGTCACCACATGGGAGGTCGACCCGGCTGATTTTGGCTGTAAGGCGGATAACCTGGATGAACTCAAGGTAGAGAATGCAGAAGAAAGTCTTGAAATGGTTTGCTCGGTATTAACCAACAAACCCGGGCCAGCGACCGACATTGTTATTATGAATTCTGGTGCAGCAATCTATGTGAGTGGTCTGACTGATTCCCTGGAGGAAGGCGTAGCACGTGCTCGCGAGGTCCTCGCTTCGGAAGCCGCCGCGGAAAAAATGGCATCGCTTATTGCTATCTCCAACCAGGCGCCTGCCTAACTTAACATCCAGGATTATGAACAACGTCCCTGATATCCTGAAAAAAATACTGCAGCGCAAGGCGGAAGAAATTTCCGCACGCTCTGCAGTATTGTCGATGGATGCACTTGCTACCCAGGTTAGTGATTCGCCAGAACCGCGTGGGTTTGTTAACGCCATCAGAAATACCATAGCCGAAGGTCGTGCCGCCGTTATTGCTGAAGCCAAAAAAGCCTCACCGAGCAAGGGCGTGATGCGAGAAGACTTTGATATCGTACAGATCGCGAAGAGCTATGAGGCTGGCGGCGCCACCTGCATGTCGGTACTGACTGATGAGGATTTTTTTCAGGGAAGCGATGAATATCTTAAACAGGCACGCCGGGCCTGTAATCTGCCACTGATCCGCAAGGATTTTATTATTGACTCCTACCAGGTGGTGGAGGCACGAGTCATGGGTGCAGACTGCATCCTGTTAATCGTTTCCGCACTGGAAGATAACCAGATGGAAGAACTGGCTGCATCAGCAACGGAACTCGGTCTGGATGTACTGGTTGAGGTACATGATGCGGATGAGCTTGAACGTTCTTTAACACTCAATCTTCCACTAGTGGGTATTAACAACCGAAACCTTCGTACCTTTGAAACCAGTCTTGATACCACAATTGAGTTACTTGATCGGATACCCGATGACCGTATTGTCGTTACTGAAAGCGGCATTCATACACCTGAAGACGTACAACGCATGCGTAATAATCATGTGAATGCATTTCTGGTCGGTGAGGCCTTTATGAGAGACCCTGAACCGGGTGATAAACTCAAAGCGCTATTTAGTTAGGCAAACTACCTTAGTACCAGAAAATACCTCAGGTGAGTGCGAGACGCGGCAAATGTTTTTTCAAATACGGAGTTTACTGACTGGGTAAATGAGTACTTTGAAAAAACATTTAACAAAGTATCGTGCCAGCTGAGACAATTTCAGAAAGTGGAACGCCAGCCATGCACCACGATGGTCTTCCCTTTAACACTGATCAGTCCCTGTTCTTCAAGTTCCTTTAATACGCGACCTGCCATTTCACGCGAACAGCCAACAATCGTACCGATTTCCAGACGGGTAATTTTTATCTGCATACCATCCGGGTGTGTCATGGCATCGGGTTCGTGGCACAGATCCAACAGGGTGCGGGCAACACGACCGGCAACATCCAGAAACGCCAGGTCTGCAACCTTGCGTGAAGTCTTGAGTAACCTGGCCGCCATTTGTCCGACCAGTGCGAACAGGACATCGGTATCATCCTGGGCCACCTGGCGAAATTTGCTGTAACTGATCTCAGCCAGCTCACATTCGCTCTTGGTTCTTACCCAGG
>Ga0126335_1000068_pt1 | contig 45460 bp, 31 predicted proteins | sample OlaspJWI45metaG_FD_108409 | JGI IMG/M metagenome (GOLD analysis project Ga0126335, IMG submission 108409) | Marine gutless worms symbiont microbial communities from Oahu, Hawaii - Olavius sp. 1 OAHU.JWI-45 metaG | ecosystem: Host-associated > Annelida > Digestive system > Unclassified | place... | reverse complement strand
GGAAAGACGGGGTGACAGGGAGAGTGGGCGACCCTTGGGGACGGGGAGATTAAAGGAAAGATGCCGGATACTGGATACCGAATACCGGTCACTGATGTAGCGGTAAATAATTCATGGTATAAGGTCCAAGGTAAAAGGTAAAAGGTCCAAGGTCCAAGGTTTAAGGTGTAAGGGAAATTATATTGGATATTTGAATAAGCGCCTTCGGCGCCGTCCGTTGTCAGTTGTCTGTGGTCCGTCAAAACAATGTTTTAAGTTTCAAATTTCCAGTTTGCTTCTGTTAAAAAGCCTATTCACCAATTTCCAATTTCAAAAATACGACAGCGCGCAAGCGCTTCCACAACCTATTACCCATAACCGTTCACCTATCACCTTTTACCTATAACCTTTTACCGTTGACCTGTTTTTCCCCTTTCACCTGTTGATTATCCTTGGTGCAAGCGACTCCTCAACGCCGTTCTTTTAAGGTTGTACCGCAGCGCCCTGCAAATCCAAAATCCGTAACAGGCACCCGCAACCCGCATCCCGTAACCCGTAACCCGCAACACATAATCCGTAACCCGCAACCCGCAACTTAATTTTCATTATTTGCTATCGATGTTTTCAGATCCCCGGTATTTGAATATCTTACTCTCGTCGAACGTATATTCACCTTCCTGAAGTGGTTGCATGATGGTAAGTGGAAGCCTCAGGGTGCGCTTCATCAGGCCGAACACCCCGGAATCGACTGATGTCGGTGCCATGGGGATGACCTCATATTGATCGATGGCGCCTTCGACCTTGAATGGGATGGTCATCAGCTTGCCTCCCAGAATATCCTTGACGATCGGAATATTACTTATGATGGCATCGATTGATTTAAATGGTGCAAACAGAACGGTCATCTCGATTTGATCATTTTGCAGATCTATTTCGCCCCGGCTTACGATTGTCATTGAGGCGCCCCGAATCAGGGATTCCTGGATGACTAATTTTCCGTCTCTGATAGTTGATTTTATCTTTATCTTTTCGTAGGCGAATCCTTCCTCGGTGACGTCCGGTAGCCTGCCCCTGAAAATCTCCGTCACATTTAAAAGGGCCAGAATTTTAGAGACCATCCCGTAACGGTAGATACGCCCTTTTTGGGCGCGCAGGTCCAACTCACCTCGCAGGGACCCGGGCAGGTCATTGATTGCACTATCAGCCTCTATCTCGCCGTTGACACTAAACATCCCGGTGATCAAGCCCTGGTTATTGTCCAGGCAGCCAAGTGCCCCGGCGATATTCTGATTGTCGGCTGAAGGTAAAAAGGCAAGTGCCAGGCGTCCGGCTGTAAAGTTCAGCGTGCCGGGAAAATCGATATCACATATCTGCGCACGGGTAATATCGACAAATACACCATCCAGATTCAAGTGTAAATCGGCCTGCACGGGCTGCCAGGTAAAGCCATATAGCTCAAAAGCTTCCGTATATACCCTGACCTGACCGGCAACCGGGCGAGGGGTGTTTTCAGCAGGGCCGGAACGTGCCCGGGCGCGAGTTATTTCGGCTATCTGGCCCAGATTAAGGTGGTCTGTATAAATATCCAGATCCAGGCGCAGTCCAACCGGTGATAAGGTCACTGCTCCGACGGATCGGATATGACTGTTCTGCCAGTTCATGTTACTGGAAATGATGGAAATATTAGTTTTTTTAGCTGAATAGCTGACAATTTTAAGGTTACCGTCCACGAGGCGGACCGGATCGGTGAGTTGGGGAATTTGGAACAGCACATTGTCGATAGCGCCGGTTAGCCGGCTTTTCCAGGCGTCAACCCTGTACAGCGGACCTTCAACGGTTATATCCTGCAGGAACGCATTTCCTTTTAGTATCCGCAAACCACCCGATTTCGTGTGATCCAGGGCGAGAAATGGAAGCCAGGTCTGCATCTCCGCCAGATCGGCATCGGTATTGCCAGCCGTAAAAGTAAAGATCGGCTCGGAACGTCTTTCCAGGGCAAAGAACACCTGGGAAAAGTTTGTACGCCCGATCTGTACCTTGATCTGATCCGCCGTCCACCGTTTACCGTCGATAGTCACGCTGCCGCCCCTGATGATCAGCGGAAAAGGAATCTTTTCATGGACTGTGTAAAGGTTAAATGAACTGACTGCGATGCGGGTCCTGACATTGTCAAGCGTATCACCTAAGACCAGTTTGCCTTTGGCACGCCCCCTGGTTTTATGAAAGGCCTGGGAATGTCTTGCGACATCTGTATCCGGAAACATTTTCTTCAGAAAAGGGGGCAATTGTGATAATTTGGCATCCATATCGATATCGAGATGAAACTGTTTATCCGTGTCGGTCAAGCCCAGTTTTAGTGACCCATCGGACCCTGAGCTGTTATCATAACGGGCTTGCAAATTTTGACCTGATAATATGCCGTTGGAAATAATGGTATCACCCCTGATATCCTTCAATTCCATTTCGATTCCCGGAATGATTATTCTGCCATTGCTCAGCCGGCCTCTAATAATAAAATTTTTAATATCGCCGAATGTTTCCAGGCTGGTGCTGCGGGCGCTGAGACTGACCAGCGGAACTCTGCCGTCCTTGAGGACCGCAAACAGTTTCTGAACCCAGCGCATGTGACCCACCAGATGTTGGGCAGTCCGGCGAAACGCACCGACATCAACATCGACACCGGTCACCTCCAGCCGCACATCCGGTGTTTGGTGACCAAAATAGAAATTTCCGGAAGCATTCAAACGGGGTGCATCCATCTGCAGCTCGCCCAGGGAAACGGTGGTATGGCTTCGATCCATTTCGACAGTTGCCCTGACTCGCTGACCCTTCAGGGTTATATTATTCTCCCGATTCACCAGATCGATTTGTGGAAGTGTTCCTTCAGTCTTGATGGTAAATTTTCGGCCGGCAAATAATCGATAGTTGATCTTCAGATCGGTGCGGGCATTACGGATTTTCAATGCGGCTTCGGGGTACAGATAACCTGTTATGCGTTCGGGACGAAATCGCTTCAAACGGATCAAGCCGTTGCCGCTCCATTTTTGTGGATTCAATCGGCCGTCGAGTGTGAAATTTTGCCATAGATTCGATCCGCTGCGAACATTCAGGCGAATCAATTGCGGGGTGGAGTGAATACGGGTCCGGATCCGGGTGAAAGAAATAGGATTTTCGGCGCCGCTCTGCAGGCTCACCCGGCCTTCGTCAATTTGAACGGATAATCCGTTTGGCCCGATGGATGGGCTGGACAGCATGGCTGCGACAACCGGTTTGGCAGCATCCAGGGCGCCGAAAAAATCGAACTGCGGCATCTGGCCTGGTTGGGGTAACCTGATTTTCAAATCCGGCTGCTGCAGTCTCAGAGCCGCAAGGCGAATGTCACCCTGCAGTAAAGAGGAGATGGCCGGATAAAGGTACAGCACCGTTGCCCGGCCCTCCAGATTTTGCCGGATGGAAAAACTTGCCTTGTAAAATGCTGCTCCCGGTCGCGGAATTAAGAAGACCTTTACCCGTTCGTATTTTATATCGGCCCCGATTTCTGCCGATAGGCGGGCCAGTAACCTTGTCCTGATCAATTCCAAATTGCTGATGCTGGGTAAAAAGAAGACCACCGCCGCAGACAACAGAATCAGAAATCCTGTGATCACTATTACCCATTTTGATATCTTGAGTATTTGCTTCATCGCGGAGATGCCGGACCGGCGTACCTGCGGATTGCTTTTTGTATAGCCGACAGGCGACGGATCCAGGGATTCATGGCCTGGATCGTTTCCGGCAGGCTTTCAATTGCTTCACGCGCCTGTCGGGCAGAGGGATAGACGCCGTAAAGCAGCGGATACCAGTTATTGCCTTTGTAAACTGTTTTGTAATATGCCACCAATTGCTCTTCGGGCAGGTCCTGGCCTCGGATAAACGCCAGCAGGGACTTTTCGGTGCCTACGCCGATGAGCTGGATGGTGTAACTGCTCGATTGTTGGGCCAGCAACCAGGCCTCACCTTGAACCGGTTGCCGGGTCGATGGCGTTCGTATGGGTGGGGTGGGCGACGCCATAACCGGCAAGGGCCGGGACGCAAAATTTCTTTTTAAACCGACCACGGACAATCCATCTGCTCTGGCAGATGGCCGGTCCGCTACCCGTTTTCTTTTTACTTTAGATTGATTGTGCTGCGGATCGGCTTTGACCGCATCCTGCACTTGCCCGGGCCGTGTGTTGATCGCGGCGGTCTTGATACCGGTTGCGCGCCGCAGGGTCAATAGACCGACCAGAATTAGTATGCCGATGCCCAATGCCGCCAATAGGAACCACAGCGGCCGGACTCTTGGGGAAAGTGTCTGGCGGGGCAGGCGGGTTGCTGCAAACCGATAACGGGCCTTCAGCCACTTGCGGGCCGCCCGGTTGATATCACTGGGAATGCCTCCCGAGTCTCGGAAAATTTGACGACCCGCAGCTGACTTAAAAATGGGCTTGCCATCGTAGCCGGCAATTGACATTCGATGGTTCAGATAGGACAGCGTTTCTTCTTCGGAAAGGCGTGGTATGTGAATGCGATTGACACTGAAATGGCCGCCTTCGGTTTCGGCGATTTCAGTTATTCTGGCATTGATACTCGGATCTCCGAAAAGCACCAGGCGCTTGCTGCGACTACCATTGCGGGGATTGTAGGCATCACGGAACAGGGATTTCAATTCGGCTTTGGTCATCCGGTGGGCATTATCGATGATAACCACAGGAATTTCGGCCCCGGCGCACAAAAAAGCCTGGTTTTTTTTCAGGGTCTTGCGGGGCGGGTGTTTCCCTTTGGGTCCTAAAGTTCTGGCTTTGATCTGACATCGCCGCCATTGCTTGTCCGCTGTTTGCATGTAAATGTTCATAAAAATGGTTTTGCCACTGCCCTTTTCCCCTATTACAAGTGTAACCGATTCCTGGCCCTGAACCAGTCGCCGCATAACACTGAGCGCCTGCTCCAGCAGGGAAAAGGAATAGAAGAATCGGATGTCCGCATCGGGTGCAAACGGATGAAGGGCAAGTCCCAGTTTTGGTTTATAAAGGGGCATTTCTTTAGCGATCCGGAGTCAATATGATAATCGGTGCTTGAAAGTCAATAGCCCGGATTGAGCGGTTACCGCATCGAATTGACGGCGATCAAGGTGAACGGTCGCTCTGAAACCGGCAGTCCAAATCGAGCATTTATGGTCAGATGATTTCGGTCAACGCAAGGTCGATGCGGGCTACCCTTCATCTTTCATCTTCAGGCTCTCGAGCAGCAGGGACGTTAGATCGGTTGTTATTTTACGCTGCGGCTCTTTTTGGGGCAGCGATTTGAAATTCAGGGTCACGTTTTCCCAGGCGATGATTTCCAGGGCCGCCGCTTCGCCCTTTCGATCTTCGCAGCCGGCATCATACAGTTTGCCGCGATGGATGGTTAAATGCCCTTTGCCCTGATTACGGTTGTAGACTTCCAGCAGGCACGATTTTTGTTCCATGGCGATAAGCTGGAGAAAGTTTGCAACCGATATACCGGTCATCGTGCCGCCCTGGGGGTCTTGCTTCAGGCATTCGGCCACGTGATGATTCAAGGCCTCAAAATCAATCGGTTTATCCAATACCTGCAGGCACCCCAGTTCTTCAAACGCCGATGTGGTTTCCGCGGTTCCGTATGCACTCATGACAATTGTCGGTATGGCCGGATAATTGCTCTTCAGCTGGGCCATCAATTCAAAACCATCCATTTCCGGCATGCGGATATCGGTCAAAATAAGGTTGACCATTTCATTTTCCAATATTTCCAGGGCCGCGGCACCACTGGCCGCCTCGATGACCTTATGTCCGTTATCCTCCAGGTGCTGACGCAGCACCAGCCGCAAGGTTTCGTCATCGTCAACGATCAAAATGCAAAATCCGCTCTGGCCTTTTATTTCGAAATCGATCAAACTGCGCACGGCGCGGGCAATTTCCGCCGTCACCGCCGGCTTCATGACGATTTTCTGGATGCCGAGGGCCTGGGTATCTTTTTCGGAAATCATTTCGCTGAATCCGGTGCACAGGATGACGGAAATGCCCGGCCTTATTTCACGCAATTCCCGGACAAGATCGGTGCCGGTCATGTTGGGCATATTCATGTCGGTAATGACCAGGTCAAATTTATCCGGCTGGGCCCGGAAAGTTGCCAGGGCGTCTATGCCACTGGTCCTGCCGGTCACCCTGTAGCCGAGTCTTTCGAGCATCTGCTGGAGCATTTCGATATTCTGTTCCTCATCATCGACAACCAGGATACGTTCCGAGCCTTCCTGTATGCCGGCCGGCACCACCTGTTCTTCTTCTTCGACCTTGGCATCGATACGCGGCAGATAAATATTGAACGTCGAACCGGTCTGTGGTTCACTGAACACCTGGATGGCACCGCTGTATTCGCTGACAATACCGTGAACCACCGAAAGACCAAGGCCGGTGCCGTCCCCCGGCCCTTTGGTGGTATAAAATGGTTCGAAGATCCGATCTTTTACCGAGCTTTCCATTCCATGCCCGTTGTCGCCTACTTCGAGTTTAACATATTTGCCCTGTGTGACCCCCATCGCATCCGCTGTTCCGGCCGAATCTATCTCAACTTCAGACAGATTTACGTTGAAGGTGCCGCCATTTTCGCGCATCGCATGAAAGGCGTTGGTTCCCAGATTCATCATTACCTGGTGGATCTGGGTCGGATCGGCCAATACCGGTCCGCAGCTGTCATCCAACTGCATTTTCATCTTGATACGGGCCGGCACGGTGGCCTTTAACAGGGAAAAGGCTTCATCAATGATTGACTGCAGCAGCAGCGGCCGGCGGTCGCCGGCACGTTGCTGGCTGAATGTTCGGATGTGTCTGACAAGGTCCTTGGCCCGATTAGCCGCGCGCAACACCTGTTTCACATTATGTTTGGCCGATTTTATGTCTCGGACATCATCCCTGATCATCTCACCATAGCCGATGATGCTGAAGATGATATTGTTGAAATCGTGTGCGATTCCGCCCGCCAGGGTGCCCAGGGCCTGCATTTTTTGCGCTTGAAACAGCTGGTCCTCGAGATGCTTGCGATCAGAAATATCATGCAGAATGAAAAACATACCGGCGGCTTTACCCTCATGATCATGATAGCGTGATGCGCTTAAACTCACATCCACCAGACTGCCGTCTTTTTTATACCGTTTGGTGGTCAATCCGTGGCAGGGTATACCGCGCAGGGTCAGATCAATTATCAGGGCGGTTGTTTTTTCTTTTTCCGATTCAGGCAGAAATGGAATGGGTTTGCCGAGGACTTCATTCATTTCCCAGCCGAACAGCTGGGTAAAAGACGGACTGATATATTTCGCCCTGCCGTTCAGATCAAAAATGGCGATCGCATCGGCAGACGAGTCGATAATGGATCGGAATATTTCTTCTGACTTCTTGGTTCTTTCGAATGCCTGCTTGTATTTTTCACACTCTTTTTTCAGCTTTTCATTGTACGTGTGACTCTGGGTCAGCAGATCTTCCAACTGGTTTCTTTTCTGAGTCAATTCGTCGGTGTTCGGCTTTGCATTCATTCCAGTCCTCCGGAACCCGGATGTCTTGCCAAATCGATAGGGCTCTTTTATTGCGATTTATTTTAATATACACTATAAGAGCCTGAATATTCAAGATATGTATCTATATTTGCGAATTTGGATTCTTCACTTATATTGTAGGGGAAACGCTTGCGGCAAAGATGCGTTGAATATTCCGATAACCTGCACGGAATGTAAAAAGGATCCGATCTTCGGACCGGATCCCGAATGGTTTCGTGGAGCCGACGGGCGGATTCGAACCGCCTACCTGCTGATTACGAATCAGCTGCTCTACCAGCTGAGCTACGCCGGCCAGACATCAAGTGTTGTTGCCGATAATACGTTCAACTCTGATCCATAGCAGGACCGTTCATATTATATTTATTATGAATCAAAATCAAGCAAAAACAACCCTGAACCAATTTCTGCAGGCGTTAGACCGGCGCCGAAACGGAATCGATTGCGTTGGCCCAACCGGTTCGGCAGCGGCTTTTGTGGCGGCCAGCGCTTTTTTAAAGAACCGCCTGCCGGTATGTGTGATTGCGGCTTCGGCCGGATCTGCTGAACGGCTTCTGGATGACCTGAGATTTTTTTTGCCGCCCGAAGCACCGCCGCCCATCTATTTTCCAGCTTATAATATTCTGCCGTTCAAGTTCATGTCCTATCACAATCAGACGGCTGCCCGCCGAATCGCGACCCTGTATCGGCTCATGGTGCACGATTCCCCATTTATGCTGGTAACAACCATAGATGCCATCCTGCAGCGCATCATCCCGCGTGATCGTTTGACCGGCTATGCGGAATTGATCATGGTGGGTGAAGAGGTCGACCGGGATCAACTGGCCGGTACACTGCTGTCCGGCGGGTACACGCATACCACCATTGTTGAAGAGGCCGGTGATTTTTGTGTTCGCGGCGGCATTGTCGATGTTTATTCGCCGCTTTACGATAACCCGCTCAGGATAGAGCTCTTCGGGGATACGGTCGAAGCGCTGCGCACTTTTTCAGCCACCACCCAGCGAACGGTCCAGAGCATCGATGAGGCGGTGATATTACCGGCCAAAGAAGCGGTGATCGCCAGGGACGAGCTGCCCACCCTGATTAACTGCATTCGCGAGCGGGCTGCTGATCTCAATCTGCCGGTATCCGATACCCGCCATATCGTTAAACGCCTCAAGAGCGAATCGGACACTTCCGAAATCGAAAGCCTGACACCCCTGTTATACCGGAAAATGGATACGCTGTTTGATTATACTTCCGATAAAACCCTTTTCATCCAGATGGAACCGGAGGCGCTGGCGGCCGCCGCCGTTGAGTTGGAGGCACGCGCCGTCCGCAATGTAGAAGAAGCCAAACAAAAAAGACGATTATGTGTTGAGCCCGAGCAGCTTTACCTTTCCTGGGAAGCGGCCCGGCGGTTTCTCGCCCGGGCAAGGTCAATTCGCATGAAAAACCTGGCAGTGATTAAAAGCAAAGTGGATGACCCCGCAGCCTACGTTACCTGCCAACTCAAGGTCGCAGACAACGCCTGGGTCCGTGGCGAGCTGCAGCGCAGTTTACCGTCCGAACAGCCTTTTTTACCATTATCGCGCTGGATTACAGAGCAACGCCAGGCCGGTTGCATGGTCATGTTGGTTTGCCGCACAAGGTCACAGGCCCAGCGGCTTGAATCTTTGCTGCTCTCATACGGTATAAAGCTTCAGCGCACCCGGTCCAGCCCGACGGTTGAAAGGCTACCCGGGGAGGCAACCATAACTTTCGGGCAGCTTTCCGCCGGTTTTACCTGGACCGATCAATCGCTTGCCATCATTACTGAAGAAGAAATTTTCGGGTCCCGTACCGGACGGCGTCGGCGCGTGAGATCCAAACCGGCTGCCGAATTTTTAGCCTTTGAAGACCTGCACAAAGGTGATTTCATCGTCCATGTTGAGCATGGAATCGGCGTTTACGCGGGCCTGGCTAAATTGAAGTTGAACGGCACGACCAACGACTTTCTGCTTCTCACCTATCGTGACAATGACAAGCTTTATCTGCCGGTGGATCGCATGAACATGGTCCAAAAATACATGGGGGTGGACGGGATTCAGCCGCTTCTGGATAAAATGGGCGGTACGACCTGGGGGCGCACCAAGGACAGGATAAAAAAATCGGCCGCCAAAATCGCCGGACAACTGCTCAAGCTTTACGCGGCGCGTCAGGTCAAAAAGGGCTTCAAGTTCGATGATCTCGGCAGTGACCTGCAGGACTTTGAAGCCGGGTTTCCCTATGCGGAAACCGCCGACCAGATACAGGCAATTGATGATGTACTTCAGGATATGTCCAATCAAAGACCCATGGACCGCCTGGTCTGCGGCGATGTCGGTTACGGTAAAACTGAAGTGGCCATGCGAGCCGCATTTGTGGCTGTTTACAATGGGAAGCAGGTTGCTGTCCTTGTGCCCACGACTGTTTTGGCAGAGCAGCATTTTGGCACCTTTTCCGATCGCTTTGCCCGGTATCCGATCCGGTTGGCCTGTCTGACACGGTTTCGAACAAAAAAAGAGCAGCGGGCCATTGTTGCGGATCTCAAGTCCGGTAAGATAGACATTGTCATCGGCACCCATCGGCTGCTTTCCAGTGACATTGGTTTCAAAGACCTGGGACTGATCATCCTGGACGAAGAACAGCGATTCGGGGTTAAACACAAAGAAAAATTGAAGACATTCAGACGCACAGTCGATGTACTGGCTTTAACGGCTACACCCATTCCGCGCACGCTGCATATGTCCCTGATGGGCATTCGCGATATCAGTGTCATTGCCACACCGCCGGAGTTGCGGCAAGCGATTATCACCTATATTTGTGAATTCGACGATGATATCGCTTCCGAGGCGATCCGCAGGGAATTGAAACGATCGGGACAGATTTTTTTCATCCATAACAACATCCAATCGATTCCCAAAATGGCTCGTAAGCTGCAGGCATTGGTTCCCGAAGTCCGGCTCGATATCGCCCATGGACAACTGCACGAAGAGATGCTCGAGCGCGTCATGATGCGATTTATCAACCGGGAAATCGACATGCTGATCTGTACCACGATTGTCGAATCCGGGCTCGATATTCCATCGGCCAACACGATGCTGGTCAACCGGGCTGATCGTTTCGGCCTGGCCCAGATGTACCAGTTGCGCGGGCGGGTAGGGCGTTCGGATGAGCAGGCCTATGCCTATCTTTTTATCCCGCATGAATCGCTGCTGACCAAATATGCCCAGAAACGTCTCAAGGTCTTGATGGAGCACAGCGACCTGGGCGCAGGTTTTCAAATCGCCATGAGTGATTTGCAGATCAGGGGTGGCGGGAGCATTCTGGGGGCTTCCCAATCAGGGCATATTGCCGCGGTCGGGTATGACATGTTTCTTAAATTGATGGAAAATGCCGTGGCCGAGATGAAAGGCGAAAAAGTCGTTGAACCCCTTGCGCCGGAGATCAATATCAACCTTTCAGCCTATCTGCCTGAAACCTACATTCCCGATATCGACCAGCGCTTGTCCGCCTATCGGCAACTGGCCAGGATGACCGAACCAGAGGAGATCAATGAATACAAAGCCGAATTGATCGACCGCTACGGGCCGCTGCCGGATGAAGTCCGCAATCTGTTGCTGAAAATCATGCTCAAAGTACTGTCCATAAGCGCCGGGGTGCAACGTCTGGATATAAGCGGGGGCCGGCTGTTGCTAAACCTGTCACCCACCCATCAGCAACGCCCGGAAGCCATGGTTGATATGATTATGGCAGACAAGGGACGTTTCGAGTTGACTCCGGATCATCTGCTCAAAGTCAATTTGGTTGTCAATGGGGATAAAGGCCGGTTTGTGCAAATTAAAAACGTCTTGAAAGAATTGGCACAGCGTGTTAACAGTTAAAGGTTGCAAAAATGTAGGGATAGGCCCCATACAGCCGGTTTCAGGCTTGTTTAAAAAGACGCTGCAAAGGGGGCTAAGTACACACATTCGTAAATATGGTGACATAATTATTCAACACAGAGACACAGAGATTCATTACTTTGTTTGCCGGGAGACAACGGCAAACAAAAACCATAGATGCTGACGCTTAAAATAACCTTGGTACTGATAGGCATTGTTTGTATTGACGAATGAACAGGTTTTTTGCCCATCGCCGTCTCCCGATGGGCAAAAGAAAAAAATCCTCTGTGTCCTCTGTGGTGGGCGAAAAATACAGCGAATACGTCACCATAATTACGAATAGAAGCACTAAGGCATTGGCATGGCGCCCGAACGATCCGCATGCCAATTAACTCGCAAAACTGTATGTCTGACATATATGAAATGGTATCGCATATTTCGATCGTCCTTTGTGATTTACACCGCGGTCCTGCTTTTTGGGTGCAATGGGCTTGGTGGAAGTACGGAGAATGATTTCCTTATCCGCATTGGAGATCGAGTGGTTACTGCGGCCGATTTCAACAAAGCGTTGGAAATTTCTAAGACTGCTTATCCCCATAGTCTGCTCAATGATCCGGATGAATACAAAAAAGCCAAAACCCGCTTGCTCAACCAGTTAACCGAAGAACTTATATTGCAGGAAAGAGCGCAGGAGTTGAATATCACGGTCACGGATTCGGAACTCGAGCAGGCAATCGCCGAAATTAAAGCTGATTATCCTGAGAACGAGTTCGAACAAACGCTTTTGGAGTATGCCATACCTTACAAAGCCTGGAAAAAAGGGATTCGTAACCGGCTTTTAATGGAAAAACTGGTGGAAGCCGAGCTCAAAGATCAAATTGTCATTACACCGGCTGATATTGCCAGGTATTATGAGCAACATTTCAAAGATGAGAAATTTCGACCGGGACTGGAAAATCGTCCCCGTGAGTTAGACGAAAAAATCATTCAGCATCTGCGTCGAAAAAAAACTGAATTCGCCTACAAGGCCTGGATCGAAAAGATTCAAAAGAATTACACGATCGATATCAACCGCAAGCTGTGGGAAAAAATGCTTGCTTCCCATAGTTGATCCAAACCATCAAGCGCATTTGGCATGACATTGCACAGACAAAGGTCATCTCCTGGTCGCAACTTAATCGGCCGAAGTTTAAGCAGCTCGTTAAGGCTTGCCGACCGTTGCTGGACAGTTGCATTGGTACTTTGGGTTGTCGGCATCTGGACCACCGACCGATCGGTTTTTGCACTTGATGTGGTGGATCGCATCGTTGCGGTAGTCAATGATGAAATCATTTCGCTTTACGAGTTGGACAGGGCTTTTGACCCGATTCTGAATAAAATCAAGGCGTCCGGATATTCGGCAGCCCAGGAACAGCAGGTGATAATAGAAGTGCGCCGCCGGGTGCTCGACCAGCTGATTGAGCAAAAGCTGACAGACCAGGAACTTAAGCGTTTCAATTTAACGGTCTCCGATCAGGAGATCGATTTTACAATCGAGCGCATCAAAGAGTCCCGGTCGATCAGCGATGAGCAGTTTGCCCAGGCACTGGCCGCAGAGGGTTTGACAATGGAAGAATATCGTCAAAATACCAAAGCGCAAATCCTCAGGGCCCAGCTGGTAAACCGCGAAATCAAATCGAAAATCGTAATTACCCGGGACGAGATAGAGGCCTACTATAACACCCATATCAAGGAATTCGGCGGACAAAAAACGTATTATTTAAGCAATATTGTCATGGTGCTGCCGAACTTTGCCACCGATGAGGATCTGCAGATGATAAAGACCGAAATGCTGGAGATCGAGAAAAAATTGAATCAGGGACAATCTTTTGCATCCCTGGCGCGTCTTTACTCACAGGCACCGACGGCTTCCGATGGTGGCAAACTGGGCGGTTTTGAACTTGAGGAGTTGTCCCGGCAGCTGCGCTCGGCGGTATCGGGATTAAAGGACGGCGAACATACGCCTGTGCTTGAAACCGAATTTGGATTGCAATTAATACAAGTTGACCGCATCGATGAAACTCCGGCCAAGTCCCTGGAAGAAGTGGAAGAGCAGATTTTCGAAAAGCTATCCCAGCAAGTTGTCAACGACAAATACAAAGATTGGCTGCAGGCTCTGAGAGATCGATCGCACATCAAGATTGTGAATTAATTATTGACAATTCGTGCGGATTGCAAGATTTGTGATTAGCCGATGGTAATGATCGTTGGATTCAATAAACCCTAACGCGAGAAAGTGACCGGGTGCAATGGCAACAGAGACGGACAATACTTCACTTTCATTTGGACGCTATCTTCAGGCAATACGCATTGAAAAGGGAATCAGCCTCGAGGCCGTGTCAAAGGAGACACGCATACGGATGGAAACCCTTGTTCAGATAGAAGATGAAGACCATGATAAATTACCCCAGCAAGTCTATGTCATGGGCTTTTTGCGCGCCTACGCCAAAGCTATCAAGGCTGACGGGGATGAGGCGGTCGAGCGATATCTCTCCCGCCTGAATGTGGCCCGCAAGATTGCCGCATCCGAGGCGGATCTCGATCGATCAAAAAAAAATTTCTGGCCCCGACTCATCCTTTCCCTGGTCACGCTGCTGGCACTCATTATGGTGACGCTATTTATTGTATCCTTCATCCGCGATAGATCAGCTTCCAACCAACAACCGACTCCGGTTGCAGACCAGCCCTCACTCGAACAGCCGGTCGCCGAACCGGTGCAGGATAATACCACCCTGCCGGAAGCCGACTTTCGGACCAATGCACCGCCTGCTGTAAAATACGCCCTCAGGATCCAAACAACGGAAGAAACCTGGATGAAAGTCACCGCGGACAGCCAGGAACCGATGGAATATAATCTGACCCCCGGCGACAAGATCGAACTGGAGGCTTCAACCGGGTACAACCTCACCATCGGGAATGCGGGGGGGGTTGAATTGTTCTTAAATGGCGAGCCGGTTGAAGTTGCCGGCGCCAGTGGACAGGTCGTAAATCTTCAACTACCCTGAAAACCTTATGCGGGTAACGGCAGGTAACTACGGTGCCAGACGATCGTTTAAAAGTGCTTATTGACAGTATCCGGCGACTGTTGCGCCGCCGTGCGACAACGCATCTGAAAAAGATCGTAAACAAAACGCACGCGGCCGATCTGTCCGTCGTATTCCGCTCGATTCCACTGGCGGGACAGCATACGCTCTTTGATCTGATTCAATCCACCGAGCAGAAAGGATTGTTATTCAGTGAGCTGGAAGAGGATATTTTTTTAAACCTGATTGAAGGCATGGCACTCGAAGAAATGGTCCCCATTTTCGAAACCATGCCCACCGACGATGTGGCTGATTTGGTCGGCTCTTTGCCGGATGACCAGGCCGATGCTATTTTAAAGCGTATGGCCAAAGAGGGCTCCGATGAGGTCGAAGGCCTGCTCAGTTATGGCGATGATACCGCCGGCGGCATCATGCTGCCTGATTTTATTGCCCTGCGCGAGGACGTCACCTCCCGGGAGGCGATCGAGTCGCTGCAGAAAGAATATCTTGACGTTGAGATGCCCTTTTATCTTTATGTGGTCGACGAATACGGCAATCTGGTGGGGGTCAGTTCGTTGCGGCAGCTGGTGGTTGTGCCCCCGGATACACCCCTGAAGCAGTTCATGACAACCGATGTCTTCTCGGTCAGGACCGATACGGACCAGGAGGAGGTCGCCAAAATAGTCGCTCGTTACGACATACTGGCCGTACCGGTCGTCGATGACAATAATCGACTGGTCGGTATTGTAACGGTGGATGACGTCATCGATATTATCCGGCGCGAAGCCACCGAGGATATATTGAAAATGGCCGGTGCGGGCGAAGAGTTCGTTGAAACCAAATCGATCTTAAAAAGTACCCGAATCCGGCTGCCATGGCTGTTTGCCAGCTGTATCGGCGGTATCGTAGCGTTTTTCATTATCAATCGCTTTGAGGGCAGCCTGAACAGATTTATATACCTGGCTGCCTTTATCCCCGTGATTATGGGAATGGGTGGTAATATCGGTACCCAATCCTCGACCATCGTCGTGCGCGGCCTTGCCACCGGACGGCTCAATATCAGCGATTTTTGGAATGTCATTTTTAAAGAACTGGCCGTTGGCTTCATTCTGGGGCTTGTTTACGGACTGCTCATCGGTGCCGTGGCCCATTTTCGATTCAGTCTTGCAATGCTGGCTCTGTCCGTGGGCCTCGCAGTTGTTTCTTCCATGGCGGTTGCCGCCTTGATCGGTTCTCTGGTACCGATGATATTTGCCAAGGCAAACATTGACCCTGCGGTTGCGACCGGACCTTTCGTCACCACCGCCATGGATATCATCAGCATTTATTTTTATTTCGTTATCGCCAGCGCCCTTCTCGACCTTTAGTGCGGCATCAGATGAATCGGATGAATTCATGTCCCAGCTGACAGCATCTGCAATATTGTTGCGCCGCATCGAATATGGCGATTATGATCTAATCCTCACCCTTTTCAGCCGTGAAAAAGGAAAAATCGCGGTTATCGCCAAAGCGGCCAAAAAAAGCACCAAGCGATTTGGAGGCATCCTGGAGCTTTTCTCCGTGCTGCAGATCGTCGCCAGTTCGGGAAGGAGCAAAAAACTGCCCGTATTGCTGGAGGCAACCTTAAACAAGCCTTTTTTTAATATTCGAGCCGATATCAATAAAACAGCCTACGCCAGCTATTGGGCAGAGCTGGTCCTGGCACTGCTGGAGCAAGGGGCCCCCCAACCGCTTCTTTTCGAATTGCTGGTCGATATGCTGGAACGTCTGGACCGAAGTGATTCTCCAGAGGCGGTCCTGAGCATCTTATTTCAGATGCGCTTTTTACTTCTCACCGGTTACCGCCCCGCACTGGAACAATGCGCAAATTGCCATACAGCGGTGGAACATATCCGGGACAGTCCCCTTCATTTCCAACTCGAACGGGGTGGACTGCTGTGCCGGAAATGTGACACGCCCCCCGCCGGCTCGCTGACATTGTCCCTCGGAACCATAAAACAATTATTGTGGCTTGAAAAAGGGCCGCTTGCAACAGCTGCCCGCATCCGCTTCTCGCACAGAGCCGTACAGGAAGGATTACGATTTTTGGAAACGTTTCTTCCATACCATCTGGGCAAAGAGCCGCGCAGCCTTAAGTTTCTCCGGCAGCTGAGGGGATAGGTGCCTTCGGCACCGTCTGTTGTCCGTTGTCCGTGGTCCGTTGCCCGTGTTTAGAATATGGATACAAGAATCAGGATGCAGGAATATTTACTGGATGACAAGTTTTAAGTATTATGTTTCAAGTCAATCAGTCGCTCCGCTCCGTCGATTATTTCAAATATCAAGTTTGACGGTCCCGTAAAAAGTCGAAAATACCTCTATAGCGTCATTCCGGCGGGGCCTGTGCCGGGCTTGATCAGTCTTCGCTTTTCAGCTTCGCCGTGACACGTCCGGTAACCGGGCACGCAGTGAAGATTTAGCGCTATCCAGTAATTTCGATGTCTTATGGATGCCGGATCCGTCATCCCGGACTTGATCCGGGACCGGCATGACGAAATCGGACTTTTTACGGTTTTATCAAACTTAAAACTTAAATCATAAAACTTAACTCCCCAATCAATCTCATGAAAAGAACAATAAACCTCCGCAAAAAACTCGAACAAAATCCGATTGTCGCTTCGGCACCCTGCCGGGTCGATATTGGCGGTACACTTGACATAGCCCCGTTTCTCTACCCGCTCTACGATTACTCACCGTGCACCTTCAATATCGCCATCGATCTAAGGACCCGGGTTCGTCTGACGGCTTATCGCGACAACCAGGTAAAAATTACTTCCAGGGGCTTTGAACCGTCGGCCTTTCCTGCCGGTCAAGCGCCTTTTGACCATCCGCTGGGGCTCATGTTTGCAGTTGCGGACCATTTCAGCGTATCCGGAGTGCACATCGACATCCGTTCGGCTTCGCCCCCCCGCAGCGCGCTGGGAGGATCTTCCGTGGCAGCCGCAGCCCTGGTGGCGGCCCTGTGGACGGCGACGCTTCCCGAACCGCCGGTTGTAAATGCCGCATTCAGAAAGCAGGTGGCATTGCTGGCCCACGCTCTGGAGGAAAGTGTCGCCGGCGTATTGTGCGGAAAACAGGATCAACTGGCAGCCGTTTACGGCGGTGTGAACAGCTGGTACTGGCATCCGGGAATAACCCGCACCGGATTTGAAAGGCGAACGGTTGTCAGCAAGTCTGCTTTGAGCGGACTGCGGCGGCATCTGTTGCTGGCCTATTGCGGTATTCCGCATGAATCAAAACAGGTTAACGCAACCTGGATCAGACAATTTTTGCAGGGACACTTTAGAGGTCACTGGCTGGATATTATATCGAGCACCAAAAAGTTTATTGACGCTGTAAAATCGAACAATTATAAAAGGGCAGCTTTTTGGATGAACCGGGAAGCGACGTTGCGGCGGCAGATGACACCGGCCGTATTTGACGATATGGGTGAAGGCCTGGCAGCTGCCGGACAGGATGCCGGTTGCGGTGTGCGCTTTGCCGGAGCAGGTGGTGGCGGCTGCGTGTGGGCTATCGGCGAAACAAAGGATATTGACAGACTGCGCGGATTGTGGGAAGACCAGCTGAAAAATCGTAAGGGCGCCTGCCTGCTGGACGCCGGGATTGATTCCGATGGTCTGCGGGTGCAGCACGGCAAAGCCTGATGTTGTGTCCAACGCTTAACATCCATAACAGGCTGGTAGGATTTAGAGCATTCGAACAGTTGAACTGCGAAAATTTCAAGCACCAAAAAACAAATAACAAACAATATTCAATTCCAAAATTCTAATGTTCAAAACACACTGCCGCGCAGGAGAATTGATACTTTGGGAATTGAGATCTGTTTGATGTTTGTCCTTGTGGATATCGATGATAGAGAGGGGTTAGTAGAAAATGAATTTTCAAGACGTTATCCTGAAATTGAATGAATTCTGGGCCAGCCGTAATTGCGTTATGACCCAGCCCTACGATCTTGAGGTCGGTGCCGGCACCTTTCACCATACGACCCTGCTCAAAGCCCTGGGACCGGAACCCTGGAATGTCGCTTATGTGCAGCCTTCCAGAAGACCGACCGATGGACGCTACGGTGATAACCCGAACCGTCTGCAACACTACTACCAGTATCAGGTCATTCTCAAGCCATCGCCCTACGATGTGCAGGAGCAGTACCTTGACAGCCTGAAAGTATTGGGTGTCGATCCCCTGGACCACGACCTTCGCTTTGTGGAAGACGACTGGGAGTCTCCAACCCTGGGTGCTTCCGGATTGGGCTGGGAGGTCTGGCTGGATGGCATGGAAATCACGCAGTTCACCTATTTCCAGGTGGCGGGCAGTATCGAATTAAAACCGATCCCCGTGGAGCTGACCTACGGGCTGGAAAGGATCGCCATGTACCTGCAGCGGGTCGATAATGTGTACGATCTAAAGTGGAACGACACCGTCACCTATGGCGACGTGCATCACCAGCAGGAAGTGGAGCAATCCACCTATAATTTTGAAAAAGCGGACGTCGACGTGCTCTTTGATCTCTTCAACAAGTACGAGGCCGAATCGAGCAAACAGGTTGATGCCGGGCTGGTGCTGCCGGCCTACGAATACTGTCTTAAATGTTCGCATACATTTAATTTGCTGGATGCGCGCGGTGCCATCAGCGTAACCGAGCGTACCGGCTACATTGCTCGAATTCGCAATCTTGCGCGTCTCAGCGCGGAGGCCTATTTGAAACAAAGAGAAAAAATGGGATATCCGCTGCTCGGTCGATAAAATGGGCAGACCAGAACCGGTCGTGGTTATTACTTCGGCGATTAAATAGAGCAACTTTTAATCACCACACAGTCATTCCCGCGAAGGCGGGAATCCAGTAATACCAATGCTTTCCCTGGATAGCGCTAAAGCTTCACTGCGTGCCCGGCTCTCCGCTTCGCTACGGCCGGAATGACAAAATAAATTGCCGGGTTAATAAGCGGCCAAAATTTCCTTTCAAATGTCAATGATACAGGATGCAAGATTCACAATAAAAGATGCAAGATCCAGGATACAGCCCACCCGGCGTGAAAACAACAGCCTGTATCCTGAATCCTGCATCTTGAACCCGAGGTGAACATGGACAATCTGCTGTTAGAAATCGGATCAGAAGAGATTCCGGCGGGCTATATCCAGCCTGCCCTGGAGGCAATGTCTGCCAGACTGCTCAAACAGTTGGGCAACGCGCGTATCGAGCACGGTGCGGCACGCATTTATGGTACTCCCCGCCGATTGGCGGTTATCATTGAACAGGTGGCCGAAAAGCAAACATCGATCACATCTGAAGTAATCGGGCCACCGGAGAAGGTTGCCTATGACGACAGCGGCCAGCCCACCATGGCTGCTAAAAAATTTGCGGAAAAGGTGGACGTTCCGGTCGAACAGCTGGCGGTGAAAGAAACCTCCAGGGGCCGCTACCTGTGTGTTGAAAAATCCGAGCGGGGAGAGGCCACACCCACCTTGCTGGCCAAACTGTTGCCCGACATCATACTGGCAACCCCCTTTCCGAAGAAAATGCGCTGGGCGGATCTGGATATCGAATTTGCAAGACCGATTAATACGATTGTCGCTTTGTTCGGCAGCCATCTGATCGATTTTGAACTCGGCAATCTGCGCAGCGACCGCCGTACCCAGGGGCATTATTTTATGGCGCCGGATATGATCCAGATCCGTTCGGCCGATGACTATATCGCCCAATTGCGCGAGGTGCATGTGGTGGCAGACATTCAGGAGCGGCGGCAACTTCTGCTAAAAGAAATCAACCGGGTGGCACGCGAACTGGGTGGCACCATTCTCGACGATCCCGAACTGGTGGATATCAACAACAACCTTGTTGAGAATCCGGTGGCCGTGGTCGGGAAATTTGACGAAGCGTTTCTGGAAGTACCCGATGAAGTCCTGATCAATGCCATGCGCGAACACCAGAAGTATTTTTCAGTTGTGGATGATCACAATAAACTGCTGCCCTGTTTTATTTCGGTAAACAATACCCGTGCCCGGGATATGAATCTGGTTGCCCGGGGACATGAACGCGTGATTCGGGCCCGTCTTGCCGATGCCCGGTTCTTCTACCGCGGCGATCTGGAAGTATCGAATGATCAGCGGGTGGAAAAATTAAAGGGTGTGCTGTTTCAAGCCAAACTGGGCACCATGTATGCAAAAATTGAGCGGGTCCGGCAGATCGCCGGTTATATAGCCGAACAGGTGTCCACCGAAGCAACGGCGGATAACCTGACCCGGCAGGCGACCCGCGCGGCCTGGCTTTGCAAAGCCGATCTGGTCAGTCAGGTCGTTGGAGAGTTTCCCAAGCTGCAGGGCGTGATGGGACGTGTCTATGCGGGCATCGGCGGCGAACAGCCGGATGTTGCCGCAGCGGTGGAAGAACATTATCGTCCGGTCTATTCGGGCGCCCCGTTGCCGGAGACGCTTACCGGGGCCGTTCTCAGTATAGCCGACAAGATGGATTCGATCTGCGGTTGTTTCAGTGCCGGTCTGATTCCCACCGGTGCTTCAGACCCCTATGCGTTGCGTCGTCAGGGCATTGGTATCGTGCAAATCATGAATGACAAGGGCTTTACCTTCTCCTTGAGCGCGCTGATCGGCAAAAGTCTGGCTTTGTTTGGAGAACACAGTGAATCGGAAATTGCGGCCTTGACCGATCAGGTATATGCTTTTATTCGCAATCGGATGGCCCATCTGCTGGCAGAAAGCGGATATGCCAAAGACATCATCGCTGCCGTAGTCGACGTATCGATCGATAATATCCCCGATGTGAGAAAACGCACTGCCGCGTTGAATACGCTGCGATCCGAACCGTATTTTCAACCACTGGCAGCCGCATTTAAACGGGTTGGCAACATTATCAAAAAATCAGGTGCTGACCGGGCCCCGGGTACACCGGTTGCAGTGGATGAATCCCTGTTTGAACATGCCAGTGAAACCGCACTGTACCGCGAGTACCAGAAGGTTGATCAGCAAGTTGCCCAAGCACTCCAAAGCGGCGCTTTCGAGCAGGCCTTGCGGGATATTGCTTCGTTGCGCGATACGGTGGATGCGTTTTTTGACGGCGTCATGGTCATGTCTGACAATGAATCGGTCCGGCAGAACCGCCTGGCGCTGTTGACCAACATTGCATCACTTTTTGGAAGGCTGGCCGATTTTTCCAAAATTTCAACTTGAGAAGTGCGCAGCTTCGCATTTTAATGCTGAACCTGAAACCCCCATCGTAAACGTCAACACGGTGGGGGTTTTTCGATATCACATCTATGATGGTCTCGTAAAAAGTCGGAAATTACTCTATAGCGTCATTCCGGCGGGGCCTGTGCCGGGCTTGATCAGTCTTCGCTTTTCAGCTTCGCCGTGACACGTCCGGTAGCCGGGCACGCACTGAAGCTTTAGCGCTATCCAGTAATTTCAGTACTTTCTCTCTTTTGAAAATAGGCGATTGGTCAATATAAGGTTTCCCCTCCCCTGGCGGGAGGGGATCAAGGGGAGGGGATAAAATGGTTGCAATCCTAATTCTATCACCCTCACCCAACCCTCTCCCGTCAAGGGAGAGGGCTATGTCCGTGCTTATTTGACCGTATAGTTTCAGATTCGTTCAATCCGGGTTTTTTCGCCCGGTCCGCCTCAGGCGTACTGGATGCCGGATCCGTTATCCCGGACTTGATCCGGGACCGGCATGACGAAATCGGACTTTTTACGGTTTTATCAATATTGGATACTGGAAATTGGGGAAAGGAATCCTATCTTTTTTCGATCTTTTTCTGAGCTACGGTCGATCAGATAATTCCATCGGGATGGTCTGCCCATTCTCAGGACAGTTTTTAGCACTTGCGTTTCACCAATACGCTACCTAATTTGTAACTTACAATTGAAGCGGACCCACGCAACTTTCAAAATAGCATCAACCCGATTGGGAGGTACAAATGCCCTACGATCCTGACAAAGACAAGGTCCTGAAGAAGTGGAAATGTGAAGAAACCGGCCTGGTGATCACCGTAAACCAGTATGGTGAAAGCAATCCTAAATTGCAGATTGGGCCGCGCATATTAAAGAAGAAGGACGGTACAGACCGCGCGCCGGCCAAGGCTGGTCGACTGACCATCGAAGATGTGACCTGGATCTACGACATCATCGATGAGATCCGGGAAGAACTGGAAAAACGGATCGAACCGGAATGATGCACTACGGCCGGAAAAATTAAATGATCGGCACAGATCAGACCAAAGCCATTGTAAACCCTGTTCGGACCACCCGTTCGCCGGTGCTGCCTTCGGCGACGATTATGGTGGGCACCCGCCTGGACCTGCAAATTCTGTGTCAACTTCTGGATTTTGACTACAACAATTACAGATCTTTGTACATGAGCCGGCTTTATCTGGATTCACACGGTTCATGTCCGGTTGCTCTGGCCGGTCCCCTGGTTGGCGCGCCCTATGCTGCCATGATTCTGGAATCGCTGATAGCCTGGGGCGCTGCTAAAATAGTGTATTTCGGTTGGTGTGGTGCCATCTCCACAAATATCAATGTCGGGGATGTGCTGTTGCCGACCAAGGCAGTCATTGATGAAGGCACCACTCGGCATTATTTTGAGGATAACCGTCAAACGGCAGATCCCTCCGAGGCACTCACGGCGGTCATCCGTAATGGGTTGCTGGGGCGCAGGATCGAATTCCAGGAAGGGTGCATCTGGACCACCGATGGGATATTCCGGGAAACGGTCGCTAAGGTTGTCAAGCACCAGTCAAATGGGGTACTGGGTGTGGAAATGGAGCTGTCAGCCCTTTTTTCGGTGGGCGCATATCGCAAGGTCGACGTCGGGGGCCTGCTGGTGGTCTCCGATGATCTTTCCAACCTGGTATGGCGACCTGGATTTAAGGATGAGCGGTTTAAAAAGGGACGGCAGATGGTGAGTGGGTTTTTGAAGCAGCTTGCCGCCGGTTTGGGAAAAAAAGATGAATGATATTCTGCAGCTGGCTGAACAGCTGGAACGTTACAATCAAGCCTATCGCAGCGGAGAACCGCTGATCAGCGATGCCGAATACGATCGTCTGGTCGAAAAACTCAGATCACTTGATCCGGGTCATCCATTGCTGGACAGGGTCGAACCGGAGGTATTCGCAAGCCGCCGGGAAATCCGGCATCCGGTCCCGATGCTCTCCATTGAAAAAGCTTATGACAACGATCAACTCGAGCGCTTTCTCAAGCGGGTCGGCAAGGAAGCCGCCCTGATCGGTATACCCGATATCCAGTACCGGGTGACGGTAAAACTGGATGGCCTGGCCGGTCGCGATGACGGCGATACATTCGCCACCCGCGGCAACGGCGAGGTGGGTTATGAGATAAGCAGTGCATTCGATAAAGGGGTCATACCTGTCGGCGGGCGCGGATTGGGGTTGGGTGAGATCGTTATCGTTAAATCCTATTTTGATGAACAGCTGGACGATAAATTCGAACATCCCCGCAACATGGTCGTCGGCATTATTTCATCGGACACCCTCAATGAGAATGCCAAAGCTGCATTGAAAGACAGGGTCGTGCGCTTTGTACCTTACGCCATGCTGTCGGCCTGGACCGGCAGCGGGGAAGAATTGTTACAGAACAAGGATGAAATTGTTGCCGATCTGATCGAAAACACCGATTACCCCGTTGACGGTGTGGTGGTCGAGGTGACCAACGAATCGATCAGAAATCATATGGGTGCCACGGCGCATCACTACCGCTGGCAGATAGCCATCAAGAGCAGGGGCGAGACAGCGACGACCAGAGTGGAAGATATTAGCTGGCAGGTGGGCCGCACCGGCAATGTAACGCCGGTTCTGATGGTTCGACCGGTATTTCTCTCCGGGGCCACCATCCGCCGGGTCAGCGCCCACCACGCCGGTTTGATCAGAGATAAGAAGATCGGACAGGGCGCTGAAATAGAAATTATCCGCAGCGGCGAAGTTATTCCTAAACTGGAAAGGGTGATCAAGGCTTCCGAACAGTTTGTGCTTCCCGAAAACTGCCCTTCCTGCGATACCGATTTGCGCTGGCAGAACGATTTTCTGAAATGTGATAACCTGCATTGCCCGGCCCAGATCGTTCAGGGACTCAGTCATTGGTTCAGAACTCTTGGCAGTGCTGACTGGTTCGGTATCAAGACCATAGAAAAGCTGGTTGAAAGTGGATTTGACAGTCTTGAAAAGGTATATGATATCACTGAAGAACAGTTTCAACATCTTGGCTTCGGTCCGGTCCAGTCCAAAAATCTGGCCGATGCCCTGCAGATCAGCATCGACAAGCCGGTAGAGGACTGGCGGTTTCTGGCTGCGTTCGGAATATCGAACCTGGGTACCGGTGATAGCCGTAAGATATTGGGATTTTTCAGCCTCGAAGGACTGATGGAAGCAACCGCCGAAGATATCAGGGCGCTGCACGGATTCGGCGAAATCACCAGTCAGGCAATATTTGAAGGGTTACAAAAACGCAGATCAACCATCGATACGATGCTGGCCCTGGGGTTTAATCTTGAAAGAACGCCGATAGCCGAAGAAACCGGGCCGAGCGTTAGCCCGATCTCGGGTGTAAGCATCGTATTTACCGGCAAAATGCGCCTCGGCAACCGTGCGCAATTGCAGGCCCGGGCCCGTAAACTGGGAGCCAATGTGCAAACGGCCGTCAGTGGTAAAACCGAATTGCTGGTCTGCGGAGAAAACGTAGGTCAATCCAAAATCGAAAAAGCCCAAAGCGCCGGCACCCGCATTATCACTGAAGAAGAATATTATGAATTAATAGCTGACAATTAAATTTCTGAATTCTACCGAATTCAGAAATTTAATTGAAATATTCCAACAGGTGGGGTAGCCAGTTATCAACGGGCTCAACGGGCTCAACGGGCTCAACGGGCTCAACGGGCTCAACGGGCTCAACGGGCTCAACTTTGAATAGCGGAGGTTTCAAATGACTGACAACGTCAGAGCCCATGCTGTCATCACGGGCATTGTCCAGGGCGTATTTTTCAGGCTTGAGACCCGGCGGGCAGCCGAACAGCACCGCGTGAAGGGCTGGGTCCGCAACCGATCCGACGGTTCGGTGGAAGCCGTCTTCGAAGGCCCCCAAAACCAGGTGGATGCGGTACTGCGGTGGTGTCGGCAGGGGCCGGCGCGGTCTGCGGTTGATCGGGTGGATGTGAACTGGGAAGACTTCAGCGGTCAGTATTCACGGTTCGAGATAACGTACTAGCGCGTTAATCCGTTTGCCTGCGGACTAACGGACAAAAAAAAGCGGTCAGGTTTCTCCCGCAAGAGAAACCGGACCGCTATTGCAAATCTACGGCTGTGCTAGACAGAATCAGACAGCTTTTTGCCGGGACGGAATTTCACGACGTTGGCGGCTTTGATTTTAATCGGCTCACCGGTTTGCGGGTTGCGGCCTTTGCGGGCCTTGCGGCGGATTTTTACAAAGGTGCCAAAACCGACCAGGGTAACTTTGCCGTCTTTCTTCTTCAACGCTTTGGTGATACCCGCGGTAAATGAATTTAATGCTTCTGCGGCAGCAACCTTTGAAATTCCGGCATCTATTGCCATTTGTTCGATTAGATCTGCTTTTGTCATTTTATCTCTCCCCCTTTGTGTTTTAATCCTCAGCGCCACGCTGAGTGCTCTATGTCCTTATAGTAGTGGTCTGTGCATGTCAACAGAAAACACCGGTTCTCAGGGCCTTACGAGCCCTGGCTCAAAAAAGTGCGTCTATAAAATCGACCGGTTCGAAATCCTGCAGATCGTCGAGGCGCTCTCCAACGCCCACAAATTTGAGCGGAATTCCCAATGAGTTGCATATACTGACAACAATGCCGCCTTTGGCAGTGCCGTCCAGTTTTGTCAGTGCCAGGCTGTCGATCTGAAGGGCCTCATTAAACATCTGAGCTTGACTGATCGCATTTTGTCCGGTCGTGGCATCCAGAACCAGCAAGATTTCATGGGGCGCATCCGCCAGGTTTTTGGCGATAGAGCGTTTTATTTTTTTCAGTTCCTCCATCAGGTTTACCTTGGTATGCAGCCTTCCGGCGGTATCCACCAGCACGATGTCTGCACCCCGGGCACAGGCCGCCTTAATTCCGTCAAAGGCGACTGCCGCCGGATCGGCCCCGTCTTTGTGTTTCACGAAATCAGCCCCGGCCCTGTCAGCCCAAATGCCCAGTTGCTCAATAGCGGCCGCCCGAAACGTGTCGGCCGCTACGATCAAAACCTTTTTGCCCTGAGCAGCGTATTTTGCCGCCAATTTGCCGATGGTCGTCGTTTTCCCGACACCGTTAACCCCAACCACCATCATGACATACGGTTGCGCGATTCGGGATACACCCTCAGGCTCAACTGCAGGTACCTGTAAAAGAGTCAGAATCTCTTCTTTGAGCACTTCTTTAAGTTTTTCCGCATCCGTTATCTTCTTTGACTTTTTTGAAAGCCGCTCCATGAGGTCCATGGCGGTATGCACTCCGATATCGGATGTGATCAGAAGCTCCTCCAGATCCTCGAGCAGCGCGTCATCGACCGTTTGACGACGGGAAAAAATGTCTTCGATGTCGGTCGTTAATACTTTGCGTGTTTTGCTCAGGCCGCTGCGCAGACGTTTGAACAGTCCTTTTTCCCGGGGTTTGTTGTCCTGAGGTTCGGTCAGGTTGTCTGGATCTGCAGTATCGGCTGTCTGCGCGTCTGCCTCAACGGCCGCACTTACCATTTCGGGCTGATCAGCTTCGGCGCTCGCCGATCCCCGGTCAGATACATGTTCGAATTCATCCTGATCGACAGCTTCTTCGCGCGCCGCAATCTCTTCAACCCCGGTGATTTCCTGATCGGTTGTTTCTTCGGCTGCCTCGGCCGCTTCAATTCCGGTTTTTTCCTGATCGGTATCTTTCTTTTTTCTAAACCACTTTAAAGCCATAAAAATATTTGTTCCAAATACTTTTTATAATTTTTAAATAGACGTGAAAGACACATAGGATGACTGTTGAATGAAGGATGTGTTGCTCATTGTGACGGTAAAGATTTGCTTTAGTCGTGCCCCTTTTTGAAGATTCGTTCTATTTTATAACCCAATAGACCTGTAGTAAAGAAGAAATTAAGATTGTCCAAAGAAAAATCCGAGGCAGGCTCAGGCATCCTGAACCGTTGAGTTGCAACATTCAGTCGAAAACAGCCGCTTGCAAAGCCACAAAGATAGAATCCCTTTCCCCAGTTTCAAATTTACAAAATTTCGACCGAACTTTACTCTGTTCATTGGAACTTGGTTATTTGGAAATTGTTTGTAATTTGCAATTTGGTTTTTGGGATTTCTTTTATCCAGCCCAATTTCCACAGAAATTGGGCTGGATAAAAGGCTAGGCGGCTTTGTCGAGGTTAACCGACACCACTTTGGAAATACCTTTGGTTTCCATGGTGATACCGAACAGGGTGTCCGCAAATTCCATGCTTCTCTTATTATGGGTAACCATTACGATTTGTGATTTTTCACCGATCAGCCGCAGCAAATCATTGAAGCGATAGACGTTGGCCTCATCCAATGGTGCATCGATTTCGTCCATGAGACAAAAGGCGGCCGGTTTCAACAGAAACAGTGAAAAAATAAACGCGATGGCGGCCAGTGCTTTTTCACCGCCCGAGAGCAGGCTCATGCGGGTCAGTTTCTTGCCCGGGGGATGTATCATGTATTCAACACCGGTTTCAAGCGGTTGTTCAGGTGCGGTGAGAACCAGTTTGGCCGAACCGCCCTCAAACAGGCGTGGAAATACCTCCCGGAGCTTTTCATTCAACTGGTTAAAGGTTTCAAGGAAGCGTTCCTGGGTAATTTTGTTGATTTTCTTGATTACCTTTTGCAAATCATCGATCGCTTTTTCCAGGTCGTCGCGCTGTTCACACAAAAAATCGTAACGCGATTTAAGCTGTTCGAATTCACTGATTGCGCCCAGATTGACATCGCCGATTCTGGCCACCAGTTTCTGCAATCGCTCCAGCTCCTGTTTCAGTTCACCGGTGTCGGTGATCATATCGGGCTGCTGCCCGGCGAGTCTTGTCACCTCGGTCCGGCAGGTGTTCAATGTAACCCGGTAGCGTTCCTCGAGTCGATTGACAATATTGTCGCGCTGCACATTGCGCTGGGCCTGCTCCAGCTCCAGCACTCGAATTTTCTCCTGGATTTTTTCACGTTTGGACTGGATTTCGATAATAACCCCGTCGTGATCTTTCAGCTTTTCATCAATTGTCCGGTAGTCCACCTCATTGTTTTCGAGGGTATTTTCCAGCAGTTTGAGCGCTTCATACCGGTTGGCCAGCCTGGCCTGCAGCTCGGATGTCTTTTGAATTGCGGCCGCCTTGCGGTGATGCTTGCGCTGGATGTCTTCGTCCAGCTGTTCGAGGCGCTGTTTTCCGTCCTCTTCAAATTCAAGCAGTCGTCGCAAGGTATTGTTGACATTGTCAAGGCGGGCATTCAGGGTGTTCATCTGGAGTTTCAGGTCGACAACCTGCTGATTGAATCGTTCCATTTCGTTGTTGACCCGGTTCAGATCCTCCGCTGCAACCGCCACTTCTTGCTGGGCCGTTTGGATCTTACTTTCGATGTCGGCCAGGATGGCATGGGTATTGTCCATCTCGGTATCCAGGTCGCTCTGTTCACCCTGCAGCTGTTCCTGCTCGAGACGAATGATCTCAAGGTGCCTGTGGGCGTGTTTCAACTCCTCTGATATCCGATAATGTTCTTTTTCGGCTTCGGTCTTTGCATATGCCAGATTATTTTTATTTTCGAACGCTTTTTGCAGTTCGATTTCAATCGAACGGACGTTGCTTTCCATCTCTTTCTGGTGTTCAACGGCACCTGCCAGATCCTGTGTCAGGTTCTGGATTTGAGAATCCAGATCTTTCAGCTCCTGACGTTTAGCCAGGATACCGGTGATTTTTTCCTTGCTGCCCCCAATGACAAAGCCCTGCTGGGAAATGATCTCGCCATTTTTGGTTACGACCGTCATGCGGTGGCTGTTGCGGTTGAACACAGACAGCGCCTCATCGAAATCGGATACCACGATCACGTGCCCCAGCAGGGCACTGGCGATTGCTTCATAACCGGGTATTACCTTCACCTGATTTAGCAGCAGTTCGGATGGGTCGAATTTTTCGGTCCGATCGGCGTCAACGCATGTTATGGCATCCAGCGGGATAAAACCGCAGCGGCCGGCATCGCTGGACTGCAGATAGGCGATCGCAGAGCAGGCGGCATTCTGGTCGTCGACCAGGATATACTGCAGAGATTCACCCAGAACCGCTTCAACGGCAGTCTCATAGGACGGACGGGGTTCGATTAAATCAGCAACCAGGCCGCGGATCGCCTCCGGTGTTGCCGGGAATGCGTCTGCCGGAAAATTTGGATCGATTTCGGTCTTTCCCACCTGTTTTAAGATGGCTTTAACACCATCCTTGTACCACTCCAGGTTTTCTTCCATCTTTTTAAGGGTCGAATACCGCGACCTGGCCTTATTCAGCTCCAGTTCGAGCACATGGACATGTTTAACCTGGGCCGCCAGCGCAGTTGTTTTTCCGGCGTGAACTTTTTCAATTTCAGATATCTTGCGGGTCAGCTGTTCAAACGCATGTTCAATTTCTCCCAGCTTTTGCTCGGCGGCTTGTTGCCGGTTTTGTGCCGAGGTCGTCTTACCGGCCGCCTGTCCGGCTTCTTCGGCCATCCTTTTCAGACGTCGCTGCAGGTTGTCTCTGTTTTTGGTGGCGTTTTGATGGATATTCCGGTAGCGGGCTTCGTCGGCCACCCGGGCCATCAATTCGGCCTTGTACTGTTCCACCTTTGCGGCCAGATCAGCCACGCTGGTTTTAATCTGATCGCCTGCAGTGCGTTTTTGCCTCATCTGGGACCGTATCGATTCATTTTGTTGTGCGAGGATCTTTTTCTGATCTTCGACCTGTTCGATCTCCCGGCGGATTTTCAGGTTTTTCTCATTCAGGTCCCCGCGCGATTTTTCAAGATCTGCGGCCTCGGTGCCAAGGCGTTCGATTTCACTGCGGAGATGGGCCTGATCATTTTCGACGCGGTCTATCGTCCGCTGGGCTTCGAATTTGCGGGCTTTTTGTTCTGAAATTTCTTCATTTTTCTGCAAGCGTTTGACCTTGATTTCTTCAACTGCAGAATCGAGTTTTCTCAGCCGGGAAGTATGACTGATGCTGGTATCGTTCAGCTCCCTGACCAGTGCGCCGGTCTTTTCAATCTTCAGGGTCAGGGCATCATAGGAACTGAGCGCCAGGCGGAAATCGATTTCTTTTATGCCCTGCCGGTAGCGCTTGTAGCGCTCGGCTTTTTTGGCCTGACGTTTGAGGCCTGCCATCTGGCGCTGAATTTCGGTAATGATATCTGATACACGCAGCAGGTTGTGCCGGGTGGACCCGACCTTGCGCAGCGCCTCGGTTTTGCGATTTTTAAAGCGGGTTGTTCCGGCCGCCTCCTCCAGAAAATACCGTCTTTCTTCCGGCCCGGCATCGGTGATTGCCCCGATATTGCCCTGTTGAATAATGGCATACGATTTGGCCCCCATACCGCTGCCCAGAAATACGTTATGAATATCTTTTAATCGGCAGGGCTGTTTATTTAAAAAATAGGCGCTTTCACCGGAGCGGTACAACCGACGGGTCATCATAATTTCGGTGTAGTCCTTCAACTCTTCCGGAGCAGAACCGTTGTCATTATTCAGGGTCAGCGACACCTCGGCCATGCTCAGGGGCGGCTTGCCGGCGGCCCCGGCAAAGATAACGTCCTCCATGGATTTACCGCGCAGCTGTTTGACGCTCTGCTCGCCCATCACCCAGCGCAGCGCATCAACAATATTGCTTTTGCCGCACCCGTTGGGGCCTACAATAGCCGAGATACCCGGCGGAAATGCAATGACCGATTTTTCCTGAAAGGATTTGAATCCTGTTATTTCAAGTTTTTTCAGCTTCATGAAAGATTCTCACCTCCTGAGAGAAATAACGAATGGCCTGTCTGATCGGAGAGCCGATATCGGCCCGTCTGTTTTTCGAGCCGGTGGTCGCGATGTCGGCCACAATTCGATCCTGTTCGTTAAATCGTTTCAGGTGGGGATGGTACGTTCAATATGTCGGCTGGCAGGTGATGGTTTCGGGATCGGACTGATGTTGTTTTCATAATATTATCGAACTCTTGTCGGTTTTTTCAGATTATGGCGCAATGTGGCGCTGTAAGTAACACATGCGGTGCAAGAATACCAGTAAGCAGTCCGGTTGTAAAGGGAAAAACACAACAGAAGGTAGTTTTGGTTCGGTTATATACCATATGTGGTGTCGACAGGTTCCGCCGGTCAGGGATCCGGCACAGGTAGCCGTGGGCGGGGCGCCAATCGGCACCGGTATGCAAATCCACAAAGCATCTGCATACCGGTCTTTTCAGGGATCGAGCACTCGGTTCGGGTGCCGTTGGATTACAGTATCTGGCTTAAAAACAGCTTGGTTCGTTCGTGGGTGGGATTCTTGAAAAAGTGTTCGGGTGTCCCCACCTCGACGATGGCTCCGGCATCCATAAAAATGACTTGATCGGCCACTTCCCTGGCAAATCCCATCTCGTGGGTCACAACGACCATGGTCATGCCTTCTTTGGCAAGCGTTTTCATGACGTCCAGGACCTCGCCGATCATCTCCGGATCCAGCGCGGAGGTCGGTTCGTCAAACAGCATTATCTTCGGATCCATGGCCAGGGCGCGGGCGATGGCCACCCGCTGCTGCTGGCCGCCGGAAAGCTGTTCCGGAAAGACATTGGCTTTGTCCTTTATGCCCACCTTTTCCAACAGGGACATGGCTCTATCGGCGGCTTCCTGCTTATTGCGCTTGCGAACCACCTGCTGGGCCAGGGTTACGTTCTCAAATACGGTTTTGTGCGGAAACAGGTTGAATGACTGGAACACCATTCCGACCTCCGCCCGCACTTTGTTGATATCGGTTTTTCGAGCCAAAATGTCGGTCCCGTCGATTACAATATGGCCGCTGGTGGCTTTTTCCAGGTGGTTCAGACATCGCAGGAAGGTACTTTTGCCCGATCCGGATGGACCGATGACCACCACCACTTGCCCGGCCGTAATGTGTGTGGTCACGTCGACCAGGGCCTGCACTTCGTGGGGGACATAAAAGGTTTTGTATACGTTTTTAACATCAATCACAGTGTCGCAGCCCTCCTTTCCAGGTACTGGACGAACATGGACAGGGCAAAGGTCATTACCAGGTATAAAGCAGCGCAGGTAAAGAACATCTCAAACGGATTCAGCTGGGTGGTAATCACTTCCCGGGTCGCTTTGGTCAGTTCCCGCACGGCGATAATACCCAGCAGGGAGGAGTCTTTGATCAGACTGATGAACTGGCCGGCCAGCGGCGGCAGAATTCGGCGCATGGCCTGGGGCATGATAATGTAACGCATCGCCTGCGGATATTTCATGCCCAGTGAACGGGCGGCCTCCATCTGGCCGCGGGAAATGGATTGGATGCCGGCCCGGACGATCTCGGTGACATAGGCCCCGGTAAAACAGGCCAGTGACGCCACGCCGTACCAGAGGTTTGGAATCTCGTTCCAACCGAAAGACATCAGCAGCTGGTTGATCATGGTGCCCAGCACAAAATACCAGATGAAAATCTGAACCAGCAGCGGAGAGCCCCTGATCAGCTCGACATAGGCGATGGCCGACCATTTAAGGGCCGGATTGTCGGCAATCCGGGCGATCCCGCCGATGGTACCGATGATGATGCCGAATATGATTGAAAACAGGCTGACTTTCAGGGTGATCCACACACCCTGGGTCATTATGCCGGGTCGCCACTCTCCGTAAGTGGCCAGCGGGTCACCGGGATAGACGAAGTCATTTACGATGACACGGATGTCACCGGTGGGAACCGTGACGGTTTGGCTTTCACCGACACCTGTCACGGTTATTTCGGCTTGTTCACCCTCGGGGGTGATGCTCGCAACCGTTCCCTCGATATCGGCCTTGATCTGAACCTGTTCATGGTACAAAAATGCGTTGGGAAGCTTGTACCAGCCCCAGTTATAGTCGATCCGCATGGTGGCGGCATAGATGAGAAAGACAAACGAAATCATGATGAAGCAAAAAACACCCACCCAGAAATAGTATTGCGCCTTCGGCATCGTCCTTCGAACAACGGTAGTGCGTCCCATGGGCTACTCTTCTTTTCTTCAGCTGGGTTAACAAAACAGGCCGGCGGGACCGGATTTCCGGTTTCGCCGGCCTGCATCCTGGCAGGCAGTGCGCTTATTGAGAAAACGCTACTGGATGTCTTTGATCCAGTCGGTGCTCGTGATCCATCTGCCGTAGATCCGGTCATAGCGACCGTCGTTTTTCATCTGCCGCAAAAAGTTGTTCAGCCAGTTCATGAAATCCGGGTCGCCTTTGCGGACGGCCCAGGCCAGCGGTTCGTAGGTAAAGGGTTCATCCAGGAAAATCAGGTTGCCTTCGCCCTGCTGGGCCATGAAGGTGGCGCAAAAGGGCAGGTCGTAAATCGTCGCGTCCGCCTTGCCGGTCAGAACTTCCAGCGCGGCTTCAGATTCAACCTCAAAGGATTTGTATTTGGCTTTGGGGATCAATCGTTTGATGGCCTGTTCGCCGGTGGTGCCGAGTTTGGATGTCACGGTGTATTTCGGATTATTGAGATCTTTATAAGATTTAACTGTGCCGGCGTGCTTTTTGTTCAGCAGAATCGTCTGGCCGACGATGATATAGGGATCGGCAAAATTGATTTTCAGGTTTCGTTCCTGGGTGATGGTCATACCGCTTATGATGATATCGAATTTTTTGGTCATCAGAGCCGGAATGATGCCGTCCCAGGCAGTGTTGACCGGTACGAATTTTACGCCCATGGCTTTGGCCATTTCTTTGGCCATGTCAATATCGAATCCGATGAATTGCCCTTTTTTATTTGCCATTTCAAACGGAAGGTAGCCGGCTTCGAAACCGACTCGCAGCTCGCCTCTTTTCAGGATGTCATTGATGGTGGACTTTTTCGCCAAGTCGATGTCGTCTCCGAATGCAGTGGTCGTAAACATGACAGCAACCAGTGTAACCAGGGTCAATACAAGAATCCTCTTCATCCTAAACCTCCTTTGTCATGATTAAATTGGCCGACACGCCGATCGAACAAGGCAACTCGAGCCAAAGTGAATACCTGAATTTTGCTATTATATCATCTGTCCGCTATTGTAAAGTTTTCTTTGTGGGGCTAATGGTTGACAGATTTAGCCCCGGGAAGGTATTTTCTAGACGGTGGAACCGGGTTGGCTACGCTCACATTTGTAAAGATGGCAGGTCGGCCTAATGACTGCATCGAGACGCTTCAGCGCAAGATTTGGTTTTACACCATGGCAGCATGTTGAAAAATGCGACAATTCATGGGATATATATCCGCATGGACGATTTTAATCACACTGCCGGTGTTCCCGGATCAGCGCTGAAGCGTCACTGCCGGCCGAACATGTCATGGTGGTTCGGCCGCTAAACACCTTTTATAAACGACTTGATTTCAACCCGTTGTAATATTTCCCGGATCTATGGAGAAGTGTCAGGAGGAACCCATGTCAGAAAAACAGGCCCTCGGTTTGGAAGAGCTGCTCAACCATGCTGAAGTACAACGTGTAACCGCCAGCGTCAATCTGGAGTTGCTTGATCGAAGGAAATACAAACCGTTCCTTGCAGAGGTGTTTTCCGGTCAATGCACCACCCTTGTCAATGACGACCGCTTCGGGTTCGAACTGGACAAGGAAGCCGTTAAGCAATTGCCGGATATCATCAACAAAGGTGTGCTAACCGTGGTTGCTGAAAATGAGCCGGATGACGCCCTCGCCAAAGCCTATCGGAAACCGAGACATATCGGCATCGTGTTTTCCGGTGGTCCTGCGCCGGGGGGGCATAACGTGATTTCGGGATTATGGGACGCGGCCAAAAGGGCCAATCCGGAAACTAAAATATATGGTTTCATCCTCGGTCCGGACGGTGTGATCGAAAATGAGACCGTCGAATTGACCGCCGACATGGTCGACGCCTATCGCAATCTGGGCGGTTTTACCATGATAAAAACCGGCCGGACCAAGATTGACACACCCCGGAAAATGGCCCTTTCCAGAGAAACCTGCAAAAAGCTGGGCCTTGATGCGCTGGTCATCGTTGGCGGCGATGATTCCAACACCAATGCGGCCTTTTTAGCCCAGGAACTTCTACCGGACGGGGTGCAGGTGATCGGGGTTCCCAAGACCATCGATGGTGATATCCAGGTCAGCGATACCCAGGGTCACGTGCTGTGTGCCATCTCTTTCGGATTCCACACGGCTGCCAGGGCATTTGCCAGCGCCATCAGCAGTCTGTATACCGACGCCAGCTCGGATGTAAAATACTGGCATATCTGCAAGGTCATGGGACGGGTGGCCAGCCACCTGGCCCTCGAGGTTGCCTTGCAGACCCATGCGAACATGACCCTGATCGGGGAAGATCTGGCCGATTACCTGGATGAGCGTCGCCTGAAGGCGGCCCAACAGCATAACACGGTCGATTATAATGCTTACGGCATGACCCTGCGCCATCTTTCGCGCGTGATCTGCGACGGCATTGTCAGCCGGGCGGCTGTCGGGAAAAACTACGGTGTGGTCGTGATACCGGAAGGTGTCCTCGAATTTATCAATGAAATACAGGTGTTTATCATAAAGCTCAACACGATCATTGCCGATTACAACGCCACCCATGATGTTGATTTCCACAAAGCGTTTCCCGTGCATGACGATAAGCTGGAGTATTTGCGGCGATTGGCGCAACGCTCCATGATGGACAAGTCGTTTACCGTCTGGAACACCCGTGACAACGACCTGTTCAACGATATCCCCGAGTTCTTTCGCGAAGGATTGCTGTCCGAGCGCGATGCCCACGGCAACTTTCAGTTTTCACTGGTCGAAACCGACAAAGTGCTGTTGGGTCTTGTGAAAAATTATCTGAACATTCTCAAAGACCAGGGTATTTATCGCCTGGGTATCAGCCGAAAACATTACACCAAGACCCTGGCCCGGGAGGGGCTCGATCCGGACACCTTCGGTGAGGCGGTCTTTGAAAACTACCAGCAAGGCGATTTCCTGTTGCGCAGATCATCGATCATATCAATCAAAACGCTCGAAAATGCATTGCGCGCTGGTGGCCTGCTTGACTCGGATCAGCGTGTTCCGCCCGCCATTATTAAAATATACAACGAATCGGTTCCGGATTTTAAAACCCAGACCCACTTTTACGGATATGACGGCCGCGGCAATGACCCGACGCGATTCGACTGCAACTACACCTATAATCTTGGATGGACGGTTTTCAGCCTCATCGCCAACGGTGCCACCGGTATGATGGCCGCCATCCGCAACCTGGAGCACGACTTTTCGAGCTGGGTGCCGATTGGCATTCCCATCGCCCCGCTCATGCACCTGGAAGAACGCAAAGGCAGGCTGGAACTTGTCATTGAAAAGAGTATCGTCGATGTGGAGTCAAATGCCTTCAGGGTGGTCAAATCGCTGCGGGAAGACTGGCTGGGAGCAAGGCCGGGAGAGGATAACAGCCGCAGGCCCGGTCCGATCCGATTCATGGGCAAGAGCGAAGAAGACCGGCCGATCACGCTCAAGCTTAATTCGCTGGGCAAAAAACCGATATAGCGCGTCTTTATAATTTTGCTTAGGAAAGGCGAGAAATGGAGAGGGGCTTCGGTTATCTAATCCTATTGGAAGTGCCAGCTAAAGTTGAGGAGTCGCTGCAAGGAGGAAGTTTTAAGTTTTAGGTTTTAAGTGTTAAGTGAAAGATTCCGGACCGACACCTTGCATTAGCAATAGCACCGGCTTGCAAACGGGCTCAACGGACCACTGACAACGAACAACTGACCACGGACGGCGCCGCAGGCGTGTCATCCAGAATCTAAAACGATCCCGCCTCTGCGTTATTGAACCTCCAACGGGATGCCAAACAAAACGATCCATTCCCAAAGGTCGCATTATGAAAAAATGCTTGACAGACCAGGTTGGTTAGTTATTTATACTTACCAACTTGGTGAGATCGATTGCCCCTCTCTCATTCATCCACACAACTGATTTTACAATCAGGGTTGCGGCCAATGGCGTTTGGCAAAGACAGCAGTTACGCTTTGATTCTTGATATGGTCAGGAAGAAAAGTCCGATCAGTCGAGTCCGATTGGCCGGGGAACTTTGTCTGAGTAAAGTGACCGTATCGGCTATCATCAACGATCTGATTGATGAGGGCTTAATCATTGAAATTGGTGAAGGGGCCGGCGGTGAAAAGGGTGGTCGTAAACCCATCCTATTGGGACTTAACGCCGCATTTAAATATGCGGTTGGCGTGGATATCGGTACTACAAACACAGTGGCCGCGATTGGTAATTTGAGAGGCGAGGTCCTGGCAAAAACCCAACAGCCCACCCGAAGAAATCGGTCTTACCAAAGCGTATTCAAACAAGTCTGCCAATTAACAAATAGCCTAATCAAAGCGAATGACATTGAAAGAGATAGACTCCTGGGTATCGGTATATCCGTGCCTGGGTTGGTAGATTCTGATGAAGGTGTCATTTGCATTTCGCCGGATTTGAACTGGGAAAATCTAGAAATCAACCGAACCCTCAGGGAGATGATCGGATTGCCGGTGGTCTCGGATAATTGTACCAGAGCGATGCTGCTGGGTGCCAAATGGCATGGCAGGGCGAAGGATGCCGGCAATGTATTTTATGTAAATATCGGATACGGTGTCGGTTCCGCTCTGATGGTAAACAACCGGATCTATTCAAACCATAGTGAATTTGGGCACATCCATGTTTCGGACAAACAGGTTCGCTGCAATTGCGGGAAATTTGGATGCCTTGAGGCGGTTGCCTCCGGGAATGCGATTGAACTTGCTGCAAACAGTTCAATTAACGTTAAAGAAAAAAATAAAGGCTGGGTTACGGTCAAAAACCTGGCGGACCTGGCCAGAAACGGAGATTCACAGGCCAAAGACATCTTCGCTGAGGCGGGTCAGTTTCTGGGAAGAGCCATTGCAATAGCGGCGAATATGTTTAATCCGGATAAAATAATTTTAGGTGGCGGTGTGACTTTGGCAGGTGATCTTCTCCAGGACGCTGTCCAGAGCGAGTATGAGCGGCACGCTATGAATCTAATTAAATCCAGCACGGTGATTGAGGTATCGCCCCTAGGCATGGATGCCGGTGCTTATGGTGCCATCGCCTTGGCGCTGAACAGATATTTATATAAAGCCGATTTGGGCAAAGAATTCTAGCGCGTAACACAATGTATTCGCGCGCCTATCGTTGACCGAAAGAAAATTATGTGCAGGCTCATAACAATTGTTATGCCCTTTTTTGTCGATCCTTTGGAAAGGAGGTGAATCCGTCAGAAACCAATCAGCATTTACCGGGGTGTCGGGTCGTTTTATTGGAAGGAGGTGCGGAGCTCATTCGTTTTACCAAATATTTGGTGAATACCGGTCCAACCCGAATGAGCTCTCCGAAGTGCCTCCGAAATCTATTTCCTTTTGGTATGAGGAGGACGCACTATGAGAGGAAGAGCTAAATCAATTACATTGGTTGTATCTTTGGTTTTTATTTTTGTGGCCATGTTCTCTGCCGGCAGCGTATCGGCCGAACAACAAACCTATGCAATGGTCGTATTCCTGAAAGGATCGGAATTTTTTAACTGGGCTTACGGCGGGATGCAGGATGCGGCTAAACTTCTGGGGGCTGACATCAAGACCGAACTTCGCGGCCCGGCAACATGGGATGCATCACAGGAGGCTCGCGCAATCGAACAGCTGATTGCCAAAGGTGTCGATGGCATCATCGTGACCGCCGGCGATGCGACCACCTTGAATCCGGCCATTAATAAAGCTGTGGCCAGAGGCATACCGGTTATCACATTTGATTCCGACGCTCCTGAGAGCAATCGGCTCTGCTTTGCCGGTACAAACAACTATGAGGCCGGTAAGGTGGCCGGCAAGGCCATGGTAGAATGGCTGAATGGTAAAGGGGAGGTCGGCATCTCCACCTTCCCCGGTCCGAATCACCTGGTTGAAAGGATCAGAGGTTTTAAAGACGGTCTGGCAGGTTCCAACGTATAAGTTGTGGCGACCTGCAATGATGAAGGCAAGGTGGCCGCTGCTGAAAGCGCCATTACGGCCATGCTGCAGGCGCATCCGGAGATCGATGCCGTTTTCGCCGCTCACGGAAATCCCGGGCCCGGCGCTGTCGCTGCAGTCAAAAACGTGGGGAAAGAAGGTAAGATCCAGATAATGGGTTTTGATTTCGGGATGCCTGTTGTTGAGGGTATCGATAAAGGGCAGATTCGGGGGACGGTCGGTCAGAATCCCTATTTGATGGGTTATGTCAGCATGATGATGGCATGGGGCGCAAACCAGAAGACGCGGGTTGATGGCCCGCACGCGCCGCCCAGCATCAACACGGGCGTGCGCATTCTGACCAAAAAGGACATCGGTGTTTATAAAAGCCCACCGGCGTTCGTATCAGGTAAATAAGGCCTGTTGCAGGAAACGCTTAAAGGGATAAGTCGGCCGGATCCCATAGACCTGGCCGACTTTGCGCTCATATTCAGAGACGGCCAGCAGATTGAACGAAATGATACGTAAGTTGTCTGAACGCACCAATTTAGGACTGCTCGTGGTGACGGTCTTGTTGTTCGGCGTGATGAGCATCGTCTACTCGCACTTTTTTACGCTATACAACCTGGAAGTTATCGCCATGGGTTTTGTCCAGGAAGCTATAATCGCGTTGGGCATGACGATCGTTATCATATCTGGCGGCATTGATCTTTCCGTCGGATCCGTCCTCGTGTTTTCTGCGATCCTCGTGGGGCTGTTTCTAAAAGCGAAACTGGGCATTGCCGTTTCGATCATGCTGACACTGGGCATTTCTGGCTTAATTGGATTTGCCAATGCGGTCATGATCAACAGGCTGCGCGCCCACCCGTTTATCGTCACGCTGGGAACAATGACGACGGTCAGAGGATTTGCGCTAGTCCTTACCGGTGGTCATCCGGTTACCGGGTTTCCGGAGGCCTTCTCCTACTTTGGTCAAGGCTACCTTTTCAACTTCCCGTTCCCGGTGGTTTTATTTATGCTTCTTGCTATTGTCTGCCATCTGTTGCTCCGAAAAAGCAAATATTTTTCGCAGGTGTATTTCATCGGCAGCAACCCGGATTCCGCCCGTTTATGCGGCATGAATGTCGAACGTTTTAGATGGGTTATCTATATCATCAGTGCAACTCTGGCAGGAATGGCCGGTATCATTACAGCCTCACAATATATCAGCGCGAATGCGAGCTTCGGTCTGGATGCGGAATTGCGCGTGATTACCGCAGTCATTATCGGCGGTGCCAGCCTGAGCGGGGGTGTCGGTACGATCGGTCGCACGGTCCTGGGTGTCATTTTTCTTGCCATTGTGGCCAATGCCCTGGTTCAGGCGGGTATACCGACTTATTGGGAGAAGGTCGCCTATGGAGCCATGTTGGTTTCGTCTGTAATGTTGGAACAATATTTCAGGTACAGACGAACTGGCGTCGCCGCAGACTGGAGAGATTTTATGCTCGGAGGCGGCGGATAAAATAATGCTTCCTGCATATCAGCCAACTCTATCAGCTGAACGGGGCGGTGAAATGAGGTTTTTAATTTAACGTAGATTGTAATGATGACCGATACTGCCAAATCATCTCAATTCATCTCCGCGGCACTGCGCTTAAGGGAAGTTCAACTCCTGCTGTTGGCGCTTAGCGTCAGCTTGATCATATCCATCTTAACGCCAAATTTTCTGACAGACAGCAATCTCAAATCGGTTGCCATGGGCATGACCTATGATTTGATTGTCGCTCTGGGCATGACCTACGTATTGATAATGGGGGGTCTCGATCTTTCTGTCGGCTCCAATCTCGCTCTTTCCGGAATCATCACAACCTTGTTACTGCAAAAGGCTATCGTCGGGGTGCCTTTGGCCATATGTATTGGATTGGGTGTGAGCTTTATAATCGGTGCCGTTAACGGGGCTGTCATTGCGCGATACCGCATCAATCCTTTTATTGTTACCCTGGGTATGATGTCTCTGGCCAGAGGCGCGGCGATGGTCCTGACATCAGGGTATTTTGTCACCAGTCTTCCAGAAAGCTTTCTGATCATCGGGCGTGGCGAGATTTTTGGGATACCTTTTCCGGTTATTACATCACTGTTAATCGTTGTCACCTTCGATTTTCTTTTAAAAAACTGGGTTCATCTGAACCGGGCGTTTCATGTGGGTGCAAATCCCGACAATGCTCAACTGTTGGGAATCAATGTCAAACGAACGGTTTTTTTCGGCTTTGCCCTGTGTGGTCTGTTTTCGGGAATTTCCGCGATGTTCATGTGTTCTATATTGGCGATGGGATACGCTCAATTCGGATTGGAAATTGAACTCAGGGCACTTGGCGCTGCAGTAATCGGCGGTGCAACGTTTTCCGGCGGTCGCGGCAGCATCTGGGGGACATTCTTGGGGGTTCTGCTTTTAGCGCTTATAAACAATGGATTTGTATTGATGGATGCTTCCATCTACTGGCAAAAGGTTGTGAACGGAACGATTTTGATTGTTGCCATCGCAACGGCCGTTCATCACACGAGAAGTAGGTGACGATGGTGTGAAAGGAGGTAATCTAAAATGTCGCAGGCAGTCATGAAAGCGTTTGATTATCATATGCCCACAAAAATCTTATTCGGGGCAGGACGTGTCAAAGAGGTCGGTCAGACGGTAAAATCCTACGGAAGCAAGTGCCTCGTGGTGACCGGATCGGTATCGATTTCCGCAACGGATATATACGCAAAAGTGGCGGCTTCACTTAAGTCGGAAGGAATGGATTTTTTTCACTTTGATGGTGTGACGCCAAATCCAACCACCGATGATGTGGATGCCGGGGTAGCGTTGGCCAAAGAAAACGGTGTCGATGTCGTATTGGGCGTCGGTGGCGGCTCGAGTATGGACACAGCCAAGGCCATTGCTGTCGGCGCCACCCATCCGGGCACAGCCTGGGATTACCGCATTTTTACCGAAAGAGCGATTACTTCAGCCACCCTTCCGGTTGTGGTCGTTTCAACAACCTCAGGCACGGGCTCTCAGACAACGCCTGTTTCGGTTGTGACCCATACGGCGGAAAAATGCAAGTATGCCCTGGTTGATGCCGTATTATTTCCGCGCACCGGCATAGTGGATCCGGAGCTGATGGAAACACTGCCGCCGCATGCAACCGCCTCGACCGGGTTTGACGCTTTCACCCATGCATTTGAGAGTTATGTTCACAAAAACAGTACGCCGTTTACAGATTTGTGCGCCCTGGAAGTTCTGCGGTTAATCGTACAATACCTTCCATGGGCCATCCGGGATGGACATGACAAAGAAGCCAGAGCCAATTTGGCCTGGGCCGATACCCTGGCCGGTGCGTGCATAGCCAATGCGGGCGTTGTGTTGCCCCACAGTATAGGTATGGCCATCGGTGGACATGCTCCCCACGTTCGGCACGGTGAAGCGTTGTCAGTCGTCTACCCCGAGTTTTTCAAATACACCTATGCTTCGAGTATAAGCAAATTTGCCGCGGTTGGACGTCTGCTCGATTCCAGTCTGGCCGATGAATCTGATGAGCATGCAGCTTCGAAATCCTGTGAGGCCATGGAGCGTTTCCTGAAAGACATCGGCATGTATTTTACGCTCAAGTCATTGAACGTCCCGGAAGGTGAGCTGCCGGCAATAGCTGACGATTCGGTAAAACTTCCGGATTATTCAGTCAATCCACGTGTGCCGGACCGCGATACGATACTCGACCTGCTTAAACTGGCTTATGATCGCAGATGATAGCGGTACACAATCGATTGCCCACACCGACGCCATAACCAAGTCGGTAAGGTATTTAAAAGCCGGTTGAATCCAAAAAAGGAATCAGCAACATGGAATCATCTGAAGATACGGTAAAAAAACGGAAGCCAATCCTGTCGATTCGAGGCGGCTCGAAGCGGTTTGGAGGTATCCAAGCGCTTGATAGCATTAATCTCGATATTTACGGCAGTGAAATTTTAGCGCTGCTGGGAGACAACGGCGCCGGAAAGTCGACCCTGATCAAAGCGATTTCAGGGGCGCATTCCCTTGATGAAGGGGAGATTCACTTTGAGGGGAATAGAGTCAACATCATGAAACCGGAGGATGCCCATTTTCTGGGTATTAAGACGGTCTACCAGGATCTGGCCTTATTCGGGATTCTCGATGTTACCGCCAATCTTTTCGCCGGCTCCGAATATACGTATTGGGGTTTCCTTCAAAAGAAGAAAATGGATAAAGAGGCTCAGACGGTGCTCTCACATTTGAAAACCACTATTAAATCTTTAAAACAGGAGGTCCGCTCTCTTTCCGGCGGCCAGCAGCATTCAGTGGCCATCGGAAGAGGCGTATTCATCGGGCATGAACCGAAGTTGATCATCATGGATGAGCCGACGGCCGGTCTTGGGGTCAAACAAAGCCGCGAAGTACTTCGCCTGCTTAAAGAATTGGGTCAGAGATTTGCAGTTATCTTCATTACCCACAATTTAGAATACGCCTTTGAAGTGGCCCAACGGGCCGTGGTTCTATGCAGTGGGCGGATTGTGGGCCAGCTTGACATGGCTGAAGCCACTCACAGTAAGATCGTCAGCTTAATGATGGGTGTTGAAAATGCTGCCTAACAAATATTCTCCAAAACAAAAGCACAAGCCCCTAAATCATGAAGGCCGCTCACAACAACCGGTGGTTGGTCTTCTTGTTTGACAATTTGGGCGAAAGTCGATGTATCGGTGTTTATCCGTGTCCTGAATAGAAAAAGGCGTGCCGAAGGCACACCTTGAATCCAAAATCTAATATCCAAGATCCAATATCATCCCTTGTAGAAACTGGCATCCGGCATCAATCCGTTTTTTCAACGGACAACGGACCTCAGACAACCAACGGTGCTCCCAGGCACCTTCCGTTAATCCATCGCATTCAAAACTTCGTACCCTCCTTGTTCCAGGGCATGCTGGATCACAATCGTTTTGCAGGCAGCCAGCCTGAAATAGTAGGTTCTTTGGCTGGTTTGCTGGGACGCCATGCCAACGTTGATGATGTCTCCGCCGCTGTCGTTGATGATCTGCAGCGCTTCTTTGAAAGCGCCCGGCTCATCCTGGATCACCACATCGATGCGGGAGCTGGCGGTCAATATGCCCATCATATCGATAAATGCCCGCAGAATATCACTCTCAGTGAGGATCCCAACCAACCGGTTGTTCTGAATGACCGGCATGCCGCTTATTTTGTGTTTATAGATTAACTGGGCCGCGATCTCGATATCGTCATCCGGGCCCACGGTTATCGGATCAAGGATCAGAAGGTCGGTCAGGTTCATATCACTTAACATGGAAGGTATCAGACCCCGCTTCAAATCGGCCAGTGTGACAAATCCGCGCAGAATGTTATCCGTACCGACAACCGGCAGGTGACGTATGGAATTGGTCTTCATCAATTCTATGGCGTCTGTTATGGATGCACTTATCGGTATCGTGATCGGGTCGGTTACCATCAGATCCCGGATTTTCATTTTGATCCCCCTGATCGTTAAGTGTCTTAGCTTTGACATAGCACATTTTTTAGCCCGTTGCGAGAGGGCCGGAATCATTTTTTAAGGAGAGATGGTCTTATACCAATTGTCAAAATAACGTTCCGATATCCAATGCTTAACTAAATTGTGAATTTTGGGCTTTAAAGACCAGATACTGGATACTAGAAACTGGAAACTGGATCGATGGTTCGCTGCGCTC
>Ga0126335_1000066_pt1 | contig 45890 bp, 38 predicted proteins | sample OlaspJWI45metaG_FD_108409 | JGI IMG/M metagenome (GOLD analysis project Ga0126335, IMG submission 108409) | Marine gutless worms symbiont microbial communities from Oahu, Hawaii - Olavius sp. 1 OAHU.JWI-45 metaG | ecosystem: Host-associated > Annelida > Digestive system > Unclassified | place... | reverse complement strand
TTGATGTTCGAAAACCATCCGAACTGCTCGTTCTTTAACCTCTGGGGAATATCTGTTTGACTTTGACATGACTCCATCCTCTCAAACTGTGGAGTCTCCGTCAAACCCGGGGCGGTTCAGTGGCGAAAACCCAGCCGGGATCAACCTTGACCGTCACCCAGGTCGCCGAAGAGAAACTGGACCAGTGCACCAGCAGCCAGGGTTGCTGTTTCGGCCCGCAATATACGGGGCCCCAGGCTGACGGTTTGGAATCCGGACCTACAGGCCTGCTCAATTTCGTTCTCCGCGAATCCACCTTCGGGTCCCAGAATGATAAATACCTCCCCTTTCGGCATTGCGCCTGGTATGGCGTCCCGCAAGGGGGCCGCCGCAGCCTCCCAGCAAATCAGTTTTACCGCGGCGGACGCTGCCAGCTCCAGCATTGTGTTGAAATCGACTGCGGGCTCTATCGTAGGCGGCTGCGATCGGCGACATTGTTTGAGGGCTTCAGTGGCAATCTTGCGCCACCGGCTGGTACGCTTGGCCAGCCGGGCGGCATCGGGACGCGCCACCGAGCGAACACCGCAGAAAGGTACCCAGCGACTGATACCCAATTCGGTCAGCTGGCGAATAAGCGTGTCCATTTTCTTGTCTTTTAAAAATCCCTGAGCCACTGTAATCCGCGCCGGTGATTCAGCCAGTCCCGGTTGGCTGTTGAGCACCGCAAGCTGTACCTCTCCCCTTGAAATGGCACGGATGGTAGCGGCATATTCCCAACCGGTACCGTCGAACAGCACAACCTGATCGCCTGCCTTGAGCCGCAGTACGTTTATCATGTGCTGGGCATCCGGACCGGATATGACATAGGCGCTGTCTTCGATCGTCCCGGCGTTTATTTTAAATCTGCGCATGGCTGTTTGGCCTCTCTGGGCAGCCTGAGGGTTTGCCTGAGCCGTACTCTACAGCTCGGGTCCCAATCTGTAAAGAGACTGTTTGCCGTTATCCTTTTACGGCAGCGGTCAGACGTTTAGAAGAAATAGTGCCTATAAAACCGCTCCAGATGGTAAACCGGCTTGACATAAGCAAAGCAAGTTGCTAATATTTCTCAAATTATGGCACTTTGGAAAAGTTGCCATTACAGACACCGACAAGTTTGGGGGATGCATGACTGACAAAGATGAAATCATCGAACTGACGAAAGTTGTGCCACAGGACCCAACGGGTGAAGAAGAGATAGTCGATCTTACCCAGAAGGTTTCCGACCAGGGCGGCGGTGAAGGCGTCATCGACCTGACGAACCAGGTAGCGGGACCGGGGACGGATGATGGTGTCGTCGACCTGACCCAGAAAGTAGCGGCACCGGAAACCGACGACGGTGTCGTCGACCTGACCCAGAAAGTAGCGACACCGGAAACCGACGACGGCGTCGTGGACCTGACCCAGAAGATAACCGCACCGGCCGATGAGGGCGTTATTGATCTGACCGCCAAAGTAAGTGCCCCCGCCGATGAAGGCGTGGTCGATTTGACCGCTAAAGTTGACGCACCGGAGGCCGAGGAAATCGTAGACCTGACGGATACGGTGGAAACACCTCAAGCCGGGGAAGAGATCGTCGAGCTAACCGAGGAGGTAGCCGCGCCTGAAACCGTGGCCGAAGATGTTGTCGAACTTACCGAAGAGGTAGCCGAGCCTGAAATCGTGGCCGAAGATATTGTCGAACTCGACGCAGAAGTAGCCGAGCCTGAAATCGTGGCCGAAGATATTATCGAACTCGACGCAGAAGTAGCCGAGCCTGAAATCGTGGCCGAAGATATTGTCGAACTCGACGAAGAGGCGGTGACGCCCGAAATCGTGGAGCTGGATGTCCCGGTTGAGGTTGAGCCGGACGAAGCCGAGATCATCGACCTGACCGCGGCAACTGAAACCGCAAATGCGGTACCCGAGGTCATCAATCTAAATGATCGCCTTGAAGAGGCTGCCACCGATAAAGAGGCCGAAGCCGCTGCGAGCCCTGTGCCGGAGGCCCCGGAAGAAGAAGTGATCGACCTGGCCGACGCGCTTGCGACGGGCACGCCGCAGGCAGACCAACCACCGGAAACTGCGGTGGAAACGATAGACGCAGCCGCAGAAGAGGCCCCGCTAGAAGCAACTGCCGAAATTGTGACTGATGCTGAAGAGGCACCTTCGGCAAGCCCAACACCGGAAGAAGAGGGAGAAATCATACCCATGGACGACAACGCCGCTGCACCGGACGAAGGAGACGAAGCCCTGGCCGAAATCGTTGACCTGGATGAAGAAGTCCTCGATGAAGAGATCGAAGAGGAATATGAAGATGAAGATGATTTCGATCTTGGCATGGAGATTGAGGCAGCCGATGAAGAGGGAGAGGAAGAGGAAGAAGATCTGGATGCCGAGGAATTGCGACCCGCACCTGTGGACACCGTCGCAGAAGAAACGCCCGCGGTCGCGGCAGCAGCAGACGCCGGCGCCATAGACCCCGGCCAGCTGGAAGCCGCTCTCGAAAAAGCGGTTGAGAAAGCATTTGCCGGCAAGATTGAACAAATCCTGGTGTCCGTTGTTGAAAAAGCGGTTAAAAATGAGATCTCCCGGTTGCGGGAAATGCTTATAGACGAAGATTAGAAGCGATCACAGAGAACACAAAAGATCTCGATAAACTGGCAGACGTTTAGGTATTGAGCGGGGATTAAGTGAATAATCCCCGCTTTCTTTTCATACCGATTGACAAACTGTTCAAAATGGTTTTTTTTGATGGCTTCGAGAACGATTTCTGATTTCAATTTGCAGGAGCGAGGAGCGAAAAAAGATGTGCGCTGATATGCTGGATAAGGGGTATGAGCCCGGAAATGTTGAGAAAAAATGGTACGCTGTCTGGGAACAGGAGCAACGGTTCGCGGCCGCGGATACCAGCACCCTACCAAGCTACTCGATCGTCATACCACCGCCCAATGTAACCGGTGTTCTCCACATGGGACACGCCCTGAACAACACCATGCAGGATGTGCTCTGCCGGTACCGCCGGCAGAAAGGCGATAATGTCCTGTGGATGCCGGGCACCGACCATGCGGGTATTGCCACCCAAAATGTCGTCGAACGGCAACTGGCCAAAGAGGGCCTGACCCGGCATGAGGTCGGCCGGGAGAAATTCATCGAAAAAGTGTGGGAATGGAAGCACCAATCGGGCAACGCCATCATCAATCAACTCAAGCGTCTCGGCGCCTCCTGCGACTGGGAACGCGAACGCTTTACCATGGACGAAGGCCTGTCTGCGGCCGTGCGTAGGGTTTTTGTACAGCTCTACGAGGAGGGCCTGATCTACCAGGGGGACTATATCATCAACTGGTGCCATCGGTGCCACACGGCCCTGGCAGATCTGGAAGTGGAGCACGAGGAGCGCGATGGCCACCTTTACCACATCCACTACCCCTACGCGGAGGGTGACGGCTATATCGTGGTGGCGACCACCCGGCCGGAGACCATGCTGGGGGACACGGCCGTAGCAGTTCATCCAGAGGATGAGCGCTATGCCGACCTTCCGGCCGGGCATGTCACCCTGCCGCTGTTGAACAAGAAAATCCCCATTATACGAGATAGTTACGTCGATATGAGCTTTGGAACCGGCGGACTGAAAATTACCCCGGCCCATGACCCCAACGACTTTGAACTGGGCCGCAAACACGATCTGCCGGCCGTCAAAGTCATCGACGACAACGGCTTCATGACGGCGGAAGCCGGTCAGTTTGAAGGCCTGGATCGGGTTGCCTGCCGGGCAGCGGTGGTCAAAGCCCTCGAAGCCGCGGGTTTACTTGAAAAGATAGAGCCCTATCAACACAGCGTGGGTCACTGCTACCGCTGTAAGGAAATCGTTGAACCGAACTTGTCACGGCAGTGGTTCGTAAGAGCCAAACCCCTGGCTGACAAGGCCATCGCGGCCGTGAAGACCGGACAGACCCGCATCATACCCCGGACCTGGGAAAAAACCTACTACGACTGGCTCGAGAATATCCGGGACTGGTGCATTTCCCGCCAGATCTGGTGGGGCCACCAGATCCCGGCCTGGACCTGCGCGGCCTGCGGTCAGATGGTGGTCGCCGTGGAGACGCCTGAAAGTTGCCCCGGCTGTCAGAACACCGAGCTGGTGCAAGATACCGATGTGCTCGACACCTGGTTCTCGTCCGCCTTGTGGCCCTTTTCAACCATGGGCTGGCCGGAGGAGACCGATCTGCTGAAAACCTTCTATCCCACGTCGGTACTGGTGACCGGATTTGATATCCTCTTTTTCTGGGTGGCCCGCATGATGATGATGGGCATCCATTTCATGGGCGACATCCCGTTCAAAGATGTGTATGTCCATGCCCTGGTGCGCGATGAGCAGGGCAAGAAGATGAGCAAGTCCAAAGGCAACGTCATCGATCCGCTGACCGTCATTGAGTCCTATGGGACCGACGCGTTTCGGTTCACCCTGGCGGCGTTCGCGGTTCAGGGCCGGGATGTGAAAATGTCCGAAAAAAGGGTTGAGGGGTACCGGCATTTTGTCAATAAACTCTGGAATGCAGCCCGGTTCTCACTGATGCACATTCAATCGGCCGGTGGTGAAATTGACCGCGACAAACTATCGCTGGCCGATCGCTGGATCCTGTCGCGTCTGAGCCGCCTTAGCGGCAAAGTCGCCACGGCCCTGGATGCCTACAAGTTCAACGAGGCGGCCGGTGGACTCTACAACTTCATATGGCATGAGTTCTGCGACTGGTATCTGGAGGCATCCAAACCAGCCCTTTACGGCGATGACGAAGAGAAAAAGCAGACCACATTAAACGTGCTCTACCGGGTTCTGCAGGACACCATCGTGATTTTACATCCCCTGATGCCTTTTGTTACCGAAGAAATCTGGCATAAATTGCCCGGCACCCAAGGCTCAATCATGCAGGCTGCCTACCCGGCCGGCGACACCGCAGGCGTTGCCCGCGACAACCGGGCCGAAGTCGACATGGACCTGGTCATGGGCATTATTACCGGCATCCGCAATGTGCGGGGTGAGATGAACATTGCCCCGTCCCTGGAACTGGCTGTTCAAGTCCAATCTCCGGATGATGCCCAGCGGGAATCCCTGGCAACCTACACGGACCTGATCTGTAGTCTCGCCCGGGCAGCATCCCTGGACATATCCGCACCGGCGGATAAACCCAAATCCTCGGCGGCGGTTATTGTGGAGGGTGCCACGGTGCTGGTGGATCTTGAAGGCATTATCGATTTCGCCAAGGAGGCCGCCCGCCTGGACAAGGAGATTGCCAAGATTGACAAGGAGTTGCAGGGCGTTTCCAAAAAGCTGTCCAACGAGGGCTTCCTGGGCAAGGCCCCGGCCGATGTGATCGAAAAGGTACGCGGAAAACACCGGATGTTGACGGAAAAGCAGGAAAAACTTCAGGCGAGCAAAAAACGCTTGGAAGGCATGGTCTGATGCACTCTGTAAAACAATTTATCGAAACCGCCCTGGCGGAGGATATCGGCTCCGGCGATATTACCACCGACAGCCTGGTACCCCGGGGTAAGACCGGCACAGCCGAGATCATCGCCAAACAATCCCTGATCCTGGCCGGCCTGGATGTGGCCGTGCAGGTGTTTAAGACCCTGGACCCGGACCTGAACATCAAAGCCCGATGTACGGATGGGGACACGCTTGATACGGGTGCGGGCATATTGAGCCTCGCCGGCAATTTAAGATCGCTGCTCTACGGTGAACGCACGGCGTTGAATTTTCTGCAGCGCCTGTCCGGCATTGCCACCCATGTCCGCCCCTATGTCGAAGCCGTCCAGGCACACCCGGCAAGGCTGGTGGACACCCGCAAAACAACTCCCGGCTGGCGCGTGCTTGAAAAATATGCCGTGCGGCTAGGCGGCGCTGCCAACCATCGCATGGGTCTTTATGACGGGGTGCTGATAAAGGACAACCACATAGCCGCCTGCGGCAGCATCACGACGGCGGTCGCGCGTGTACGGGACCGCACCTCCCATCTCGTGAAAATCGAAGTTGAAGCGAGCACCCTGGAAGAAGTCGCCGAAGCCTTGCAGGCCGGCGCGGACGTCATTATGCTGGACAACATGGACCTGGATCAAATTCGCAAGGCCGTAGAAAGGATCAACCGGCAGGCCATTGTGGAGATTTCCGGAAATGTCAGTCTGGAAAAACTCCCGCTCCTGGCCGCCACCGGGGTGGACATCATTTCCGTGGGCGCCCTGACCCACCAGGCCCGGTCCGTCGATATCAGCATGCGAATATCCCCTACTGAAAATTTATAAGCTACCTAAAAATAACGGTTGACACCTTTCCAGGTGTTGCCGATCCATCTGGTTTTGAATATCACCCTTTGTGACGCGCCGACTATCGCGGAAGGGGCCGCCATAATCTGATTTGGGGGCGCTCTGACTGTTTGAGCGCCAGCGAGTTTCAGAGCGCCCGCCCGCTTCGAGAAGCACAGGGGAGCCCGCAGGGCCGTGTAACACGGGCGTTTTCTTCTTGTCGGGCATCATGTGCGGCGTAGCCTAAGGCGAAGACGTAAGCCGATAGGCAACGCCTGATTGGTTCGTTTTATTTCACATGAAAGAAAATGAACACAATGGTGCATTGAAATTGAAAGCCCAACCAGATAAGGTTGAAGCTACAATTGTTGATTTCTCTACTTTACCCAAAAGTGCCCCATCTACCATGCGGCAATGATTAAATTGTAACAACTTAACCCATGATACCCATTCGCGACACCGCGCCTTCCCAAAACTATCCAATCGTCACCATGACCCTGATCGCCATCAATGTCGCGGTATACCTTCTGGAAATGGCCCAGGGCCCCGAGCTAAATCGCTTCATCCATCTCTACGGTCTGGTTCCGGCCCGCTACACGGTTGACCGTATTGCGGACTACTATACCCTGCCCCAGCAAGCGTTCGCCTGGCTGACCTTTATGTTCCTGCACGGCGGTTTTTGGCATTTGCTGGGTAATATGTGGACTTTGTATATCTTCGGCGACAATGTCGAAGACCACCTGGGACATCTGCGCTACCTTATTTTCTACCTGCTATGCGGCCTGGTGTCGGGCATCAGCCACATGATCTTGAACCTGCAATCCCCCGTAGCCGTCATCGGGGCCAGTGGTGCCATTGCCGGGGTAATGGGCGCCTATTTTCTGCTCCATCCAAACGCCAAGATCCTGACCCTTATCCCCATTTTCTTTATCCCGTGGTTCATTGAAATCCCGGCTTTCTTTTTTCTGGGCTTCTGGTTCGTGCTGCAATTTATCAACGCCGCCGGTAGCCAGGCCGGAAGTCAGGCGGCCAGCGGCGGGGTGGCCTGGTGGGCGCACATCGGCGGTTTTGTGGGCGGCATGGTGTTCCTGAAAGCGTTTGCGCGGCTACCGTCCGCCGGCATGTCTGCCCGACTGCGACAGGCCACCGGGAAAAGACGCACCACGCGTCTGCAGGTGGTTAAACCCGAAGCACCCCCGGCGGAACTGAATCTGTACGGTACGATATCGATCACCCCGTACGAATCGTTTACCGGTACCCGCAAACTGGTCAGCATCCCTCTGGGCTTCAAGAAACGAATGATCCGGGTAACCGTCCCGCCCGGGATCAACCAAGACCAGAAGCTGCGCCTGAAAGGTCTGGGGAAAACAACGCCGGACGGCCAGACGGGTGATCTCTTTTTAAAGGTTAATATCGTAATGCGACCAGCCGGTTAGGATGGCCTTCGCAAGAATCTAGAACCCATCTCAAAAAAGTCTTCATGTCGGGCGTCTTGTGCGGCGTAGCCTCGGCGAAGACGTAAGCCTCTGGCGAAGCCTGATTGGCCCAAACTTCAGCCTGCGCTGAAGCTTCGGCAGATAAACTTATTTGGGCGCTCGGTTCAAGTCGTCGAAATACTCTAGTATTCCTCCGGGTTGCGACCCACCGTCGAGGAATAAATCAAGCGGGAAGTCCCGCAGCGCGGGGCATCTCGCGGCCGCCATGCACCACGTTAGGCATCAGCTTCGCGTCATTTTGAACCAAAATCCGTTTTTTAAAATTGGTTCTAACAGTTTGGGAGTTGGATATTAGATTTTTGTTTAGGGCAGGTTTGATTTTGTCTTAACACCTAACACTTAAAACTTAAAACGAATGCTTTCGGCTTTAGCCGAACGCATCAATATTGAATCGTCACGACATTGCGTCCTTTCGTCTTGGACCCATACATCGCTTGATCGGCCCGTTGTACAAAGGTGGCGACATCCTCCCCGCTGATATATTCGGTAACCCCGATGCTGATTGTCACGGGGACACTGGCATCCTCATCGGGGTTGTGCGGTTCGGATTCGATTTTACGCCGGATTCGTTCCGCCACGGTTCGGGCTTCCTCACCGTTGGTCTCCGGAAGTATGACCGTGAACTCCTCACCCCCGTAGCGATAGGCCGAATCCATGGCCCGCAGGCAATCTTGAATGTTCAGGCCGATCGACACCAGGACCTTGTCGCCTTCCAGGTGGCCATAGGTGTCATTGTATTTCTTGAAATGGTCGATATCGAGCAGCAGCAGTGCCAGGGGATGGTTGTACCGCCGGCAACGCCCCACTTCCACGTCCAGCTGGTTGTAGAAATGGCGCGAGTTGTAGAGCTTTGTCAAACCGTCGGTGATCGCCAGGTTCTGCAGCTTGCCGAGCATTTTGGCGCGCTCTTTGGTTAGTCGCCTTTCTTTCAAGACCCGCTTGAGGCGCAGGAGCAGCTCTTCGAACCGGACCGGCTTGAACACAAAATCACTGGCCCCTTTGTTGATAGCCTCTTCATAGGAGTAATCACCGCTGTACCCGGTCATGACGATCACATCGATGTCGTAGCCGGATTTGATGTAGTCAGTCAGCTCCAATCCGTCGCGGCCCGGGAGAATAATATCGGTGATGGTCACATGGACCTCTTCCTTGCTAAGCACTTCCATGGCCTCCTCGGCACTGCCGGCCGAAAACGCGGTGAAACCGGATCTTTCGATGAACTCCTGCATGGAATCCCGGATGGCATCATCATCGTCCACAATCAGGATGCGATTATCCAGATTTTGGTTGTTCGTTCCACTATCTTGGACTAAAGCTGTAGGCATCGTCATTTCAAGTCGTAGTTGCAGGAAAAGAGGTAATCTGTTAAAAGTTCGATTTTTATATAATATTTAGGCGAATATACCTATATTCACAAAATGTGTCAACCGCACAATGATTGACCACGCCGGATGAACGGCTAGCGTACCAGGTATGAAACAGATTCGAAATTTCAGCATTATCGCGCACATCGACCATGGTAAATCCACCCTTTCCGATCGTCTGATTCAGGCAACCGACGTCGTATCGGAGAGGGACTTCAAGGACCAGATCCTGGATACCATGGATATCGAACGTGAGCGGGGCATCACCATTAAAAGCCAGACGGTGTCCCTGCCCTACACGGCCCAGGATGGTCGCAACTACGAGCTCAATCTGATCGACACCCCCGGGCATGTGGACTTTACCTACGAGGTCAGCCGGGCCCTCGCCTCCTGCGAGGGCGCTTTTTTACTGATCGACGCCAGCCAGGGGGTGGAAGCCCAGACCCTGGCCAACCTCTACCTGGCCCTGGAACATGATCTGGAAATCATACCGGTAATCAATAAGATCGACCTGCCGGCAGCAGATGTGGACCGGGTGAAATCGCAGATCGAGGAGGACCTGGGGCTGGATGCAGAAGCCGCCATCCTGACCTCGGCCAAGGAGGGTATCGGGATTGTCGACGTACTGGAAGGCGCCGTGGCGCACCTGCCTCCGCCGGAAGGTGATGTGGACGGACCGCTCAAAGCCCTCATCTTTGACAGCCATTACGACCCGTTTCGGGGCACAATCGTCCATTTTCGGGTTTTCCACGGGGTTATCCGACCCGGGGATAAAATCATGTTCATGTCCAACCAGGCCGAGTACAAGGTTGAAGAGGTGGGCGTCTTTCAGATCACCCGCATTCCCCAAAAAAAGCTTTCCGCGGGTCAAGTAGGCTACCTGATAGCCGGCATCAAGACCGTCAGCGACACGCGCTGCGGAGACACCATCACCCATCGCAAAAACGGCTGTGAGGCGCCCATGCCAGGCTTCAAGGAAGCCAAACCGGTCGTTTTTTCATCCATCTATCCGGTGGCCTCCGACGGCTACGAAGACCTGGCCGTGGGGCTGGAAAAGCTCAAGCTCAATGACGCTTCCCTGATTTATGAAAAGGACACCTCCGCCGCCCTGGGATTTGGCTTTCGGTGCGGCTTTTTGGGGCTCTTACACCTTGAAGTCGTCCAGGAGCGGCTTGAACGGGAATATGGGCTGTCGCTGATTCTGACAGCTCCCTCCGTGCAATATCGCATCGGGCTCAATGACGATACGGAAGTGGTGATCGACAACCCGGCCCTGTACCCGGATCCGACCAGCATCGAGTACACGCTGGAGCCGTTTATCCGGGCGGCCATCATCGTACCGGACCGTTACATGGGAGCGGTCATGAAGCTTTGCCTGGACCGGCGCGGCATCAACAAGAACTACCAGTACCTGACCAACGACCGGCTGGAAATGATTTTTGAAATGCCTCTGCCGGAAGTGATTTACGATTTTTACGACAAGCTCAAATCCGTCACCCAGGGGTACGGCTCGTTTGACTACGACATCATTGATTTCCGTGAGACGGACCTGGTAAAATTGGACATTTTGATCAATGGAGAACGGGTGGACGCCCTCAGTCAGTTGGTCCACAAGGAACGGGCTGTTGAACGGGCGCGTCACGCCTGTGACAAACTAAAGGACGAAATCCCCCGCCAACAGTTCAAGATCCCGATCCAGGGGGCCATTGGGGGTACCATCATCGCCCGGAAAACCATATCCGCCTTCCGCAAAGACGTCACCGCCAAATGTTACGGCGGCGATATCTCCCGGAAACGAAAGCTCCTGGAGAAACAGAAAAAAGGCAAAAAACGCATGAAGATGGTCGGGCAAGTCATGATCCCTCAGGCGGCCTTTCTGTCCGTGCTGAAAACGGATACAGATAAGTAAAAAGGGTTCCAGGATTCAAGGGGCCAAGGGGCCGAGTGAAACCCAATTCACCTATCAACCTGCTGCCCTCCTTGAAAAGTAAAATGAAAGGTTTAATTTCTTGGCAGTTGTTTTTCACTTGAACCCTCGACCCCTTGAACCCTCGAACCCCATCTGGTGGTTAGAAAAACAACGTACCACCACCGACAACCAGTGAACCTAAAGGTGGTTTTAAAATGGGCCAAACCATTGCCGAAAAAATATTTGATGTTCACCGGGTGGACCGCCCGGCAGAGGGGATCGAGGTGATTGCCCTCGATGCAGTCTTCTGCCATGAAATAACCACCCCGATCGCCATAAACGACCTGGTAGCACGCGGTAAGGACCGTGTGTTCGACCCGACGAAAATCAAAGTCGTCATTGATCATGTGACCCCGGCCAAGGACTCCAAGACAGCCCTGCAGGGCAAGATTCTCAGGGAATGGGCCCGGCGCCAGGGCATTGGCGATTTTTTCGATATCGGCCGCAACGGTGTGTGCCATGCGATCTTTCCGGAAAAGGGATTTGTCCGTCCCGGCTACACGATTATCATGGGTGACTCCCACACCTGCACCCATGGCGCCTTCGGGGCGTTTGCCGCGGGTGTGGGCACCACGGATTTAGAGGTCGGCATTCTCAAAGGCGTCTGTGCCTTCAAAACTCCGCAGACCATGCGCATCGATATCACCGGTGAACTGCCCCCAGGCGTCTATGCCAAAGACGTCATCCTGGCTGTCATCGGCAGGATCGGGGTGAATGGCGCGACCAACCGGGTGATCGAGTTTAGCGGGCCGGTAGTAGACGCCATGTCCATGGAAGCTCGGATGACCCTGTGCAACATGGCCATCGAAGCCGGCGGCACCTGCGGTATCTGCCGGCCGGACCAAACCACAGTGGACTACCTGTGGCCGTTTATCAGCGCTAAATACCAGGACAAGCAGGCTGCGCTCGATGACTTTCAAAGGTTTGCCCCGGATGAGGATGCCGTCTATACTGAGGTCATCGATTTCAATGTAGACGATCTGGAACCGGTTGCCACCTTCGGATTCAAGCCCGATCAGGTCAAACCGGTATCCCAACTGGATGGCACCCCGGTTGACCAGGTATACATCGGCTCGTGCACCAACGGCCGCCTCGAGGATCTGCAGGTGGCCGCTGCCGTGCTCGCCGGCAAGCGCATCGCTGACCGGGTGCGGGGCATCGTCTCCCCGGCCACGCCGAAGATCTACCGGGAAGCCCTGGCCGAAGGGATTATCCAAACCTTCATGGAGGCCGGTTTCTGTGTGACCAATCCCACCTGTGGGGCCTGTCTGGGTATGAGCAACGGCGTCCTGGCGGCGGGCGAAGTGTGTGCCTCAACCACGAACCGCAATTTTAATGGCCGCATGGGCAAAGGGGGTATGGTCCACCTGATGAGCCCCGCCACGGCGGCAGCTACCGCTATAGAAGGTAAAATTACAAATTCGCCCATTTTTAAACAATAACCTCTCCAGTTGCCCTGGAGAAAAGGTTCTCCGTTCAATGGTTCCGGGTTTCAACCTTTAACCCTGAACCCTTGAACCTTTGAACCAACAGATTCCCAGAGGGAAGCAATGAAAAACTTCAGTGGCAATGCCCTGTTTCTGGACCGCGCGGATATCAACACCGACGAAATCATACCGGCCAAGTACCTTACGGAAAACAGCAAAGAAGCCCTGGCCCCGTTCCTGCTGGAAGACCTGAAGCTGGATGGGTTCACGCCGGGGGAGAGTACCCGGGAAACGGCCGTCATCGTAACCCGGGAAAATTTCGGCTGCGGATCGTCGCGTGAACACGCCCCCTGGGCGCTGGAAGTCAACAATATCAACCTGGTCATTGCCCCCAGTTTTGCACGCATTTTCCGGCAGAACATGTTCAACTGCGGTATGATGGCCATAGAACTGCCTACCGCAACGATCGATCAACTCTTTGCCCGGTTCGCCGGCCGGGAGACAAGCATCGAAACGGACTTTGCGCAGGCCACCCTTACCATTACAACCGGCGATGATACTGAAACGGTCCCGTTCTCAATCTCACCCTTTGACCGTTCTTTGGTAGAAGCCGGGGGTTGGGTAGACTACGCCGACAAAAATTACTAGGCACATTGGGAGTTGCTCGAACCTGCTGCTGATTTTTAAATCCTTGCCCCCGGGATGTAAACTCCATATACTCTAAGGATAATGCCGCACTCAGTGGCCGCGTATCGCACGCGCACACCATCGGCAAGCGGACTTCCGGCTGGAAAGGCAGCGGACACCATGGTCCTGAAAAAACTGTTTGGCAAAAGCTCAAAAAAAGCCTACGGCCCTGAAAAGCGCGATTTCGTGAGGCTGGTCTATCCGCCGGACAAACGCCCGATTTTAACGGTGGGCGACAACTCCTTCGAAGTTCTCAACATCTGCGAAACCGGGATCAAGTTCCTGAACCTACTGGAAAAGCCCTTCCCCAAGCAGGTCTTCGGCAAGATAACATTTCAAAACGGTGGTTCCATCAAGATCAACGGGAAGATACGCTGGGAAGGCGGCCGAGAACTCGGTATGTTTGTAACCCGGATTCCGGCTTTTGTCATCAAACAGGAGATTCGCACTTTCATCCGCCGGGAAGCCAATGCCGATACAGTGGTAACGAGCGGTGCCAGCATCGAAGCCGCCAAGCAGGAAATCGACCTGGACGAAGACGACGATTAAATTAGAACCCATCTCAAAAAAGTCTTTTGGCCCAAACTCTGTGTTGGGTGCTCATATCAAATCCTCGAAATACTGAAGTATTTACCACGATAGGCATTGGCTTCGCTGGCACCTCCGGTTTGATATTCGCAGCCGCCTTGCACCACGATAGGCATTAGCTTCGCGTCATTTTGAACCAAAATCCGTTTTTTGAGATAGGTTCTATATTCTCCGGCCTGCAATCAACAGTTGAAAACCATACGCTAACAGCCGCACTATAGTTAGATCAACCCCAGCGAAAACCCCTGGATTTCTGAAATGCGGCCCCGCCACAAGAGTCCGGCCCTGTTTTCAGACTGCGCCTTTCCCTCGGCACTGAATATCCGCACATTCATCATGTGGATATATGAGGGGCTCTCTGTTTTCTCGGAAGGCGAGATACAGGCGCACTGTTCTCCAATCTCGTGGAATGTGACCCTTACCTGTTCGGAGCCCGCGTTGGAGTCGAAGGAACTGGCAAAATAGTCCCCGAGAGCATCAAAATAGGTCCGCACACCGATCAATGTCCCCGAAATCAGTAGTCCGCTAACGGTGAGTGTGATGTCCTGTTGAAATTGATTTTGGTTGGCCAGGTTGACCATATATTGAAGGAACCAGTCTTTGACGGGGGCGTTGTCACCAGCAGCATATGATTTCATCTCATCGATTGCCATCATAGCCTCCTTTTATCGAATGCCAAATATGCGCTTATTCGGGGAAATTGCAGGCCGAGATAATGGGGGCGTTCCTTTTCAAGATATGCCTCAAAAAATACCAATCAGGGTGTGGCTGGAATGCGGCATGCCGGTCGTAAAGGTAGCGGCAATTTAACATTGAACCCGAATGCCATGTGCTTATTTACAACTGATGTGACCGATTGTGAATGATGTCAACCGAATTTCTAACACCTATCTACTGAACATCGCGGACGCAATGGCAGGTTTGGTTGCGCTGGAAGGAAACGCCAGACAAGGGATCACACCATTTTGTTACACAGGGTTCCGATTTCGCTGACACTGCACTCCACTACATCACCCGGTCTCAACGTCATCGGCGGATCCCTGAAGATGCCAACCCCGGACGGTGTTCCGGTCGAAATGACGTCACCGGGAACCAGGGTGATATCCTGGCTGATATTCTCCACGATGGTCGGGATGTCGAAGATCATATCGCGGGTGTTGCCGGACTGCATGACTTCGCCATTGACCCGGGCGGTCAAGGTCAGATTCCCCAGATCCGCTATCTCGTCGGCAGTCACCAGGGCGGGTCCCATGGGTGCAAAAGTGTCAAAGGCCTTGCCCCTAAACCACTGGGAATCGGCAAACTGGGCTTCTCGTCCGGAAACGTCGTTCATCACCATGAAGCCGGCCACGTAGTCGAGGGCCTCGGCAGCCGCAATGGTCTTGCCGCGCCGCCCGATCACCAGGGCCAGCTCAACTTCCCAGTCGATCTGACCACTGCTTTGTGGCATCTGAATATCATCAAACGGTCCGCTGACCGTGTTGGGTGTTTTACAGAATATCAGCGGTGTAGCTGGATTTTCGAAACCGCCCTCCTTGGCGTGTTCGGCATAGTTTTTCCCCAGACAAATAATCTTCGACGGTGACGGTACCGGGCTGCCCAGGCGGGCATTGATTTCATCTCCCGGAAGATCGCAGGCCGCCACCTTGGCCAGCCACCCCTCTTCAAAGAAAGCCTCACCAATAGCAGGTATCCCCGGATATGCTTTCTCCAGATCCACGATGCGGTCATCCCGCAACAATCCAGGTTTCTCCCGGCCTTTCTCACCGAACATGACAAGTCGCATGACTATTTCTCCGCTTCTGGATTTTTCCCCTGACTCTCCCGAACACCATCGCGGTATTTCTGGCCGGCATACCAGTCGATCTGGCGGCAGATACCTCTGATGATGCTGACCTCGCGGGCCCGCAACTGCAGGCGATTTAGAAAACGCCGGATTTTGTTCATCCAGTAGTCGGGATTTTCAGGATTGATATAGTTTATCCGGACCAGGATGTCCTTGACCTGGTCATACATGCCATCCAGTTCGTGCCGGTTGGCTAGACGCGGCGCGAACGCATCAACATCCTTGAGTGAGGCTTTGAAAAGTTCATAGCTGACAATCATCACTGACTGGGCCAGGTTAATGGACGAGAACTCGGCCGTCGGTATGTGAACCAGCTGGTGGCACAGGCGCAGGTCTTCATTGGTCAGGCCCCGGTCCTCGGGTCCGAATACCACCGCAATCCGATTCTCACGGGAGAGGGGCGCCAGTTTTGCAGCCATGACTTCCGGCGAATTCAGCACGGGACGCTGTCCACCCAGACGGGCGGTCGTGCCCACCACATAGTTGAATTCCGCCAGGACCGTTTTCAGATCCGGAAAAATCCGGATCCTTTCAACCACAGCCGCGGCTGCATGGGTGGCCAGTTTATTGACCTGAGCCAGGTCATAGTTCTCCGGGCGGGCCACCCATAGGCGGCCAATCCCCATGTTGCTCACCGCTCTGGCAGCCGACCCGATATTTTCAGGATAACGAGGCCGCTGCAGGACAATGGTGATATTCTCCAGATTTAGGGAGTCCGTCATCAGCCTGTGATTTCAAAGGCGTTGAAAAAGTAGCCAATTTCAAAGGCTGCGGTTTCGGGGGCATCGGAACCGTGCACCACATTTTTCTCGATATCGGTGGCAAAATCCGCCCGAATCGTGCCTGGGGCGGCTTCCTTGTAATTGGTGGCGCCCATAAGATCACGGTATTTGGCAATGATATCGTCACCTTCGAGCACCATAACCACGGCCGGACCCGAGCACATAAAATCGGTCAGGCTCTCGAAAAAAGGCCGTTCGCGGTGCACGGCATAAAAACCCTGGGCCTGGATTTTGGTCATGTGGATCATTTTCATGGCGGTGATGTTAAAGTTACTGGCTTCGAGGCGTTTGACAACTTCGCCGACAAGACCGCGGCCGACGCCATCCGGTTTTATAATCGAAAGTGTTCTTTCCATGATTTTATCCTTTTCGTTGCTAAAAAGTAGGGTGCAATATGCATGATGACCGTATCAATGAGTGTGGGCTGCATACCAGACCCAAAATGGCAAGTCAACATCGTCAGTCCTCCTAGAAGGTATCATAAAATACTGCAAATCGGAAAAAGGCCAAAATTTTGCAAACATGCCCCGGTAAACATCCATATCAATTATAACTAATGGATATTATAATGATAAAATCTTTTTCCGGCCGGCACGGCCGGTTTCATTCAAAACATATCGCCAAACCAATATCCGTTCTTATTCACATAGGTTAGCGGTCCCGACCCTGCCGTTTTATCGGGACTGGCCCGAATTGACAGAATCTGGTTTTTAGCTTAACCAGAGAGTTTTATTCAACAGTGAGGTCTTATAAAAGATGCGCAAGAAAAAAGTGGTAGAAACTATTGGCGCCTTTCTAGGCTCCGATTCGGAATTCGAGGGCCGGCTTTCGTTTCAGGGCACGATCCGGATCGACGGACGCTACAAAGGCAATATATCGGTGGACGGCACATTGATTGTTGGCCCCTCCGGTCGCTTAAATGCCGATATCAATGCCTCAAACATGATAATCAGTGGCGAAGTGACCGGCAACATGACAGCAAAAACCAACATAGAAGTGCACGCTTCCGGAAAGGTCTATGGGAATCTGGTTGCGCCTACAGTGACCATTCACACGGGCGCCGTGTTTCACGGCCACTGCCATTCCGGAAAAAAAAGAGACGAATCCCAAGATTCACAGCCCCGGATACATACCGTTATCAGAGAAGCCCCTTCGGATGAAACACCAAAAGAGGATGACGAGGTCATCAAATCCGCATGATCAACAGAACCTGCGCCGGGGAAAAATGAAAAGGGCGCAGACAACTCACCACCCCTGGAAAAAGAGCTGAAAATGCCGATCTATGAATTTTATTGCCACCAGTGCAATACCATTTTCAATTTTTTCTCCAAGACCATCAACACCCGCAAGAGGCCGACCTGCCCGCGCTGCAAACAAGTGAAGCTTACCCGCCAGATGTCGGCATTTGCGACGACCGGCCGCGCGACGGAAGATGAATCCATGGCCGATCTGCCTTTTGACGAACGGACCATGGAGAAGGCCATGGGAATGCTCGCCTCGCAGGCTGAAACGATGGATGAAAACGATCCCCGCCAAGCAGCTGACCTGGTCCGCAAGCTGACGGACATGACCGGCATGCAGCTGGGCCCCGGCATGCAGGAGGCCCTCAACCGCATGGAAAGCGGCGAAGACCCGGATAAAATCGAGGCCGAGATGGGTGACCTGCTCGAAGAAGAAGACCCGTTCACCCTGGCCGCCAAAAAAGGGCGGCCGACCACCGCCAAAAAGCCGGCCCCGGAACGTGACGACACGCTTTACGACCTTTAATTCATCTTAAGGTATCCTTCTTCAAAATACACTGCAGTCCGTCGCAGAAGATATGCTTAAAATCTCTTGGTAATGAGGCTGCGTTAAACGCGCAAAGTGCTACTGACGAGTAATCTAGTCTCACCGGGATTTTATAAGGATGGGGTTTCAAGTAATTCGACTGGAGGCTGATAATGACGAACCCAACACATAGACTCAAGGTACATCAAGGCGATATCACCCGCCTGAAGGTAGACGCCATCGTCAATGCGGCCAATACCCGGCTGCTGGGTGGTGGCGGCGTCGACGGCGCCATCCACAGGGCGGCCGGGCCTGAGTTGCTGGAAGCCTGCCGCAAAATCGGCGGATGCCCCACCGGCGAAGCCCGCATTACAGCAGGATACCGCCTGCCGGCCGACTGGGTCATCCATACCGTGGGGCCGATCTATCGGGGCGTCCCGGCTGACAGCCAAATGTTAACTGCCTGCTATCGCCACAGCCTGGAACTGGCCGCGCAGAAGAAGGTCGGGACCCTTGCCTTCCCGGCCATCAGCTGCGGTGTCTATGGATATCCCATTGAAAAAGCTGCCCGGATTGCCATCGAGACCACCCTGTCTTTTTTAGCCGATCACCCGTTTCCTGAACAGGTCTTGTTCGTCCTTTTTTCTGAAAAAGATGCCGCGATTTACAGTGGTTACCTAACCAACCGGTCGACATAAGTTCCTTATTGACAAATCCAGAGGACATACTTACATTGTTTTGGATTTAAAGAATGGAGCGGCCTGCAGTGCGCTTGAAGGCCATTTTAATTGATAAGGAGGATATTATGGTTGAGGTAACCCCTGCGGCGACCCAACAGATCGCAGAATACTTTAATGGTAAGGAAGTGGCGCCCATCAGAATTTTCCTGAATGAAGGCGGATGAGGCGGCCCGTCGCTTGCTATGGCTCTGGATGAGTCTAATGAAAACGATGAGGTTTTCGACATCGATGGTTTCTCTTACGTAGTGAACAAGAACCTGCTCGAAAAAGCCACCCCCATCAAGGTTGATTTTTCCAACTACGGTTTCCGTCTGGACTGCTCAATCGATTTCGGTCCCGGCGGCTGTGGTGGCTGTGGTTCGGCCAGCGAAGAAAACACCCAGGAAGGATCTTCCTGCTGCGGTTAAGTCAGACAATGTCGGCTTAGAAATTAAAGGGTACCCTACTTCACAGGGTGCCCTTTTTTATTTATCCGCTTTGCACGGGCGATGCCCTATTTTTAATTGACACTCAGTTTTAGATCATTCATGTTACCCCCAATTTATCGCCTTAAACAATAGATAGCTTTGGTGGGGAGGAGGTTCTATGTCTCTGGTAGAGTACAGCGTTGATGAAACAGTGGCCATTGTAACGCTCAATGACGGCGAGAACCGGTTCAACCCTGATTTTTTAAGTGCCTTTCTGGGGATACTGGACCAAGTCGAAAACGATACCGAGGCTGCCACCCTGGTGGTGACCTCCGCCCATGAAAAAATATTTTCCAACGGCATCGATCTGGAATGGGTGATCCCGATCATCCAGCAAAACGATATCGATACCGCCAAGGCTTTCTTCTACCAGTTGAATGCGCTCTTTAAACGGATTGTCACCTATCCCCTGCTGACCGTGGCAGCCATCTCCGGACATGCCTTTGCCGGCGGTGCCATCATGAGCTGCGCATTTGATTTTCGTTTCATGCGCAGCGATCGCGGCTACTTCTGTTTCCCGGAAGTGGACCTGGGGATTCCGTTTCTGCCCGGCATGAATGCGCTTTTGGCCAAGGCCATCCCCCAATACAAGATGGAGGAAATGGAGTACACCGGCTGCCGGTTGACGGCCGCGCAATGCGAGGAACACCACATTATCACCAAAGCCCTCCACCAGGATGACCTGCTGAATGAAACCCTGGCGTTCGCCAAGTCCCTCAACAAGAAACGGGCCATCGTGCAGGAGATGAAACTGCGCCTGAACCAGCCCATCATCAGAGCCATCGATGAGGAAGATCCCCCCTACATTGAATCCGGCCAATTCAATATCGGCTGAGGAGGCGCCATGGAAGGTTTTCTAGATTTCGTACAAACCCGTCGCAGCACGCGCAAATATGAAGACCGCGACGTGAGTGACGCGACCCTCGCCGAAATATTCGAAGCCGTCCGCTGGTCGCCCTCCTGGGCCAATACGCAGTGCTGGGAAATCGTGGTTGTCCGCGATCCGGCCTCCCGGAAGAAACTTCAGGAAACCATCGGCCCCCAAAATCCTGCCACCAAAGCCATCACGGCCGCACCGGTGCTCATCGCCCTGGGCGGCCGTTTGAATCGATCCGGTTTTTATAAAGATGCGGTCACTACCAAGTTTGGGGATTGGTACATGTTCGATCTGGGCATTGCCACTCAGACACTGTGCCTGGCGGCCCATAATGCCGGCCTGGGCACCGTGATCGTGGGGCTTTTCGATCACGACCGCGCCGGCCGGATTCTCAACGTGCCAGAAGATGTCGAATTGGTCGCCCTGATACCCATAGGGTATCCGGCCAAAATCAGCCGTGCGCCTGAGCGCCGGGACATCACCGACTTCACCCACAACGACTCATTTTAGCATGCCACCGGAGCCGGCAGGACGCCTTCCGGCCGGCACCGGAAAAATATGGCCATCTCACGAGATCAGAATATTAAACCTGGCTGATACATTTTTTTACAATTCGATACAATTTACCAACAGACGGCCCTTTTGCCCTGTGGTAGGTTCCCACGCCATTAGAACCGGCTTCAGGGCCCCGCCCCAATGCCCGTTAGACCACTTTGCCTTACCCAACGGCGGCTTTGAAGCCGGTTCCCCTTAAAAAAAACTTGACAATATTCGGAGGCTCATTATATTTAGCTATCCTAAATATTAAACTAACAAATAATTAGTAAAGGTATTATTTATGACTTCTAATAAAAATATCGATCTGGCCTGGCAGATATTTACCAACGGGCGCAAAATCCATGAATGGGTGTTCCAGCTGGAAAACCGCTACATGGTTAAAACCGGTGTGGGGCAGGCCTTCGGGGAACTTTCCTTCGCCCAGATGCGGGCCCTGAGGTTCGTAAGAACCAGGGGCCAGTTATCCATTACCAAACTGGCGGAGCTTTTGAACGTTTCCGCCCCGTCCGCCTCCACCATGGTGGACCGCCTGGTAGAAAAAGGCGTTCTGGTCCGTGAACCGGATCCGGCCGACCGCCGCAAAGTGATTGTCACTGTTTCTCAGGATATGGTCGCCATCTCGGAACAGATAGAAAAGGATATTTTCAGCAACTTCGTCGCGTTGGTGGAAAAACTCGGCCCTGAATTCGCCGATGACTGGCGCCGGGTAGTAGGTAGAATAGCACACGTACTGGACAACGAAATGGCAGGAAATTGAGCACAGAGGGTAGAGCTATGAAGAACTTTGTAAGGCAAATTAACAGTCGGCCGGTGATCAAACGGATCGTCATCTGCGCCGCCATCCTATTTTTCGGGTTTGCCGGCATGTCGCTGCTGGCTGCCTTGAAAAAGCCGCCCACCGAGGCCAAAACCGAAGAGCGGCCCATCCGGGTCGAAGTCCTCGAGGTCAATGCCGAAACTGTTCCGGTAACAATAACCGGCTATGGCGAGACCCGGGCCTTGAACACGGTGGTCATCGCCCCCGAAGTGACCGGCAAGATCGTGGCCACCCATCCGCGGCTCGAAACCGGGGAAGTCATCCCCGCCGGCGAGGTGCTGTTCAAGATCGATCCCCGGGATTACGCCGCCAACACCGCCAACGCCCGCGCCAACGTCCGTCAGTTGGAAAACACCGTGTTGCGTCTCCAGAAACAGTATGAAATCGATCGCAAACGGTTGAAAACCCTGGAGCGCAATCGTGAACTGGCTGTCGGTGAATTCCAGCGACTTAAAACCCTGCTGGAGAAGGACACGATCGGTACCCGTTCCGGCGTGGATGCCGCCGAAAAGGCCGCCAATGCGGCCACCGATCAACTCGATCAAATGAACCAGGCCATTGCGCTGTATCCCATCCAGATCCAGGAAGCCAAGAGCGGCCTGGCCGCCGGTCGGGCGCAGCTTGAAATTGCCAAGGCGAACCTCGAACGGTGCATTGTCCGGGCGCCGTTCACCGGCCGTATCAGCGCGGAATCGCTTGAACTGGGGCAATATGTAAACCCCGGATATCAGGCCGTCACCCTGGCCAACGACGCTGTACTGGAGATCCTGGTCCCCCTGGACAGCCGGGATGCACGTAAATGGCTGCGTTTTGACGCTCAGAGCGGTCCGGCCACCGCCTGGTTTCAGAACCTGTCACGAACCCCCAGCACGGTGCGGTGGACCGAATCACCCGAAACCCACGTCTGGGAGGGCTATCTCGACCGGGTGGTCAAATTCGACCAGAAAACCCGCACCCTGACGGTAGCGGTTAAAGTCCCGGCAACCAATGCGATAACCACTGATCGCAATCTGCCGCTGGTGGAAGGCATGTTCTGCTCCGTGGAGATCCCCGGCCTGCCCATGGAAAATGTGTACCGCCTGCCCCGCTGGGCGGTCAGTTTCAGCAATACGGTGTATACCGTCCGGAACAACCGCCTCAAGACCGTTGCCGTAACGGTTGTCCGCAGCCAGGGGGAAGAGACATTCGTGAATGCCGGTCTCAAACCGGGTGACCGGGTTATCACAACCCGCCTGGTGGACCCGTTGGAGAACTCACTGCTTGAGATAGTAGAAGGCCAATCCTGAGAGAAGATCAGCCCGTAGGCGTTCAGACTGAGGTGGATAAGGCGGTTGCGCCTGCCGGACTTCAGCCTGAAAGTTAGGAGTAACCACCATGAAAAGTGTCTTAGCCGCATTTGCACGCAATACCGTCTTTGCCAATATCGTGCTGGTCATGATATTTGTTTCCGGATGGTTCGCTACCAAATCCATGATCCGGGAAACCTTTCCGGAGTTCTCGCTGGACATGGTCATCGTATCGGTTCCCTACCCCGGTGCCGACCCGGAAGAGGTAGAAGAAGGCATCAGCCGCAAGATCGAAGAGGCCATCGAGGGCGTCGAAGGCATCAAGCTGTATACCACCGAATCCCGTGAAAACCAGGGGTCGGCGAATATCGAGGTCAAAGAGGATTACGATGTAAACGAGGTCCTTGACGACGTCCGCACCAAAATCAACGCCATTTCAACCTTCCCCGTCGATGCCGAAAAACCGGTTATCTACGAACTGACCCTCAAGGATCCCGTCATCATGCTTTACCTGTCCGGCGACATGAGCGAACGCCGGTTGAAAGAATGGTCCGAACAGCTCAAGGACGAGATTCAGCAACTGCCGCCCGTCTCCCAGGTCGGTATCTTCGGCACCCGGGAATATGAGATCGGCATTGAAGTCAGTGAGCAACGGCTGCGCGAATATGGACTCTCCTTCGATCAGGTCACCGACGCGGTCCGCCGCAGCAACCTGAACCTGGCCGGCGGCACCATCCGCACCAAGGGCGAAGAGATCCGCATCCGGACCATGGGCCGCAAATACAGCGGTCCGGAGCTCTCTTCCATCGTGGTCGTGGCCACGCCCAAGGGGGATGTCATTACCCTCGACCGGGTGGCCGAGATTGTTGATGGCTTCTCCGAGGATCCTATCGATGCCACCATCAATGGCGACTCCTCGGTGATGCTGATTGTGTACAAGACCAAGGAGGAGGACTCGCTGGCCATCTCCAAAGCCGTGCAGAAATTTGTCGAAGACAAAAACAAGATCCTGCCGACCGGCGCCAACCTCAAAGTCCTGTACGACAACACCGACATGCTGCGGGACCGCATCAACCTACTGGTTAAAAACGGCATCATTGGTTTGTCGATCGTGTTCGCCCTGCTGTGGATGTTTCTCAATCTGCGCCTGAGCTTCTGGGGCGGCATGGGCATCCCCATTTCCATCGCCGGTGCGCTGGCCATCGTCTGGGCCCTGGGGGGCACCATCAACATGATCTCCCTGTTCGGCTTTATCATGGTGTTGGGGGTTATCGTGGACGATGCCATCGTGGTGGGTGAGGCCATCTATGTCCATCGCAAGAGCGGCAAGCCGCCGCTCCAGGCGGCGGTGGACGGCGTGAGCGAAGTCGGCATGCCGGTGGTGGCTGCCGTTGTTACCACCATCGTGGCATTCATCCCCCTGGCCTATGTGGGCGGCATCATGGGCAAGTTCATCTCCATTCTGCCCGTCGTGGTCATCAGCTGCCTGGCCGTCTCCCTGGTGGAGTGCCTGATCCTGCTGCCGGCCCACCTGAGCCACCTGCCCGACCTGAACATAGAAGAGCAGAACATGAGTAAACTGCAGCGCCGCATCGATGTGGTGCACCGTATCACCAGCCGGGGGCTCGAATGGTTCGTGAAGAATGTGTACTACCCATTTTTGCGGCACGCCCTCAACTGGCGCTATGTCTCCTTGTGCACCGCCGTTGCGATTTTACTGATCACCATTGGGCTGGTCCGCGGCGGTATCATCAAGTTCCAGGTGTTTCCGGCAATCGACGGATTTATCATGACTTCGCAGGTGGAGTTCCCGGCCGGAACGCCGCCGGCCGTCACGCGCAGCGCCCTGGACCAGGTGGAAGGCGCCCTGCTGCGCCTGGCCGAAAAGTCCCAGACCAAGTCCGGCGAGCCATTGTTGGAAGATCGCCTGACCCTGGTCGGCGGCACCCTCAGCGATATCCCCAGCTACGGGCCGCAGTACGGGGCGGTCCAGGCTATTTTACTGTCGTCTGAACGGCGGGGCATCCATGTGGACGATCTCATGGTGGCCTGGGAAAAAGAGGTCGGCCGGATATCCGGCGTGAAATCTCTGACCTTCGAAGGTTTGTCAGCCGGCCCTCCCGGGGCGCCGATTGAAGTCTGGCTCCAGGGCATCGACATGGACCACATCCTGGCTGCCGCAGATGACCTGATGGCCCGCCTGGAGAAATTTGACGGGGTATACCAAATCCGCTCCGATTTCTCGCCGGGCAAAAACGAGATGCGCCTGACCCTGAAGCCCGAGGCCCGGGCGCTGGGCCTGACGGTCAACGACCTGGCCCGCCAGGTATATGCCGGCTATTACGGCGATGAAGCCGTCCGGCTGCAGCGCGGGCGGGATGACATCCGGGTAAAGGTACGCTACACGGCCGATGAGCGCAGCCGTATGTCGGACCTGGAGCGGGTGCGTATCCGGACCCCGGAAGGCCACGAAGTACCGCTCTTTTCGGTGGCCGAGGTATCCCTGTCGCCGGGCTTTTCGACCATTACGCGGACCGATGGCCTGCGGCGCGTCGCCGTCAGCGCCGACGTCGATTCGAACAAGGCCAATGCCAATGAAATCTTCGCCGAATTGATCAAGAACTTCTTTCCGACCTTGAAGGACAAATACCCGGATGTCCACGTGGCCCTCCAGGGCGAACAGAAGAAGATGCGCGAATCGTTCAGCAGCCTTTATGTGGGATTCCCCCTGGCGGTTCTGGGGATTTTCATCATCGTGGCCACGATGTTTCGCTCCTACGCACAACCTTTCGTGATCCTGTTTACGATTCCGTTCGGTATCATCGGTTCCATCTGGGGCCACCTGCTGTTGGGCTACGATCTGTCTATCATGAGCATCTTCGGCATGGTCGCCCTCACAGGTGTTGTGGTCAACGATGCAATTGTGCTAATTGAAAGGGTCAATGAAAATTTTGCCGAAGGGCTGCCGTTTTTCGAGGCCATTCGCATGGGCGGCGTCCGGCGGTTCCGGGCCATCTTTTTAACATCGCTCAGTACGGTGGGCGGACTGGCCCCCATGATCATGGAGACGAACATGCAGGCCAAGTTCTTGATTCCCATGGCCCTGTCGCTGGCCAGTGGGGTGGCCTTCGCAACCGTACTGACCCTGGTGCTGATACCGAGCCTGCTGGTAATCTTGAACGATTTCAGAAGACTTGTCTTTAGGTATAAGCAGGGCCACTGGCCGACGAGCCGTGAAGAAGTCGAACCGGCCCGGACCAGATACCAGGATACGCTGGAGGACAACCGCATTCCAAGCGGAGAACTTACGACGATTTAAACAGAGGCTATCTCAAAAATGTCTTTTGTCCCAATCTTCAGCCTTCTCTGAAGCTATGGCTGATAAAATCTCTTGGGAGCCTTGCTTGTCCGACGTCTTGTGCGGCGTAGCCCAAGGCGAAGACGTAAGCTCGGAGAGCGTAGACGGGACCTTGAGCCAAAATCCTATTTTTGAAATAGCCTCTAATGAGGAACATTACCAATTCAGTTGGGTAGGAGATCTGCAATGCAACGATTCGTAACTCATTTGGCAACCATACTGCTTGTGATCGGCCAGGCAGCGCTGTGTAACCCTGCCTGGGCTGGTGCGAAAACTGAAAGTACAGCGGGCGCAGATATCAAGACCATCAAGGTGCTGGACCTGGACACAGCCGCCAAGATTGCCCTGGCCGAGAGCCCGACCCTGGCCGCCGCCCAGCAGCGCGTCGAACAGGCCAGCCAGCTGGTCAACCAGGCCCGGGGCGCCTATTGGCCAAACATCATCGCCGATGGATCGGTAAACCGGGTAAAGCTCTCCGAAACCCAGTACCAGACCCAGGTCGCCAGTGCCCGGGTCCTAAACCCATTGGCGACCATCCAGAATCCGGACGACTACTATAAGGCCGGCGTAACGGCCAACTGGACGGTGTTCGACGGGTTCCGGCGTAAATTTACCAATGCGTCGGCTCGCCATGGCCAGGAGCAGAGCGAGCAGGCCCTGCTCGACGCCCGACGTCTGCTGCTTTCCGCAGTGGCGGCCAGTTACTACCGGGCCCAGTTGGCCAACGAAGGTGTTGAAATTGCGGCGGCGGATGAATCTTTCAACCTCAAACAGGTCTCCGATGCCAATGCCCGGTTGCGGGTAGGCACGGGGGCCCTGAGTGATGTACTCAATTTTGAAATCCAGGCCAATGCCGCCAAAGACGATCTTATCAATGCGAAACAGGAATATGTCGTGGCCATGACCGGACTGGCTGCATTGCTGGGGATTCCGGATGCCAAATTCCCGGAAGGTCTGACCCTGGCCGCTCTTGAGGAGGAATCCGGCACGATCATGGAGATGCCCGCACAGGCCAAGCAAATCACCTACGCCCATGAGAAACGGCCCGACATCCAGGCTTCCGCCAAGGGGGTCGACCGCGCCGAGGCGGAAATCGGCACGGCCAAAGCCCGCTACTACCCTGCGCTGGTGCTGTCAGGGAACGTCAGCGGCGAACATTCCGAAAGCCGGTTTTTTGAAGGGGACGATGTCGGCAACTCGGTGGGGTTGTTCCTGACCTGGGATCTGTTCTCCGGTGGTACGGACAAAGCCCGGATTGCCGAGGCCAAACATAAGAAAAAGGAAGAGATCAATAACCTGGATGCCCTGAAAATCTCGGTAGCCAACGAAGTCAACGATTCACTGAACGGGCTGGCGGCCGCCCAGCAGCAGCTGGAGCTGCAGCGCAAAAACGCCTCCCTGGTCCAGCGCAACCGGGATCTGGTCGAAAAGGAATATGCCGCCGGGCAAGCCTCGCTGGTGCGGCTCAACGAGGCCCAGCGGAACCTGACCCAGGCCCAGAGCCGCCTGGCCTTTGCCCGGCTCTCCCTGCGCTTTGCCTGGTCAACCCTGTACACTGCAACCGCCAAGAGTTTGGAGCTGTATAGCAAGTACTAGCCGGCCCGTGGGCCGGGTGTTAAGTGTTAGGTGTTAAGTTTTAAGACCATTCTAACGAGACTAAATGGTTTTGCCTAACACTTAACACATAAAACTTAACACGCCTTACCACCAGGTAATCCCCATGTGCGACACTTTCGTGGCCCTGCCGCCTACGACTGCTGACGGCAGCATCATCTTCGGCAAGAACAGCAACCGGGAACCCAACGAGGCTCAGGTCCTGGAGTTTCACCCCGGCCAGACCTACCCGCCCGGCACGATGGTGTCTTGTACCTACATCGAAATCCCCCAGGTAACCGAGACCCTGCCGGTATTAATCAGCCGGCCCTTCTGGATGTGGGGCGTCGAGATGGGCGCCAACAGCAAAGGGGTTGTCATCGGCAATGAAGCCGTCTGGACCCGCATGCCACTGGACCGTAAATCTGGTTTGACCGGCATGGATCTGCTGCGCCTGGCCCTGGAACGGTCGGACAGTGCGCCGGCGGCGGTCGAATGGATCACCCGGCTGCTGGCGGACCATGGCCAGGGGGGTATCTGCGGCTATCAGGATAAAAAGATGGCCTACCACAACAGCTTCCTGATTGCCGACCCCCGGACAGCCTGGGTGCTGGAAACGGCCGGACCGCTCTGGGCCGCCCGCGAGGTTAAAACGCATTACGCCATCAGCAACGGCTTAACCATCGGGGCGGAATTCGACCGCAGTCACCCGGACCTGGTGACCACCGCCCGGGAAAAAGGCTGGCTGAAAAAGGGGGCAACCTTCGATTTTTCCGCGTGCTATGCCGACTGGTTGTATACGACCTTTTCGGCCTGTCGCCGGAGGCAAGGTCGGATTTTAGAACTGCTGGAGCAGCAAACCGGCCGCCTGGACCCGGCCAGGGCCTTTGACATCCTGCGGGATCACGGTGAAGCCCATTATCATCCATCCAGCCATTTCCTGGGTAACCGGATCTGCGCCCATGCGGCCAACCCCCTGACCCGCAACATCACACAAACTACTGGTTCCCTGGTCGCCCAGCTGGATCCCGTTGCGCAAACATACTGGGCAACCGGCACGGCGGCACCTTGCACGTCCGTGTTCAAACCCATACGCATCGGCCGGCAAACGCTTCCTAACTTAGGCCCGGCACCCGGTCAGACTTTCGATCCGACTAATTTGTGGTGGCAGCATGAAGCGCTCCACCGTGCTCTTATAACCAACTTTCCGACTGGGCGCAGCAAAATTCATAAAGCCCAGCAAGCACTGGAGGCAAGCTGGGTGGAACGCACTGCACGGATGGCCCCGGAAAACTTCTTTGAATTAACTTGTGAGGCTTTCCAACAGACTGCGGCGGCGCTACCAGATTGGATTGAGCAGGCCAAATCAATCAATTCTGGCCGTATTCCCGGCCTGTTATATCGAAAATACTGGGCCAGGCAAAACCGCACGGCTCAAATCCCGGTTTAGCATCTCATCTGCTCAATCCGATTCATCACTTCAGGTAGTTTGTCAGTACCGGTATCCCCGCGATACCTGTTGACATTAAGTAAGGCTTACTTTAGATCTTAAAATTCAGTTTCAATTTTACAGTCGGATCTTAAAAAATTTCAGACTTGCCTGCCGTGAATTACCCGGATAAGTCTGTAATTTATTTAGAACCTATCTCAAAAAATGGATTTTGGTTCAAAATCAAGGCGGCCGTGAGGAAGAAACCGGAGGAATACAGCATGTATTTCGAGGATTTATTCCGAGCGCCCAACGCCGAGTTTGGGCCAAAAGACTTTTTTGAGATGGGTTCTCGCAACCCACCTTGAAAGGAGATGCCATGCCCAAACGCGACGACATCCGCAAAGTACTCATCATAGGATCCGGCCCCATCGTAATCGGACAGGCCTGCGAATTCGACTATTCCGGCACCCAGGCGTGCAAGGCTCTCAGATCACTGGGGTATGAAGTTGTCCTGGTCAACTCGAACCCGGCTACCATCATGACGGATCCGGGCATGGCGGATGCGACCTATATCGAACCGCTGAACGTTAAGATTTTAACTGAGGTCATCGCCAAGGAACGTCCGGACGCCCTGTTGCCCAACCTGGGGGGGCAGTCCGGCCTGAATCTATCCTCGGATCTGCACCAAGCCGGAGTCCTGGCTGAATACGGGGTTAAGATTATCGGAGTCAATATCGATGCCATTCAGCGCGGCGAAGACCGCCTGACCTTCAAGGAGACCATGAACCGGCTGGGTATTGAAATGGCCCGCAGCGAAGTCGTCAACACGGTAACTGATGCGGAAAAAATGGCTGAAGACCTCGGCTACCCGATGGTCATCCGCCCGGCCTACACCATGGGCGGCGGGGGCGGCGGTCTGGTCTACAACATTGAGGAACTGCGGACTGTGGCCTCGCGCGGCCTGGCCGCCAGCCGGGTCAACCAGGTCCTGGTGGAGGAATCCGTCCTGGGCTGGGAAGAACTCGAGCTTGAGGTCGTCCGGGACGCCAAGAACCAGAAGATTACCGTCTGCTTCATCGAAAACGTGGATGCCATGGGCGTCCATACCGGGGACAGCTACTGCACGGCCCCCATGCTGACCATCGCGCCGGAACTGCAGCAGCGCCTGCAAGACTATTCCTATGCCATCGTGGATGCCATCGAGGTAATCGGCGGCACCAATATCCAGTTCGCGCACGATCCCAAAACCGGCCGGGTGGTTGTCATCGAAATCAACCCGCGGACCTCACGCTCCTCGGCCCTGGCATCAAAGGCCACCGGCTTTCCTATTGCAATGGTATCGGCCCTGTTGGCCGGGGGCCTGACAATGGATGAAATCCCTTACTGGCGAGATGGAACACTCGAGAAATATACCCCGTCCGGTGACTATGTGGTGGTGAAATTCGCCCGCTGGGCCTTTGAAAAATTTACCGGTCTGGAAGACAAGCTCGGCACCCAGATGCAGGCCGTGGGTGAAGTCATGAGTATTGGTAAAAATTATAAAGAGGCCTTTCAGAAAGCCATTCGCAGCCTGGAAACCAATCGCTACGGGCTCGGGTTCGCCAAGGATTTCAACGGTCTGCCCCTGGGTAAACTCCTGAGCCTGGTCGGAACCGCGACCAGCGAACGTCAGTTCATCATGTACGAGGCCCTGCGCAAGGGTGCTGATGTCCAGAAACTTTACGAGCTCACCCACATCAAACCCTGGTTTATCGAGCAGATGCAGGAACTGGTGCAGCTGGAAGAATCGCTGCTTAACCACAAGGGACAGCTGCCGCCGGACGATCTTTTTCTGCAGGCCAAAAAGGACGGCTTTGCCGACCGCTACCTGGCCCAGCTGCTCGATCTCCCGGAAGATGATATCCGCGCTAAACGCCTCTCCCTGGGCGCCGCAGAAGCCTGGGAGCCGGTGCCGGTCAGCGGCGTGGAAGATGCGGCCTACTACTTTTCCACCTACAATGCAGACGATCTGGTGGCGGTCACCGACAACCGCAAGATCATGGTCCTCGGCGGCGGTCCCAACCGGATCGGCCAGGGAATCGAATTTGATTACTGCTGTGTACATGCGGCCTTTGCCATTCGGGATGCGGGGTTTGAATCCATCATGGTCAACTGCAACCCGGAAACGGTTTCGACGGACTACGACACCTCCAACAAGCTGTACTTTGAACCGCTCACGACCGAAGATGTGTTGAGTATTTATGAAAAGGAAAAACCGGAAGGCGTCATCGTTCAATTCGGGGGCCAGACACCTCTGAATATTGCCGGCGAGCTGGCCGCGGCCGGGGTCAAGATTATAGGCACCACGCCGGATACCATAGACCTGGCCGAGGATCGCGATCGGTTCCGCAAAATCATGATGAAACTGGGCATTCCCCAGCCTGAGGCCGGAATGGCCAGCAATATGGATGAAGCCCGTGCCATTGCCGATCGTATCGGGTATCCGCTCATGGTCCGGCCCTCGTATGTCCTTGGTGGCCGGGGCATGGAAATTGTCCAGGACGAGGGGATGCTCAGACGCTACGTGGATGCGGCCGTCGAGATCTCGCCGGAACGTCCAATCCTGATCGACAAATTTCTAGATAACGCCATCGAAGCCGAAGCGGACGCCATTGCCGACGGAACCGATGCCTTTGTCCCGGCCGTCATGGAGCATATCGAACTGGCCGGGATTCATTCCGGCGACTCGGCCTGCGTCATCCCGCCCATCAGCATCGCCCCCAAACACATAGAGACCATCCGTGAGTATACCCGTAAAATAGCTATCGAGTTGAATGTCGTGGGCCTGATGAACATTCAGTATGCCATTTTCGATAACACGGTCTATGTACTGGAAGCAAACCCGCGCGCCTCTCGGACCGTGCCGATCGTATCGAAGGTATGCAACATTTCCATGGCCCGCCTGGCTACCCAGATCATGCTGGGGAAATCGCTGGCCGACCTTGGTTTGAAGACCCACCACATCGCCCATTATGGCATCAAGGAATCGGTCTTTCCCTTCAACATGTACCATGGCGTCGACCCGGTCCTGGGGCCGGAAATGCGTTCCACCGGCGAAGTGCTGGGTTTGTCTCACTCCTTTGGGCGCGCCTTTTTCAAAGCCCAGGAGGCCACCCAAACCGCCCTGCCCCTGGAAGGCACCATCCTGCTTACCATTGCAGACCGCGACAAGACCGCAGCCCTGGAACCGGCCCGCCTGTTCCGGGAACTGGGTTTTCGGATAATGGCTACGGGCGGCACCCATCAGTTTTTAGAGGAGCACGGCATCGAAACCATTCCGGCCCGTAAGCTGGGCTATGGGCGCCCCAACCTGATCGACGCCATTAAAAACGGTGAGGTCAATTTGTTGGTGAATACGCCCTCCGGCCGCCAGAGCAGCCAGGACAGTTCCGACATACGCCGGGCAGCCATCAAGTACAAGGTACCCTATATAACCACAACCGCCGCGACCATCGCCGCGGCAAAAGGCATTTTCGCCCGCCGCGAGGGTAAACCGCAGGTACGGTCGCTGCAGGAATATCACGAAAGTATTGTATAACAATTGTCCGCTAACCTGTTGTCCTAATCTTAGCGAAACCCCCTGCAACTGGGTTCTTGACTCATTGCAGGGGTTTTTTCGTCGCTGTTTCTGGTTTACATCCATCGAAATTTGGTCCAGTATTACCCGGCAGAGAGGCTATAGTGCCGTCATGCCGGACCCCGATCCGGCATCCAGGCATTGGCTGGGTCCCGGCTTTCACCAAGATGACAATACATACCGTTGGTATAAATCAGCAATCTGAAACGAGTTAATAATGACCTCACGTGAATATCACCATAAAGTCCAGATCTTCTACGAAGACACAGACCACTCCGGCGTGGTCTACCACGCCAATTATTTAAAGTATTTTGAACGGGCCCGGGAACAGATCATGGGCGCTGCGGAACTGGTGCGGCTCTGGCGCGAAGAGGGGCTCGGGTTTGCAGTGTATAAGGCGGATATCAGCTACCACGAAGGCGCGGAATTCGGCGATGAACTGGATATTCGCACGACGTACCAAAAGGAAAGCGACTACCGCCTGATCTGGACCCAGGAAGCCTGGCGGCCGGGGGGCCAAAAACCGGCCGTCAAGGCCATCATCCACCTGGTCTGTCTGGACCGGGACAAACAGCTCAAGCCAATCCCGCCGATTCCGGACTAATCACACCAAACGGCCTTTATGCCGCTTAACTTTACCGGCCGGAAGTCGTGGCCAGAACTTCGTACCGCCAGACGAACTCGCCCTTTACCGGCAACAAATCGGCATAAATATAGACGGGTTCCTTAAACGCCCTTTCCTGCCCCGGTGGTATGGCCGTGTAAATTGTTTCCTTGCGTTCACCGATGACCTTACAAGTACTGTCGTCCGACCTTTGGGCGCAATCATAAAACACGATTCGAAGAACGACACTGTGCAGCGTATACTTTCTGGAGGTATTCCGGATGCGGCCGGTAAATTCATATCCATCGCGACCTGAAGGGTGAAAGCTCACATCTTGAAACGCCAACTCGGATGCGGTTATTTTTGAATTTGGGGAGAAACCACTTGCCTGGCTGTCGGTCCCCAAGGCCTCGTTGACAGCGCTGGTCAGCAGTAGGGTAAAAAGCCAGAATGATAGTTTCAGGGTAGCAATGATATTGGTATGTCCTCACCTAGCAGCCAAATCTGCTTGCCGCTTCAGCTTTATCACTTAACGGCTAGAAGTGATATTGCAAGTAGACAGAATTATAATTACTGCCCCCCGAGATGCGACCGAAAGCCGAAGAGGTCGAGAAGATCCCCGAGCGATGGTGGACGCTCCACCCCAGCCAGAGGTCTTCGATGGCTTTTTGATTGAACAGGTGGCCCAGGCTGACGTCAAATGAGAAATCCAGGTAATTCAGCAGCTCACTTGGCCGGTAACCCTGCCGTTCCATGTATTGCCTTTCGATGTAGGACACCTCATTCATGTAGGACACACCCTCGGCAAACCCGACCCGCCAGGGGGTGGGCCATTTGACAGTGTAGTAGAACTTCACGGCCAGCACGTATTCCCAGATGCTGTTTTGCACCTCGGACGAATGGTGGTAGACCGCGCCCGGTGTCAGGTAGACGTTAATGGGCAGGGTGAAGAGGGTGTCGGAGAGCGGTACTCCCAGAAACAGGGAGCTCAGTTGGTTGTCGAACTCGTCCGTACGGGTATTCCCCGTAAAAATGTCGCCTACGCTGGAGGGCGTAGCCCAACCGTGAGCCAGTCTGAAGTAGGGTTTTGAGTCCAGATAGCTCTTTTCAGAATTCGGTTTCTTTTCATTGTAAAAGCCGATGCCGGCGAAGACGGCTCCCTGGGTGCCTTTGTCGATAAATTCCAGGTTACGCGTCGATTCGTCCAGGATGGTCAGGGTCGCCTGGCCGATGATGTAAAGATTGCTGATCACATGGTAGCGAAAATCGCTGCCGATCTGGTAATCGAAGGCATTGTTGGGTTCGGCAATGCCCAGACCGTAGAAATTGTTATTGAAATCATCACTCTTCCAGCGCAGCCGGAAAAAGGGTTCCACCTCCCAAAGATCGCTTGCGTACCGGTACTTCGTGATAACATTGGCATGAACATACCCGCGTTCTTCGGTGAGCACCTCAAAGTCCACATCCCAATCATTAGTGATGCGGTACTTTAACTGGCCGCCAACATCCAACCCATCTTCCCGGATCTGGTTCTGGTATTCGGCCGGGATGTCGAAAAAGCGGTAGCGCCCAATAGCTGAAAACTGCCACTTATCGCTGTCATAAAACCGGAAGCCGCCCGTCAGCCCGTCGATAAACACCCGCCCGTGATCGTAAAAAATCAGCGGAACGATGTCATATGTCGAGTCTTGCTCGGCTTTGAAGGGAATCGCGGCATACCGGAGGCCAATGGACAATCCCCACTTTATAGGGGCTTCTGCTTTTTTGGCACCAACCGGTGATACCCAAAACGACAAGCTGAATATGAAGATAACGGTGAAGGTAAGGCAGCGGAATCTGGTTTGCATGGCACCCTCCTGCGGTATCGTGCTGCTCTTTATGTAACTGAAAATTTACGGAACTCGGATGGTGCTGCCCTTGTCGCAAGACCATAGGCGGTTTACATAGTTTGCGGCTGGCTCGTTACATATATTTTATATATCAAAACCGGATTGCAGGCAAATTTCCCAGATTTAAATTGGCGGGCAAGATGGGCAACGGGGCCGCATCTTAACATTTGACAGCGACTAATCGTCTGTTAAAATTTAATTAGAACCAACCTCAAAAAAGTCTTCATGTCGGGCGTAGCCTCTGGCGAAGCCTGATTGGCCCAAACTTCAGCCTGCGCTGAAGCTTCGGCAGATAAACTTATTTGGGCGATCGGAATAAATCCTCGAAATACTTGATATATTATTCCGGGTCGACCCACCTTTGAAAATAATCAAGTGGGAAGTCCCGTATCGGGGAATTCCTCACGGCCGCCTTGATTTTGTCGAAGATCCCACGCTCTTTATCGGGGAACCAAAATCCGTTTTTGAGGCGGGTCCTACTCTATATCCTTCAATCACAGCTTGGCCATTATTAATATTGATTGTGCAGGTGCTAATTGCGAGTGTTTTTATACAGGCAGCTGAAAGGCTTATTTCTTCCCTTTCTCATAATACTAACCCTATTGATCATCTTTATCTTTACGCCTTCATCAGCAAACGCTGAAGATGTTAATAGCAAAAAAGTCTTCGACAGGTTAACCATAAACTGGGAAAATGATGTCTTAGCAGGCACCGACAGGTATTATACCAACGGCATCCTGGCCAGTTTGAGCACCCCCTATCTGGCAGGTGATCCCCAGAATAGACACATGCCCGGCTGGCGTTACCCGGTTATCAACCGCCTGCCGTTTGTAAATAACCCGGTTGCCCGCCGGGCCACGTCATTATCGTTCGGCCAGTTGATATTTACCCCCGAAGATGTCTTAACGCGGGAACTTGTCGCTGATGACCGCCCCTACGCAGGTTATCTTTTCGGTGGTATCGGTTTCAACGGTATCATTAGAAATCAATTGGCGACCTGGCAATTCAATGTCGGCGTTGTCGGTCCAGCTTCCTTAGCCCGGGAAACCTCGGATTTCATCCACCGCCTGTTCGGCGGTACGCCCGCCCAGGGTTGGGAAAATCAACTGGCCAACGAACCGGTTTTGGAAGCCATTTACGAAACAAAGTGGCGGGTGTTGGCTGCGCAAAACGAAAGTGGTTTTGGGCATGATTTGATACCGCATGCGGGCGGCCGTCTGGGCAACGTGGCCGTATATGTAAATGGCGGCGCTGAATATCGCCTGGGGTGGCACCTTCCCGAAAATTTCGGCAGCAGTGGTATACGCACCGGCGTTGCCCCCAATCCGGTCTTCACTCAAGACGATGACGGCAAGCGCGGCAACATGCGGCCCAGTTTACATTTTTTTGGAAAGGTGGATGGCCGTCTGGTACTCAGGGATATATTCCTCGACGGCAATACTTTTAAGGCAAGTCATAGCGTCGACAAGGAAAACTATGTGGCCGACCTAAAGGCAGGTATCGCCTGGTATTTCAAAAGGTATAAATGCAGCTTTTCATATACGCTTCGAACCAGGGAGTTTAAGGGGCAAAGGGTTCCCCATATATTCGGGTCTTTATCGTTGGCGTTCAATTATTAACTAAGTCAGTGGTCGGGGAGCTTTCTCACTAAATTCCCGTCATCCCGGCCCCGCATCAAGTGCGGGATAAACTGCAGCTGGGATCCAGTCTAGGTAAAGGAACCGTCCGTGGATGCCGGATACGTCATCCCGGACGCGATCCGGGACCGGCATGACGAGAAAAACTCCCTGACTGCGCAGCTAAATGAAAAATATTCGGTTAAAACCGGCTTCGCTCCTGTAAGATTATCCTTGATACCAGTTCCGCATCTATCTTTCTCTGCCAATTTCAAAAGATAGCGGCTACTAGTCGGATCCATGGAACAGTCTAATCTGCTTCTCCTGGAAAGTATACGACCAGTGGCGGTATTTCATGAACCGGGCGGCACCTTCGCGGTCCCCGGCCTCGATGAGCTCAATGAAGTTATCGTGCTCGGCGCAGTTGCGCTTTTCCCACGCCACATTATAGCGGTGGCGCGGAAAGTCATAGAGGCGCTGTTTCAAAGGCGTGATGAGGCGCATCAAGGTTTTGCTGTGGTACAGATCCAGGAATACCCCGTGAAACTCGAGATTCAAGCGGTAATAGCGGCCGTAGTCTTCTGCATCCAAAGCTGCCCGCTGCTCCTGGTTCAATTGTTTCATCTTGCGGATAAGGTCCGGCGTGATCTGGTGGAAAACCTCTAGAACCACCGACGCCTCCAGAGCACCGAGGATGTCGTAAAACTCGCGTACATCCTCGAGGGTCAGCTTGTTGACCCTGACGCCCCGACGCGGGAGGATGGTGACAAATCCCTCGGTCTCCAGCTGGATCAGGGCATCGCGCAAAGGTGTTTTGCTGATGCCCAGTTTTTGGCTGATCTCATTGAGGTTCAGCGTGGCACCGGGCGCCAGGTTACCGGTTTGCATCTCATCGCGCAGGTAGAAATAAATCTGCTCCCTTAAAGATTGCGTATTGATCTGCATGTCAGCACAGTTTCTCTATGGCTTTCTTCACCGCCGCAACAATTTCATCAATATCCGTGCGCGTAGCGATCAGGGCGGGGGCAAAATTCATAATGGTGTTGTTGCCGGGTAGCGAACTGTTGGTTCTGCCAACCAGCACCCCCTCAGCAGCTACTAATCCCATAATGCGCCCCATTTCTGCTTCAGAAATGGGCTGCTTGGTGGTCTTGTCTTTGACGAGTTCGAGACCGCAAAAAAGCCCCTTGCCGCGCACATGGCCCACCAGGGGCAGGTCTGATAACGCCTGCAGACTCTCCAACATGTATGCCCCGACAACCCGGCTGTTTTCCACGAGGTTTTCTTCTTCTATAATCCGAGTGCTTTCCAAAGCTGCGACGGTTGCGCCGGCACAACCGCCATACGTGCTGATGTCACGGAAATAATCAAACCCTTTTTCGGAATCTGAAGGATCACAGAGGAACTTATCAAAGATCTCCTGGCGGACTACCGTAGCGGAAAGTGGCATATAAGAACTGGCCAGCCCCTTGGCCATGGTTACCATGTCCGGATCCACATCATACTGCTCGAGGCCCCAGAATTTGCCGGTTCGGCCAAATCCGCAGACCACTTCATCCATTATCAGGTATATCCCATATTTGTTGCAGATCTCCTGCAGGATCGGAAAATACTCCGGGACCGGCACGATGATGCCGCCGCCGGCGGTGATTGGCTCCACAATACAGCCGCCGACACTGTCCGGCCCCTCCTTAAGGATGACCTCTTCAAGGCTACGGGCGCAATCGATGTTGCAGCCCGGGTAGGACTTATCGAAGGGACAGCGGTAGCAGAGCGCGTGGGGAAACTCAGCAAACCCCTCGGCAAAGGGCCCATAATCCTGTTTGCGCTGCAGCTGCCCAGTGGCGCTCAAGGCCCCGATAGTGGTCCCGTGGTAGTCCCGATCCCTAAAAAGAATTTTGTATTTTCCCTTGCGTTCAGGATCGATGTTAGCCAGCTGGCGGACAATCTTAAACGCCTTTTCATTGGCCTCGGATCCGCTGTTTGAAAAATAGACCTTGCCCAGGTTGGGGAGCAAATCGATCAGTTTAGCGGCAAATTTGATAGTGGGGATATTACCCACTGTGCCGGCATAATAACCTAGGGTCTTAAGCTGATCATAAATGGCCTTGGCGATGCTCTCCCTGCCGTGGCCCACCATCACGCTCCAGACGCCCCCGGATGTGGCATCGAGATATTCCCTGCCCCTGATGTCCGTCACTCGGAGTCCCTGGCCTTCGACAATAATCATCTGCTCGGCGGATTCGAACACCTTGTGGGGCTTGATGTGATGCCACAGGTAGTCACGGTCGCCGCGAACCATATCCTCCGTATCGTATACGTTCCAGTTGACGGTCGCTTCCATGTTTCTCTCCTTTTTGGAATTGTCTTTGTTAAATACAGGGCTGCATTCGTGTCACGCGTTTTCGGCCTTACATGCCTTCTTGGGGACGCATATCGGCCTTATGGATTCCGGCAACGGCAACCGGCTTTTTCATAGCATCACGGCGGAAGGGTTCGCCAAGCTCCTTATTGTTCAACACTTCGATGAAGGTGGACTTCCCTTCTTCCATCTGGGCCTTGATGGCGGCATTTAGTTTCTCGGTCAAATCATCCATGTTGTTGACCTGGACACCTTCCATACCGCACGCTTTGGCGATATCGGCGTAGGAGACATTGGTGTCAAGCTCGGTACCCACGAAGTTGTCATCATACCATAAGGTGGTATTGCGTTTCTCGGCTCCCCACTGATAGTTGCGAAAAATAATCATGGTGATGGCGGGCCACTCATCGCGTCCGCAGGCCGTCATTTCATTCATGGAGATCCCGAAGGCGCCGTCACCGGCAAAACCGACCACCGGAATGTCGGGTTTGGCGATTTTTGCGCCCAGGATGGCCGGAAAACCATAGCCGCATGGTCCGAACATGCCTGGGGCCAGGTACTTGCGGCCCTCCTCGAAGGTTGGATACGCATTTCCGATGGCACAGTTGTTGCCGATATCCGAAGAGATGATGGCATTTTTGGGCAGGGCTTGGATGATGGCCCGCCAGGCCATGCGGACCGTCATTTTTTCCGGCTCATTGTCCTTTGCGCGCTGGTTCCAGGTGGTACCGGGATCGTCTTCTTCATGGTCCATGGTAGCCAGTTCCTGTTCCCAGTCAGCCTTGGTTTTTGCGATGGTGGCCTTGCGAGCATCGCGTCCCTCGTCACCGGCGACTGGAGAAAGCCGCGCCAGAATGGCATTGGCCACTTTTTTGGCATCACCCACAATGCCCACTGTGACGGGTTTGGTCAGGCCAATGCGATCGGGATTGATGTCAACCTGTATAATGGCCGCATCGGTGGGCCAGTAGTCGATACCGTAACCCGGCAAGGTGGAAAAGGGATTCAGGCGAGTACCAAGGGCCAGCACGACATCTGCCCTGGAAATCAATTCCATGCCGGCCTTGGAACCGTTGTATCCCAAAGGGCCGGCAAACAGGGGATGGCTGCCTGGAAAGGCATCGTTGTGCTGGTAACCGCAACAGACGGGCGCGTCCAGGCGTTCGGCCAGGGCGATGGAGTCTTCGATGGCGCCGCCGATCACAACACCGCCGCCGTTGAGGATCACCGGGAATTTAGCATTGGACAATAGTTCGGCTGCCCGGGCAATGGCAGCCTGGCCGCCATCCGGGCGTTCGAATTCCACGATGGCCGGCAGTTCGATTTCGATCACCTGAGTCCAGAAATCGCGGGGCACATTGATCTGGGCCGGGGCCGAAGCCCGTTTGGCCTGCAGGATCACCCGGTTGAGCACTTCGGCGATACGGGCCGGGTGCCGCACCTCTTCCTGGTAGGCGACCATGTCTTCGAAGATGGCCATTTGGGGAACCTCCTGGAAACCGCCCTGCCCCATGGTCATGTTGGCGGCCTGGGCGGTCACAAGCAGCAACGGGGTGTGGTTCCAGTAGGCAGTCTTGACCGGGGTAACTAAATTGGTGATGCCGGGGCCGTTCTGGGCAATCATCATGGACATCTTCCCCGACGCGCGGGTGAACCCATCGGCCATCATACCGGCATTGCCTTCATGGCCGACATCCCAGAAGGTGATCCCTGCTTTTGGAAAAAGGTCGGATATCGGCATAAAAGCCGAGCCGATAATACCAAACGCGTGTTCGATGCCATGCATCTGCAGAACTTTTATGAAAGCCTCTTCTGTGGTCATTTTCATGGTTGCCATTGGTTGGGTCCTCCTATTTCTAAATCTTTAATTTTACGAACACTGATATCTGATACATCACATATCAGAAGCCTCGTCAACCATATTTTATCAGCTTGTACTTTTTTGTCGCACAGCCAAGACTGACCACTCGTGAAATCATCTCGATTTACAATTTCAACTAACTGATATTAAAAAGCATATCCCCTATAAGGAGGCACGCGGTCGGCAATGTTTAGCATCTCTCTGAAAGGGGTATATGGGTCATTTCCAGTTGTTCCCGGGTTAGAAGCGTTCTTCCCCGCCTTGGCCAACAACCGTCGCTTTACTCGAAGGGAACTTTTAAAAATTTGCTGTAGGTGTCTTTGATGACATCGATTCCGCTTTTGATATTTACTTCAAACATCATTCTTACTTTTTTGGGATCTTTACTTTTGAGCGCATCAAGAATGGTCCGGTGCTGTGCATTGAAACGCATGCAGTGTTCTTTCTCACGCCGATAAATATTCAAAACACTTTCCACCGACTGAACCAGTGCCTGGGCGATATTGCATAAGTGGGGAAGCTTGGATGCAGAGCAGATAACATAGTGAAACTGTCGGTCCAATTGATAGTGATTCTGGGGGAATTCTTCCATACGGGCATGCAACTCTTCAAGCTTGAGAAAATCGGCATCGGTCAGGTTGTCGATAGCCTCAACAGCTAGTTTGGATTCCAAAGCCACCCGCAGATCATAAATATGGAGAATCTCTTTTTGGGTCGGCGGTGTGGCAACAATCGCGCCTTTGTAGGGGATGTTCTTGACGATCCCGGAGCGGTCCAGACGCATAAGGGCTTCTCTAATCGGCCCGCGCCCGATGCCCAGTTCTTCTTCAAGTTCTGTGAGTACAAGTCGGGTACCAGGAAGCTTGGCTCCGCTGAGAATCATGTCCCTTATTTTCTCATAGGCCTGCAGCGATTTCATTGAAGGTTGGTTGACCGCCAAAACAAAGCTCCTTTAGATATCTATCCAATTGTTACTTATATAATTTTTACATGTGACCCCACGTGACAGCTTATACAAAAATGGCCTTTTTATGATTATGACGCCACATGGTTGTCAAACTCCAGTCAAGGGGCAACATCGACAAAATTAGTCGCTGTGGCCGCCAGCTCTGCCAGTTGTTTCCGGTTGGTGGCCACCTGGACAATCTCTTGTGCCAGGACCTCAGCCGCATCCACAGATTGGATGGGCAGCTTTTCCCTCAGTGCACTGAGTTCGGTACAGGCCACTATGGCGACGGCGGCTCCTTTTCGTTTGAGGTTAGCGCACACCTGTGTGTAGCCGTCTCGCACCCGGGCACCGGTGTTTCCTTGCTTGATCGCTTTGATAATGCCCAGCAGGTGTTCCTGTTGATTCGGATCGGGCCACACATCCTCAATACCCAATCGCCCGAACCGCTGGCTATAAAGCCCCGTCATGGCAACCGCCGGTGAGGCCAGAATACCGACCCTGTTCTGCTCGGGAAAATTGGTTTTTACATAACCGGTCACCACTTCAATCAGGTTGACGACGGGAATATTGACAGCCTGTTGAACCTTATCATAATAGAAGTGGGCGGTATTGCAGGCAATCGTCAAAAAATCCGCCCCCCAGGCTTCGAGGCGCCTGCCCATGTTCGCCATGCAGGGGCCGGGGTCCTCACCATCTCCTTCAATGATGGCTTTTATTCTGGATGGCACTTTGGGATTGTTATCCGCGATACAGCGAATGTGATCGGCATCATCCAAAGCCGGGGTCAGGCGGATAATACGCTGCATCAGATCAACGGTTGCCTCCGGGCCCATCCCGCCTAAAATGCCGACTATCTTCTCTCTCGGTTCGGTCATCCTGCATTCCACCTGTCAAAGACGTTGCGCAAGCCCCCTTGCTCTCAGGGGCCCATTTCTTTAGTATCGTTCAACCTTGCCTGAATGTATCCATATAGGCATACAGCGCGGGCGATCCACCAGTGTGAAGGAACAGTACCTGGGAACCGTCGGCAAAATGCCCCTTGCGCACGAGGTCGATCAACCCTGCGGCCGCTTTGCCGGAATAGACCGGATCCAGGAGAACAGCTTCCGTTCTGGCAAAAAGCTTCACAGCTTCGACCATTGAATCGGTCGGCAGAGAGTAACCCGGGCCGACGTACTGATCGAAGCAGACAATATCTTCACGGGCAGGACCGCCTTTGACCCCGATCGTTGCGGCAAGTTCTACCGCCAGATTGTAGACGATCTCTTCCTGTACGTCTTTCGACCGGGAAACATTGACCCCGCTGATGGGAATTCCGCCACTGACCCCCGCCATGCCTACCACCATACCCGCGTGGGTCCCGGCAGAACCCGATGGGACAATGATGTGATCGATACCAAGACGCATCTCGTTGAGCTGGCCCATGGTCTCTTCAGCACAAACCGCATATCCCATGGCACCGATGGCATTGGAAGCGCCGCCGGGGACGATATAGGGTTTTTTGCCGGCTGCCGCCAATTCAGCGGCCTTTTTACCCATTGCGGCCACCATGTCGGAACCACCGGATACGACATCGATGCTTTTGACGTCAAGCAATTCAAAGAGAAAATTGTTCCCGCTGGCATCCGCCTTGTAGGAGCCGGCCACGCGTTCTTCGAGTATTAAGTGACAATCCAGGCCTTCCTTGGCGGACCAGGCAGCCGTTAGCCGGCAATGATTGGACTGGACGGCACCGCAGGTGATAATGGCATTCTTACCTTGATCAATTGCATCGGCGATGCAGAACTCCAGCTTTCTGGTTTTATTACCGCCACCGGATCCTGGCAGAAGGTCGTCGCGTTTGATATACAGCTTCACCCCACCACCAAGGGCACTGCTCAAAGAAGGCATACTCTCAATGGGAGTCGGGCCTTGAAGATAGTTTCTACGGGGAAATTTGGTAAAATTCATCGATTTTCCTCTCAGCAAATACCGGTTCTATTAGAGTTCAAGGATAGCTTCACTTCGATCTTCGCAGCCAATGGCAACGCTGCCACCTGAAAGGTGCTGCGCGCGGAATAGGGCTCTTTGAAGTACCGGGCGTACCTGGTTGACGGCCTGGAAATAGGGGCCGATGGCCGCCGGTGCACGCTCGGTTATGATTGCCTTTTTATTCATGGTTCTTTCTCATTATTTTAAAACCGTAGCTGAAACTTCATGAATGATTTCCAGGATAAGCCGGCAGTCATCTTCAGTAAACGTCAATGGAATACGCATGTCGCACATAACGGCCAGGATGCGCTTTGTGTTGGCCAGGTGCGGCAACTGCCCAAAATAGCGCCAGCTTTCATAGGTACTGGTAAACCCCACCGGCTCTTTGTCACCGAACCATTTAAGTTCGACTCCCCGATTCAGACATGCGGCCAGAAATTCTCTGATGGTGGCCTCATCTTGACCGGTCAGGGAAAACTGGATGGAGCTGCCCACGTAATTTTCGCGGGGATCCCTCCGGGGACAGGTAATCCCATCGATCAGGTTCAGCCCCCGCTCCAGGATTCGGTAGCGCTCGTTCCAGCGCCGACACTGAACATCCAGGTCCCGCAATTGGGGCCGCAAAATGGCCGCGCGAAGATTGTCCATGCGGCAGGAATAATTGGGAACCATGGTTTTGATGGTTTCAAACACCTCCATGCCCGGCCGTGAGGCATGGCGTTCATAAAGCATGTAGGACCCCGAATAGATAATTGCGCGTGCGATCAGTTCGGGATCGTCGGTCACCAGCAGCCCCCCTTCTCCAGAATTCATGTGTTTGTACGTCTGGGTGCTGAAGCAGGCGACCTTACCGAAGGCACCGGATTTCTTGCCGTCCCAGGTGGCGCCCATGGTGTGGGCGCAATCCTCAATCAGGACAAGGCCGTGAGTCGTGCAGATGTCCATAAGCCGGTCCATATCGGTGATATGCCCGCGCATGTGGGAGAGCATGAACCATTTGGCGTCCGGGATCGCTGCCTTTTTTTCGAGATCATTGAGGTCGATGGTGTAATCATCCACGATATCAACCAGTTCGATGGTAGCACCGGCGTTTTCAATCGCCCCGGGAACCGGTGCCAGGGTGTACGCGTTACACAACACCTTGTCGCCGGACTGTACCCCGGCGCTTTTAAGTGCCAGGTACATGGCGCTCCCGCAGGATGCGCAGGCAAGACAATATTTTTTGCCCATGTAAGCTGCAAATTCTTCTTCCAATAGCGCCGCTTCGCCCTTTTCGCCGGGATCGACATTGTAGCGGTGAAGCTTGCCGGACTTTAGAATGGCCAGGGCTTTTTCAATTGCCTGGTCGCCAATGGGCTCCTGTAGGGTAAAATCCTTGGTGAACCGTTTCGTCTTTGTTGCAGACATGTTTATACTCCCGCAGCGTCAGCGGTCTGAAACCCCGATCTTTAGCAGCTTACAACCATCCGGCGGTTGTCGGCTAGTATTTGCTTTGTTTATAAACGTCGAAATCCCAGTCCCTTTCGGGGAAATATTTCCTGAGCCGCCAATCGCACGCGCGTGCGTGTCCTTCCATGCCCTCGACGCGCGACAACCGGGATGCCGCGCTGCTGATCACCTGGTTAGCCTCCTGGCTGATCTTCTGATACGTGTATACTTTTAAGAATTTCAGGA
>Ga0126335_1000065_pt1 | contig 45894 bp, 38 predicted proteins | sample OlaspJWI45metaG_FD_108409 | JGI IMG/M metagenome (GOLD analysis project Ga0126335, IMG submission 108409) | Marine gutless worms symbiont microbial communities from Oahu, Hawaii - Olavius sp. 1 OAHU.JWI-45 metaG | ecosystem: Host-associated > Annelida > Digestive system > Unclassified | place... | reverse complement strand
CCTCACTGTCAAAAAAGATATTTGCTTATATAAGAACCGGACCCCACGTATCGGGCTTGTCCAACCACAGGATAAGATCGTGGTTCGCTTCGCTCACACAATCTATCCTTATTCGTTAGGTGCTATTTTAATATCGATCCGTTCAAAAGGCAGTACCGTATCGTCTTTGCTTATCTCATCTTCGATTATACTTTACGGTATCGGACTGGTATTTGCGCAGCATGTGTTGGCGCTTTTCAAGAGAGATACCGATCCATGGAAACTATTTTTGATAGCGGCCATCAGCTGCCTTGCAGGATTTGTTTTCGTAAAATTAAAGCGGTGGATCGGTCATGGAAGAGAAATATCCTGATCTCGGCATCGATATCGGCAAAATTGGTTCCTGCTAAGACTGCGTTGCACTATGGAAAGTCGTGATCCGCAGCCATTTGATTCAGCTACAGATTCGAGTTCTAAATCGCCTGTCGCCCTTTTTACTCGATGCGTTGGCCCGTTAGCCGGTTGAGCCCGTTGGCCAGTTATAAAGGAACCGGAAACTGGGTCCTTCGTCGAGCCGAGGTAACTCAGTTGCAGGGGAGGCAGTTTATCCCCTCCCCCAACGCTACCTGGATGGGGTCACATCCGTTTGGAGGTCAGGCTCAGCCCCGGTGAAATCCGCATCGCTTTGTAAATGGTCCGTGGACCGTTTCAAAAAAGACCGGATGCTGGATGCCACGCCCAAGGTGTGAGCTAATAGCTGATTGCTCATAGCAAAAGACTGAGATGGCAAAAACTGCGCACGGTGTATAAGGTCTGAGGTCCTGTGTGTAAGGTAAAGATATTGGTTATTTGGAGTCGCTGCATTCCGTCGATAAAACCTTGCGCAAAGCCGCCAGTACGCAAAAAAATAATAATAAAAGACAAAGCGTCAGCGCTTCCTCAACTTTAGGCACTTTAGTGCACTTTAGGCACTTCTTACAGAGGTACGAAGCGACTCCATAACTTGTTACCCGGCCGTTGCGCTATAGCCGATAATGTCCAATTCACGGCATATAGTCCCACCGTCTGAGATGGTCTTTGCGCATCTGGTCTTTTTCGGCGGCGCTGGCGCCCCAGTTGCCTTTGTATATGGCGCCAACCCAATCACCATAGGCCGGATTGGGGAGCATGATGAATTTCTTTCCCCACATATCTCTTATTTTGTCCGTTTCGGCAAATCGTTCGTCAACCGATTTTTTGCGAAACACGCTGAGAAAATCATTTAAATTGTCGCCCATCAAAAAGGCGATCTCGTAATCTTTGGCAACAATATCCCGGCGGGCCTGCTTGTCACTTGAGTCCGTGCGCAGCAGCAGATGTTTTTTGTCCACGAAGGGAAAGCCCAGTGCCTTGAGGTTTTTTTCGGTGCCATCGTAGCCGACCATCTTGCGATTGGTAACATAAAAGATATCGACGCCCTTATCTCTGGCGTAATTCAGAAATTCCAATGCACCTGGAATCGCTTTTGCCTGGGCCGCTGCCATCCAGGGTGTCCATGTCTTGGAAGAGTATCCAAAATTATTACCGATCAAAAATCCTTCATAGGCCGAGTTGTCGATTACCGTTTCATCAGCATCGACAATAACAGCCACCTTTTTGGAACCCGAGTAAGATTTCATAAAGGAATCCAGGTTCATCCTGGCCAGATTGAAGGCCTGATAGCACATTGCGCGGAACTCGGCCGAACTCTGCATCCATAGGATAGCCATAACGTTTTGCTCGTTCAGGTCCTGGGTCGAATACGACTCGGATGCAGGACCTTTGGCCTGGACCAATCCGCCGACGGCGATGAATCCGGCAACGATTATTACCGCAAACGTGCGATAGACATTTCTTCTTGAAATTTTCATCGTTCTCCTCCTTTGTCTGCGCCAATGATAAGTAACGATTTCAGGTATGCATCATTATGCCGTTGTTCAACGTCACACAGGGTTAAACCATTGATCCGGACCATTATTTCTGGCAGGCCTCGGCCCCGGGCGGCACGGCAGGAACCGCCAGTGCAAGCGTCATGCTGGGGGCCACTGAACTCAATGGTTTGTTGAAATAAATGGGTAGACTTTAATTTTAACCTGAAATAAGTTAGAACTCTTGTAAAATTATTTCAAGACAATTCCATTCAAATACCTACGACATTCTGACCGTCAGGTCAGTATCAGCCAGGAAGCCGCGCATGTCGAAAATCGAAAGGGTCATTCTCATTGTCCTGGACAGTGTCGGCGTAGGCCACCTGCCGGATGCGGATCAATTCAATGATCGCGGCGCCCATACGCTGCTGCATATCTACGAGCATCTGGGGCGCCTGGATCTCCCCAATTTATGTTCGCTCGGACTGGGAAAAATCGCCGCCATCGGCTGTGCGGCATCTGAAAATATAGGCTGCTACGGCAAAATGCGCGAACAATCGCGCAGCAAGGATACCACCACCGGCCACTGGGAAATCGCCGGGATTGTGGTCGACACCGCGTTTCCCACATATCCCCGGGGATTCCCGGCAGAAATCATTGCAACATTTGAAAAGCGGATCGGCCGGCATACCCTTGGAAACTATCCCAGGTCCGGCACGACCATATTGGAAGAACTCGGCGAGGCGCATCTGCGCACAGGCTGTCCCATCGTTTACACGTCGGCCGATTCGGTGTTTCAAATGGCCGCCCACGAAGACATCATCGGTCTGAATCTGCTCTATGATTATTGCCGGATCGCCAGACATATTTTGACGGGTAGGCATGCGGTCGGCCGGGTGATCGCAAGGCCATTCAGGGGCCATCCGGGCCATTTTGAGCGGAATAACGCGGCCCGCAAAGATTTTTCGGTAGCACCGCCAGCCGAGACCTTATTGGATCGCCTGAACGACAGGGGTTTATTTACCGCAGGGATTGGCAAAATCGGAGACCTGTTCGGGCACCGCGGGCTGAGTGCCGAAATTCATACCCGCAACAATGATGACGGTGTCGATCGAACGCTGGCGTCGATACAGGCTTACCGCGACCAAAGCGGACTGATATTTACCAACCTGGTCGATTTTGATATGGTTTACGGTCATCGCCGAAATATAAGCGGTTATGCGCAAGCGCTTGAATCCTTTGACCGCAGGCTGCCTGAAATATTCGCGGCCATGTCCGGCCGGGATTTACTAATCCTCACGGCAGACCACGGCTACGATCCGACATACGCGGCCCACACGGATCACACCCGGGAATATGTACCGCTGCTGATTTATGGCGAAAAAATTAAAAAGAATGTCGACCTGGGCATTCGTTCAACTTTTGCAGACTGCGGCCAGAGCATTGCCGATCTTCTCGGAGCTGGAAAATTGAACCACGGGGATAGTTTCAAAAAGGACATTCTCTAAAGCGTTTGGCCAGGGTGCGTCTTGCTAACGTCGACTTTTGAATATTATTGGTATTGTCGAGATTTTTACATCAGGGATGTCACAAACGCTTTAGAAAATTCCCCTGCGTGGAAAAAAATATATTTGGGAAGTATCGATGGATAATAAAAGCATGCGCGAAGCTGTCGGTCTTATTTCAAATCGAATTCGGGTTAAGCCGCGGATCGGCCTGATACTTGGAAGCGGTCTGGGGAGCCTTGTGGAAGAATTTGAAGAACCCATCCGAATCGGGTTTGGAGAAATACCCGGTTTCCCGGTATCAACCGTCGAGGGTCACAGCGGGGCAATTGTGAGCGGTCAGCTGGCCGGCATCGACCTTCTGGCGTTTTCAGGCAGAATTCACTATTACGAGGGCTACGATATCAGGCAGGTCGTTTATCCGATCCGGATTATGGCTGCATTGCAGATTGATACGGTCGTGATCACAAATGCAGCCGGGGCCGTCAACGAATCTTTTCAACCCGGTCATATCGTTGCCATCAAAGATCATATCAACTTCATGGGAGTCAATCCATTAACTGGATCAGCTGATTTTGTCGATATGACGAAGGCCTACAGCGCCCGACTGTTAGAAATCGCCCGCACCGTGGCCAAAAAACAGGGTTTTGATCTCCCGACCGGCGTCTATGTCGGTTACAGCGGCCCATCCTATGAAACGCCGGCCGAAATCAGGGCCTTCCGGACCCTGGGCGGTGACTTGGTCGGAATGTCCACCGTACCTGAAGTCATAGCTGCCAGAAGCCTGGGAATGGATGTTCTGGGACTTTCGCTGATCACCAATATGGCGGCCGGCATGAACGGCCTGCCGCTCTCCCATGAGGGTGTCATCGAAAATTCAGCCCTGGCGTCGATAAAATTCAAAGCGCTGATCAAAGGGATTATTAAAAAGATAGCGGCAACCGCATAAAGACAAACGCTATTTATTTGAGGGGTCGGGGTGTTTTTTCAGCAAAGCCCTGATTAGAGCGGAATGAATGAACCAGAATCAGCACCATTGCATACGAAAAAATCGATACAAAGGTCTCACGCAAAGCCGCAAAGGCGCAAAGAAAATCAAAAAATAGACAGAATTCCTTGATCCAGTATCAAGGAACCAGTATCCAGTAACGTTCGCGGTAATAAGTTTCATAACAGAATCAAGCATCAATATGTAAATGCTACGAACCACTGACAACTGACAAGTTTTTATGATCACTTATGAACTCATAAAGAAAAAACGCGACGGGCTTGAACTGTCCAGAGCGGAAATTGCATTTCTGGTCGACGGATATGTGGACGGTCGGATTCCGGATTACCAGATGGCCGCTTTTCTGATGGCGGTCTATTTTCGTGGCATGAGCAACCGGGAATGCCTGGATCTGACAATGTGTATGCTGGAATCGGGCGAAAGGATTGATTTGTCCCCTGTTGCCGGTTTCAAGGTCGATAAACACTCAACCGGTGGTGTCGGTGATACCACCACGCTGGTACTGGCCCCGCTGGTTGCGGCCTGCGGCGGTACGGTTGCCAAAATGACCGGCAGGGAACTGGGCCATACCGGCGGTACGGTCGACAAACTGGAGTCCATACCCGGCATGCAAATGGAGATGTCGAAAGAAAAATTCATTCAAATTGCCAACAATGTACATGTCAGCCTGATGGCCCAGACTGCCAGCCTGGCACCGGCTGACAAGAAGATTTATGCGCTTCGAAATGTCACGGCAACCGTAGAATCGATACCGCTTATTGCCAGTTCCATCATGAGTAAAAAACTGGCGGCCGGGGCAGACGGTATCGTTCTGGATGTCAAAACCGGCGCCGGGTCATTTACGCAGCGTTACGAGGATGCCATCGATCTGGCCCGAACCATGGTAAACATAGGTCAGAATGCGGGCAAGAAGATGGTCGCCCTGATAACGGGCATGGAGCAACCGCTGGGGTATGCCATCGGAAATGCCGTCGAGATCCGGGAAGCCGTCGATACACTTGACGGTGACGGCCCTCCGGACCTGTTAGACCTGGTTCTGGAGCTTGGCAGCCATATGCTGATGATGTCGGCTATGGCACCCTCCCTGTCGGCAGCCCGCAAAATACTGCAAAATAATATTGACAACAAAAATGCACTTCAAAAACTGGGAGAATTCATTCAGGCCCAGGGAGGCGATCCCGGCATTATTAGAGATCCGAGGCTGCTGCCTCAGCCTTTGGAACAAATTGAAATCAGGAGCGAACGATCCGGTTATGTCGAGAAACTGGATGCCCTGGAAGTCGGAATGACCGCAAAAATACTCGGTGCCGGCAGAGATACCAAAGATGAAGGTATCGATCCTTCCATCGGCATCCTTCTGAAAAAGAAAATCGGTGATCGGGTCGAGAAAGGCGATTGCCTGGCCGTATTTCACTCGGACGGCAATCCGGAAAAAATCGTTCCGGCCCGACAGCGATTCAGGGCGGCCTGTACCGTCAGCCACCGCAAGGTAGATCCGCCCAGGCTATTTTATGCCCGCTTGAGCGAAGATGCCATCGAGGAGTTTGGTGCCTGAGCACTTCAGGGGTCGGGGTGATTCACAGCATTTGTCCGCTGCATGAATACAGTAACGTATAATTTATTGAAGTGCGAACGGCAATTTGTTTCACCGCCGAGGCACTGAGAACACATGGCAAACCGTAAGAAAAAATTTGAATCCTGCCTGCACGATTTCCCGGCAGATGTGCGCCCCCATCTGCGATCGGCCGTATCGCAGATGGGCCGGCTGACAGCGGCCCAATGCACGCAGCTAAAAGAAAAATTGAGCCTGAATACTGAAGATCTGGCCATCCGGCTCCTGCCGCTGGCAAAATGTTTTGCCGTCGCACCGGTGTCCGGATTCGAAGTAGGGGCAATCGCTCTGGCCGGACTAAAGGGCAAGTCCGACCGAATCGATCTGTTTTTCGGATCAAACCTGGAATTTTTGCAGGTGCCGTTAAACCAGAGCATCCACGCCGAGCAGTCAGCCGCCCTGAATGCCTGGCACCAGGGGGCCGGTCACCTGTATGCCATCGTCGCCAGTGAAACACCCTGTGGTTACTGCCGTCAATTCCTGAACGAATTCGAACAGGCGTCCGGCATGCATATCATCCGGCCTTCCAAAGGCGCTCGGGCGTATAAGCGCGTCCCTTTGTCAGCGCTTTTGCCCGATGCGTTCGGCCCGCAGGACCTGAGGCGGCAGGCCGGACTGCTGCAAAGCGCCGTCCCGGAACATGAGATCACAGTCAAGCCACCGGCCGGGGACCGGGTCGCCGCAGCGGCGCTGGCGGCAACCCTGAAATCTTATGCGCCGTATTCAAACAATTCGGCCGGCTGTGCCATTCAGACCGCAAAAGGAGAAATTTTCAGCGGGCGTTGCGTGGAAACAGCGGCATACAATCCCAGCCTGACGCCGCTTCAGACGGCCATAATGCAACTCAATGCGGCTACCTTAGATGACGCTACAGAGATCAGACGCGTGGTATTGATTGAAAAGCGCACGGCGGTAAGTCAAAGACGGTGCGTGGAAATGCTGATCGAAGCGTGGGAGACCGACATCGAGTTTGAATACTACGAAGCAAAATAAGGAGATGACATGAAACCTGGCGATACGGATTTTTCGATAACCCCGGAAGAAATGGCTCAGGCCATCGATCACACGCTCCTGAAACCGGATGCAACCGAAGATGCCATCGAACAGATTTGCAGGGAGGCCATCGAATCTGCATTTAAAGCGGTGTGCGTCAACTCGGGTCACATTGACCATGTTGCCCAAATTCTAAAGGGCACCGGTGTTGCGGCCTGTTCGGTTATCGGGTTTCCGCTGGGTGCCATGCATACCCGGGTCAAAGCATTCGAAGCTGAAACGGCGGTGAACAACGGCGCCACCGAACTGGACATGGTGCTGAGCATCGGGGCCTTTAAATCGGGCGATCTCACGGTGACTGAAGCCGATATTCAGAATGTGCGGCGGGCGGCCGGGTCCGGTGTGATATTGAAAGTCATCATCGAAACCTGTTTGCTGAGTGATCAGGAAAAAATCCTGGCCTGTGAAATCTCCCGGGCAGCCGGTGCCGACTTTGTCAAAACCAGCACCGGATTTTCGACCGGCGGCGCCACTGTTGCAGATGTCTCGCTGATGCGCAAAACCGTGGGCGCGCAATTGGGCGTCAAAGCCAGCGGCGGGATCAAGGACTGGTCCACAGCGCTGGCCATGCTGAAAGCCGGCGCCGACAGAATCGGCACCAGCTCCGGTGTGGCTATTATCGCTCAGGCCGGCGCAAATTCGTCGCCAAAATAGTTCCTGAATTATTACGAGACGATCAAATGTCCTCTATTTCAGGCCCAGGCCCTCACTTTCCAATTCGCCCGCCACGCTATCCACCGCCGCTTTGGTTATCGCAATAATCTGATCGACATCTTTTCTTGAAACGATCAGCGCCGGTGCGAACCCGAGAATATCACCGTGCGGCATCGCCCGGGCAATGAGTCCTCTATCGAGACAGGCCGCAGAAACCCGGTAGCCCACTTTCCGATCAGCCCCAAAGGGCGTTTTCTTATCTTTGTCGGCAACGAATTCCAGGGCCCCGAGCAGCGCCACACCGCGCACTTCGCCAACCAGGCGGTGGCCGTCAAATACCTGATGCAGGCATTTTTGAAAATACTGACCTGTTTCGCGGGCGTTTGCGATAAGATTTTCCTTGTTGATAATATCTAAATTCGCAAGCCCGGCCGCCGCGGCCAGCGCATGTCCGGAATAGGTCCAGCCATGGCCGATGGGTCCGAATTTTTCACTGCCTTCCTGAAGAACCGCCCACACGCGATTGCCGACAATAACGCCCGAAAGGGGCAGATAGGCGCTGGTCAGTCCCTTTGCGACAGTAATCAGGTCCGGTTGAATCCGGTACATATCGCTGCCGAAATTGTGGCCCAGGCGTCCGAAACCGGTAACGACTTCGTCGACGATCAGCAGGATATCGTACTTTTTGAGCACCGGCTGGATCGCTTCCCAGTATCCTTCCGGCGGCGGTATGATGCCGCCGGTCCCCAGCAACGGCTCTGCGATAAAGGCCGCCACGGTGTCCGGGTCTTCATCCAAAATCATTTTTTCCAGTTGCGCTGCACACCAGCGGGAAAAATCGCGTTCAGTCATGCCGTCAGCTGCGTATCGATAATAGTGCGGTGTAACCGTGTGTTTGACGTCATCAACCGGCAGATTGAACTTCTCCTGAAAAACCGGCAAACCGGTAAGGCTTCCGGTCATGATGCCCGATCCGTGGTAACCGCGATGACGGGAGATAATCTTGCGTTTTTGAGGCCTTCCAAGGACATGATTGTAGTACCATGCCAGTTTGATCTGGGTTTCGTTGGCATCCGAACCCGAAAGGCCATAGAAAACCCTGCTCATGTTCTTGGGGGCCATTTCCAGTATCCGTTCGGAAAGCCGGATCACGGGCTCATTGGAGTGCCCCACATAGGTGTGATAGTAGGCCAGTTTCCTGGCCTGGGCGTAAATGGCATCGGCAATCTCCATGCGGCCGTATCCGACGTTGACACAGTATAGGCCCGCAAATCCGTCGATATACGTGTTGCCTTTATTGTCCCGTATCCGCAGGCCTTCCCCGGTTTCAATAATCCGCGGGGTTCCGAGTTTGCCGCTTGCGTGATCTTTCAAATGCGTTGCTGCATGAAAAATCGTGCGTCGATCGATTTCTTCCAAACTGTTGCTACTTTGATTTTCCGGATCCATTTTTTCCACCACTCCGTTTGTTTATTTAATGCGCATCAATTTTGATGAACGCATAATTAGATGCTGATTCCAAGCCCGTTGTCAATCGCGCGTTGCAGGGCCAGGTTGGCGATGGCCGTATCCTGTGCGCCGGTTCCGGTTAAATCGCAAATCGTTATTTGCTGGTCGGTCTGTCGCCCCGGCGTGCTTCCGGAAGTGATCTGCCCAAGTTCGACGACCTGTAACTCGTCCAGTACACCGGCCGCTTTGGCATGGTGCAGTTCACCCATTGTGAAGCTCTGGGGTTTACGATCGCATACAACCATATCGGCCTGACTGAAGGCGTCGACTTCGAGCTCCTGTTTATCCGGAAGGTCGGCGCCCATGGCGGTGATATGCAGACCGGGATGAAGCCAGGCGGCACGGATATAGGCCTGCCGTGAGGGCGTGCAGGTTACCACGACCTGGCTTTGGCGGATCACCTGTGCTGCATCCGCAGCCGCTATAACCTCGACACCCAGAATCCGTCCCATCTCAGTGACATAGCGTTGCAGACGTTCTGCGTCCAGATCGAAAACGATCAAACGCTCAAAACGCCGGACGGTCTGCAATCCCCGCATCTGAAACCGTCCCTGTGCGCCCGCGCCGATGACGCCCGCGGTCGTCACTCGCGAAGGCGCCAGATGCCTGGCCACCACGGCCCCGGCCGCACCGGTGCGAACATCGGTCAGATAGGCATTGTCCAGCAGAATCGCCTCGGCAACACCGGTTTTGGCGCTCAGCACGACCATCATGGCCGGACTGTTGGGCAGGCCGATTTTATGATTTTGAAAAAAACCCGCACCGATTTTGACTGCCATGTGATCCAGGCCGGGTACGTAAGCGGCCTTGATGTCGACATCGCCCTGAAACTCGGGCACTTCGATGTGCATGATCGGCGGCATGCAGACCCCTCCGCGGGACAGCCGGGTAAAGGCGTTTTCGATTGCGGCAACACTTTCCGGATCCACATCGATGACTTTGCGCAGTTCGCTCTCGGTCAATACGATCGTGTTCATCGGGTTCCTCCTTGCTTGTGAATTGCGATAATTCTGATGGCTCCAAAGTCGTGAACTTATCGATGCTGCATGAGCTAAACGCCGTCCCTGATGGCATTGATCCAAACGGTTTTGCCGCAGGCGGATTCATCTGTGATATACGCGGTGTATCGAAAAAGGATATTATCCTTCTGAACCCATTGTAGCGCTAAAGCGTCATTGCGTGCCCAACATTCCAATATTCCATCATTCCACGGTATTTGTCTGCAGCACAGCCTGTTATCTCCGACCTGGCCCAGAGGACCCGGTTTTCAATATTGAATAATCTGCCAACATTATGCAACGGTTCAAATTGATGTCAATAAAAACGTGACATTGTCACAAATAATGAACATTGAAATCCTCAAAGCACCCAGCCGAATAAGTATAGCTCCTGTAGAACATTCATGAATACAGATCAAGTCATATAATTACATTATAATGGTGTTGACCTTAAAAATACTTGACAGTGTTATATGCAATCTGTAGTCATGTATTATAAACATATGTCACATATAATGAACATAATACGTTTGAATACGATTCAATGATCACCGCCAAAAAGAAATACTACCAGATCACTTCCCTTGAAAAAGGCATCAAAGTCCTCGAACTGCTGGCAGACCAAAAGGCACTGACCGTATCGCAGGTGGCCGTCAACCTCGGCTTAAACCGTGCCGCCAGCCACCGCTTTCTGGCAACCCTGAAGGATCTGGGGTACGTGGAGAAAAACGAAGACAACAGCTACCAGCTGACATTCCGGGTTCTGGAATTGGGTATGACGGTCGTCAACCGTTCCGAGGTCAAACAGGAAGCCCGCGAATTCATGCAGGAACTTGCGCAGGCCTGCAAAGAAACGATCAACCTGGGGCACTGGGACGGCCGGTACATTCTGCACCTGGACAAGATCGACAGCTGCGAGATTTTACGGATCGACGCGCCGCTGGGATCCAAAACACCGGCATACTGTACGGCCCTGGGCAAAGCCATTCTGGCCCATCTTTCCAAAGACGAACTCGATGCCTACCTGGCTCGAACCCGGCTCGTGCGGCATGGTCCAAACACAATTGTTTCCAGGAAGAAACTCAGGCAGGAGCTGAAACAAACGTTTGTAAACGGATATGCGGTGGATGACGAAGAATTGACCAAGGATCTCCGGTGTGTCGCGGCCCCCGTGTTCGATCACACCGGCAAGGCCAGATACGCATTGAGCATCTCGGCGCCAGCCATGCGGCTGACCATAAACGCAATTGAAAAGATACAGCCGCAAATCAAGGACGTCAGCCAACGGCTGTCTGCCCGCTTGGGGTATCGCCCGCTGCCGGCGGCGTTGGCAAAACCCTGAGCCGCTTGTTTGATTTCCCATTTCAAACCATGCAGAAAGGACAACACCATGGCACCCAAAAAACATACCCGTTTTGATTTGCAAAAAATGAAAGAATCCAAACAGACGGCCGTGTGGATCACGGCCTATGACTACTGGACAGCCAACTTTGCCGAACAGGCCGGTATGGATATGATCCTGGTGGGAGACTCATTGGGTATGTGTGTTTACGGCTACAGCGGCACCGTGCCGGTGACCATGGATCAATGTATCTGGCACAGCGAGGCGGTCCGGCGGGGGGCACCGAACACATTTGTCATCGGCGACATGCCTTTTTTATCCTATCAGGTCAGCGTCCCGGAAGCGGTGCGCAATGCCGGACGTTTCCATAAGGAAGCCGGGGTGGATGCCATCAAGCTGGAGGGTGGTACCCGTGTCTGCCCCCAGATCCGGGCCATTGCCGACGGCGGTATGCTGGTGATGGGACACATCGGGCTCACTCCCCAGAGTTCAGGTCAGCAGGGTGGCTTCAAGGCCCAGGGCCGCACGGCCGCGGCCGCCGGGGAAGTGATCGCAGATGCCCGCGCCATCGAAGAAGCCGGTGCCTATGCCCTGCTGGTGGAAGCCGTACCTCCGGAAGTGTGCGGCATCATCCGCCGGAAGCTGACCATCCCGGTATACAGTATCGGTGCCGGCTGGGAAGCGGATGGCCAGCTCATGATCTGCAGCGACGTGCTCGGTATTTTCCAGGCCTTCACCCCCAAATTCGTCAAAAAGTACGAGAATCTGGGCCAAAAGACCGTTGAGGCCTTCAAACAGTACGCCCAGGATGCCCGTTCAGGTGCGTTCCCTCAGGAAGAGCACGCCTACAAGATGGTGGAAGGTGAATTACACAAGCTGGAAAAATCACTTGAACAATAGCTGGCGATCGCGACCGGCGCCATTTCCTCGCAACCCGCATGACAATTGGAGTCGATAATGTCTGATGTTTTAGAAAAGATAAGAAATTTTATGGAAAAAGAGGGCATCCCCGGTCGTGATGCATACGGACTGCAAACCAGCGAAAAGGTGTTTGCCGACGGGGCCAACTTCCGCATTGAAATCGCCGGGGTCGAGCGCGCCTCAACCATGGAAGCCATGATTACCGAGGCTCAAAGGCGCAACGTCGTCGTGCATCGAGCCATAGCAGCCGTTGGCGGGTCGACATACTGTGACTTTGAGGAACTCAAGGATATGGCGGCCATGGCCAGGGAAGCCCGAATCGAAGTGGTCATGACCGTGGGCCATCGCAAGGGATGGGATGTGGGATCAAAAGAGATATCAACCCCGGAAGGCGGTATGCAGGGCTTCCGCTTGAGGGGATCAGACAATATCAGCTACCACATCGCCGATATCATGCGCAATGTCGAGGCTGGTTTTCGCGGGTTTTTAGTATACGACGAAGGCGTACTTTACCTGCTGAACAAAATGCGCGCCGAGGGGTTCATTCCCCCGGAGACCATATTCAAGTTTTCCGTTTTCGGCGGTTACTGCAGCGCCGCCGGCGCCAAAGTAATCGAATCGATGGGCGCCAATTCCATGAACCCCATATCGGATGTGTCGCTGCCGATTTTAGGAGGTATCCGCAAGGCGGTGGATATTCCACTGGATGTCTACATGATCATCGTCGACTCTTTCGGCGGTATGTTCAGGGCCTATGAGGGACCGGAGATCGCCCGGGTGGCCTCCCCCTGCTATTTCAAATTCGAACCCGGAACTTCGGAGGGTGATATTTACAAACCCTGGATATCGGAAAGCTGGCATTCAGAACTGATCCGGCAAAAAGTTAAAATCGCCCAAATCGTTCTGGAAATTATGGATAAACACGCCCCGGAAATGAGAATGTCACTTCAGGGCCCTGCTGATCTGGTTTTACCCGCAGTCGCTTAGCGCCCGGGAGGACGCGATGAATATTAGAACGCAACTGGCTTCCCGCACGCACGCCATAGAGTGGTCGGGTATCCGCGTCATGTTTGCTCTGGCCGATGAGATTCCCGGGGTGGTCAATCTCGGAATCGGCCAACCGGACTTCGACACCCCGGAACATATCCGCACTGCCGCTAAAAAAGCGCTGGATGACGGCTACACGCGCTATCCCCCGGCCAAAGGGTTCCTGGATCTCAGGCAAATTATTGCTGAAAAGCTGAAAAGAGAAAACGAGATCAGCGTCGACCCGGAGACCGAGATTTTTGTGGCCGTGGGCGCCATGCAGGTCATCTTCAATACCTGCCTGCATATGCTCGAGACGGGCGACGAGGTTATTGTGGTTGACCCGGGATATGACTACTACTCCCAGATCCGGCTGTTCGGCGGCATACCCGTGACGGTGCCGGCCGATGAGAGCAATCGATTCAAGGTCGATCCGGCCGACATCAAAGCCGCCATTTCCGCCAGGACCAAGATGATGATCCTCAATACCCCGGCCAATCCGACCGGTGCGGTTCTGGATGAAGATATCCTAAAAGAAATTGCCCGGCTGGCGCAAAAGGACAACATCCTGGTGCTTTCCGATGAACCCTATGAACACATCCTTTTCGACGGTCGCCGGCATGTCAGTATGGCCGCCCTGGACGGTATGCAGGATCGGGTTATCTCGGCCTTTACGCTTTCCAAATCCTATGCCATGACCGGCTGGCGGGTGGGCTATGCCGTAGCACCCAGGGCGGTGGTGGACGAGATGGAAAAGCTGATGGAGCACATGGTGTCCGGGGTGACGGCCGTAGCCCAGCGGGCCGCTCTGGCAGCCATCGCCGGCCCGCAGGACTGTGTGGCCGATATGCGGGCGGCCTACGAGCGCCGCCGGCACATCGTCCACGAAGGCTTGAATCGGATCGAGGGCATCACATGCATTGAACCGGAATCGACCTTTTACGCTTTCCCCAACATTAAAAAACTGGGGCTGAGTTCCTGGGATCTGGCCAAGTACCTGGTCAAAGAGCACCGGGTCGCCCTGGTACCGGGCAACATCTTCGGTCAAAATGGTGAGGGCTATCTGCGCCTTTCTTTCGCAGCCGGCTCTGCCCAACTTGAAGAGGGGCTCCGGCGAATTGAAGCCGGGGCCAAAAGTCTCCTGTAATTCCGAAAGGAGCCGGTATGGCACTTTTCACCCACGCAGAGTATCGCGCAAGGCTGGAAAAAACAAAGCAGCGGATGGCCGCAGCCGAGATTGAAGTGCTCATCGTCGCAGATCCGGCCAACATGAACTACCTGACCGGTTACGACGGCTGGTCTTTTTATGTTCCCCAGGTTGTGATCGTCGCCCTGGATGCCGCTGAACCGGTCTGGATCGGCCGCGGCATGGATGCCAACGGTGCCCGTCAGACCACTTACCTGCAGGAAGCCAACATCTGCGGCTATTCAGACGACCACGTCCAGTCGGAAGTCAAACACCCGATGAATTTTGTCGCCGATGAGATCCGCCGTCGCGGGTGGGCCCGGCGTTCCATCGGTGTGGAGATGGACGCCTATTATTTTTCGGCCCGGTGCTTTGCAGTGCTGCAGAAGGATCTGCCCGAAGCCGATTTCAAAGACGGCAACCTGCTGGTCGCATGGGTGCGCGTCGTCAAATCCGACCGGGAAATCGCCTACATGCAGCAGGCCGGCAAAATCATGGAACGCGTCATGCAGACGGCCATCGACACGGTGGCGCCCGGCATTCGCGAGTGTGATGCGGTGGCCGAAATTTACCGGGCGCAGATGCGCGGGACCGGGGATTTCGGTGGCGACTACCCTGCCATCGTACCGATGATGCCCACCGGCGAGAAGACTGCCACCCCCCATCTGACCTGGACCGACGAACCTTATGGGAATGAAACGGCGGTCAACCTTGAACTGGCCGCCTGCCGGCATCGCTACCACAGCCCCCTGGCCCGAACCATGTACCTGGGTTCCAGGCCACCGGTCAAATTGACCGATACGGCCGACATTGTGGTGGAAGGGCTGCATGCCGCCCTGGAAGCGGTCAAGCCGGGCGTCCTGTGCGAAGCGGTGGAACTGACCTGGCGCAAAGTAATCGCCCGTGCGGGACTGGAAAAAGAATCCCGAATCGGTTACTCGATGGGACTCAACTATCCCCCGGACTGGGGTGAGCACACCGCCAGCCTGCGGGCCGGAGACAAAACAGCCTTGCAGCCGAACATGACATTTCACATGATTCTGGGCATGTGGATGGACGACTGGGGCTTCGAGTGCAGCGAATCGTTTCGGGTAACCGCAACCGGTCACGAAACCTTTGCCGATTTTCCCAGAAAGCTGTTCATTAAGAATTAATCCGAGCCGGACAAAACCGGCCGGGTGTATCGAGACAAAAAGAGCCCCTTCTAAAAGACGCTGGTTTCGAATGTCGATTAAAACTGGCTGAAGGACAGGGAATCACATCCTCATGTGACCGATAGGCGAGGATGTTTCACCGTAACCCATGGAGACACGAAACATGCGAAGTCACTCATGAGCGGTTTTTAGGGTTCTTTAATTCAGGGGTCGGGGAGTTTTCGTATAGAAGGTCCGTCATTCCTGCGCAGGTATAGTGAAGCTTTAGCGCTATCCAGGAGCGTTTGAACCGGATGATCTAAATTCCCATTAACTCTATATTAGATTAAAAAACTCCCCGACTGCTCATTTAATTGGTGACAACGTGCCGGTTCGTCTTGTTCCGTCGTAGTTCGAAGAGCGAAGTCGGAAGCTTCAGCGACGGCGGATTCGTGTAAACCTGCCGGGGCGTAGCCTTCAGGCGAAGCCTGGTTCGTGGCTATTAACAGGGACCATGCAATACAAGACACGCAAAGGACAGGTCAGCAGCGGCGAGGCCATCGGCATTTTGCTGCTGGACACCGCCGTGCCCTTTATTCCCGGAGATGTTGCCAACGCGACCACGTACAACTTTCCGGTCCGCTATCGCATGGTGGAAGGATTTACGGTGGCGCGTGCCATCGGCCGGGACCCCTCGGTCTATGACGCCCTGGCAAATGCCGCCAAAGATCTGGTCAGCCAGGGGGTTCGGGCGATCACCGGTGATTGCGGATTCATGGCGGTCCATCAACGGCGTCTGGCTGACGCGCTCAAAGTTCCGGTGTTTCTTTCCAGCCTGCTGCAGATTCCCTTTATCGGCAGTATGCTGGGAACTGAGAACAAAATAGGCTTGATCACCGCCGATTCGCGCAGCCTGGATGGAGAGCTATTGTCGGCAATCGGCATCCCGGCATCACAGCGGGTAGTGATCGAAGGCCTGGAGCAACAGCCGCATTTTTACAGTTTCGCCATCGAGGAAACCGGAACACTGGACGCCGATGCGGTGGCAGGAGAGGTCGTGGCAGCGGCCCGCCATCTTGTCGATCGGGATCCGGCAGTTGGGGCCATTTTGCTGGAGTGCAGTCTTTTGCCGCCCTATGCCGCTGCCGTGCAGGCGGCCGTGAATTTGCCGGTGTTTGACTATATCACCATGATCAATTATGTATTTTCGGCCGTGGTCCGGCAGCGGTACACCGGTTTCATATAGTGCCGGCGCCCGGAACCGGGTGCCAGGTCAAAAAATACAACCATCACTCTGCGTCCTCTGCGACTCTGCGGTGATTACCATACCAAATAGACAAACTGCCGATATGCCAATCAGGAGATCGACCATGGACATTTCGAAAATCATCGCCGAAGCAAAAGATGAAACCATCGAACTGCGGCGCGATTTTCACCGTCACCCCGAACTGGGAATGCAGGAGATCCGAACCGGTAACAAAGTCGCCGCTTACCTGGCCGCCTGCGGGCTGGAAGTGACCCGATTGAATCAAACCGGCGTCTGCGGCTTGCTGCGCGGTGATCGCCCCGGACCGATCCTGCTGCTGCGGGCCGACATGGATGCCCTGCCCATCGAGGAAGAGACAGACCTGCCATTCAAATCCGTCAACGCCGGGGTGATGCATGCCTGCGGGCACGATGCCCACACGGCCATGCTGCTGGTGGCCGCCAAAATTTTGTCCGGAATGAAAAAAGACCTGAAGGGCAACATCAAGTTCGTATTCGAGCCCAACGAAGAGAATGTCGGCGCTCTGGCAATGATTGAAGAAGGCTTGCTGGAAGACCCCCGGGTGGACGCCTGCCTGGGACTGCATGTCTGGTCACCGCTGCGGACCGGACAGGTGGGGATTACGCCGGGCCCGGTGATGGCCGGCATGGCGCATTTCGAACTGGTCATCAAAGGCCGGGGCGGGCATACCGCAACACCCCAGGATGCAGTCGATCCTATCCTGGCTGCAGCTGCCGTTGTCCAGGGCGTCCAGGCCATTCAAACGCGGGAAATCGACGTTCTCAAGGAACCGACCGTCATTATGTTCGGAAAAATTCAGGGCGGCACCGCGTCCAATGTGATCCCGGATTCGGTGACCCTTTCAGGGACCCTGCGATACCTCTTCGAAGGCCCTCAAGACAGCCCCGAAAACCCAAAGAATCGTTTCGAGCGGGTCGTTTCCGGCATTTGCGCAGCCCATCGGGCCGGATACGAAATTACATACCGGTACAGCCATCCCACCCTGGTCAATCACCCGGAAATGGCTGCCCTGATCGGTTCGGTGGCATCCCGGCTGTCGCAGCGCCCGCCGGAAATCGTCTCTTTTGTAACCCTGGCCGGCGAGGATTTTTCCGAATTCGCCGCCCGGGTACCGGGTGTGTTTTGTTTTGTCGGCGCCGGCAAAACCGGAAAAGAAAATTTTCCGCATCATCACCCCAATTTCGACATCGACGAAGATGCATTGCAGACCGGCCTGGCGCTGCTTGTCAAAGGCGCGCTGCATTTTTTCGAAACGGCCGACCAATTAAGGTTCCTGAATAGGGAGGCCCAAAAAAAAAAGTAAAATTGAAACCTCAAAATGTGAACTATGGTTTAACTGTGGAATAATCAAGATCACCGGCTTCTTGCTTAGATCACACATTCGTGAATAGGGTAACGGTATTATTCACCACAGAGGACACCGCGAGCACAGAGAAATGCTAAAAAATCAGATCCCTGTGAACTCTGTGCTCTCGGTGGTTGCGCTATCATTGAACAAAGTCGTTCTCGAATTTGTGAAACGAGGCACTAAACCACAAACTGAAAGGAGTACCACCATGAAAAAAATCCTGAGCATTGCATTGATCCTTGTGCTGGCCGTATCCATCGGTGCGGTCTACGCGGGAAACTATACGGGAAAAGCCATTAAGGCCCGGCTCGCTTCGGAAGAAATCGAAGGTGATTTCATGACCGTTTGGGCCAATAATTTTGCCGATCACATGAAAAAATGGTCTGACGGCAAAATCGAAATCAATGTCTATCCCTACGGCACCCTGGGTGCGTCCGGAGATATCAACGAACTGGCCCAGATGGGCGTGGTTGAGTATGTTTTTTCCGATTACGCCTGGATCAGTTCGTTTGTGCCGCAGGCGCAGGTGCTGGCCCTGAACTACCTGTTCCCGACCGAAAAAGTCCCCGAAATTCTGGACTGGATGGCGAGGAATGGAGAGTTTATGCCACTTTTGGAAGAAGCTTTTGCAAAGAACGGCCTGGTGCCGCTTTCGATTATGTTCGAAGGCTGGCAGTGGATGAGCTCCAAGAAAGAGGTCGCTTCGCTGGATGACGTCAAAGGCCTCAAACTGCGGCTGATGTCCTCCAAACTGCTGGTGGAATCTTACAAGGCCTACGGTGCGGCCCCTACACCCATGAGCTACGGCGAAGTCTACAGTGGCCTTCAGATGGGTCTGATCGATGCCCAGGTCAATCCGCTGTTTGCCATATACAGCATGAAGTTCTATGAGGTGCAGGACTACCTGACCCAGCTCAAGAGCGAGCCGTTTATCGGCATACCCACGGTCAATAAGGCGTTTTTCGACAGTCTGCCCAAGGATGTTCAACAGGAAATGCGTAAGTTCTGGGTCGATGCCATCATTCCGGCCGGAAAATGGATTACCGAAAGAAACGCCAGCGATGGTGAAAAAATGAAACAGGCCAAATCTTCGCTGAAGTTAACCGAACTCGATGACGCGACGATCGCAAAATTCAAGGCCCAGGCGCAAACCGTTTACCCCATGTATACAAAAATCGGCGGTGAAGGGGCCCAGGAAATTCTTGATGCGCTGTTGAAAGATATCGAAGCGGCCAAAAAAGCTGTGGGTGTCAAATAAAGACCAGCACGGCAAAGCAGTACTCGCGCTGCAGCAGTGCTGCTTTGCTTCCATCTCAATTAATCCCAAACTGGTTGGGAAACCATCGCGGGCCACCGACAGGGGGAGGGACTTATGAGCGAAAACAACGCTGAGCTGAAACAATTGACCGTTTTTCAGCGACTGAACAAATATGCCGGCATGCTGGTCAACGGCGTGGAAGTGTCGATCCTGGTATTTTGCGTGGCCGCCCTCGGCATCCTTTTAATAGCCAATGTGTTTGCCCGGACCTTTTTTCAAAGCATCTATTTTGCCGAGGAAATATCCAAGTTTCTGGTGATGCTGACCACCTTTACCGGTGTCAGCTACGGCGTTAGAAAGGCACGCCATATCCGGATGGGAGCGTTTTTAGACGCCATGCCGCCCAAAATGGAGAAGACGTTTATTATTATCATCTCCATAATCAGTGCGATTGTTATGGGCATCATGACCTGGGCTTCCTACGAGTACCTGGCCAATGCAATGCAGCAGGGGCATATGACACCGGCCCTGCGCGTACCGAAATGGACTTTTTACGTGATTATTCCCATCGGCTTCGGCCTGGCATGTATCCAGTATATCCGGACGATTATCAAGAATTTTACCGAAAAAGATCCCTGGCAGTCTCCCGATCAACAGAGCGAATATGAAGATGAAGAGATAGGGGGGGCGCAGATATGACAATTTTTGGAATCAGTCTGGCGACGATGTTACTGTTCGGGTTCCCCTTTATGGTGACCCTGCTGGGTTCTTTAATTCTCTACCTGATCATTTACATGCCCGATTTTGCGCCTAAAATGATCATTACCATGGTGCAACAGGTCATCACCGGGGTGACCCCGCCGGCATTGGTGTGTGTGCCGATGTTTATTCTCTCGGCCAGTATCATCACGTCCGGTGAATCCGCCGGTCGGTTGATACGCATGCTGAAAGTCTTCGTGGGCCACCTGCCCGGTGGACTGCCCATCACTACCAACGCGAGCTGCACGCTTTTCGGCGCCGTTTCGGGCTCGACCCAGGCCACCGTTGCGGCCATCGGCGGCACCATGCGGCCCATGCTGCTGGAAGCCGGATATAAAAGCTCCTTTACCCTGGGCCTGATTATCAATTCCAGTGATATTGCTTTTCTCATCCCTCCCAGCATCGGGTTTATCGTTTATGGGGTGGCCACCAGCACATCCATCGGAATGCTCTTTCTGTCCGGCATTTTCCCCGGCCTGATGATCCTGCTGATGTTTTCAATTTATTGCTACGCTTACGCCAAAATTAAAAAAATCAAGACCCTGCCCAAAGCCAGCTGGGCCGAGCGGGTGTCCGCAATCAAAGACGGGCTCCCGGTTATGGGATTTCCGGTAATCATCGTGGGGGGTATTTATGCCGGGATTTTCAGCCCCACCGAAGCCGCCGCCGCGGCCGTGCTGTATGCGTTGATATTGGAGACCATCGTATATAAAGCCATAACGCTCCAGAGACTCGTCGACGCCTTTTTGCAGACCGGTGTGATTACCGGGGTCGTCTTTATTCTGGTTGGCGCCGGCCAGGCATTTTCATTTTTAATCGGTTTTATGCAAATTCCCCAGCAGATTCTGCCGCCGCTTTTCGGACCCGATCCGTCGATGCTGTGGGTGATATCGATCATTGTCGTCGTTTACTTTGTAGCCTGTATGTTTGTCGATCCAATCGTGGCCATATTCATCCTCAGCCCGGTATTCCAACCCTACGTGGTGGGTGCGGGGGTGGATCCGATTCTGCTGGGCACGCTGGTAACCCTGCAGGCGGCGATCGGTTCGGCGACACCGCCTTTTGGTTGTGACATTTTCACCGCCCAGCTCATATTCCGGCGACCGTACCTCGAGGTGATCGGCCACGCGCTGCCGTTTCTGCTGATTCTCATTCTGGCAACGATCATCCTGATTGCCTTTCCCCAAATCGCCCTCTTTTTGCCGAACATGGCAATGGGCGGATAGTAGTAATGGCGGAGCGCAGGACCTATTATATTGTGCACGGGTCGCCCGACCTGTTGGGTCGTAGCTCGAAGAGCGAAGCCCAAAGGGTGAAAATTAAAAAGATAAAATGACTTCGATCCTTTTTATCCATTTGGTAAATCGTATTTCTTTTGAATTTGGCACCAACCTGCATTGATACACTTTATGGCTAACTCTTTTTACTTTTCATGCAATATTCAGGAAGGAGCTACCTATGGAGTACAAGAATGTGCTGGTATTGACCGACTTTTCCAAAGATTCCGATGAAGCGGTTAAAGCGGCGGTCGATTTTGCGAAAAAATATAATTCACGTCTGACCATCTTGAATGTTATCCGCGACACACACAATCTGACCTATGTGCTATCGGATTCCGAATATCACAACCTGGAACGAAAGCTCGAAAAACATGCCGAGCAGCAGTTTGACAATATGGAAACGGCTATCCCCGAACTGGTGGAGATCGGGTATACACGCAAAATTCGAAAAGGAACCCCCTATATCAGCTGTCTTTATGAAATTGAAAACGGCGACTATGCCCTGGTGTTTGCCGGTTCGCATGGCAAGTCGGATTTGAAAAAAGCTGTCATGGGAAGTACGGCGGAAAAAGTATTGCGCCGTTCTCCGATCTCGGTCTTCGTTACCCGGAGATAGAAAAGGCGGGTGCCAGCCGAACCTGTCCGGCCGGCATGCCACCCTTCCAATAAAGAGGAGCCTTTATGACCCACACACCGACCCTGCATGATGTGTATCGCGCCCGGGCCCTGATCGAACCGTTGATCCTTCAGACGCCGCTGCTGGCATCTGCCGATCTGGCGGAAAAAACGGGCGCCCAAACGGTTCATCTGAAGTTGGAATGTCTGCAGAATACCGGGGCCTTCAAAATCAGGGGCGCGGCCAATAAAATTTTATCACTCGGCGATGAAGAAAAGAAAAAAGGCGTCATCACTTTTTCAACGGGCAATCACGGCAAAGCCGTCGCTTACGTGGCCGGAAAAATCGGTATCAGGGCGGTGGTGTGCCTTTCAGAGCATGTGGCTCCCTACCGGGTGGCGGCAATCAGGAAACTGGGCGCGGAAGTGTCCGTGAAAGGCCACTCCCAGGATGAAGCCGAAAAAAATTATCAGGACCTGACCGCCGCCGAAGGACTTGTCCCGGTGGTTCCGTTTGACGACCCGCTGATTATCGCCGGCCAGGGAACCATCGCCCTTGAAATTCTGGCGACGCTTCCCGATACCGATGTCCTGCTGATCCCGATATCCGGCGGCGGTCTGCTGTCGGGAATCGCCGTGGCCGCCAAATCCATCAATCCTGGCATTCATATCGTGGGGATCTCCCTGGAGCAGTCTCCGGCCATGCTGGAAAGCCTGAAAGCCGGCCGGCCCGTACAGGTGGAGGAAAAAGACTCCATAGCCGATTCGCTTTTAGGCGGTATCGGCTTTGACAACCGTTACACGTTTGCGATGTTGGAAAAATTCACGGACGAACACCTGTTGATTTCCGAAAACGAAATAAAAGACGGACTGTTTTATGTTTTTGACAAGCACCGGTTGGTTGTGGAGGGTGCAGCCGCCGTTGGTGTCGGTGCATTGATGCATCAAAAGATCGATGTGAAAGGCAAAAGGGTGGTTGCCTTGCTTTCCGGAAGCAGTATCGATTCCGGTGACTATATTCGAATCATTCAAAGCAGATTCTCCAACGGATCAAAACAGTAGTCAGTATTGTAAAGAATCCGAGCCCAGAGGACCGGCACTGATTTCACCCATAGGGGTGGCGTTTACCTTGAGACGTCCAATGGAATGATGGAATGGTGGAATAATGGAATTTTGGTTGTAAAAACGCTCCACCGCGGGCGGATTCATCTCTGATATACGAGGTGTATCGAAAAAGGATATTATCCTTCTGAACCCATTGTAGCGCTAAAGCGTCATTGCGTGCCCAACATTCCAATATTCCATCATTCCACGGCATTTGTCTGCAGCACAGCCTATTATCTCTGACCTGGCCAAGAAGACCAGGTTTTCAATATTGAATAAATTAACCCTGGATCTTGCATGAAAATTAAAAACGCTCGGTTCGGGGCTATACAAGCTGCGGGAGGAGGTCAAACATGAAACGAAGAACAGAGCTCATGTCAGTACTTATCGTATGCGCTCTAGTCTTTGGATTCACGGGACAAGCCATGGCAGTTACATATTTGTGGCAAGTGGCTCTGGAAGAAATCGAAGGTAGCATGCAGCATGAGTACGCCAAAAAGTTCGTTGAAATTTTAAAGGCTGAATCCAGGGGAGAGATCCGCTGCAACATCCATTATTACGGAGAGCTGGGCACATCCGGTGAGATAACCAAGCTTCTCAAAAATGGAGATCTCCAATTCGCTTTTCAATCCCCCGGACACCTGGGATCCTATATCCCGGAGGTTCAGGTATTTTCCATTCACTACCTGTTCCCTACGGATTTCGATCTGCTCGAAAAGATTCTGCGCCGGGGGCCGAACACCTATAAGGTCCTTGGCAAGTACTACCGCAAAAACAAACTGGAACTTCTGTCGATTATCGAAGAGGGCTGGCAGATATGGACGGCCAATAAACCGCTGCGGAAACCTGAAGATTTCGAAGGTATTACCTTCAGGGTCATGTCTTCTCCATTTCTCATCGTAGCTTACCGCCTTTACGGTGCCTATGTCATTACCGTCCCGTATGGGGAAATATACCTCAATCTTGAGGTGGGCAGGATTGATGCCGAAACGCAGCCTTTCTTTGCAATCCAGGAGATGAAATTCTACGAAGTCCAGGATTACATGATCAAAGCCGATCAGCTGCCGTTCATCGGCACTTTTGCGGCCAATTACGAGTTCATCAATAAGCTTCCGAAAGATATCCGGGTTCTGATCGACAGTGCCGTTGAAGGTGCCAATGCGTATATTTTCGATTTCGAGCCCAGGTTGAATGAACAGCGCAAACAAATGATTATGAAGGCCAAACCGTCCATGCAGTATATCGAGTTGACGGCGGCAGAAATTGAGGCTTTTAAAGCAAGAGCGCTACCGTTGAGACAAAAGTATCTGAAGATGGGTGGCGAAGGGGCCCGGGAAGTCCTGGATGCGGTCCTCAAAGACATCGAGTGGGCCAGAGAGAACTGAACAAAACTCAAAAAAACACCAATATCGGAACGTTATTCTGACAAACGCTCTATGACATGCATAAAACGATGCTTTTTACCACAGAAGAATATAAACAGCGCGTACGCAAAACAAAAGAATCGATGGATAAAGCCGGGATGGCGGTGCTGCTGGTGATGGACCCGGCCAACATGAACTACCTGACCGGATATGACGGCTGGTCGTTTTATGTACACCAGGGCGTTATCATATCTCAGGATTTGGAAAAGCCCTTCTGGTTCGGCAGGCAACAGGATGCCAATGGCGCCAGGCTTACCTCCTGGCTGACCGATGACTGCATATACGGGTATCCGGATGAATATGTCCAATCCCGCTACACCCATACCATGCACTGGGTGGCGGAGCTGCTGCGCCAAAAGGGACTTGATCGCAGGCGTATCGGTCTGGAAATGGATGGATACTGGTTCAATGCCCGCATGTATAGCGTTTTGAAAGAAGAACTGCCGCAGGCCATCCCGCTGGATGGCACCAACCTGGTCAACTGGATCAGAGCCGTCAAATCTCCGGCCGAAATTGCCTATATCAAACAGGCGGCCCGGATCTGTAAAAAAGTGATGCAAACCGCTATCGATGCGATCGAGGTCGGTGCCTGGGAAAAAGACGCCGCCGCCAAAGTCTCCGCTGCCCAGATTGCCGGTACCGATTCGTTCGGCGGTTCATCACCGGCCATATTCCCGATTATGCCATCCGCGCAAAGAACATCCACCGCGCATCTGACCTTCGAACCGGACCGGCAGTATCAGAAAAACGATGTGATCCTGCTGGAACTTTGCGGGGCCAGACACCGCTACCATGCGCCGCTGTCGCGAACGGTCTATCTGGGCGACCCGCCGCAGGATTTGCGCAATACTGCCGACGGTGTGGTTCAGGGTCTCCAGGAGACGTTAACCGTCATTCAACCCGGTGTGACAGCTGAAGAAGTGGAAAAACGCTGGCGTAAAGCAATTGCTCACACCGGCGTCGTCAAACCGTCCCGGGTGGGATATTCGTTCGGTCTGAATTATGTTCCGGACTGGGGTGAGCACACCATCAGCCTTAGACCCGGTGATAAAACCGTTTTGAAGCCGGGCATGGCGCTGCATTTTATGCCCGGGATCTGGCTTGAGACTTACGGCTTCGAATGCAGCGAACCGGTTCTGGTGACTGAAACCGGATGCCAAAAGCTTGTCGAATTCCCCCAGAGACTATTTTTGAAATAAGCTTTGTCGGGGAGCACGCGGACAGATGCGAATCACCGAAAAGAGAGTAAAAGGCATGAGGAAATAAAATGAATGTCAACGGCGCAGAATATTCGATAAATCCGGAACAAATGGCACAGGCCATCGATCACATGATGTTGAAACCGGATGCGATGCGATGCTGGCAGATGTCTCCCTGATACGAAAAACGGTGGGCCCGCAAATGGGCGTCAAAGCCAGCGGCAGCATCAAGGACTGGCCCACGGCGCTGGCTATGCTAAAAGCCGGCGCCGACAGAATCGGCACCAGTTCGGGCGTGTTCATTATCGGTCGTTGAGCTTGGAACTGAGCACAGCATTTACAATGTAACAGGATCTTCGGGTCAACCGAAAAACTATCGCCTGAATGGCGATGATTGCATTGGTCGGTTGAAACCGGCTGGCGTATAAAGGCATATAGCCTAAATTAGATCTGTTTAATTCGTGACAATTCGTGTTAATTCGTGGCTATTCATTAATCTGCCATTTTAATGATTGTGCGGCCCAGGTGTTTGCCCTGCAGCATCATTTCGATTTTACTGTCAAGCTCATCGAAGGAGGCTTCGGTGGTCAGGGTATCCAACCAGTCTATCTTCCAGGCCGAAGCAATCTTATTCCAGATTTCTCTTCGAATCGGCATAGGGCAGTTCTGGGAATCGATGCCTACAAGGCGCACGCCGCGCAATATGAATGGATAGACATTTGTCGGCAGGTCCGGCGAAGCGACATTGCCGCAGCAGGTCACCGTACTCCACGAGCCGACGGTCTTTAACGTGGTTGCCAGGATTTCACCGCCGACCGTGTCGATGCCGCCGGCCCAGAGGCTTTTCAACAGCGGACGCCCACTGGTATCGGTGGCCTCTTCGATGCTGATAACATCCCGGGCGCCGATCTTTTTCAAATAGTCCGTCTCATCCACCACACCGTTTACCGCCGTTACTGAGTAGCCCAGCTTGGAGAGAATCGAGACGGCAATACTGCCGACCCCGCCGGTAGCCCCGGATACCAGAATAGAACCGTCATCGGGTTTGACGCCGTTTTGCACAATTTCCCAGACCGACAGGGCCGCCGTAAAACCGGCCGTGCCGTATACCATGGCCTCCCTGACCGTCAGCCCTTCGGGCAGGGGCACAACCCAACCGGCCGGAACCCGAATGTATTGCCCGTATCCGCCCGCCGTGTTCATACCCAGATCATAGGAGGTGACAATTACTTTTTCACCGGTCTTAAATTCAGCGCTCGTGCTTTCGGCCACGATCCCGGCCGCGTCGATACCGGGTGTGTGGGGATAGTTGCGCGTGACACCCCGGTTGCCGGTGGCCGACAGCACATCCTTGTAGTTCAGGGAAGAATACAGGACCTTAACAACGACATCTCCTTCGGGCAGATCACTGATATTTTTTTGCTCTACGGCTCGGGTATATTGTTTGTCCTCGGTTTCTGTTATGACCAATGCTTTAAAACCATCCGGTAAACTCATGACGAAGGCTCCTGTTATTGTTTTGGGTTATAAGGGTGTTTTAGATTCCATCCGGCATCCAGAAAAGTTTGAAATTACTGCATAGCACTAAAGCTTCACTACATACCCGGCTTTCACCGGAATGGCAACCCCGGGGTGTTTGATCGACGGACGGGTACAAGGCACACCCGGTTTAAAAAAAGAAGGTGATAAACGTGAACGTCGCAAACGCACCGACGATCAGGAGAAGGATTGCCATGATCTTGGGTAACGGCAGGGGTTCGGTATATGTAAACTGGCCGCTTTTAATTCGGTTTAGAATTCGCCCATATTGAATAACTGCTGCGATCAGAGCAAAAATGCCAAGGGCGATGAAAGCGGCTCCGAAAATCACCGGGGAGTGGATGGCATCGAGCACTTTGCCTGTTTTTTCCAGATAATGCGCTTCTGCGTATTCATACCCTTTAGCGATCGCAAATCCGAATCCTATCAATGATATCGACGTGCGAATCCACGCCATGAGTGTCCGGTCGGAAGCTTCCCGACTGCGCTCCTTGGCCAGTTCGTTGGCCATGCCCGCGCCTTTTGGTTGTTCCTGCATTGTCTGTTGGTGCTCCTTTTTCCTGAATTGATCGAAGAAAGTAAAAGGGATCGCGTCTTGGCCCCCTTGCCCTTGCAGACGGCTATTCCTTGCTGTACGGAATACCGATGGTCGCCGGCGGCGTGGCCCGGCCGATGGCACTGGTTAGAACGAAGATGGTCAGGGCATAGGGAATCATATCGATAAACTGCGACGGCACCACTTTGGGCAGATAGGGCTTGATCGCTTCGCCAAATCCGAACAGCAAACCGGCGCCGGCCGTGCCCAGCGGGGTCCATTTGCCGAAGATCATGGAGGCCAGGCCGATGAACCCGCGCCCGGCGCTGATGCCTTTCACAAAGTAATGGGCGTGCTCCAGGGAGAGGTAGGCCCCGCCCATACCGGCCAGCCCGCCGCTGATAATCACGGCGATGTAACGCATGCGATAGACATTGATGCCGAGCGTATCTGCGGCCTTGGGATGCTCGCCGACCGAACGCAGGCGAAGACCGAAGACGGTCCTGAAAATGATGAAATGGGAAGCAATCACGATCAGGGCGGTCAGAAAAACAAGGGGGGGCAATTCACTGAACAGCAGCTTGAACGCCGGCAGATCATGCAGAACCGGTACCCGCAGGGCGTACTCCACCTTGATCTGGGTCTGGCCGAACAGCAGCCAGGAACAGAAAACCGTAATCCCGGCGGCGAAAATGATGATTGCCAGGCCGCTGACAATTTGATCGGCTTTGAACGTCACGCAAACCACGGCATGTATCAAGCCGAGCAGCATGCCGACCAGAATCGCCGCGGCCAACCCCAGCCAGGGATTGCCGACAATATTGGTGACGGCCACGGCCGTAAAGGCCCCGGCCAGCATCTGTCCTTCCAGACCGATGTTGACCACTCCGGAGCGTTCCGAATAGGTCCCCCCCAGCCCGGCCAGCGTGTATGGAATCGAAAAACGAATGCTGGAAGCAAAAATCGCCAGGATGGAATCAATCATGCTCGGGCCTCTTCTTTGACGGTAATGGTTTTCAGCACGCGTTTGGAAATTTCCGTGCTCACGACCACAAAAACCAGTATCACCGCCTTGAGCACCAGGACAATTTCGCGCGGCACTTTGGTGGAGACATCGATGGCCAGCCCGCCCTGATCCAGAATTCCGAAAAGCAGCGCGGCCAGCACCACCCCAAAAGGGCTGTTGCGGCCGATGAAGGCCACGCCGATGCCGTCAAATCCCAGGCCTTCGAAAACACCGTAGCGAAATCGATGTTTGTAACCCATGACCTGGTTGACACCGGCCAGGCCGGCCAGGGCCCCACCGATGGCCATCGCCAGAACGGTGTTCTTGCGCGCGCTGATACCGCCGCACTCCGCTGCACCGGGATTATGGCCAACCGCCCGGATTTCGTAGCCCAGTTTGGTTTTTTTGAGAATGAAGGCAACCAATAGCACGGCGGCCAATGCCGGAAATATGCCGGTGTTGAGCAGATTGCTGCGGGGAAAGTCGATCCCGATGGCATTGAGGTAAACATAAAGGCGTGACAGCTGGGCACTCCCGGCTATCTCGTAGGTGTGCGGAATCCAGGATTCCGGTGGCTTGTAGGCCATGGTCAAATACTGCGTAAAGGCCACCGCAATCCAGTTTAACATAATGGTGGTCACCACTTCGTGCACACCCCGGGCCGCCTTCAGATACCCGGGTATAGCGCCCCAGAACGCCCCTGCCAGCATACCCGCAGCGATGCAAAGCGGAATATGCAGGATCCAGGGCAGGCCGGTGAAGGTAAATCCAACCCAGGCAATCGCAAACCCGCCCATCACCATTTGCCCTTCACCGCCGATATTGAACAGGCCGCACTGAAAGGCAAAAGCCACCGCCAGACCGGTGAATATCAACGGCGTGGCCCTGTACAAAACATTTCCCCAGCCGTTGCGATCCTTCAGGGCGGCTTTGAAAATTTCGTTGTAGACCCGGATCGGATTCTCCCTCTCCAGAGCCTGCCTTAAAACCAGGGCGCCGTAATCGGCATAGCCCTGAGCACCGATGGCTTTGCGCAGAGCGTCTTCAAATTTGCCCCGCTGCATAAATTCTTTGTCCAGCAACGGCTGCAGCCTGACGAGCACCTCTTCCGGCACCCCTTTATTTTCAGATCGGCAAATGCGCCCTCTGTCAGGGTATAGCTGGTGATAAAGATAAGGATGATCAGCCCGCTGACCACGAATGCCATCAAAACGGCCGTGACCGGTGCCAGAATCCCCAGAACCGTTTTGGATTTTAACAGTCCGGCCAGGTTACGCCTCAGCATTGCCCCCTCCGGTCATCATCAGTCCGAGCCGCGCTTCGGTCGCCTCCACCGGATCTAATATGCCGACGATCCGGCCTTCATACATCACGGCGATGCGGTCCGAAATGGACAGGATTTCTTCCAGGTCGGCCGATATCAGCAGCACGGCCTTGGCAGTGTCCCGGGCCTGGATCAGACGCTGGTGAATAAATTCGATGGATCCGACGTCGATACCCCGGGTCGGCTGGGCGGCGATCAGCAGTTTGGGATTCTGGTCCATCTCGCGGGCCACGATCACTTTTTGCTGATTGCCTCCGGACAGGTTGCCGGCCGGATTTTCCGGGTCGGTGGGCCGGATGTCGAATTCTTTGATCAGCCGGTTGGCTTTTTTGCGGATCGGCACAGCGTTCATGACGTCCATCCCCAGCCGTTTCACAAAAGGCGGACGATAGTGAATTCCTAGAATCATGTTCATGCCCACGTTGTAATCCAGCACCAGCCCGCGCCGGTGACGGTCTTCGGGGATATGCCCGGTACCGCATTCGCGTATGCGCCGCGGAGAAGCGTTGGTGATGGCCGCACCGCTGACCGCAACGATGCCGTTTTGGGCTTTGCGCAGCCCGGTCAACACCTCTACCAGTTCGGTCTGCCCGTTGCCTTCAACACCGGCAATTCCAAGAATTTCACCCTCGCGAACCTCAAAGGACACCCCGTTCAAAACGGGCAGGTTCTTTTTGTTCAGGGCGTGCAGGTTTTCCACCTTCAACACCACGTCTCCGGGTATGGCCGTCTTGCGATCCACCCTGAGCAAAACCTGACGACCGACCATCATGGTGGCGATGTCACTGCGGGAGGTCTCCCGCGTGGCAACATGTCCCACCACCTCACCCCGGCGCATCACCGTAACCGTATCCGAAATGGCCATGACCTCGTGCAGTTTGTGGGTAATGAATATGATGGTCTTGCCCTGTTTTTTTAAAGCGCGCAGAATATCAAAAAATTCTTCGACTTCCTGCGGTGTCAGAACGGCCGTGGGCTCATCGAGAATAAGAATTTCGGCACCGCGGTAGAGCACCTTGATGATCTCGATGCGCTGTTCGATGCCCACGCTCAGGGTCTCCACCTTTGCGGTCGGATCGACCCTCAAGCCATACTGATCCGAGAGTCCCTGAACGATCGCATTGGCCCTGGCGATGTCGATAAACCCATTTTTGGACGGCTCCTGCCCCAGAACCACGTTTTCGGCGACTGTCAGCGGCGGAATCAGCATGAAGTGCTGATGGACCATACCGATTCCGCTGGCAATGGCATCACCCGGCCCGGAAAACCGGACCCGGTTCCCTTTTAGGGTGATCGTTCCAGCGTCAGGGCGCAGCAGTCCGTACAGAATATTCATCAAGGTCGACTTGCCGGCCCCGTTCTCTCCCACCAGGGCGTGGATTTCCCCTTCGGCCACCTGCAGGGTGACATTCCGATTGGCAATCACCAGCGGAAACGCCTTGGTTACATTCTGAATGTCGACGGCATAAGCTGTCACGGCATTGCCCTAATTGCTCGACTGCCCGATTATTGATGAATCCCGGCATGCCGATCCCGGATTCGGCCTTGCAGGATTCGCCTCTTTTGAAACTTAAATGGTCGCCGGATGACACGCCTGTGGCCTGAGCTCATAGCTGATAGTGAAAGAATGGGACAATTGATGCAAATATGAAACGACATTAAAAAAAGTTTCTTGTACGATCAGACTGGACGCTTGCGGCCAGCGGCTGCGCTCGTATGAAACTCACTAAAAAGTTAGGTCAGTTTTGACAGTTTAGTCAGCTTTGTCATCCCGGCCAAGGAGCCCCAGCGACGCGAGCCGGGATCCAGAAAAATCAGTCTGTGAGTAAAGCGCATGTGGTACTTAAACGAGCATTGGATAGCGCTGAAGCTTCACTACGTGCCCGGATCTCGTACCGCTTCGCGGGACTCGTCCGGAATGACGGATATAACAAAATTGGTAACCAATATGAGATAGTACAGTTTCAGATTCGTTCACTCCGGGTTTTTTTCTCCCGGCGGCCCGGCTGGATACCGGATCGCATTGATCTTGGATATTTGATATTCGATATTGGATCGTTGAATTCTGTCTTTTTTATCTTTGCGCCTTTGCGTGAGACCTATTTCTCCGGCAGCCAGCGGCTGTTTCATGATGTATGGGACCCAGATTGACACAGATGAAAACGGATGAAAATCGATAAAAACATAAGATTTTAATCTGTGAATATTGATTATAATCTGTGTTTATCTGTGTCCCAAAACAGATTCGTGTTAATTCGTGTAAACCTGCCGGGGCGTAGCCTTCAGGCGAAGCCTGGTTCGTGGCTATTATATCTTTGTTTTATCTTTATTTCTCCGGCACCTTGATTTCCCCGGCGATGATCTTCTTTTCCGCCTCGGTCACCTTTTTGATCATATCCGCGGTAACAAGATCTTTATTGTAATCGTCCATGGCATAATAAACACCGTGATAGACCGTACCGTCGATTGTCACCGAATCTTCGAGCCCAAATACCCGTACACCGGCATTGAATTTGCCATCCAGTAAATCTTTAATGGTCAGATAGACGGCAACATCCACCTGCTTGAGCATGCTGGTGAGACCGTAGTTTTTTCCGGTCTCTTTGACATGGCCGAGATGATTCTGGTTCGAGTCGACACCGACCACATAGACTTTTCGTTCCTTGCCGGCTTCGTAGACACCGGCCCCGGTCAACCCGGATGCATGATAAATCACGCGGGCGCCTTTATCGATCTGGGCCAGCGCCAGTTCCTTTCCTTTTACCGGATCGGCAAAAGCCGAGGGCGTCGTACCGGCGTAATCGCTCAAGACTTTGCAATCAGGGCAGGCATAGGCGACACCGGCTTTAAATCCGGCCTCAAATTTGTGAATCAGGGGCACGTCCATGCCGCCCACAAAACCAACTGTTTTTTTGCCGTCGGCCCTGGCTTTCATTGCGGCGATAATGCCCACCAGAAAAGAACCTTCGTGTTCGGTGAACAGCATCGAGGAGACATTCGGTTTATCCGGAACATAGCCGTCGATAATCGCGAACTTGGTCTCCGGAAATTCATCTGCCACCGCTTTGATGGCATCGGTGAACAGGAAACCGACACCGATCACCAGATCAAAACCCTGGCCGGCAATCATGCGCAGGCCGGTCTCCCGATCTGCGTCCGCACCGGGTTCGATCTCCACGTGGGAGACATTCAGCTGCGAGGCCCACTGCAGCCCGCGGTAGGCCGAATCATTGAATGACTGGTCGCCTTTACCGCCGACATCGAATACCATACCGACTCTGAGCTTGCTTTTTGCATCGGCGTCCAACGCCAGACCAACGGCCAATAACACGACACAGATCATCAGAACCGATCTTTTTAACATGTCAGTCCTCCTTTCCTTAATTTAAAATGCGTAACAATCGATGGGTTCGTTGGAACAAATATACGTTGTTGTAAAGAATGGTTGGTTAATTGGGACCTGGATGTCGCATTTCAAATTACATTTGAAATTTTCAGGTCAGGGTAACGTCGTGTCTCAATCTATACGTATGGTGGACGGAAAAAGTAAAGCCAAAATTGAGGATTTAAATTAAAACATTATGTTGAGAACAATTGTTCGGGTTGGTCGAACATTTCCTGCATCAGGTTGAAATACTGTCCGACGTGATAGCCGTCGACCAGCGCGTGGTGGACCTGGATCGACAGGGGCATGCTGATTTTGCCGTTTTCAGTTTGATGTTTGCCCCATGTAATCCTGGGGACCGAATCGGCAGGGTGCATGTGAATGGGATGTGAGATGGATGTGAACCGGATCCATGGCAGGCTCGATATAAAAAGATAATCGTCACGGCCGGGCTCATCGGTCAATACCGGGTGGGTTTTGGCGGCCGCGATCCCTTCGCCGACACGTTCCAAGAATACACCCATTTTTTCGGTATATTCGACAGCGCAGAAACCAAATCGTTTATCATCCGTCAGGACGGTAAACGACGGATTTACCGTATCGTGCTCGATAACCTGGTCACCGCGCATACGGTGTCTCAACTCAACAACCGAATTGGCAGCTCGGCAGACGACGTAAAGAACTGTTTTAAACACCGACAGCCGCTGCGATTGCAGATAAGGGATCAGTATAGACAAATCCACATCCGCACAGATATTGTACTGCGGATAGTCCATGTTGCCGTAAAATCGGAAAATATCCCTCCGCGGCCATTTTTCGATATCAATTATATTCACTTTGAACTGAGTCCTGGTCCGGTGAATAGTTACATTTCTTTGAACTCAATGAGGGTTAGAATGAGAGTGCTCATAGCTCATGGCTCACAGCTCATAGTCTGAAGGAAATGAATCTTTTTCCTATGAGCTATCAGCTATGAGCTATGAGCTATGAGCTATGAGCTGTTTCCTATCAGCTATCAGCTATTAGTTACCAGAGATTGCCATTGCCATCAAACGGCAGATCTTCAAAATCACCCAGCATTTCGAGGCTGGCATGCGCTTCGACTTCGGCCCGCAGCGATTCGGATACCTGGATCTGTTCGATTTCCTGGGTATTTTTGATACGCACCAGGCGCACTTTGCCTGTATCCAGCAGATTACAGGTCTTTATACAGGCCTGGAACACCTGCCGGTCATTTTTAAGAACCATGGGGACTTTGACGCTGCCGGGCACCGTGGACGTTAAAGCGTTGGGATAGGTTTTTTCGAAACTGAATTTTTCGAAGGCGCGCCGGGTCGTAAAGTCGAGGATCCCCAGCCCGTTGCCATTGCCGTGCGACGGATCGGTAATGTCCAGCGTGGCTGCCCGGGTGATATTGGGGCCGCCGGTGCATTCGGTGTGGTAGCGGCCGACCAGATTGGTGTCAAAACCGGTTCCGCTGATATTCTTGCCGATCTCGTCGATAATCAGCACATCGAGGTCGTCAAAGTGCAGGCGAGGTACATTTTGCCACGCTTCCAGCAGCAATTCCGGTTCCCGGATTTCGAATTCGTCCTTTTTCAGGACTTCGATCCGGCAGGTTTCGTGATAGGCGTTCTCCAGAACGGCGACAGCAAATATCAGGTGGGTCGCATCCAGTATAACGCGTCCAATGGCAGGTACATTCTCCGCCATGCGCGCAAATCCGAGGCGATGGCAAATATCGGCACCGGCCTGCTTGCCCAGACCGATAGCGATCATTTTCATCAATCCGCTTTCAAACGGTCCGCGAAAGGAACTGTGGGGTTTGATGCGATTGATGATCACAATGGCGTCGGCTTCGGCGGCCAGCTGATCCACATAGGCCGGAAGGCCGCTGCCAGTCGAACCGACCTGCACGACCTGCATGGAAGCCTCGATGGGCGCGCCGGTTGCCTGTTCGCTAATGCCCAGGCTGCGCAACACGTCAACCTGGCCGTCCGCTGTTGCCCCGCCGTGACTGCCCATTGCCGGAACGATAAACGGCCTGCCGCCCGCCTGCAATATAGCCTGGACGAGCGTCTTGACAAGGACCTGCAGGTTGGCGATGCCGCGGCTGCCGACCGCCACAGCAATGCGCTGTCCGGGTTGAATCAATCCGTTTATACCGGCTGACACCAGTCTCTTTTTCAACGCATCACCCGGATGTGAGATAACAGGCCGTTCAAAACGCTGCCGCACAGGGCCCAATCTGGGGATGACGATGTTATCCAACAGTTTATCAATCGTGCTCAAAGTGCTACGATGCTCCAAATCGGTTTAGTGTAAGGTTCGGATACCAATAATTCTCATTATCTTAAGTTCCGGCAGATTACAACCCGATACCAATCAGGATTATGCCGCATTGTGAGCTTCCAACGCCTGAATGACAGTGTGTACTTCAGTCGGTCAGACTGAATGAAGTATGGGAGAGTAAAGTAAATTTAGTTTTATTCAATTCGTGAAAATTCGTGTCAACGTGCCGGGGCGTCTTGTCCCGTCGAAGCTCGAAGAGCGAAGTCGGAAGCCTTAGGGCGAAGCCTGGTTCGTGGCTATCAATAGATAAAGGAATATACGATGGAAAGATTATTCGGTGGCATAGAAGCCGGCGGTACCAAGTTCATCTGTGCCGTCGGCACCGGACCGGGAAATTTGCTTGAAACTACCCGGATCGATACGACTGGACCGGCTGAAACACTGGCAAAGGCGATCGATTTTTTCCGGCCCTTCAAAGCCCGCAACCGCCTGGCAGCCATCGGCATCGGCTCATTCGGCCCGGTCGATCTGCGCCCGGAGTCACCTGCATACGGGCACATTACCACGACCCCGAAACCGGGCTGGCGCCATGTCGACCTTGTGGGAATGGTTCAGAAAAGCCTCCAGATCCCGGTCGGCTTTGACACGGATGTCAATGCGGCGGTATTGGCCGAATTCAACTGGGGCGCGGCCAAAGGTTGCGACAATTCCATCTATTTGACCGTGGGAACCGGCATCGGCGGCGGTGTCATGGTCAACGGCAAGCTGCTGCACGGCCTGGCGCATCCTGAAATGGGTCACATTCTGCTGCCACACGATCTAAAATCTGATCCCTTCCCGGGCAATTGCCCTTTTCACAAAAATTGCCTGGAGGGCCTGGCTTCCGGCCGGGCCCTGGCCAAACGCTGGGGAACCGAGCCTGTAAAACTCGCCGGGGATCATCCGGCCTGGCAAATCGAAGCGCACTACCTGTCGCTGGCCCTGGTCAACTTTGTGTTTAGCCTGTCTCCGCAGCGCATCATCATGGGCGGCGGGATCATGCAGCAGACCCAATTGTTTGATATGATCCATCGTGATACCATCCGCCTTCTGAATGGCTATATACAGGCCGATGAAATTATCAAAAACATCGACACATTTATCGTGCCGCCGGGGTTGGGCCACCGTTCCGGTATTTTAGGGGCCATTGCGCTGGCACGAGCGGCGGCAACCGCTTGAAAAAATATGAACATCGAACATCGAACGTCCAACATCGAATTTTAAATGGAAAAAATGAAAACAATTCGAACCGTTTGTGCCAGGGACTGCTACGACACCTGCACGCTGCAGGCTGATGTAGATGACGACAATCGAATCCGCGCCGTGAAAGCCGACCCGGACCATCCGATTACCCGGGGGATCACCTGCCCCCGCGGGGCCGCGGACGGTAAAAGACTAAATCTGAATCGGATCGACGGTCCCCATGTGCGAAAATCTGGAAAACATCTAAAAACGGGCTGGCAGCCGGCCCTGGACCGGGTGGCTGAAAAATTGAAACGCACCCTCCGCGAGCATGGCCCCTCTGCGGTGCTGCACCTCGACTACGCCGGGAATGTCGGCATGCTGACGCGGGTATTTCCGAAGCGGCTCTGGAATGCCATCGGTGCAACGCAGACCGACGGTGCCGTATGCAGCAAATCGGGCCATGCGGCCCTGTCGCTGCATTATGGCGCCAGTTACGGGCAGCAACCGGAGGATGTGTTGCATAAAAGGCTCATTGTTTTCTGGGGCATGAATGCCGCTGTCAGTTTTCCGCATCTCTGGCACCTGGCCTGCAAGGCGCGCAAAGAATCGGACGCCCGCATTGCGGTGATCGATCCGCGCTTAAATGCGACGGCCGAAAAAGCCGACCTGCATCTGCAACCCCGCCCGGGCTCGGATGTGGCCCTGGCTTACGGCCTGCTCAATTATTTAATTCAGCATGACGCTGCCGATAAACAATTTATCGCCCAATGGACCCGGGGATTTGAACAACTGGCCGACAGGGTCCGAAATTGGACGATCGCAAGGACTGCCGCGACAACTGGCGTTGAAGCTGATCACCTGACCAGGCTGGGCAAATGGCTGGCTGACCGGAAGCCCAGCGTGACCAATATCGGGATCGGCCTGCAGAAATGTGACCGCGGCGCAGACCAGGTTCGGGCCGCAGCGTTTATTCCGGCCGTGCTCGGCCTGCACCGGGGCTTTTTTTACGGCAACGGCGCCGCCTGGAACATTGACGGCAATCTTGTCTCCGGACGCTCGCTGTCCCGCCCGGTTTCGAAAGTCGTTGCGCAGGTCGCGGTTGCCGACCTGATCGGGGCCGGTCAGTTCAAGTTTATATTTATCAGCGGCATGAATCCTGCCGTTACGCTGCCCAACACCCGGGCATTTGAAACCGGAATACAGCGCCAGGATGTGTTCACCGTGGTACAGGACGGTCACTGGACGGATACGGCCCGCCTGGCCGATGTTGTGCTGCCAGTACCGCTGTATCTTGAAAAAGACGACCTGATCATACCTTGGACCCATCGCTATGTAAATTTCAACCCCGGGGTTGCCGATCCGGTGGTGGACTGTCGCAGCGAAGTTGACATCATGCAGTCAATTGCCCGGCGGCTCGGTCGCACGGAAAACTGGCTGTTCGAAAATCCCTGGCCGGTACTGGATAAAGCATTCGAAAATGCCTTTGAAAATGGGGGGCTGGCGGATTTGAAATCCGGTAAGACCCTGAGATTGAGAACAAAGCCACTGCAGGCGTATCCGACACCCTCCGGCCGGATCGAGTTCGCGGCCGCCAGCGCCGAAGGTTTCGATCCAATGCCGGTTGCCAGTGCCGCTGAACGGGGTGCTGACGAATGCCCGTTCGTGCTGCTGACCAGCGCCACCCGGAAATACACCCACACCCAATTTCAGGAAACATTTGGTCGCATTCCGGCGGTTGTGGAAATCAATCCCGGTGATGCGAAAAAACTGGGCCTGCTGGACGGACAGCCGGTCCTGTTGGAAAATGATCAGGGCAGCGTGCGGGTATTAACGCAAGTAACCGACCGGGTGCCGCCAAAAACACTCTGGTGCCCCCGTCAATTTGTCGATGCGGCCGGAACGCCGCAGAATAGTTTAATGTCCTCCCGTCCGCAGCAGATCGGCAAGGGGCCGCGGTTCAATTCAACCCGGGTTCGCGTGCGGCCGGACAAGGATTGAGACCGAAACCGTATGGACTAAGTCGCGCCCGCTGATCAATAACAGCCAGCAAAGAATCCGAGCCCAGAAGACCCGGCATTGATTTCACCCCTGAGGGATGGCGTTTACCTTGGGGCGTCTAATGGAATGATGAAATGGTGGAATAATGGAATTTTGGTTGTAAAAACGCTTCACTGCAGGCGGATTTATCTCTGATATACGAGGTGTATCGAAAAAGGATATTATCCTTCTGAACCCATTGTAGCGCTAAAGCGTCACTGCGTGCCCAACATTCCAATATTCCATCATTCCACGGCACTTGTCTGCAGCACAGCCTATTATCTCTAACCTGGCCCATAAGACCAGGTTTTCAATATTGAATAAAAGGACAAAAATCCCACCGTCAGGCGTGGTGGCACCCGTGAAAGCGGAAAAGAACCGGCCTGGTTGCCGGATCGTCTGTGCTGTTGGATCCGGTGCTTTACATGCCGGCAGGCTGACTTATTTTAGGGCATATTGCATGTTCGTGTCCGGAAAAAAGTTGTTGTCAGTAACCGTGCCAACCGGTTATTGTTGTTAACATGTACATGGCCCTATCGTGCCGCAGGGTCGGGTCTTGCCTGCCGCGACATAGCCTTGCGCGAAGGCGGGAAACCTGCCCGAATTAAGAACGGACGGCTTGATGCCGGGTCTGGTCCCGACGCGTCCATGCGCTGAGAAAACAATGTGCTGATATACCTGGAAATGTGACAGATACTGGAGCTGAATCCGGAAGCTGAGCCGCTGCAAATAGTTCTGAAAGGGGCGCCCGATGGATCGTAAAAATCCCATACTTAAACTGATTCTCACCATTGTCATTCTGATTTGCGGTATGGCATTTACCATGGGTACCGGCGGGGGCGGCGGGGGCGGCCCTGTTCCGGGCGGGACTGTGGGTGGAGCCATTTTCACCGGCCAGGGAAATGTGCTCGACGGTGATACCAATGACCCCATGAACCCTGTCATAGACAATAACAGTATAAACAATCCACAGTCGGTTCAGATTCCGGCCACAATTGGCGGATATGCCAGTAACGTTGGTAACAATTTTTTTATTTTTGATCCGGTGGACATCTATAAAGTCAGGCTAAACGGACCCGTCACCATCGTACTGGCCATTGCCGATTCGAACAACAGTGATCTCGATCTTTACCTGACCGATCTGAATGGTGTTGACATAGCAGTTCCATCAACTGGAACCGGGCCATTCGAAATGATCGAGACCGATCAAAACGGTGATTTCTTAATTAGAGTAGAGGCTTTCAGCGGCGCCACCAATTATGTGCTGTCGCTGGGCGTTTCAACATCGAGCAACGCCGCTGTCACCCAGTTGCTCGGCGATGCCCTGATGGCAAATGCCGAGTTCGTGAGTGACGAGATCATTATAAAACCGGCTGCCGGGCATTCTACCGCGCAAGCCCAATCCACCATGGCCGCCATGGCCGCTTATTTCGGCATGGAGCAGGTCGTGTCGACCCTGTCCCCGTCGGGCCCCTACCTGATGCAGGTTAGCCATGCGGTGCCGTCCCCTTACATGGTCCAGCGCAGCCGGGATAATAAGCCGCCCGGGCTTGCGTACAGCTCGGAAGAACAGCAACAACGCGCCCAAACGCTGGAGATCATCAAACTGCTGCGGAAGCATCCATCCATAGCGTATGCCGAACCCAACTACATTTATCATATAAACAGGGTACCGAACGATGATTTCTATGACCTGCAGTGGCATTATGGCACCATCAACCTGCCCCAGGCCTGGGAGATTACCACCGGCGACGATGCGGTCGTGGTCGGGGTCATCGATACCGGCGTGCTGCTCAATCACCCGGACCTGACTGACCGCATCCTGCGTGATGGAAGCAATAATATAATTGGATACGACTTTATCAGCGACCCAACCCGTGCCAATGACGGCGACGGGATCGACCCCAACCCTGACGACAGCGGCGATTCCGGATTTACCGGGGCCCGAAGTTCGTTTCACGGCAGCCATGTGGCCGGTACGATCGGCGCCGCAACCGACAACACAATCGGCGTGGCCGGCGTTACCTGGGCAGGCAAAATCATGCCGCTGCGTGTTCTGGGCGTCGGCGGCGGCACCAGTTTCGATATTGCCCAGGCCATCCTTTATGCGGCGCAAAACCCCGCCAATGCCTCCGGCGAAGTTCCCCCCGTAAAGGCCAACATCATCAACCTTAGCCTGGGGCCGAGCAACGAAAATTGCGCTGCCCTGCCCGCTATCGGCACCACCCTGAAAAACGCGGTTGAAACCGCCCTGGCGGCAAATGTCATTGTGGTGGCTGCTGCCGGCAACGACAACTGTGACGTTCCTTCACCGCTATCGACCGTTCCGGGCGTGATATCCGTCAGTGCCGTGGACCTGCTGCGCCAGAAGGCGCCCTATTCAAATTTTGGAAGCACGGTGGACGTGGCTGCGCCCGGCGGCAACTCTTCGGTTGACCTCAACGCCGACGGCCAACGGGACGGCGTCTACAGCACCGTGGCCGATGACAGTTTGGTACCCACCAATCCCATCAAGTATGGGTATGCATTTTACCAGGGCACCTCCATGGCTGCGCCCCACGCAGCCGGCGTATTTGCCCTGATGCTGGCGGTCAATGATACCCTGACGCCGACCGACATCAATCAACTGCTGGCCGGCACTCACCCTAACCAGTTGCTGCCCCCTGCTGACCCTGCTCACGTCGGCCCCATAACACAGGACATCGGCACTCCCGGGCGGGATGATCAGTTCGGGTATGGTTTGATCGATGCATTTCAGGCGGTCAACGTGGCCAGTATAATTGGCGGCGGCAGCCCGATAACCGGACCGGCATTGACCGTTTTTCCAACGCCGCTCAGTTTTTCTTATACATCTACCGTATTGGATTTGACCCTCAGCAATCCGGGTACAGAAGATCTGATAATCGATTCGATCACACCGGATGCTCCATGGCTAAGCGTAACACTACCAACTGGTCTGGCCTTGCCGGCGACGGTTATACCCGGAAACCCGAACGCAATCGACATCGAGGTTGTAGTCGATCGCAGCGGGCTGAATGACGGCGCATTTCTGGGCAGCATCACCATCATCTCCAATGCGGCCGGTTCCCCGTCGACGGTGCCGGTTTCGATGCAGGTTCAGGCAAACGTCGGCGGAGATGTGGGGGAAGTCTATGTGCTGGTGGTCGATCCGAAAACCTTCGATACCGTGAACCAGACCAACATCAGTGCCGCCGATGGCTATGTCTACCGGACACCGCGGGTCCCGGCGGGCACCTATTTTATTGCCGCCGGTACGGACCACAACAATGACGGATCCGTCTGTGATGCCGGAGAGGCCTGCGGTATATATCGGCTGATAGACAATCCGATCGAAATCACGGTGGAAGTCGACATCGACAAATCGCAGATCGATTTTCCCGTCTTCTATGATTTCTTCGCCTCCAATACCGCCGCTCAGATATTCGGAAGCGGCGATCTTCCGCTGACCGGATTTCGCCGGCTGGATTATAAAAGGATAAAATAAATGGCAAACCGAATGAAATTGATGTGGACCGGCGGGCTGATAGGGTTGGCGTGCCTGTTGTGGTTCGGATGCCAGAACGCGAACTCACAGCTTCAAATCAATGTGCTGGAATCCAATGCCTTTTCCGGGAATAATGATCGCAAGGCAAGGTTTATGGTTATTTCCGACAGTTCCGGTTTTGCCGACGTATATGCCCGGACCCAGAGCCATAAGCTTAAAAAAACCGAGGCGCCGCCCGTCGACTTTGACAAAAAGCGCGTGCTGGTGGCCTTTATGGGCCAAAAGTCCACGGCCGGTTACCGGATTATTTTCGAGGAAAAGATTTCCAGGACCGGCGATACCCTGGTGGTAACGGTCAACATGCAATCACCGCCGCAAGGAGCCGTCCTGGCCCAGGTCATCACCAGTCCCTATGCCATGGCAACCGTCGAGCGCGGCAAATACAGACAAATCAAGTTTATCGACACCGATGGCAACACGTTGGCCGTAAAAATGGTCGAATAATATCATAGCAGTTGGCATAAATTGATTCCGATTGGTTTACCATTGCCAACTTAGCAGGAGGCGGGTTCGACTCCCGCCGCCTCCACCAAATTTTGCCAGTGGCAAAATTTGCCGCGACGTAGCTCGCCAGAGCGAAGGCGGGCCAACCCAATGTCAACGGCCTAAAGCCCCAAGCTTTGTCTCGGCATGCGTGTCCCGTCACAGTTAAAATAAACGAAGTCAGAACACCATTTGCTTTAACGGAACGCCAAGAGAAGACTGCTCCCCTATTTGATTTATCTCGACAAATCACTTATTGACCATGAGATGGAAAAATCGACCTTCTACTATGTCTACATTATTCAATCATTAAATTTCCCTGATCGATTTTACACCGGTTTCACAGAGAATATAGAAAACCGGATAAGGGATCACAACTGGGGTAAAGATCCCTATACAGCAAAGCACAAACCCTGGCGTATCAAAACAGCTATCGCATTTACAGATCGTCAGAAGGCGCTAGATTTTGAAACCTACCTGAAGACGCCATCCGGACGCGCCTTCGCAAAAAAGCGGCTATAAATCCTACTATATCCCACTCAACCAATCACCCCTTTCATCAAAGTACAAACCTTGTAAAATAATCGCCTATCATGCCTTTAAAAAAACGATCCATGGCACGGGTATTTGAGAATTATCTATACTCTCACTCCTGCAAAGCCATCATTAACAAACGTATTTAATGAATGTATTCAAATTTTTCCAGAATAGTCGGCTATTATGAATCATTTTTAGACATAGGATTTAAAGATTGGACTAGTTTGATACTTAATGCCTTTATTTTGTATAAAAATTAGTATGTTAATTTGATATTGAATTGTTTAAGGACGTCCCAATAATCCCCTCGGTTCTTTATGACCTGGCGCCGTTTGCAATCCTGCCTGCTGGGTCGATTATAGGAGCAGGATGTCAAACCTGATTGTTCAGTATCAATCTTAAACAATTATGTTCGGTCAAGCCAGTTTCAACTGTTCCAGCGGACAGACAACAATCCTCTTTTTGATCTCATAGGTTGTATCTACCGGTGCGATCACCCAAGCGGATTCAGGCTTCATGATATCAGCCAGTTCATAAAATCCGCGCGAAGGTTTGGGTGCTTTTGATAGCTTGCATTCAAAAAGATGCCGACGGCCGGCCCGCTCTAACATCAAATCTATTTCAGCTCCATTGGAAGTGCGTAAAAAAGACGGTCTCCACCGATCATATCGGGTGATAATGTTCTCGATTACAAACCCTTCCCAGGACGCACCAGCCACCGGATTGGCCAAGAGGTAATCGTACGCTTCAATTTCAAGGAGTGCGTGCAGGAGACCGCTGTCACGCAAATAAATTTTTGGTGATTTTACCAATCTTTTTTTCAGATTTGGTGTGGCCGGCTCCAACATTCGGATCATATACGTCTGCTTTAGGATTGCCAGGTATTTCTTCAGCGTGGGAATGGAGATATCCGCCGCCGCGGCCAGTTTATGGTAATTTATGGTTTGTCCATGAAAGTGGGCCAGCAGCAACCATAAACGTTCTATCACCGGAATGGGAATATTAAACCCCATTGTCGGTATGTCCCGCTCCATAAATGTGCGAATGAAATCAAGGCGCCAATCAAAACTGTCCTCACCATTTTCTGCAAGAACGCTCTCAGGAAATCCACCCCGAATCCAAAGATCCTGCCATGAAACATGGCCAGAGACCTCTTTTAACAAGAACGGGGTCAGATCTATATAGGAAATCCGACCGGCAAGGGATTCCGATGATTGTCTTATCAGATCGCGGGAAGCTGACCCTAAAATCAAAAACCTGCTGGGCTTGCGGTCTTTATCGATTTCCGAGCGAAGTATGGGAAAGAAATCCGGCAGAAGCTGAATTTCATCAAGACAAATGAGCCTATCACGGTAGGCATCAAAAAAGAGTTCTGGTTCGGAAAGCTTATTGCGATCGACACGGTCCTGCAGATCAAGGTAAACTGAAGAGATTCCTTTGAGCAGCAATTTTGCAGTAGTTGTTTTGCCGCATTGCCGAGGACCTAATATGGCAACGGCGGGTGACCGAGCCAGCGCTCTGTTCAGTTCTTTTTCAATAAGTCTTGGGATATAATAATGCATTTCGACAACCATAGTTTTCGATTTGCATGGATAATGGCATGAATAAAGGGGAATTGTCAAGCCACAACCATAGTGAATACCGAGCCGACTTCAATATTTATGTTTCTTTGATTGCATCACAAATAAAAAGCGCGGATTATCTGATACAGTCTGCGCCCGGTCAAGAAGGCAAAGGCAAATTTGATGGTGGGTCAGATGCCTCGATGCTAACAAAAGCTGACCCCTTTACACTCAATTAAATTAACCCATTTAGTGCGCGTCTGTTTGCAAGATCGAATCTGATCAAAATCGGAGGTCAGCATAATATTATCGATGGG
>Ga0126335_1000064_pt1 | contig 46725 bp, 55 predicted proteins | sample OlaspJWI45metaG_FD_108409 | JGI IMG/M metagenome (GOLD analysis project Ga0126335, IMG submission 108409) | Marine gutless worms symbiont microbial communities from Oahu, Hawaii - Olavius sp. 1 OAHU.JWI-45 metaG | ecosystem: Host-associated > Annelida > Digestive system > Unclassified | place... | reverse complement strand
TACCAGCAGCATCGCCAGAACCGTTACCGTAGCCGTTGTCATCGCTCCAGAAAGCAGAAGCAGAAGAAGGAGCCAGGATTGCAGCTAAAGCTGCAGCAGAAATAAGTGATTTCATGATGAATCTCTTCAAATAAATAAAACAAGTAAAAAAGTTAAAAAGCTTTTGTCATAAGACTTGAGGTAATAATATAAGCAAACCGTAATATAGTCAGCCCCCAATATAAAAAGATCCTAATATTGGGGGTGGGTAGTAAACAGTCGGGAGAGGTTCACCGGATATATAAAGATGTAGGGAACCGGGCAAGAATATGTAGGATAGTTCAGCGAAATGCCCAAACTTGTGGACATTTCCAGGGCGTTAGGTAGCTGCTAATATAAATCAGGTGATTTGTCAGGTCGCTGCTTAAACCGGCGGTATGCCCACAGATACTGTTCTGGGTTGGCCAATATACATGTTTCTATAGATTGGTTTAGTGCAGTAGCTGCGGTTACCTCGTCTTCGCTGGTTACTCTGGATTCTGCCTGTCGTATGATCAACCGGTAGCCCCTACCCCAGGGGAGACGTTCCATACAGGCAAAGAAGACGGCGGCATTGGTTTTGCGAGCCATTTTTGAAATCAGTGTCATTGTGTAGGCGGGAACTCCAAAAAATGGCGCATAAACACCGCCGGTATCTCTAGGCTCTTGATCAGGCAAGATGCCAACTACTTCTCCCCTTCTTAATGTATTTATCATTTCCTTGAGCCCCTGCCGGCCAAAATCAACGAGCTTAGCACCTGATCGCTCACGGGCCTTAATAATCCAGGGTTCTAGCTCAGGTATACGTGGCGGGCGGTACATGGCAGTGAAGGGGTAGCGGGAAGCGGCCAACAGGCCACACAGTTCCCAGGCCCCGAGATGTGGTGTTGCTGCAAACAAGCCCTGCTTTTGTTGTAGGCAAGCCTCTAGTGGTTCTATACCCTTTATCTCTTTCACCAGGGAAAGGAGTTTTTCGCTAGGCCAAAGCCACATCGGACCAAGCTCTAGAATAGATTTCGATAGCTCGATCAGACTGTTTCTCAGTAATTTGTCTCGAAATTGACTTGTTTTGTCATTAAAGCAGGCATTTATATTAATTATCGACACATGTTTTATATTGTTAGGGAAAATATACAAAATATTTCCCACTAACCACCCAATTATGTGAATTACTACCAGAGGCAGCTTGGAAGTGGTCCATAAGATAGATATAAAGAGTTTGTGCTTCATTAATTGCCGAATAATTGCGAGAATGTGGGTAAGTTAGATGTCATTTTCCATGATTGCCCGCATAGTTGATAATAGTGTGGTAAATAATGTCTTATTATCATGTTCTTCTTTGGCCAGAAGTTCTTTCATGTGCTGTCGTTGCGTTGGCTTAGTAAAGCAAGCCGGGCAGTTCTCCACGATGACAGGCAGCGATGCAGACTGGGCAAATTCTGCGAGCTGTCTCTCTCGTGCATATACCAGGGGTCGTATGATGCGCAGGTCGCCATCATCATTGGTGTAGTGTGCCTTCATTGTTTTCAGCCTGCCGCCATGAAAGGCTGACATGAGAAAGCTTTCCGCCAGGTCATCAAGGTGTTGTGCCAGTGCAAGAACATTGTAATTATGTTTTCGGGCAGTCTTATACATGAGTCCACGCCGCATTCGTGCACACCATGCACAATAGGAATCACCGTTCATATGTTGATCAGCCAGATCAACGATCGGTTCGGAAATATAATGGTAATCAAGGCCGAGTGATTTCACATAATCTTTTAATGGCGTGGGATCAAAACTTTCGCTCTGGGGATCAATGGTGATAACGCCCAGCTTGAAGGCAACGGGGGCGTGGCGCTGTAAGCGGATTAGTACGTGTAGTAATGAGAGAGAATCTTTACCACCGGACAGACCAAGCAATATACGATCACCATCGTGAACCATTTTGTAATCGGCGATAGCGCGGCCAGCCAGGCGTTGTAGACTTTTAGGTGGGGTAACGTGCATGAATGTGCTAACTAGCTCTCAATTTATATGCTGTAGAAAGGGTATTATTCCTGAGCAAGTGTCATACGGAAAGCAATATGCAGGAAATGATAGAAATTAGCCGAGTCAGGCAGGATGATAACGAACTGCATAAGTGTTGGTTTACTTCTGCGACGGCGGACCTGTATATCTGGACAAGGGCCGGTCTGTTACAGGCGTTTGAATATTGCTTTGATAAAGAGCAGGCTGAAAAAACCATTAGGTGGCATCGTGACTATGCCCCCTCTTTTACAGAAATTGATAATGGCGATCATCCCGGGGGTTATAAGATGTCACCCATAGTACAGGCAGGAAACAAGCCTAATATTGTGCGTGTGGCATCACAGTTTCGTCACTCTGCCAGGAAACTCGAGAGGGGCATGCGCCGGGCAATCTATAAACGAATACGGGCACTGCGCTGAATATGATTGGCTTGATACAAAGGGTAAGTCACGCGTCAGTAACCATTGATAGTGAGGTATCAGGCAGTATTGGTCAGGGTTTGCTGGCTCTTATTGGTGTTGAAAAAGATGACACGCAACGAAAGGCAGACAGGCTGCTGGAAAGAATGTTGAATTATCGAGTATTTGCAGACAGCGACGGAAAAATGAACCTGGGCTTAAGAGATATTAATGCGGGATTATTGTTGGTGCCGCAGTTTACTTTGGTGGCAGATACACAAAAAGGCAATCGCCCGGGTTTTTCCAATGGTGCTCCACCAGCATTGGGTAAGTCCTTGTTTGAGCATATGCTTGATCAGGCCAGACAGCAGCATAGTGATGTCGCGAGTGGAGTGTTTGGTGCTGATATGAAGGTTGAGCTATTGAATGATGGGCCAGTAACCTTCTGGCTTCAGGTTTAGGTAAATTTAATAAAGGTTGTAGGGGTCCACGTCAACAGACCATCTGATGGTATTCGCAGTTTTTATGTTACTCACAGCCTCTATCCATGGGCCCAGGAATTTGTGTAAGTTGGCTCGTTGTACTGCCTTAAAGAGTAGCTGCATACGATAGTATCCTGCTTTGCGTTCGAGTGGAGCGATTGCAGGACCGAGTATTTCAATATCACCGCTATTCATGTCTTCGGCGATTTTACGTGCTTGATTAATAAAGGTTTCAGTTTTCAGCATCTGGTTAGATTCCACCCTTATTAGGGCTAGATAACCCATTGGCGGCATACCAGTAACAGCACGTTGTTTCAGTAAGTCAGCGGCAAATTGTTCGTAAGGCAGGTTTTGCAAGGCGTCAAAAAACGGATGATCCGGATGCCAGGTTTGAATATAAACCTTGCCATGGCGTTTTTCTCGACCGGCACGCCCGGCAACCTGGGTTATCAGTTGAGCCATATGCTCCTGCGCTCGAAAATCCAGTCCATACAACCCACTGTCGGCGTCAACAATAATGACAGTGCCAACCTGCGGAAAATGATGGCCTTTTGCCAACATCTGTGTGCCAATTAGAATTTTATTCTCGCCGGAGCGAACGGACTGAATGATCTTTTTAAAGGAGCCTTTATGCCGCGTGCTGTCACGGTCAACACGTATGACGCCAGCATCGGGGAAATGTGTTTGTAGCATCTCTTCCAGTTTCTCAGTTCCCTGGCCTAATTTAGCGAGTTTAGTGCTACCACACTCTGGGCAGGTAGTGGGTAAAGTAGTTTCGTGCGCACAGACGTGGCAGCGTAGCCGGTTATCGCGGCGATGGACCGTCATGCGGACATCGCAATGATGACATTCAGCTATCCACCCGCAGGTATCGCAAACGAGTGTCGGTGCATAGCCCCGGCGATTAAGAAATAATAGTGCTTGGCCTCCCTGCTGGATTTCATCCTCAATAGCTTTTAACGCAAGTGGAGACAGACCCGCTATTAATCTTTGGCTGCGTAAATCCAGCCTGAAAATATCTGGATGACAGGCATCGGCAGTGCGGTCGGGTAACGACAGTAACGTGGATTTACCCCTGGTGAGATTATTAAAGGATTCCAGTGAAGGCGTAGCGCTTCCCAGTAGTATGGGAATGTCCAACATGGATGCACGCTTGATGGCGACGTCGCGCGCAGAATAACGAAAGCCTTCCATTTGTTTAAAAGAACCATCATGCTCTTCGTCAATGATAATCAGTCCAGGCGAATGTAGTGGGACAAACACAGCGGACCGGGTACCTATAATAATTTTTGCATCACCATTGCGGGCAGATAACCATGCATCCAGTCGTTCGGTATCATTAAGTCCGGAGTGGAGGACAGCGATAGGTATTGTAAAGCGTGACTTAAAGCTTGCGATTAATTGGGGTGTAAGGCCGATTTCAGGAACCAGGACTAACACTTGTTTATTCTGTTGCAGCATATGCCAGGAGGCATGAAGATAAATTTCAGTTTTTCCACTGCCGGTGACGCCGTGGAGCAGGTTATTACTGAAATGCCCTGATTGTTCCAGCAAATTTTGCAATGCATTTTGCTGTGCTGTATTTAGTTGGAAGTTGGGCTCATGGTACAAACACTGCGTTGAGTGTTTATTCAAATCCGTTTGCATCAGCAGGTTTTTTTCAAGCAGCGCTTTTATCGGGGCGCGCCACTTAGTAAAGTTTTTATTGAGTTCAAGCTCGTTTTTTCCTGCGGGACTGCTCGAGATGAATTGATAGAGGGCCAGCTGTTTTGGGGCAGCTGATAATTCTTTTGCTTGTTCATTAGCATCACCGGTTATATGCCAGGAATAAATTGGTTTTCTTTTTGCTGGTTTGCCCTGTCTTAAATAGGTTGGTAGTGCCGCACTCATAAGTTCGCCAATAGCATGACGATAATAATTTGATGCCCAGCTCAACAGACCGAGTAAGTGATCATCAAGCAAGGGTTGATAATCGATCACCTCATCAATGGGCTTCAGCTTGAAGGAAGGTTTTTCATCGTGGCAGTACAGTAGTATGCCAATTACCTGTTTACGGCCGAATGGAACTTTTAAACGGCAGCCCGGAGGGGGTGGCGACGAATGCCAGTCATCAGGTAAACGGTAATCGAATGACTTGCGAAGCGGTACATCAATCGCAACTCGCAGGTAAGTGCTGTGGGTAGATAAAGACACAGATTATCTAACTACTTGCTGTCATTGATAAAAATACCTTATCCACAGAAGCTGTGGATAAGTCAGTGGATGAAATGCGAAAAACTGTACTAACAGGACCAAAATAGGGAGGACTTGTTAGATTGTATAAAAAATATACATATAGCGAATTAATCATGATAATCAATGAGTTATGTGTATGCTGGCTTTGCGCATGAGGAGATAATGCACCATCCAAATAGGAGATTAAAGAATATTAGAAAACAGTGAATAACTTTGTTACGCGAGGTGTGCCAGAAAAAAATTATTGACAAAATTCGTAGACATAAAATAAAGGTGAAAGCGATATATAGTTAAATTGAATTCTAGCTTGGTTAGCTAACTTAAGTTAAAAGACGGTTGTATTACATGTCATTCTGAAGTCTTGTGTGAGGTACCAGGCAAACCAGTAACCCATTGATATCACAGTATATTTAAAATTAAAAAGGAGCTATTCATGGACTCATATTTCGGCTGTTTATGTTATGACATGTCGTTATGCGACGGTGTAGTGAGCAATACTACACACCAAAGCAATAAATATATTTTATAGAGACATCGATCAAAACACTAGTGTTGTGGATAAGCCTGTGGATATCATGAATAACTATCATATAAACAGCTGGTTACATTTAATTATAATGAATTTAAAGAAAAGAACGCAGGCTTACTGAGAAATTACTTTACGCTGAAAAGGCATAAATTTCTCATTTACTGGAGTTCTCTATTCACATCATTTGGTTGTCTGGCTCTTGGCTATTCATAGACTAAAAACTTCTGCTATGCTCGTCAGCATCAATGCCAATAAGAACTAACTCACATGCCAACATACACTACCTTTGTTAAGCCGGAAGAATTGCAACGACTACATTTGTTCCAGGGCGTACAGCTCGAGCCATTACAGGAGCAACTTGATTCCTGCAGTGTCAGGGAACTTGAAGCGGGAGAAACGCTGATTGCCCGTGGCCAAACGAATAGCTATTTGTATCTTCTGCTGGCAGGCAGACTCCGTGTCTACCTGGACACGATGGGGGAAACATTAAGTATTATTGAAGCAGGCGAAAGTGTCGGTGAAATATCCATTATTGATAAACAACCTACAACAGCACATGTGGTAGCAGAGACTCGCTGCCGGTTGTTGGTGATGAGTGAAGAAGTGCTGTGGTCTATGGTGTCGGGCTCTCATGCGGTTTCTATCAATATGCTTTCATTGCTGGCAGGTCGATTGCGTGATTCAAATACTCGTTTGACTGAAAGTCAGAAACGCGAACGTGAGATGCGTTACCAGTCAGCCGTTGATCCCCTTACTGGTCTTTATAACAGGGCGTGGCTTGAGGGTGAAATGAATGACCGGTTAATCGTTTCCGAGGAGATTGAGCAAACCTATTCAGTCCTAATGCTGGATGTGGATGATTTTACTGGCTACAACGAAGCAAATGGAAAATTAGCAGGTGACCGCGCGTTGCATGGTCTAGCCCAGGTTTTACTCAATAATCTGAGGCCAATGGATACAGCGATACGCTATGGCGGAGAGGAATTTCTGGCGGTTTTGCCAGACACGGATTTAGATACTGGAATACAGGTGGCGGAAGATCTCAGGCTTATTCTGAAAGAGGCCACGATAAGATCTGTTGACGGCAAGGTGTTGCCAAATATTACTGTATCCGTTGGTGTGGCTGTGCAGCAACCTGGCGATGATATTGAGAGCCTGATAGACAGGGCTGCGGCTGCTTTACATGTCGCTGAGGATTCAGGGCTCTTTAATGTGAGTGTTGGCGAGAACGAGCTAGAGTAATTTTCTTACTCTGCAGATGTTTTGAGGCTGAGCGCATGTAGCTCACCTGAGGTAATCAATTCGTTGACACATGCATAAACCATTTGGTGCTGTTTCATCGTGTTGAGTCCTTCGAACTCTTTGCTGATCACCGAGGCTTCATATTTATATCCGTCGCCATTGACCTGAACTTTGGCGCCGGGTATGCCCTTCTCAATTTTTTCCTTGATAACTTCGATTGCTAGCATGTGATTAATCCATAAAGTTGTAGGATGAAAATCCTAACGATTGTCGTCAATTAAGTCATACCACCTGAATAGGATAGGCATCAGTTAAAATAATCGTTGCATTTATATGGTTTATCTGGAGAATGCCGTAAAACCAACTGGTGATCTATGACAGTAGATTATTGTAGTAACCTGAATCAGCAAGTCCTTAGAACGGACGCCTCAGGCATGCCGTTGGAATGGATATCCTACCAACAAGCCGTCAGGCTTTATCATCTGAACATTGTTGCCTACAGCTGTGGTTCACCTTTGTATGAAATACATGGGGGCTTTAATGCTATTACCGGCAAGCAAAGTGTTATTGAGGTTAATTCAATTATTGCCACCCGAGGTAATACCAGGGCGCTTTTCAAGGCCCGTGAGCGCTATACACCGCCACTGAATAATCCAGCACTATTTAAACGCGATGCCCATATGTGTCTGTACTGCGGTAACCAATTTCAGGATAAATATCTGTCTCGGGACCATGTAACACCAGTTAGCCTGCATGGGAGTGATGTCTGGAATAATGTGGTGACAGCCTGCAAACGTTGTAATAACCATAAGGCTGGCAGGACACCGGAGCAGGCAGGGATGCAACTACTGGCAATTCCCTTTACCCCGACCCATGCTGAATATGTTTACCTGCAGAGTAAACGCGTATTAGCTGATCAGATGAAATTTTTGCTGGCTCACTTTCCCCGGACTAGCCCCTTGCATAAGCGCCTTCGCCTGGAGGTCGTAAAACACCCCTGAGCACGAGCCAGTACAATCTATGTATACCTATAGTTGGATTGAAATATATAGAAGAATCCACTAATGTATCGCCCCTTTTTTGTATTTTGCAGTCCAGCAGGATTTGGCCCTTAGCCAAGAGACGGAAATAACGCGATGAGTGAAGAAAAATTAAACTACCGCCGCTATGAAGACGGCGATCATAAACAGGACGATTGGCAGGAAGAGATATTTCAGGCCAGCTGGTCACATAAATGCCCAACCTATATTCATCGTACGCCACCATGCCAGGGAAGCTGTCCTTCAGGTGAGGATATTCGAGGCTGGTTGCAGATTGCTCGTGGTCTGGAAAAGCCTGTTGGTGATATGACATGGCAGGAATACGCCTTCCGGCGCTCGACTGATGCAAACCCTTTTCCATCAATGATGGGTCGCGTTTGCCCTGCTCCCTGTCAGGATGGCTGTAACCGTAATGAACTGGAAGACTTCGTCGGTATTAACTCCGTAGAGCAGTATATCGGTGACTATGCGTTAGAAAATAACCTGAAGTTTGAGGACATCGGTGAAGATACTGGTAAGAAGGTAGCCATTATCGGTGGTGGTGTTGGTGGTTTGGCCTGTGCCTACCAGTTGCGCCGCATGGGCCATGCGTGCACCGTTTTTGATGACCGTGAAGAATTAGGCGGCATGGCTTATTACGGTATCCCTGGTTACCGGACCCCGCGAGAAACATTGAAGGGTGAATTCCAGCGCATTATTGATATGGGTGTTGAAGTCAAAATGAAAACCCGTGTTGGTACTGATGTTAGTTTTGAGCAGCTCGAAAAAGATTTTGATGCCATCGTGCTGGCAATTGGTGCGCAATCCGGCCGTAAGTTAGGTATTCCTGGCGATAATGCGCCGAATGTGACGACTGGTGTTGCCTTCCTGGCCGCGTTTAACGAGGGTCGCATGCAGAAGACTGCGGATAAAGTCGTGGTTATCGGCGGTGGTGATACCGCAATGGACGTGGTGTCAGTTGCTCGCCGCCTGGGACATATCAGCACGACTCATGAAAATGAACGCCCGGAACACGTTATTCTGAATCAGACCGCTCAGGATGTCGCTTCAACGGCCAATCGTCAGGGTTCGCAGGTCACGTTGGCTTACCGTCGTCCGATCGACAAAATGCCGGCAGCTGAGCATGAAGTACACCAGGTAGAAAAGGAAGGTGTGACAATCCGCGGTTCACTCGCACCCAAAGAGATTGTCCTGGATGATAATGGCCGAGCTACCGCATTACGCGTGATAGAAGTCGACTGGTCTAGCGGTTCCATGGAAGAGATTGAAGGGTCAGAAACTGATCTTGAATGCGACCTGATTGTTGGTGCTGTTGGCCAGGGTGGCAACATGGAAGGTATGGAAGACCTCGATAATGGTCGCGGTCTGATCGATGCTGACAAGTATTACCAGGTGCCCGGTAAAGAGGGTTACTTTGCTATCGGCGATATCGTTCGTCCGCATCTGCTGACCACTGCTATTGGCCACGCTTCAATCGCTGCAGAGAGTGTTCATCACTACCTGACCAATACAGAGTATGGCCGTCGTCCTAAAGTCGATGTACATCACTTTAATTTGCTCGAAAAGTTACACGAATATGAGATGGATCCTGAGCACTTTGATGCAAAGGAAGAAAATGGCCCACGTCCGATTGATCAGGGTCTGCGTGGAACGGATCATGATAAGTTTGCAGTTCATAACTACGAAGATCGTTCTTACCAGGAAATTATTGCAGCCGATGAATTATTCCTCGGCCATTTTGAATACACACCGCGTAATATTCGTGAGTTTAAAGACGTGAGTACAGATAATGTCCTGGGTCATTTTGAAGAGCTAAGCGTAGGGCTGGAAGAAGAAAGTATTCGTCAGGAAGCAGAACGTTGCATGAGCTGTGGTATGTGTTTCGAATGTGATAACTGTGTGATCTACTGCCCACAGGACGCGGTCTTCCGCGTTAAGAAAAATGAGGCAACGACTGGCCGTTATGTCGATACTGACTATACCAAGTGTGTTGGTTGTCATATCTGTGCAGATGTTTGTCCCACTGGCTACATCGACATGGGTATGGGCGAATAGTCAAAACTCCTCTGGCGGCGAAATACTTCGTTAAATTATTGCTCAAAATGCTCACGTACTACGTGTACGCTCCGCTTTTTCACAATAATTTGCCTCGTCTTTCATCCACCTGAGTAGTTTGACGTTGGATTTAATCAGTCAAATCTCTCAACAAATCGCCACCGTAACGGGTGGCGATTTTGTTTGTACCAATCAGCGATCCCTGGGAGGGGGTTGTATCAATAGCGCCTTTAAACTGGAAGGCAAAGATAGCAGCTACTTTGTTAACCACAACTCGGCGCATATGCTGGATATGTTTATCGCCGAGTCGGCTGGGTTAGGAGCGATGGCAGAAACCCAGACCATCCGCGTGCCAAAACCTGTATGTTATGGGGTTGCTGACAACCAGAGTTACCTGGTGATGGAATATATACCGTTTGGTGGCGGGAGCAGTATTCAACAGCTCGGTGAGCAACTGGCAGGAATGCATCGTCATACATCTGATCAGTTTGGTTTTCATATTGATAACACGATAGGTTCTACCCATCAGGACAATACACCACATGATGACTGGGTCAGCTTCTGGCAACAACGCCGTCTGGGTTACCAGCTTGAGTTAGCAAGGAAAAATGGCTGTGGAAGAAAGCTGGTGAATAATGGTGAAAAATTACTGGAACTGATTCCGAAGTTTTTTACCGATTACAAGCCGATCCCTTCATTACTGCATGGTGATTTATGGGGTGGAAATTATTCTTGTTCTAGCGAAGGCCAGCCAGTTATATTTGATCCTGCAACCTACTACGGAGATAGAGAGGCTGATATCGCCATGACGGAATTGTTTGGTGGTTTCGGGCACGGTTTCTATGATGCCTATAATGCCGCATGGCAGTTGGACAAAGGTTATTCAGTTAGAAAAACGTTATATAACCTCTACCATATTATCAACCACTTCAACTTGTTTGGTGGTGGTTATCTAGGGCAGGCAGAGTCAATGACGAGACGATTGTTGAGCGAGGTAACCTAACAATCACACACCGCCTTATCATGAGGTTTATGTTTCAAACTTAACTGAATTACTGATATTTATATGATCAGGAAGATTGCTTGAAACAGGGCAATGAGTCATTCGATCGGTAATGTAGTCTATGTCATCTTGTGTCGGTGAGCCTGACTTTAATTTTGCGTTGAATATAATCGTGGCAACTTTGATGTGCCAGTCTTCATCAGTTTGTACATGCAACTCACCGGTTGCAGAATCAAGTAACAGGTTTCGCTCAGCACTGTTAGTTCTCATGTACAGGTGCTGACAGGAAAACAGGGCATTAACAAATTGCAGGAAGCCAGGTGAACGAATGCTTAAATCAAGGGTTTCCCATTTGTTATCTGCGAGCACCTCGACGTTTAGTTCATCAACCTTGTTTTCCTCTCCCTGGTAGGTGCTGCTCAAGCGCAAGTCAAAATATCTATCGCTCATAATACTTTTACCCTTTTATACGCATAAAGAATAGTTAATCAATACCTAGCTTGGTCAAGTTTAGCTGTTTATCTTTTATCGGTGGACACCAGAAATAACTACCGGTAATCGGGGTGGTAAAAGAAAACAGTGCATCAACAATACCATCCTCATTGCCTGTCATACGATTAAGTAATGCCTCGAAGGCATCAAAGCTTTTGCCAAAGGCAACAAACACAAGCCCTTCACCGTCTGGGGCTGACCACGGCATGGAGCGACGTACCACAAAGGCTTCAGGGTCAAAGTCTTCCTGTGCGGTACGTTTAACATGCGCGGACTCGGGTGCGTCATCAATCTCTTCGTTATCGCTAATGCGGCGGCCGATGATGTGATCCTGTTCTTCGACAGTGTGTGATTGAAACTGGTCAAGCTCATGTACCCATTGTTGTACGGCAACGAAACTGGAACCATCCAGGCTGTCCCCCAGGCCTGAGGCAAATGCAGCGTTGATGGCGTCCTCACCTTCCGGGTTTTCGGTACCATCCTCGTAACCGGAGAGGTCATGGCCTTCACGGTGGCGGAAACCCTCAATTACATCATCAAGCTGAAAAGCTTCTGAAATATTCTGACTTAGTGTACGTGTGCGATGGAGTAGTTCACCACGGTCATCGCCACGCAGCCAGATCATTAATGCGTAGGGTGTGGAAGGAATATCGATGCCTGGCCCCGTTATTGCGGGAAAGCTTCTCATTCCGGGAATTTCAATATTAAGCGCATTCAATGTGGAACTGCCGATACCAACGATTGTGTTGTTCCCGTCAGCCGCAGCCTGCAACTGCGTTAGGGCGGCGGGTAAGGATGCAATATCCTGCAGCGAATAAAACAGGTAACGTGATTGTGAGGGTACGTCGTCCAGGATGCCGGTCTGATAATTAGACATGCTTATTACTCTGGTATTGTTATGGATAGCGCCGGTAGTTTATCGCTTCTGTGACGTGATTTGTTTGAATATTTTTGGATTTTTCGAGGTCAGCAATGGTTCTGGCTACTCGCAATATCCTGTCATGTGCCCGTGATGATAGCCCAAGTTGTTCTATAGCCGTCAGTAATAAATGCTTGTCTTTCGATGACAGGCTGCAGGATGCATTCATAGCTGCAGGTTTAAGTTTTGCGTTGGTGACTCCAGCTCGGTCTAGCTGAGTTTGTCGTGCCAGCATCACTCTATGTCTGATAGTGTCACTGTCTTCACCTGTTTCATCGGATTGTTCATGGACCTTTATTCTAGGTACATTGATAAACATATCGATTCGATCAAGAAAGGGTCCGGTGATTCGCCCACGGTAACGTTGAATCTGGTCAGGTGTATCCGTACAGGCATGTCTGCTATCACCTAGATAACCACAGGGGCAGGGATTCATGGCGGCAATCAGTTGAACATTGGCGGGAAATTCAACCTGCCTGGCTGCTCGAGAAATCATGATAGTACCGGTTTCCAATGGCTCGCGCAGACTATCGAGAACGCGACGATCGAACTCCGGTAGCTCATCGAGAAAGAGTACTCCATTATGAGCCAGTGAAATTTCACCAGGTCTAGGGTTAGAGCCGCCCCCAACGAGTGCTACAGAAGAAGCAGTATGGTGTGGAGAACGAAATTTACGAATGTAAGCATTATTAAAGTCAGTTTTCTGCATGGACAATGAAGATACCGCAGCAGTCTCAAGTGCTTCTGTTTCAGTCATCGGTGGCATGATGGTTGCCAACCGCTCAGCCAGCATGGATTTTCCAGTGCCAGGTGGACCGATAAATATAAGGCTATGTTGTCCTGCTGCCGCAATTTCTAATGCACGTTTTGCCTGGGTCTGTCCTCGCACTTCAGACATATCGGCTGTATATTCAGGTAGAGTTACCTGCTGGTCCGATAGTTCTAGTGGATACAGTGTATTTCCCGTTGCCAGGTGTTGAGTAACTTCCAGCAGATGTTTGGCTGGATATATTGTCGCCTGTTTAACGATGCGCGCCTCATCTGTGTTGGCCTTCGGAATGATGGTGTTTCTTTGTAACTGGTGGGCCTTGATGACCGAAGGCAAAACGCCAGTAATCATTTGCAATGATCCACTTAATGATAGCTCGCCGATAAACTCATAATCCTGTAGCTTGTTTTTATCAATCTGGTCGGATGCAGCGAGAATGCCTAACGCTATTGGTAAATCAAAGCGGCCACCATCTTTAGGCAAGTCAGCGGGGGCCAGGTTAATTGTCAGGCGCCGGTTGGGAAATTCAAAACCTGAGTTCATGATCGCGCTGCGAACACGATCTTTGCTCTCTTTAACCGCTGCTTCCGGTAAACCTACGATAGAGAGAGAAGGTAGTCCGTTTGATAGATGAACCTCGACAGTAACCTGTGGTGCATTAACGCCGGCTAACGCACGGGTATAAACATGAGCCAGTGACACGGATTATCTTCAATTAAAGATTCTTTTCCATTTCTTTCAGTCGCTCCTCTAATGCTTCCAGTTTTTCACGCGTACGAGTCAGTACAGATTGTTGCGCATCAAATTCCTCCCGGGTAACGAGCGACATGCGGCTAAACGCACTGCTGAGAATGGCACGAAAATTTTTCTGCAAGTCGTCTCGTAGTTTATGCAGGTCTTCGGGAACGGCAGCAGAAAGCTGTTTAGCAATATCATCAAGTACTTTGGGATCCATCATGTTTACCTCGGTTTTGGGCTATTGATTATAGGCTGATAGTCGCTGAAATCACCCTGTGAGAATCTATAGGCCTTGGCCGCACATATATGGTGCGGTTGACTGTGCACCCATTTCACATTGGTGCGCATACTAGAATTTATCAAATTTAACCAACTGGTAATTGCTATAACTATCTGAATATTAAAGAGAAATCTATGTTGGCACGGCAAATGCTACACAAAGGTGACATTAAATTTTTTATTCGATTTTAAAGGGAGTTAGGTAATGAAAAAGCAATTATTAACATCAATGGTTTCTGCAATGGTTGTTGCAGGGTCTCTGGCCGCGCCAACCATCGCTACGGCTAGTGGATTTAGCGCCAACGTCGCCATGACAACAGACTATCGTTTCCGTGGTATTTCCCAGAACGACGAGACCTTTGCTATCCAGGGCGGTTTTGATTACGCACATGACAGCGGTTTTTATGCTGGTGTCTGGGGTTCTAACGTAGATTTTCAGATCCAGACAGTTGATGACGCAACTGCAGAGCTCGATCTATACGCAGGCTTTGGTGGCGAGTTTAGTGATTACGGTATCGGTTATGACGTGGGCGTGCTTCATTACGAATATCCAAATGCTGATGGATCGCTTAATTATGACTTCACAGAAGTCTACGGCAGCCTGAGCTATAAGTGGTTTACAGTTTCCTACGCACACACAGGTGATTACTTTGGTGGCTCAGGCGATGCCGATTATTTGAATTTAGCAGCTGACTTTGAGTTTGAGGATGACTGGTCAGCTGGTGCAAGTATCGGTCACCAGAGCGTTGAAGAAAATGCTACCTGGGGTACACCAGACTGGAATGATTACAAGGCATATGTTGGCAAGAGCTACAAAGGCTTTGATTTTGAGGTTGCCCTGGTTGATACAGATCTGAGTGATCGTGAATGTTTCGGTGGTTCTGACTGGTGTGATAGTACCGTGACTTTCACTGTATCGAAGACTTTCGAATAATCTCAACATTTAAAGGAGTTTTAATCATGAAAATGGTTACGGCAATTATCAAGCCGTTCAAACTGGACGATGTTCGTGAAGCATTATCCGAGATCGGCGTACAGGGCCTGACGGTATCTGAAGTGAAAGGCTTCGGTCGCCAGAAGGGTCACACAGAACTTTATCGTGGAGCTGAATACGTTGTTGATTTCCTGCCTAAGATCAAAATGGAAATTGGCGTTAAGGCGGACCTGGTTGACCAGGTCATCGAAGCGGTATCCAAGGCCGCCGGCACTGGCAAGATTGGTGACGGCAAAATATTCGTTTCTTCAGTTGAGCAGGTCGTGCGTATTCGTACCGGTGAAACTGGCGAAGAAGCGTTATAGGAGGAGTGACTATTATGGAAAATAATATTTTTGAACTCCAGTACGCTATTGATACCTTTTACTTTCTGGTATGTGGCGCACTGGTAATGTGGATGGCCGCCGGCTTTTCTATGCCAGAAGCAGGTCTTGTGCGTTCAAAGAACACCACAGAGATTCTGACCAAGAACGTTGCCTTGTTTGCGGTTGCTAGCAGCATGTATATGATTTGTGGTTATCAGTTCATGTATGGCGGTGGCTGGTTTCTGTCAGGCGTTGAAACCGTCGGTAATCTTGACGTGAATGCCGCGTTAGCCGCTTCGAAAGAAAATGGCTTTGACGGTGACTCTGTTTACTCAGGCGCCTCAGACTTTTTCTTCCAGGTCGTGTTTGTTGCCACAGCAATGTCAATTGTATCCGGTGCGGTAGCAGAACGGATGAAGTTATGGGCATTCCTGGTATTCGCAGCAGTAATGACTGGTGTTATTTACCCAATGGAAGGTGGCTGGACATGGGGTGGTAACTCTGTTTTTGGTCTGTATGAACTGAGTTAGTGACTATGCCGGTTCAGGTATTGTTCACCTGGCAGGTGCAGCAGCTGCATTGGCTGGTGTACTGATCCTTGGTCCTCGTAAAGGCAAGTACAGCAAGGATGGCAAGATTAACGCTATCCCGGGTGCTAACCTGCCATTAGCAACACTGGGTACATTCATCCTGTGGATGGGCTGGTTTGGCTTTAACGGTGGTTCTACGCTGAAACTAGGTGGTATCGCCGTTGCAAACGAAGTTGCCTATGTATTCCTGAATACTAATGCCGCTGCTGCTGGTGGTTTAATCGCTGCACTGATCACCGCAAGACTGGTCTTTGGTAAGGCTGATCTCACCATGGCGTTGAACGGTGCACTGGCCGGACTGGTAGCTATTACAGCAGAGCCTGCAGATCCAACTGCATTGATGGCGACCTTAATTGGTGCCGCGGGCGGCGTACTGGTTGTATTTAGCATCGTCTTTATGGATAAGCTGAAGATTGATGATCCTGTCGGTGCGATTTCAGTACACGGTGTTGTGGGTATCTGGGGTATCTTTGCTGTACTCATCTCTGACGCTGAAGCAACCTTTATGGGTCAGCTGGTTGGTATGTTGACGATCTTTGTCTGGGTCTTTGTTGCTAGCCTTATAGTCTGGATTGCGCTCAAGGCAATCATGGGCATCCGAGTTAGTGAAGAAGAAGAGTATGAAGGTTGTGATATCGGCGAGTGTGGTCTTGAGGCCTACCCGGAATTTGTATCGGGTTCTCGCTAGGATGTACTAGCAGTAAAATAGTTCTACTGACAAAGGGTGGCCGTAGCAATATGGCCACCCTTTTTATGTTTGTAGGTAGGGAAAAACGCGGCGGAATCGTAATATAGAACGCTTTAACCTTAATCTTGACTGCCGTATAGTGTCGCACCACGTCGGTGCCAGACGGCCGATAATTAACAGAAATGATGAGTAAATTCAGGAGGATATCCAATGAAAATGGTGACTGCCATTATCAAACCTTTCAAATTAGATGATGTGAGAGAAGCATTATCAGAGATCGGTGTTCAGGGGCTGACAGCAACAGAAGTAAAAGGATTTGGTCGTCAAAAAGGCCATACCGAGCTATATCGTGGGGCGGAATATGTTGTCGATTTTTTACCCAAGGTAAAATTGGAAATTGCTATTGCTGACGACCAGGTTGATGCCGTTATTGAAGCAGTTACACAATCCGCTCAGTCAGGAAAAATTGGTGACGGAAAAATATTTGTTACCAGTATCGAGCAAACCATACGGATTCGTACCGGCGAATCCGGTGAAGAAGCGTTATAAAAACGTTTAGGGGATCTTAATAATGAAACAAATGAAATATGTGATGATGCTATTGGCAGGTACATTACTGCCTGAGATCGCACTAGCACAGGAGGCTCAGCTGAACGCCGCCAACACAGCATGGATTTTAACTTCCACGGCCTTGGTGCTGTTTATGACAATACCCGGTCTGTCTTTATTTTACGCGGGTCTGGTACGTAACAAAAACGTGCTGTCCGTATTAATGCAATGCTTTGCAGTAACAGGATTGATGTCACTACTGTGGTTTTTCGGCGGGTATAGCTTTGCCTTCAGTGGAGACAATCCTTACATCGGTAACTTTGATAAATTTATGCTGGCGGGTGTTGGCATGGACAGCATGGCTGCCGGCGATATTCCCGAGTCATTGTTTGTGGCCTTTCAAATGACATTTGCAGTTATTACGCCAGCGTTAATTGTTGGCGCCTTTGCTGAGCGGATGAAATTTTCAGCGATGCTACTGTTTTCTGCTATCTGGTTATTTGTTGTCTATGCGCCGGTTACACATTGGGTGTGGAGTGACAATGGCTGGTTATTGCAGAAGGGATTAATTGATCTGGCTGGCGGAACCGTTGTGCATATTACTGCTGCGGTTGCAGCATTGATGGCTGCATTGGTCATGGGCCCGAGAAAAGGTTTTCCAACAACGGCGATGCCACCACATAATATGACAATGGTTATTACTGGAGCCGGTATGCTCTGGGTAGGCTGGTTCGGCTTTAATGCGGGTTCTCACTTGGCGGCAAATAATGCTGCAGCCATGACCTTGCTTGTTACACACATCTCTGCAGCCTGTGGTGCGCTTGCGTGGATGACAATGGAATGGATTCGTCATGGCAAACCGTCGGTACTGGGTATCGCTACAGGAATGGTTGCAGGTCTGGGTTCCATTACCCCGGCATCGGGTGCGGTAGGCCCTGCAGGGGCGATGCTGATCGGCCTGACAGCTGGTGTTGTTTGTTATGGTGCGACCAGTGCGCTCAAGCAGAAATTCAAGGTAGATGACTCACTGGACGTATTTCCAGTACATGGTATTGGTGGCATGATCGGTACATTGTCCGCCGGTATTCTCGGCGCAACTGGTCTGGGTATCTTTAGCGGCTTTGGATTTGACAATGCCGATATGGGTCGCCAGTTCGGAGTACAAGTTGTCGGCGTGCTGGCAACATTTATCTATACCGCTATTGCAACATTCATCATATTGAAACTGGTTGATATCGTAGTTGGCTTACGTGTAACTCAGGACGAAGAAACTGAAGGTCTTGATCTCGTGTTACATGATGAGCGTGGTTACGATATGTAATCAATAGTTCGTATGTTGTTATGAAAAGGCCGTGCATTGCACGGCCTTTTTTTTGGTGTCTAGATAAGTGAATATGAACGAAAGTTCAGTACCTGATTTTAAGGGGCAACGATAACCATAGAGTTAGGTATTCTAGTCTTTTAGGCCATAAAGTGATATGGACCTGCACTAGCATGATGCCAAACCGTCAGGGAATTTTTTCAGCCATTCTAGAGTGGCTTGATGACTGCTGAGCACTCTGCCCTCCCTTTTTTCGACTTGCTGTCGATATTCTTCGATGTAGCATAGTTGTTCAATCATACGCAGCGAAAATTCTGCCCTGGGTGTCCCAAATTTAACGCCCACTTCATATTGTTCATTGGGGTGACCCTTCTTATCTCGACACCATATTACAATGCCCTCAACTTCGAAATCATAATCCTCTAGTAGAATTTTAATACGGATAATCTTATCAGGTTCAATGCTGGTTGAGGTAGTAAAACACAGGCCACTGCGGCTGATGTTACGTATATAAGGTACGTCATCAAAGGTTACATTAGGAATACTATATTCAATCGGAATACTGGTTGGATGACGGATGTACTGCCGCATTTCTTCATTTGCTGTCACTAGTATCTCCCTTCCGGTCGCTTTCAGCGACCATGGCTATCGTGTCGTTTTACTTCAAATATCGGGTAATAGAGATTGTACTAGGTTTTACGTCATTATTAATATTTATCAAGCTAGCATGGCCATGAGCCTATAATAAGGTTTGGCTATATGAATAATCAGGCAGGCACAAGAGATGAAAAAAGCAAATATCATACTTGCAGCAGCAATAATATTTCTGAATGGTGGGGCTGCTTCTATAGCGAATGCTGCATCTATTCATAATCAGCTAAGCAATTATGCGGAAATTATTGGAAAAGCATCTGCATGCGGTATAAATACCCAGGTGGCCTCCAGGGCAGTTGGTAGATGGCTCGGTAATAAAGCATCCTCCGGGTCTATAGATTTAAGCAAACTACTTGCAAAGTATATAAATGATGTGAAAACTTCTGCTGCAAAACAATTGAAAAATAAAAGTACCTGTTCTTCCGCAATAAGCTCCTTTAACTCTACTGCCTGGCCTTAATTCTTCCGTGCGGTCAGTTGTTTAAGCTGCATATCGACCAGGTTGGTGATTGCATTTAAATATGGACTGCTACGTACTATTTGTTATCACTGAAAATAATTCCTGAATGTTTGATAAGCGCCCGGTTTGGATCAAAATATATATTGCAAGTCGGTAGTTTCAGGCTAACTGGGGAAGCTAGAGGGGTGTTTCTCTAAAGGTTGAAATACATATTTAAACATGACTTTGAGTATTTATGAGAACATCGTATTATATTGATCCATGGCCTGGGCTCCTCACTATTCTGCTACTTGGTAGTGGTTATATTGTAATATAGGCCTGCTTTTAGTTTATTATTTATAGGACTTTCGTGAATGCATATATATAAATTTATCAAGCATAAGCTGATTTTTATTCTCATAATCTATCTGTTTTCTCCACTGGTATTAGCACAATGCAGCGACAACTGTATGGCAGAGTTCAATAACTGTGAGCAGTCTGCAACTGAGCGACAAAAAAATGAATGTATGGATCAGTTCAATATCTGCAAATTGAAATGCAATCGCTCTAAAACTCAAAGCTGTGTCTGGCTCGCATTCAAGAACCATGAAGGAACTGCTGACAGGGAAGAGGAACTCAAGGAAATCACAGGCGAATTTGCTCGTGTTACACATGAAAAACACCGACATTTTGCCGGTCTTTGCAGTAGCAATAACATGCGATGCGATTACGTGCTTGACTGGGACAGGACCATGTATTCCTGTGGTGGTGAAAAACGCGAACCAACACGTGTAGCCTGTTGTCGGTAAATAATGTGCCGCAGCTGATGTTGCGCAGATCGAATTAAGTTACCGCGGCACCATTATTTTAATCGTGAGTTCTTTTATTGCTTGATTAAAAGGTAAGCTAGATACAGGCAAAGTAGAGAAAGAAGAATACTGGTGCTGCGCCAGAAGCCAACCGGATTTCTCTCTAACAATGGCTGAGTGTCCTTGACCTCAAATTTATCATTGGCATGGGACAGGTCGTATAGGAATTCAGACATGGTGTCATAGCGTTTTTGTGGGTTAGGGTGCACCGCTTTTCGTAAAGCACCATCGACCCATGGTTGTATTTCACTATTGTGAATTCTGGCCGACTGATATTTTAGTCTGCTGGCGGGTATGGGTTTATCGTTGTCACCATAGGGTAACTTGCCGGTTAGTAATTCATAGGCAATGACCCCGAGTGAAAAAATATCAGAGCGGTTGCTGCAATAACCGTCCTGGCATTCAGGAGCAGAATAATTGATTGTCCCCTGGGGGTGCTCCTGTCGAAAGCTTGATGTGATTTCACTGCTGCCAGCAACACGGGTAGAACCGAAATCGATAATCTTTAAGGTATCCCACTTATCGATAATAATATTATCTGGCTTAAGGTCCAGGTGTAACATTTCAAGACGATGAAATGCTCGTAGCCCTTCTGCAATCTGATTCAGAAACGCACGCGCCTTGTTCATATGGGTTTGTGGGTGATCCTGAATCCATTGTCTTAAAGATTGGCCTTCTGCATATTCAGATATGTTATATAGAAATCTTCTTCTGGGTGTATCAAGAACCTTCAAGACATGTGAATTATTGATGCGTTTGCCGACCCATTCCTCATGAAGAAAACCATCAAGGTAAGCCGGTTCGTCCCGGAAATTAACTGAAGGCGTTTTTAAAATGACCCGGGTATCGGTTTCTTTGTCGAGAGCAAGAAATACCTCGCTACGTTTTGATGCATGTAGTTCTCTCAGAATTTCATAGCCATCTATTGTCATTCCAGGTCCAAGAAATGGCGGGAAAGGTAATTCGGTAATCTTCTGCAGGATGTCATCTTCTGTTTGCGTGGGTAGCGAAATAATCCTGAGTAACTGGCAAGTGACGTTATCAATGCTGCCGTTATGAAGCGCCTCTTCCATGATGGCTTTAGTGCATGCCTGTAGGTTATCTTCATGCGCAATAATGAGTTGCTTCAGACGATTGTCAGTTACATGTCCGCTGACGCCGTCTGTCAGAAATAAAAAAATGTCATCAGGCTCGACAGCAAGTGATTTGTAGTCGATGTCGACATTCGGGTCGATGCCCATTGCACGTGACAGGAAATCCCTGTCTTTAGAGACCCATACTCGGTGATCCCGTGTTAATTGCTCTAGCTGATGATTTCTAAAATGGTATATACGTGCATCACCAACATGAAAAACATGTGCAGTAGTTGACTTGACCACGATGCCGCTAAAGGTAGTGACCATGCCACGAGCGGAGTCATAACGCATCTCACCCTGTGAGTATAGCCAGCGGTTAAGTGCGCCTAGAACCTTGGTGGCAGAAGTTTTGACTGTCCAGGAGTCTGGCGTGCTGAAATAGTCGTTAAGAAAACCGGATACACAAATATTGCTGGCCTTCTTGCCGCCTTCGGAGCTGCTCATACCGTCAGCAATTGCAGCTGCAATACCCTTAGTTAAGATGGCATGCTCATCAGGCACACGAGCATCAGCCGCATCGGCGTTCTCGCCTTTGTCGCCAGCGTCTGTGCTAACGGCGTAGTCAATTTCTAGTGTAGAAGACACTGATCAATATTAACAAATTGTGTGAATCAAGCTATCAGTGCTTAATGCTCGCCCTTGGTCCTCAGCAGTCCTGCAAGACGGTTCCCCTGTTTTTGTGGACCACCATTGGGAAATAGTTCGTGTAGATAACGGTTGTTTCCTCGTTCACGACCCCATTCTTTACGAAAATACTTAATCATGTCTCGTACGGTTACCTGTACATGGTAGTCGTTATAGTAAGATCGTAAGTAGCGAATAACCTGCCAGTGTTCATCAGTAAGAGTAAGGTTTTCACAGTCTGCGAGCGCATATACAACTGCTTCTGACCAGTCTTCAAGATAGACAAGATAACCTTCACTGTCAGTTAATATTTCCCGGCCATTAACAACTATCGTACGGGTTTGCATGCTCGTGTAAGCCATACTGCCACCGTCAATGCCAGCCAGAGCACCAGCATCTACAGTTGATTGTCCGCCTGATAGTGACCACATTTCTATCAAAATATGTTTTTCAAGGTTGCCCTGATATTGAGTATTACCGTCAATTAAGACTCGGCCACTACCTTTGGCATTAGGTAAATGTGCAATGCCATTGCGGTCAGTCAGCGCAGTAAGCTCGTTGTTAGTGTTATCGGGTAACACGGTGACAGCAAACCGTTTAAGCGGTTCCCTTGTCTGTTTCATGATGAGTTTGATTGTTGACATTATTTAACCTCAATGTTTATTCAGGAAACATCAATGTTTATTCAGGAAACATCAATGTTTATTCAGGAAACATCAATGTTTATTCAGGAAACATCAATGTTTATTCAGGAAACATCAATCATCTGTACTGAGCCATCTTCCATCACCTCAGCCGTCTGACCGGATGGTTCATCGAGAAACTGCACAGCAACCAGTATGGCTATCGCGGCCAGCGCAATTACGATAAAGAACTGGGAAGGTTCTACAAAGGAGAACACGGTCAGGAAAGTCACGGCGCCAACATTTCCATAGGCACCAGCCATACCGGCAATCTGTCCAGTCATACGGCGTTTGACCAGCGGTACGATAGCAAACACAGCGCCTTCGCCTGCCTGAACAAAGAATGAACATGCCATGGTAGCGAGTACGGCGAGGGCAACGGGCCATGCAGGCGTAATGGAGCTAAGTAGGAGGTAGCCAATTGCCAATCCACCAATCAGGATCGTTAATGACATCTTGCGACCAAAACGATCACTGAAGAACCCACCAGTGGGTCGTGCGATGAGGTTCATGAATGCAAAGCCGGAAGCCAGCATGCCAGCCTGTACCAGTGAAAGACCGAAGGTATCCTTAAAGAACAGAGGCAACATGGAGACAACGGCCAGTTCTGAACCGAACGTTACAAAGTAAGCGAGATCAAGAATTGCGACCTGTTTGAATGCATAGCGGTGCATTTCAGGTACAGGCTTCTTAAAAATATGTCCATTGATGCGCCAGATTTGCCGTGCCTGATAAAGGTATAGTGCAAATAGGCCAATATAAATGCTCATGGTCACAGTCTGTGAAAGGATGCCAAGATTATCAGGTCCTAACTTCCAGTTCAGGACAGCCAGTGCAGCATACATTGGAATATTCATAAACAGATAAAAGAAAAAGTCGCCCTTGCTGGTGACTTCCATCGCACCTGTCTTCTTTGGTTTGAAATAAGTTGATCCCTTGGGTGTGTTGCGGGCAAGCCGGTAGTAAACAAAGGAATAGATAAATGCAATTGCGCCAGTCAATCCAATTGCATAGCGCCAGCCTTCATCGCCGCCAAACATCAGGGCAATCGTAGGTAAAGACAGGGCTGCTGCTGCGGAACCAAAGTTACCCCAACCACCATAAATACCTTCGGCCATGCCAACCTGGCGTGCCGGGAACCACTCACCAATCATGCGGATACCGATCACAAAACCCGCGCCAACGAAACCCAGTGCAAAACGCGTGATCATTAACATTTCATAGGAGTCGGCAATGGCAAACAGAGTACAAAGAATGCCAGAGATAAATAGCAGCAATGAATAAATCAGCCTGGGGCCGAATTTATCGACCAGCATGCCGATGATGATTCTCGCTGGAATTGTCAGGGCAACATTAATAATCAGCAGGGCCTTTACTTCCTGCTTGGTCAGGCCGAAGGTCTCCTGAATCGATGCCATCAGGGGCGCATGGTTAAACCACACCATAAAGGTCAGGAAAAAAGCAAACCATGTAAGGTGTAGCGTTTTCGTTTTTCCGGAGAAGGAAAATAAATTAAGTTTTGAGTCTGACATCATCGTCTCCATGCGTCGTTGCATTTATTTAATGGATAGAAGCAAATGCTGTGCCAACTAATAAAATCCTGCATGAATTGGCATAGTCCTTGCTCAATGTATTGGATGGACATACTTCTGGTATCTGACTGTATAGAGGGCGAACACCCCGTTGCTGAAGCCGCAAGGCGGGCAGCATGTCGGGTGGTGAAACAGGTAGGCCCCAATGACGAAGCGGCATATCATGTGAAGCGACTGCGACCTGATGCCCTGGTCGTGGTGAGCGACGAGATCGACCGTTCGATATTACGTGAGCTACGCTCCGTTAAAGACACCTACCCCCTGCCAGTACTGGTTTTTACGCGTGATAGTTCTGCTGATTCAATTGATGCCGCGGTTAAGGCTGGTGCATCTTCATATATTGTCGATTGTAGTGATCTGGATCGCCTGAAACCCTTGTTAGAAGTTGCTGGCGCACGTTTTCGTGAACAGGAACGAATAGAGTCTGAACTGGATAGCACCCGGCAGGCGCTGGAAGACCGCAAGGTTATAGATAAAGCTAAAGGTATTTTGATGAAGCAAAAATCGATGAGTGAAGATGAGGCTTATAAGGCCTTGAGAAAAATGGCGATGGACAGGAATAAGAAGCTTGGAGAAGTAGCGGAGCAGCTGGTACTTGTCGCCGATATGCTGGTGTAGCTTGGGTAGAACGCGCACCATTACTTATCGCAAAGACACCATTTCGGTGCAATATTGGTGATTGTACCCATTTTCCACCTGTTAATGACGCATTCATACACGTGGTAGATATAAGATTGTATGTACAAAATGCAGGATAATAAGTCATGGGGCAATATTTTGGCACGTTAACTGCAGTAGAGTGTTTAACAAGTCGCATCAAGCTACAGGCTAGGTTCAATGGCGAACCGGATGCGATAACGATCAAGGCGGTCGTTAACTAACAAAGGCGTTTGCTCACTGAGTGCATGTTATGCATTCAGCGGGCAAGCGCTTTTTTTTGGCAAAAATTATAGGGTAGGGAATACAGTCATAATGAGCGCGGTATTAAAAGCTTATGAAAACCGTCCTGAGTTTCCAGGCAAGCATAGCCTGGCAGGAGATGGGTCCGCGCCAGTCATCGTAGTCGGTGCTGGTCCGGTCGGGTTTCGTGTATGCCACGATATTCTGCGTTTCAACTCCAACCAGTCGGTAGTTTTGTTTGGTGACGAGCCTTATGCACCTTATGATCGGGTGAAACTATCTTCATATCTGGCAGGTGATATCGATCAGGTATGGTTACAGGACAAGCCGGGCAGCATTGAGCAGTTTAAATTGATGCTTGGCTACCGGATTGTCAGCATTGATCGAAAGGCGCATTGTGTTTATGACAATCAGGGGAACCAGTGGCCATATTCACGTCTTGTCATGGCTACCGGATCACGAGCTTATATTCCACCGATACACGGTGTTGAACTGGCGAATGTACACAGCTTTCGCAGCCTGATAGATGCCGAGCAGTTAAAGGCGCGCACAATAACAAGTCGTCATACCGTTGTTATTGGGGGTGGTCTGCTAGGTCTTGAAGCAGCACGTGCCATGCAGCGCTTTAACACACAGGTGACGGTGGTCGAGCAATCTGCATGGTTGATGTTTAACCAGCTAGATGAAGAAGCCTCAAGACTCCTGCAAAAACAAATGAAAGTTGGCGGTGTAAATGTCCTTACCAATATGCGTGTTCAGTCTATTGGTGGCGATGATCGGGTTGAATCAATAACACTAACTGGTGGGCAAGAGCTTGAATGCGATACGGTCATTATTGCAACCGGCATTAAATCAAATATCGAACTTGCAAAAGAAGCTGGTTTGTACACACGACGTGGGGTACTGGTTAATGATGCGATGCAAACCAATGATCCCCTGATCTCCGCCGTAGGTGAATGTGCCGAGCACCGGGGAATGGTTTATGGCCTGATCCAGCCGGGTTTGGAGCAGGCCGCCGTGGCTGCGAGCGTTATTACTGGTGGAAAGGCCCAATACAAAGGTACACAACTGGTTACTCAACTTAAAGTGGTTGATAGCCCGGTTTATAGCATAGGTGAGCCAAGTGCCGAGTGGCACCGACGTGAAATTAGCTATCAGGATAGTTAAGAAAGGCCTAATACGAAAGCTGTTTGTCAATGGCAATCGTTTAGAGGCAGCGCTTGCGGTAGGGGAGTGGCCTGAGTTTGCGCGTTTGCAGGAGGTGGTGAACGAGCATCAACGTGTATGGCCATGGCAGCAGGTGCGTTTTTCCCAGACCGGTAACCTGTGGAGTGTCGATGAGGAATTAGGTGTTTCCGCATGGCCTGCCACGGCCACTGTATGTAATTGTATGGGCGTTACTCGAGGAGAACTGAGTGGCGCTATTAGCAAGGGATGCCGGGATGTGGGAAGTCTGGCCGATAACACTGGTGCGTCAACCGTTTGTGGTACTTGTCGCCCCCTGTTACAGCAAATGCTGGGTGTCATTGGTGTTGAAGCTGTTCGCGCATCCCGTCTTTTATCAGTAGGTGCAGCGGCAACATTATTAGTCATGCTGGCCATATTCCTGTTGCCAAATATTGGTTATAGCGATTCCGTTCAGCATGAATGGCACTGGGATATGTTATGGCGTGATGGTGATATCAAGCAGATAAGTGGCTTTGCCCTGCTGGGCCTGTCGATTGTCCTGGCTTTCCTGTCATTGCCCAAGCGAATTAAACCCACACGAATTAAATTCAAATGGGGTGACTTTGCCTTGTGGCGAGCAGCGCATGTTGTGATCGGGGTTATCACTATTATGGCGCTTGTCGCACATACCGGTTTACGTCTTGGTCACGAGCTGAACCTGTTACTCATGTTGACCTTTAGCGGATTGTTATTGGCAGGTGCTGTATTGAGTGGTTCAGTTGGCCTGCAACATCGTCTGCCATTAGTCGTTACAAGAACGGCACGTAACTGGTCGTTATGGACACACATCATATTGTTGTGGCCGTTACCGGCATTACTGGGCTTTCACATATTAAAAACCTACTGGTATTGATGAAGCACGTGGAATGTTTAAAGGATATTAAGGCGCTGGACTATGTCGACAAAGCAGAAAAGGAAATTATTACTATGGCTAAGTTGGCTAGCGCTTAGCGGGATATTGATTATGGTATTGATATTAAAGTTACAGGGTAAGCCAGGCGAAACCGATCAAACCCTGTTTATGCCAGGTCCGTTAACTGATGGTCACCATCAGCTTGCCGATAATTGCGGGGCCTGCCATACCGATGCGCTTGGAGGTAAGGAAGTTTTACAGACGGCATGTGTTGATTGTCATGGTGATGATCGGAAAAAGCCGATGGACTCGCACCCAGTAAGCAAGTTTAAGGATCCGCGTAACGCAGATACGCTGGAAAATATCGATGCGCTGCATTGTGTGACCTGTCATACCGAGCATAAACCGAAAATTACATTGGCCAATGGTGTGACGCAACCTGAAGATGTCTGCTTTCATTGCCATCAGGACATCGGAAAGAACAGGCCCAGCCATAAAGATATGGAATTTAATTCCTGCAAGACAGCAGGCTGTCATAACTTCCATAATAATCGCGCACTTTATACCGACACTTTCTCGTCAAGCATTTGCATGAGCCAGATTTACTCGAGCGTAAAAAACTCCCATCACGTGAATTCTCAACGGTACTGGAGGAAATTATTGATTACCCGCGTGAGCAGTATCCAATCAAACCCTTAACAACTATCAGGCAAGCCGATGCGCTGACAGAGAATATGGATCATGATATCAGCCATGAATGGCTGGATAGTTCGCATGCGAATGCTGGAGTCAATTGCAGTGCATGTCATGTATATAAAGCTAAAGCTACACCTGGCATAGATGAATCAAAGGCTGAACCTGTTTGGCATGAAAAGCCAGATGAACAGGGCTGTATCGGTTGTCACCAGTTGGAGATAAGTCGGTTCAAGCGGGGTAAGCACGGTATGCGATAGGCGGTGCGGGTGATACACCATCCATTACGCCAAAGGCGATGGCAGATGCCCTGCACCTGGTAATGGATTCTGACCGAGCGGTTTATACCAAAAAGATAGTTAATCGCCTGGTAAAAAAGGAAAAGGTAATCAAGGCAAGTGAACACTTTGATGATGATAAGGCACTGGTATTGCCGGCACAGATGTTTCGTTTTGGTTCAGAACTGGTTGCCAAGCGAGCAGAAAAACTACCTGACGTAAATTTTAGTTACTCGCTGCAATCCATATGGCCTATCAATAAACAAAATGCGCCAAAGACAGAGGCTGAAAAAGCGGGCCTTAAATATGTTGCGGAAAACAAGGGAAAAAATTATTATGCCGAAGAAACGCTTGGCGGTAAAAAATATTTTACCGGGGTATATGCAGATGTCGGTGTCGCCCCAGTCTGCGTGTCCTGTCACAACGAACATAAAGATACGCCAAAACGTGATTTCAAGCTGGGCGACGTGATGGCTGGTGTTGTAATCCGGATACCGCTTGAAGGTTAATGATGCGAGTGGGGTTCATCATAATCGGGCCTATCTTGATGCTGGCAATGAGCGCACAAGCAAGCGGGAACAGCTATCCAGACTTTAAAGGTAAAACATTAAGTGACGGAAAAAGCGTGTGGTTAGTTAATTGTGAGACCTGCCATTCCTATGGAGTTGCTGATGCGCCAAACCCGGCATATCCCAGTGAGTGGCGTGCCCGTATAGCAAAGGGTAAGCAGGTGCTATATGGGCATGCCATTAATGGGTTTTTTGGACCTGATGATTCGATGATGCCTGCGCGTGGTGGTAATGAAAATCTAAGCGATGACGAAGTCAGGGCAGCCGTTGACTATATGGTTGAACTGGCGAACTTTTATATTCAACTAGAGGATAAACAAGATGACTAATGAAGAAATTGAACTGGTTAAAACTTCGTGGGCCAAGGTATTGCCCATTTCTGAAAAGGCTGCTGAGCTTTTTTATGGTAAGTTATTTGAGCTAAACCCAGAGTTTAAGAAGTTGTTTCCAGAGGATATGGTTGGCCAGGGCCGCAAACTCATGGCCATGATTAATACAGCGGTTAACAGCCTGGATAACCTGAGTGAAGTTATTCCATCTGTGGAAGCTTCTGGCGCACGCCATGTTGGCTATGGTGTTAAAGATGAAGATTACGATACCGTTGGCGAAGCGCTTATCTGGACACTTGAGCAAGGCTTAGGAGAAGCATTTACTGATGAGGTTAAGGGTGCATGGGTGACAACCTACACAATCCTGGCTGACACTATGAAGGGCGCTGCTGCAAAAGTAGCTGCCTGATGGCGGATAAAAAAATAATACGATTTACGAGGGCGTTGTAAACAAGATTAGTACGCGGATGATTAATTCCTCCTATCATTTGCGTATTTTGTTGTTGCCCAATATAGAGACTGCACTCTATAGCTTGACCTGCCGCCGCTGCGGCAGGTCTTTTTTAAAAGGTAATTGCAATGAAAGATACTTTTTTATTATTAGCCGGGGGACTAACTCTCATGGTTGTTATCTTCCTGTGTATTTACTTAATTATGGACATATAGGTAAGAGTATCTGACAGTATGGAGGAAAGGTTTTGCAACTGAATGTGGTCGATAACAGCCAGTTTGATATGAATGAATATCTTGCTAAGACTGTTTTAGAGCAGCTGCCTTTTCCAGTATTGCCGGTAAATATGCACGGGCATATTTGTTACAGCAATGAGGCGGTGGAAACATTGCTGTCCTACCGCAATGAAGAATTAAACGGCATGCCGATAGAGAAAATTATACTTTCAAACGAACAGGTACACGAGGTTAGCCAGATTAATCAGGTAAAGTCTATCAGCGTTATGCAGACGAGCGGAATAGAAAGTATAGGGTTTGGCAGGAAAAAGGACGGTGTAACACTATTGGTTGATATCAAACAGAAGCGGGTAAATTTATGGAACGGGGTATACCAGTTGTACACCATTACCGATATGACGCCTTACCATGAACAGTGCGAGGCTGTGACTTCAGCAGCACATACTGACAGCTTGACGGAAGTGTTTAATCGCCGCGGACTAAAAATATATTTTGAGTATCAATTGCTCAGATTCAAGCGTGATGCTACGCCACTGTCGCTAATGTTTATAGATATTGATAATTTTAAAAGGATCAATGATATGTATGGTCATCATTATGGGGACGAGGTGCTGATAAAAATGGCATCAATTATTGGTGGCGCAAGCCGTGATCTGGATATTATTTGCCGTTACGGTGGTGATGAATTTGCCGTTTTACTGCCTGAGACGTGCGGAGCGGATGTGCGGGGGATAGCTGAAAGAATACAGCGTAAGGTGAATGCGCATGATTGGGGAGATTTTCGGGTAACCTGCAGCATCGGTTATACCGTACTGGATATACCCGATTATCAGGATCGCGAAACAGATTGGCTTGAGAATTCATTATTGGCCTGTGCAGACAAGGCAATGTATGCCTCCAAGCAATCCGGTAGGAACTGCATATCCTCCAGGACATTTCGTGAAAAACATTAAAATGCACTTGGTGTTGATTAGTTAGCCATTTTTGTAGCCAATCCTCCAACCAGGCGCTGTGTACGTTAAATATGGTGCGCTGGACTGCAAGTACGCACCAAATCGAAGCATGTGAATACATATTTAATGTATTAGAAAGTGATTATGTTGCCATTCCAAAGTTGGCACGCTAACTGCATCTATCCCGATAGTGCATCAGCCAATGGCGGTTGATGAGTAGTTAACAATTTATTGCACCGAGCAAAGGCGCTCATTCTGCAGACAAGTTATCCGTCTGCGGGGTGGGCGCCTTTTTGTTTGGCCGATAGAAATCTTTTAAATGTAAATAGCTAAGGAGTTAGTAATGAGTAAGTTAGTAGCAAGCAAGTCATCGGTAATGAAGCCAAGACGTCATTTTCTGAAATCACTGGTTGTTGCCGTCAGTGCGGCGGTGACATTAAGTACATTACCTATTAATAGTGCCCTGGCGGTTGGTGACCCTGAAAAGGATGAACTGAAATTTGGCTTTATTAAATTGACTGACATGGCGCCACTGGCAATCGCAAAAGAAAAAGGTTTCTTTGAAGACGAAGATCTGTTTGTCACACTGGAAGCGCAGGCCAACTGGAAGGTATTGTTAGATGGTGTGATCGATGGTCAGCTCGATGGAGCACACATGCTGGCGGGTCAGCCACTGGCGGCAACCATTGGCTTTGGTACCAAGGCGCATATCGTTACACCTTTCAGCATGGACCTGAATGGTAATGGTATTACCGTATCCAATGATATCTGGAAGCAGATGAAGCCGGGTATTCCCAAGCAGGCCGATGGTAAGCCAGTACACCCGATCAAGGCAGACTATCTCAAGCCAGTCGTTGAAAAATTTAAGGCGGACGGCAAACCATTCAAGATGGGTATGGTATTCCCGGTATCTACGCATAATTACGAGTTACGTTACTGGTTAGCCGCCGGTGACATACACCCTGGATATTACGCACCGCATAAAGGTGACACCTCCGGTACCATAGATGCCGAAGCTTTATTGTCCGTGACACCGCCACCGCAAATGCCAGCCACACTGGAGGCAGGAACAATCTACGGTTATTGCGTCGGTGAACCATGGAACCAGCAGGCAGTATTTAAAGGCATTGGTGTGCCGGTTATTACCGACTACGAGATCTGGAAGGACAACCCGGAAAAGGTCTTCGGTATGAACAAGTCTTTTACCGAGAAGTATCCGAATACCACCGTACGTATTGTGAAGGCGATGATTCGTGCGGCCAAATGGCTGGATGAAAACAATAACGCCAATCGTCCAGAGGCCGTCAAGTATCTTTCACAGCCTAACTATGTGGGTGCAGACTACGAAGTCATCGCGAACTCAATGACGGGTACCTTTGAATATGAGAAGTGTGATAAGCGGGCGGTGCCAGACTTTAACGTGTTCTTCCGTTACAACGCGACCTACCCTTACTACTCTGACGCCGTCTGGTACCTGACACAGATGCGTCGCTGGGGTCAGATTTCCGAGTACAAACCCGATAGCTGGTATGCCGACATGGCGAAGAAAGCTTATCGTCCGGATATCTATGCGATTGCTGCGAAAGAGCTGATTGCCGAAGGCAAGATGAAGGCTTCCGAGTTCCCTGACTTTGATAAAGAAGATGGTTACAAGGATCCTCAAAAAGAGTTCATCGACAATATCACTTTCGATGGTACCAAGCCGAACGCTTACCTTGATGCATTCAAGATTGGTTTAAAAGGCAAGAAGAAAATCTAATGGGATGTGTTATCCCGGGAGATTTTCCCGGGATAACAACAACTAAGTATTAAACGGGGCGAACAAAATGGAAACAGCAATAGTACAAAGAAAGGTGTTTGATATCGGCTGGTACCATCACCTACTCGAATTTATGGAAGGGGAATCACTCAATAAATATACAGCCAAGGTCGTGCAGGCATTTGTAGTGCCAGCACTGGCTATAGGCGTGTTCCTGATGTTATGGGCCGCTGGTGCAAAGAACGTGGAAACATCACTGGGTGTATTACCCGGGCCAGCCAAGGTCTGGGAACAAAGTGTCGGTTTGTATGATGAGCATCAGGCGGAGCGAGCCAAGGAAACCGCATTTTACGAACGTATGAAGGTACGTGCAGAAAAGGCCAGAGCTGCAGGCAAGCCGCAGGAAAAGGTAGATAAATACCTGAACCGCAAGTATGTCGGACAAGCAACCTTCTTTGATCAGATTGGCACTAGCCTGATAACGGTGATGAGTGGTTTTATTCTGGCTTCATTAATCGCGATTTTTAATTGGCATCGTGGTCGGTATGAGTAATACCCTGTACCAGGCTTTCAATCCGATCATCCAGGTCTTCAAACCGGTCTCACCTTTGGCCTGGCTACCATTGGTTACCATCGTGGTGTCGGCAATGTACGTTAGTGAAGACCCGATGTTTGAAAAGTCATTTATCAACTCGGCGTTGGTGGTTACTCTTTGTTGCTTATGGCCAGCGATAGTCAACACCGCAGTTGGTGTCTCTGGCGTAAGCAAGGACCTTATAAACGTCAGTCGCGTGTTGAAGTTGAGCTGGTTGACCAGGACAGTAAAAATCGTATTGCCTTCTTCGGTGCCAATGATTTTTACCGGTCTACGTTTATCACTCGGTATTGGTTGGATGGTCTTGATCGCTGCCGAGATGCTGGCGCAAAACCCTGGCCTGGGTAAGTTCGTCTGGGACGAATTTCAAAATGGTAGTTCCAATTCACTGGCACGCATTATGGTGGCCGTATTAGTGATTGGCTTTATCGGTTTCCTGCTGGACCGTGGCATGTTGATGCTACAGAAGACATTCAGCTGGGATAAGACCGCAATCTTGCGTTAATGAGTTAAAAGGAAAATGATGATGAAAAGTTATCTAAAAATAGACCATGTCGGTATTACCTTTCCAACCGATAACGGGCCTCTGGAAGTATTGCAGTCAGTGAATCTGGACATACAGGAAGGCGAGTTTGTTTCACTTATCGGCCATTCCGGTTGTGGCAAATCGACCGTGTTAAATATTGTTGCCGGCCTATTGCAGGCAACGAAAGGTGGCGTATTACTACAGGATCGTGAAGTGGATGAACCGGGCCCGGACCGTGCGGTAATATTCCAGAACCATTCGTTGATGCCATGGTTGAGTGTTTACGACAATGTCCGGTTGGCGGTTGACCAGGTTTTCAAACGGACCAAAAGTAAAAAAGAACGTGACGAGTGGACACGCCATAACCTGGAGTTAGTCCATATGTCGCATGCGCTTGATCGTAAGCCGGATGAAATTTCCGGAGGAATGAAACAGCGGGTGGGTATTGCACGTACGCTAGCCATGGAGCCCAAGGTTTTACTGATGGATGAGCCGTTTGGAGCGCTGGATTCATTGACGCGTACTCATATGCAGGACTCATTGATGGAGATTCAGTCTGATCTGAATAATACCGTGATCATGATTACCCATGATGTGGATGAAGCCGTATTGTTATCGGATCGTATTGTCATGATGACCAATGGGCCTTCTGCAACGGTAGGTGAAATACTGGATATCGATTTGCCCAGCCAAAAAAGTTGGCAAGCTTGTTGCATTAGTCTGAGTAATTAATGAAATTCTCAGATTGTTGAGGGGCGAAGCATGAAAGAAAAGCTGGTTTTAGTTGGTAATGGCATGGCCGGTGTACGTACGCTGGAAGAGCTGCTGAAAATTGATGCCGACAAATATGACATCACGGTATTTGGTTCGGAACCACACCCTAACTATAATCGTATTATGCTGTCGCCCGTGTTGGCCGGCGATAAGACCATCGATGACATCATTCTCAATTCTGTCGAATGGTATGCCGAGAACAACATTACGCTAAAAACAGATGACCCGGTTACCAAGATCGACCGGATAAACAACAAGGTGGTTACCGAGAGTGGTTAGCAAGCCGAGTATGACCGTCTTTTGTTGGCGACCGGTTCTAATCCCTTCATTATCCCTATTCCCGGTGCTGACCTGGATGGTGTAATTGGCTTCCGCGATATTGCTGATGTGGAGACCATGCTGGCGGCGGCAAAAAACTTTAAGAAAGCAGTTGTTATCGGTGGTGGTCTGCTGGGTCTGGAAGCGGCCAATGGTTTGATGTTGAATGGCATGGAAGTCACCGTGGTACATCTGCTGGATAGCCTGATGGAACGCCAGTTGGACAAGCCGGCTTCGGCATTATTGAAAGCCTCCCTGGAAGAGCGCGGTCTTAATTTTTTGATGGAAGCGCAAACGGCTTCTATTGAAGGTGATGGTCGTGTCTCCAGCGTCAAGTTTGCAGATGGTTCAGAGGTTGAGGCCGATCTGGTAGTAATGGCCGTAGGTATTCGACCCAACATGGCATTGGCGCAAGAGGCAGGTATCTACTGTGATCGTGGTGTCGTCGTCAATGACACGATGCAAACATATGATCCAAAAATCTATTCGGTTGGTGAGTGCGTACAGCACCGTGATATCTGTTATGGGCTGGTTGCACCGTTGTTTGACCAGGCCAAGGTAGCGGCCAATCACCTGGCACAGATTGGCAGTAAACGATACGAAGGCTCAGTGACTTCAACCAAGTTGAAGGTGACTGGTATTGATTTATTTTCTGCTGGTGAATTCCATGAGGAAGAGGGTGATGAGGCGATGGTCCTGCAGGATCCTGCTTCTAACACCTATAAAAAATTAGTCATCAGGGATAACAAGATCAAGGGTGCGGTGATGTATGGCGATACCATGGATGGCACCTGGTACTTTCAGTTAATGCGTGAAGGTACTGATATCAGTGATTTCAGAAAAAGTATATTGTTTGGTCAGCATGATCTGGGTGATGCGGGCCATGGCGATGAAACGCGCGTTGCTGCAATGTCTGACGATGCGGAGATATGTGGCTGTAACGGTGTTTGCAAAGGCGACATTGTTGATGCCATCGTCAAAAAAGGTTTGTTTACACTGGATGATGTGCGTGCACATACCAAGGCATCTTCTTCCTGTGGTTCCTGCACAGGCCTGGTTGAGGCCGTACTCTCGAATACCGTTGGTGATGGTTACGATGCGTCACCAAATAAACAGCCCATATGTAAATGCACAGAACATTCGCATGATGAAGTGATTGCTGCGATAAAAGATAACGAACTCAAAACGATGCCGGCTGTACGGGACTTCCTCGAATGGAAAACGCCGGATGGCTGTGCAGCTTGTCGCCCAGCACTCAACTATTATTTATTGGCTCGTTGGCCTGCTGAATATAAAGATGATGCGCAGTCGCGTTTTATTAATGAACGTGCTCACGGCAATATTCAGAAAGATGGTACTTACTCTGTTGTGCCTCGTATGTTTGGTGGCCTGGTGAAGCCAAACGAGCTACGAGCTATTGCCGATGTCTGTGACAAGTATGATGTGCCGGAAATGAAGGTTACCGGTGGTCAGCGTATTGATTTGTTCGGTGTGAAGAAAGAAGACCTGCCGCCAATGTGGAAAGATTTATCAGATGCTGGTTTTGTTTCCGGCCACGCCTATGGCAAAGCCATGCGTACTGTAAAAACATGTGCCGGTAAGACCTGGTGTCGTTTTGGTACACAAAACTCAACTGGGGTTCATGGATGCCGCATAAATTCAAACTGGCGGTATCGGGTTGTTCACGGAACTGTGCTGAAGCCACTATCAAGGATTTTGGTGTTGTGTGTGTCGATTCAGGTTATGAATTACATGTCGGTGGTAACGGTGGCATCAAGGTTCGGGTTACTGATTTACTGACTCGCGTGGAAACCGAGGAAGAGGTGCTTGAATACTGCGGTGCATTTACTCAAATGTATCGTGAAGAGGCGCATTACCTGGAGCGTACCGCGCCATGGATTGAGCGCGTCGGGTTGCACACGATTAAAGAACGTATTCTGGATAACGCGGAAGAGCGTAAGGCGCTTCATGAACGCTTTTTACTTGGACAGAAGTTTGCACAGATAGATCCATGGAAACAACGTGCTGGAGGCGCGGAAGCGCATGAGTTTAATACGATTAAGATTGTGGCTTAACAGATGTGACTGGTTACTTGTGATTAGTCATTTGTTATTGAATAAGTAATAAGTGATTTACATGTAATAAAAGGCCAATGACAATCAACAAATGACAAAGGACAAATGATCATGACCAACTGGATTGAAGTAGTAAAACTGGAAGATATTCCTCAATTAGGTTCGCGCGTTGTAAAAACTGATACCGTTAACATTGCCTTATTCAGAACAACCTCTGATGAAGTATTTGCAATCAAAGACGAATGTCCGCATAAGCAGGGCCCCCTGTCTCAGGGTATTGTGCACGGTACGTCGGTAACCTGTCCACTGCATAACTGGAAGATTGATCTGGCCAGTGGTGAAGCATTGGGACCAGATGAAGGTTGTACCAATACCTACAGCACCAAGGTTGAGAATGGCATGGTGTTTATTAGCTCAGACAAGGCCATGGCGGCTTAGGGGCAGAACATGTTAGTAAAAGATATTATGTCATCAGACGTTCGAACCGTTACACCAGAAACAAAGTTGCTGGAAGTTGTTTCATTAATGACGCTGTATCGTTACAGCGGCCTTCCAGTTGTTGAAGACAACAAGCTGGTTGGCTTTATTGCTGAGAAAGATGTGCTTAGTGAGCTATTTCCGAGTGTAGAAGATGCCATGCAGGATGGTATTGCCAACATCGACTTCATTGAGAAGGCGCGTGAATATAAAACGATTATGACCAAGCCGGTTTCCTCATTAATGACGAAAGGCGTCAAGACAGTTGATACAGAGATGCCGATATTGAAGGCGGCGATTACCATGACCAGTCGTCGGTTCAGGCGAATACCGGTTCCGATGGAGATGAATTAAAGGGAATGCTGAGTCTTGGAGATGTACACAAGGCAATTTTTCATCAGTGTCTAACCCTGTCGCAGGATAGTTGAACAGCCTCAGGTATTTTTTATGTTACTCGGACGTAAAAATAAAAACCCCATAAAGATCGCCGACAAGGGCGTCGTTGAGTGGAAGTATGCCACCTGTGGTTACTGTTCCACCGGTTGTTCCATTGAAGTTGGTCTGGATAAGCATGGTAAAGGCGTATCGGCTCGTGGTGTGGCGGATGCCGATGTGAACCAGGGCAAGCTATGTATCAAGGGGATATTTGAAAACGAGCTGTTTACTTCTGCTGGTCGTGGAATGTATCCATTGTTACGTGAAAACCGTTGGGATGAGTTTGAACGTGCCAGCTGGGATGATGCACTCGATAAAACGGCATCTGAAATAAGACGCATACAAGATCAATATGGCCGGGATGCATTTTCTGTCGTCTCTACTGGTCAAATCATGACCGAAGAGTTTTATACGCTGGGCAAGTTATCTCGTGGGGTTATTGGTACCAATAACTATGACGGTAATACTACCTTGTGTATGGCCTCGGCAGTGTCTGGTTACAAGCGCTCTTTTGGTTCCGATGGCCCACCCGGTTGTTATGAAGACTTTGAGAAAACCGATTGCCTGTTAGCGATTGGTTCCAACTTGCCTGAACAACACCCCATCATTTACTGGCGCATGCGAGAGGCTCGCGAGAAACGTCATTTTCCGCTCATCGTGGTTGACCCACGCGTTACTATGCTGTCGCAGTTTGCTGATGTGCATTTGCCGGTAACGCCAGGTACTGATGTTGTTCTATTAAATGCGCTGGCGCATGTCATATTGAAAGAAGGGTTACAGGACCAGGAATATATCGATGCACATACCAACGGTTATGAGGAGTTCAAGGACGAGATAGAAAAGTGGGACCCTTATACTGCCTCACAGGTATGCGGCATCGATGAAGATACTATTCGTAATGTCGCGCGTACCTACGGTAAGGCGCTAACGGCCATGACGATCTGGACCATGGGAATTAACCAGTCTACTCATGGTTCTGACGGCGTCGTCGCGATTAATAATCTAAATCTTATTACCGGCAATATCGGCAAGCCGGGTGGGTCATCGTTATCAATTACCGGTCAGTGTAATGCCATGGGTACACGCGAATGGTCATCTGCTTCTGGTTTGCCGGGTTATCGTGCGCTGGAAAATGAGAAAGATCGTCAGGATATAGCCAGGCACTGGGGTATTGATCTGGACTTCCTGCCGACAGAACGTGGCATGTTTATGACCGATATTTTACCCGCTATCGAGACAGGCCAGATTAAGGGGATGTGGCTGATAGCGACTAACCCGATGACTTCCATGCCCAATACCAATCGCATTCGCAAGACTTTGGAAAAACTTGAATTCCTGGTGGTGCAGGATGCCTATCGTGATGTAGAGACAAATCAATACTCACACGTGTATTTGCCTGCTGCCTTATGGGCAGAGAAAGAAGGTGTTATGACCAATACTGAACGTAGGGTAAATTTGATTAGTAATGTGATTGATCCGCCCGAAGAGGCAAAGCCTGATTTATGGGTTTTCAATGCTCTTGCTGACAAGCTGAAAGATGGCAAGCCGGGTCCGAATTTCCCGGAAACTGCTGAGGCCGTCTTTAATGAGATTCGTGACTTGTCACGCGGGCGCATGCTGGATTATTCAGGCATGTCATATGAAAAACTGGAAGAGAAACGTGGATTGCAGTGGCCCTGCTCCGATCAGCCAAGCGAATGGGCAGGTGAAGATTCATCCGAGGGCACGCGCCGTTTGTATACCGATGGTCGTTTCTCCTTTGCTGATGGCAAGGCCAAACTGATTCCACTTCCGTTTGAAGATAACAACGAAAAACCAGATGAAGAGTACCCTTTCTGGTTAAATTCTGGTCGGGTAGTGGAACACTTTCATACCAGGACTCGAACGGGAAAAGTAGGTAATCAGAACAAGTTCAGTCCTACCGCCTACATGGAAATGAACTCAGATGCCGCAAAGGAGCTTGGGATTAAACATGGTGAGTATGCGCGACTGGTTTCACGTCGTGGCGATGCGGTGGTGATGGTGCAAACGACTCAGCGGGTATCACGTGACATGGTGTTTGTACCCTTTCATTTTCATGACTGTGTTAATCGCCTGACATTGGGCTTGCTTGATCCTTATTCTCGGCAACCTGCGTACAAGCAAAACGCAGTACGAGTAGAAGCCATCGACGATCAGAAAAAGGCTGCTGAACAAAACCTGGCCATGCGTGCTTATTAAGAGAAGGCTTTTTGTAGTAGGAGGCTTTGGGTATCATGGACGGATATCCATATCACTATCAAAGTGAGAAGCCATGTCTGCAATTCTGATCATCGATGATGGAGTCGATCACCGTAGAGTGATTCGGCATCTGCTGGAAACAATGTATCCCACTGTTCGCGTTGATGAATATTCTGAGGCGCTAGCTGCTACCTCGGACCACATACCTGACATCCAGTCATACGGCCTGGTGATCACGGATAATATCGTTGCTGGTCAGGATGCCATGGGCTGGGTAAAGGCGGTTATGGCTCAGTACCCGGAAGGACCTGCTTTTATTGTACTGAGCTCCATCGCCGATATGACACCAATGGTGATGCAGCAGATGGCAATTGCGATCAGGGATGGTGTGGTCAACTTCTACTTCAAGAAAAAACTGGATATGGAGCGTCTGACCAAATGATATATCAAATGTCATGGATAAGATTGTTGTAGATGAGGAAGTAGATAATGAGGAGGAAGTAGACCCACATGTTGCCTATGCGGAGTATAAGAAATCGCTGCAGGAAACCAGCAATGATGTTGGTTTGGCCCTGGAAATGGTGCAAGATTATAAGCAATGGCCGTTTACAGTGGATGCCATTCTTTCTGGTAATGCCGTTATGGGGGGCTACTACCGGATTGTTGCTTATTTAGGTGATGATAATACGGCTTCAACTTTCAAGGCGAGAGAGCCGGACTCGGAAGAGCCAATAGCGCTGAAAATTATCAACCGGATAAGGATGGCGGGCAAAATGATTCCTGACTCATTTGATGAAAATTTCAGGGCCATTGCTGATCTCAATCATCCCAATATTGTGCGCCTGCTTAATTATGAAGTGATAGAAGATCGGATCATGGTTGCGATGGAATATCTGCAAAGCGGCAGACTGGATGAAAAACTTGAGCAGACACGTCTGGATGACAAACTGGCCATACACTATTTTCGCCAGCTGCTTGAAGGCATGGCTGTCCTTCATAAGTTAGGTATTGAGCTTCATCAAATCGTTCCAAGACAGATCATGTTCCGTGATGACCAGACACTGGTCATCACACAGGTGGGACTGTTAAATGGTTTACATGCGCTTTCCGAAATTGCAGGTGACTGGCCATTGCCATTTTCTACTCCTGTTTATACAACGCCAGAAAATGTACAAAAACAGCCGACCGATATGCGCAGTGATATCTATCTGGCTGGATTAATTGGTTATGAGATGCTGGCGGGCAAACCCATGTTTGCCAGTGGTTCAGATCAGGACATCATGTTTGCACATGCAGCAGAGCCTATGCCACCATTGCCTGACAATCATCCGTTAAACAGGTTGTTGGCGGAAATGGTTAACAAGATTCCTGATCAAAGACCACAGGATGTCCGCACCGTATTGCAAGACTTGAACAGGATCTATCCGGCAGGATAACAATCGAGCAGTGCGCTAAAGATAACTTCTTGTGGCAAGGGCCTTTCGGTATCATATGAAACATGCATTGTAATACCAAAGGTACTGCCTTTATGCCCTCAATTCTGATTATTGATGATGATGCTAAACATCGCGGGGTTATGCGGCACCTGATAGAGAAGATTCATCCCAATGTCTGCCTTGAGGAACATGATTCAGCCGTATCTGATACGCCCGATCATATAGCGGGTATTCAGGACTATGACCTGGTTGTTATGGATACCACGGTTGCTGGTGAGAATAGTCTGGACTGGATGAAATCAGTCATCAATCATTATGCCGATGCGCCGTCGTTTATTATTCTGAGTTCCATTGCAGATACTGAATCAGCAGAGACAACACAATTAGTTGTTCGAGCGGTCAAATTGGGAGCCAGGAACTTCTACTTCAAGAAAAAGCTGGATATGAAGCACCTGGTTCAGGATATATCTGAGATCGTCGAACAGGTGAGCATGCGTGAGGCCACTAAAAGTAGTCCGGCCAGCCAGGACCAGATGGAAGATGCTGCAACTGAAACCAGCCTGGCAATGGAAATGGCAAAGGGCGATAAAAAATGGCCTTTTACAATGGATACCATTCTGGCTGGGCAGGCGAGCCTGGGTAAGTACAAGATTGTTTCCTACCTGGGTGAAGATAATGTGGCCTCAACCTTTGAAGCCAGGATGCCCGGACTCAAACAGCCCGTGGTGCTTAAACTGGTTAATCGTCTACGCATGACAGGCAAAGCTATACCGGAGTCATTTGTTAAAAAGTTTGATGAAATTACACATCGTAGGCACCCCAATATTGTTCATATGTATAACTACGAAGTCATCCAGGATCGGATGGTAGTTGCTATGGAGTTTCTGCATGGTGGCACACTGGAAGCCCGTATGAAACAGGGCAAGCTGGGTGAAAAACTGGCGATAATTTATTTTCGGCAGTTACTGGAAGGTATTGCTGAACTGCATGACCTGGGGCTTGAGTTGCATCAGTTCATGCCGAGACAGTTAATGCTTCGGGATCAGTGGACACTGGTCATTACACACCTGGGCATCATTAATGACTTGCATGCACTTTCTGAAATTACCGGAGAGTGGGCGTTGCCATATGCCAATTCGACGCCCGTGTATACAACACCTGAAAGCGTGCAAAAGCAGGCAACGGACCAGCGAAGTGATATTTACCTTGCCGGCTTGATTGGTTATGAGATGCTGACAGGTAAGCCGCCTTTTCCGGAGGTTCGGATCAGGACATACTGTACGCGCATGCGGCGGAACCTATGCCATCATTAATCGATCGCCGCGACCCGATGAATAGCATGCTGGCGGGTATGCTTAGCAAGATGCCAGAAAAACGAACGCAAACCGCCAGGGCCGCTTTGAAGCAGCTGAATAAAATTTATCCGGTCGAATAAAGCGATAAATTCTCCTGACTTAAGATTCACCAAAATGTAGCAGAACATGCGCACCTTGCTGGTGCGAACCGGTTAGAAACTGCCTGAAAAGCCGGTATATATGTCGGTATAACTTGGCACAAGGATTGCAGTCATTATTTGAAATAAATAATGAGTAATGACAATCAGCTGATGTTTATCCCTCGTCCCAAAGAACAGGAATATGCCTATGTCCCCCAGGTGGATCATCCTGTCACCAATCGGTATGGCAAACTGATTGAAACCGTTCTTGAGGATAGCGAGTTACGAGGACACTCACTGAATATCAACGGCGATAGCTCGGTATCAGAAAACCCTAATCGTTATAAGCAACATGGTTTTTACTTTACGGCTGATAACTGTATTGCCTTCCATGCCTGTGAATCGGCCTGTTCTGAAAAGAATGATTTACCAGCACACCTGGCGTTTCGTTCGGTGGGTTACCTGGAAGGCGGTTCCTGGCCATCCTATCAGCGCCTGAATATTTCCATGCCCTGTAACCATTGTGATGACCCGGTTTGCCTTAAGGGATGTCCGACGCGTGCCTATACCAAGTTTGCCGAGTATGGGGCCGTTTTACAGGATCCGGATATCTGCTTTGGTTGCGGCTACTGCACCTGGGTATGCCCTTATAATGCACCGCAGCTGGATACAAAGGCGGGGCATGTTTCAAAATGTAATATGTGTGTGAACCGTCTTGAGGTGGGTTTAAAGCCGGCCTGTGTTGCTGCATGTCTGGGGGGGCACTGGATTTTGGCATTGTAGAGACGACACCGGAAAACCGCCACCAGACGGAAACGGAAATACCGGGATTTCCGACGACGGATATCACGCACCCGAATATCAGGTTTCAGCAAACGCGTTCATTACCTCATGAAATGAAACGCACGGACTCCACGCCAGTACGTTATGTACGGGATGAGCAATCAGGCTACAAATCTAAACTTGACAGGGATGGGCGTGATAAACAATGGGGTTTCAGAAAACTCAGCACACGTGAAAACCCGTTAGTCATTTTTACATTGGTGACGCAGGCTGTTGTTGGTGCCTTTATTGCGTTGTTTATCGGGCCAATGTTTGGGTTGCCATTAATTACTCCGACCACTAATCCCATCGCCTGGCAGGTGACATTATTTAGCTTGATCGGTATTCAGACCATAGCGCTGGTTTTATCAACATTGCATCTTGGGCGTCCGCATCGTTTCTATCGAGCATTTAACAACTTGAGATATTCGCCGGTTAGCAGGGAGGTTGCGGGTGTAGCGGTTTTTTATAATTTACTGGGTGCATATGGAGTGCTGAGCAGTCTGCCAGTATTGTCCGAATGGTTTTCGCCTGATCTGGTTTCAGCGCTAATAACTTTGACCGGGTGGGGTGGCGTAATATCAGGCCTGATCGCGTTGTATTTCATGCATCGCATCTATCGTATCAAGGCACGTCCTTTCTGGGATCACTGGCAGGTGCTGACCAGCTTTTACGGCAATATGCTGAGCCTGGGGGTACTGGTTGCCGGGGTGTCTTCTGCATGGGTACTATCAGTATCAGGCCAGACAATAACAGGGACCTTACCAACACTGGGGATTGTCGTAATCATTGGACTTGTCGCTGAGGGCATTGGTCTGTTTTTCCATGCCAGGGATTGTCAACGGCGTGGCGGTGAGGGTGAAGCTGCACATTACATGCAGACGACGGATTTTGCCTTTGCGTACTTAACTCGAAACATCGGTCTTGTGCTATCCGTGGTAATAGCGCTGATGTTAATTCTGTTTCCTCCCAGCGCAACAACTGAACTAGTTCTCTGGTCTGTTGTTGCCAGCATCGTTCTGATCACGGCCCTGGTGGGTCGTGGTCTGTTTTATGCACTAGTCGTACCGACGACGATGCCGGGCGCGTTTTTCTGGAAGAACCCGGGTTTACAGGAACATGCCCGTGATACTGGAATGGCTGAAATGGAGCAGGTTGGCGTTTTGGCCGACTGTCACTAAACAAACAACAATTCACACACGCGTCACGAGTATGGATACAACAAATGATCTGGAGGCCGCTGTTTTTCAGGCCGTGTATAACTCATTTGAACAGCGACGCCTGAGAGTGACGGCAATTATATTATTGAGTATCAAACATGGGATGCGCGGTGTCATTTTTTCCTGGCCGCTTTATTTTATTGCGTTAGTACCTTTTCTACTGCCCAGTGAGGCTGGGTGGTGGGTGGTGTTATTCGTGTTTCCTGCCTTGCTGGTTTCCGGGTCCATCCTGTTCAGGGGAGTCAGGGAAGACTATGCATTGTTGGTTGCGGGCCAGCTACTCAAGGCGGATCAAATTTTAAGAATATTGTGGTGGGAGTAAGGTGAAGAGCCACGTCCTTATACATCCTTAAACCGCTTCAGGGCAGGCAAAAAGACGGTGTCTGCTTGAAATATTGATTTCAAATCCACATAATGCGTGTGCCTAACGGCCAAGGATAAGAACAAACAATAAAAACAAGGGGCTGATTGTGAAGAAGATTCTTTTAACTTCCGTATTTTTATTTTTATTCAATAACAGCAGTACTGTTTTCGCGTTGATGGTGTGAGTGTAGACCTTGGCGGTGGCGATGAGAGCACCACCCTGGTTGGTGTGTCGGCCAAGTGGAACTGGGATAGCAAATGGTTTACCGAAGGCGACTGGTATGTCGGTGGATACTGGGTGCTGGTCACTGGAATGGTAAAAGTGGAAAAGAGCGTAATGACAGCATTACCCACGTTGGGGTCACGCCGGTCTTTCGTTTAACCAGGCACCAGAAGTTAGCAAATGGTGCAATGCCATTTTTTGAGGCATCGATTGGCGCACACATTATGTCTGACGACAAGATCGGTGATAAAGACCTTGGCGGTAACTTTATTTTTGGCGACCAGATTTCTGGTGGCGCACAGTTTGGTAATAACCTGCAACATGAGTTGTCGTTACGATTGCAACATTATTCAAATGCCGGTCTGCACAGCAGCAACCCAGGTATCAATTTTGCTGGTCTGAGATACACGTATAACCTGGATTAGCAGTAATGCCTGGTTTGATTTAGCCAGGTGGCACAGACTAAAGCTTATTATGCGAACCATCACAGTGGGGTTGATCTTTAGTTGCCTTGCAGCCGCATAACCAGTACGTCTTTTTCTTTCCTACCTTTACCTCAACCGGTGCAAAACCAGTGCCCTGATGCGAACCATCGCAAAAAGGCTGATCCTTTGAGCGTCCACAGGCACACCACCAATAAGTGCCTGGCTCCAGTTCACTTCATAAGGCTTTGTTTGTGCAACCTCTGCTTCTGTCATTGTCTATCTCCTGGCTAAAGATCAAAATAAATAGCAATATAGATGGGCTTATCCAGGCTGACCATCAATCCTTGGTTTGGTCAGTATGGGTATGTAAGTGACGGTAAAGATTAAAAACGAAGCTATCCAGAGAATCTGTGAGACCGCAACCCAGGTTGTGTAATGACCTGTTTCAAATAATGGCACGATCACTCTGATAATGGTTCC